>JGI20214J51088_10000019_pt1 | contig 114133 bp, 101 predicted proteins | sample WetSurMetagenome_FD_51088 | JGI IMG/M metagenome (IMG submission 51088) | reverse complement strand
TTCTGTTGCAGAGACTGACCGCAAAAGAGCCTGATGATTCACAGATAGAGGTAGCCATTGCGGCGCTCAATGAGGTGTTGAAGATGGACGAGCCGGTAAAAGAAGGGAGCTGATAATGCTGGAAAAACTCTTAAGCATAGAGCAGAAATATGAATCCATAACCCGGTCTCTTTCGGACCCCGAAGTGCTGTCGAATAATCAGGAGTATCAGAAATATTCCAAGGAGCAGTCGGACCTGCAGCCGATCTACGAGAAGATTCTGGATTACAAAAAAGTGATTAAAGAGACGGAAGACGCCGAGGAGATGGTAAAGGGCAGTGAGGGCGAGATGCGCCAGCTTGTCCAGGAGGAACTCGAAGACCTCAAAAAACAGAAGGCGGCGCTTGAGACCGAACTCAAGTTAATGCTGCTGCCCAAAGACCCCCGCGACGACAAGAACGTAATCCTCGAAATCAGGGCCGGCACAGGCGGAGATGAAGCGGCCCTTTTCGGCGCAGCCCTTTTCCGCATGTATTCCAAATACGCCGAATCGAAACGCTGGAAGATAGACGTGATTGATTCTAATCCGACAGGCATAGGCGGACTGAAGGAAGTCGTCGCCAATATCACAGGCAAAGGCGCATACAGCAAACTCAAATATGAGAGCGGTGTGCATCGTGTGCAGCGTGTGCCCGCAACCGAGGCTTCCGGCAGGATACATACATCGGCGGCCACTGTGGCCGTGCTTCCCGAGGCCGAGGAAGTCGACATCAAGATCGAGGAAAAAGACCTGCGCATCGACACCTTCTGTTCATCAGGCCCCGGCGGCCAGGGCGTCAACACGACATATTCCGCTGTGCGCATAACCCATATCCCGACCGGCACGGTCGTGCAGTGCCAGGACGAGCGTTCCCAGATCAAAAACCGCATCGCGGCCATGAAGGTGCTGCGTTCACGCCTGTACGAGGTGGAGATGGACCGCAAGGATAAGGAGCGTTCCGCAGAGCGCAAGACACAGGTCGGCACCGGAGACCGCAGTGAGCGCATCAGGACATACAACTATCCGCAGAACCGCATAACAGACCATCGTATCGGCCTGACACTTCACAGGCTCGAACAGGCGCTGGAAGGCGACCTGGATGAGCTCTTCGAGAGTTTGAACACTCACTTTCAGGCAGAAAAACTGAAAGAGCTGTGACCGCATCCGAAAAGCTGAAGCAGATCTCGCTGCGCTTCAGCGGCATGGAAGCCCCTGCAAGGGAGGCTGAAATCCTTGTCACGGAAGCCCTCGGCATAAGCAGGTCAAAACTCCACACATCAACCATCGAAATTACCCATGAAGATTCGGAACATATAGACCTGCTGGCAGCGCGCCGGTTAAAGGGTGAGCCCATGAGTTACCTATTGGGACATGTCGGGTTTTCAGGTCTGGATATCAGGGTCGGCAAAGGAGTCCTCATTCCAAGGCCCGAGACCGAACTGATGGTCGAAGAAGCGGAAAAACTGATAAAGACGGCCTTAAACGATCAGCGGCCGGCATGCAGCGGCCGGCATGCAGCACAATCCGGTTCTTCAGGACATGGACCCGGACTCACCATTCTCGACCTCTGCACAGGCAGCGGATGTATAGCTCTGGCCCTCGCAAGTATACTCCCTCAGGCTGTAGTGTACGGCATGGACAAGTCCGGCATTGCCTTGTCGTATGCGGCAAAAAACGCCGAAATCAACGGGATCAAAAATGTTCAATTCGCAAAGGGCAATCTTTTTGGGCCAATTGGAGATTGCCTGTTCTTTGATTGCATCATCTCCAATCCGCCATACATAAGACACAGTGATATAGACGCGCTCCAGGTCGAAATCAGGGATTATGAACCGAGAGAGGCCCTTGACGGCGGCGAGGACGGTCTCGACTTTTATCGCAGAATCCTGCGTGACGCGCCTCGCTTCCTGAAAACCGGAGGCCTGCTGATACTTGAAATCGGGGCGGACCAGGCGAATGATATACGACAATTGGCCGGCGACGCCGGTTTCAGGGACATCGGATTCATAAAAGACTATGCGGGCATAGAGAGGATATTCACGGGAAAGAAGTAATTCTCTTCAGAGACCGGCATATGTGGCCTCCAGACGGAATTGTCAGGAAACTTCGGCTCCCAGCGCCACAAACTCACCCTCAAAATGGCCGACAGCCTGCCCATCGTACTCAAGGACACAAGCCACGGTCACCCTTGCAATGCCCTTGCGTTTCAACATGCGCATAAACGATTCCCAGGCGGTTTCGCCGGGGATAAACGAACGCGCAGTGAACGTGCCTGCAATCGGAAGCTCGTATTTCATGGAGTTGCGCTGAATTACAAGACGACTTGTAATGCCGAAGCCTGTGAGGCGTATATGGAGAAGCGACCAGGCCGCCAGTATCGCCACGGCCGATGCGCTCCCTCCAAACACGGTGTCTCTATGATTGATATTCGGAGCCAGGGGCGCGCTGAGCACAACCCCCTCCGGGAGCACGCCGGCAACCGATATTTGCATAGCCTTTGATATGGGAATATGATCGTGCAGATACTTCTCAAGCTCTATGGCGTTCATGATGACTCTCCGGCGTCCAACAATATTATACGAAACTCCCCAATCATAAATAAGTATATCATAAATAATGACGCCAAATTAACTTTTAATCGAAGATCGTTACTGTTATAGTTCCCTGATCCGGCGATTGTATGATTATTTCATTTTTGCAGGCAGGCGGACCGTCCTGCCGGCAACCATGAATGCGCCCTTTCCGCGGTAATGAATCGTCTGTGGATCTTCCTCGCCGGGGCAATCCACGCCTTGAGAACCTCAGGGACAAAAAACGGTTTTACCAATAATATCAGGCCCGGCCCACTGCATTCTTCGCCGCATCTGCGCTATAATTAAAGACCGTTATGGAATTACTGGCATATTTTATAGATATCTTCATGCACCTCGACACGCATCTGAGCGCGCTGATCGCACAATTCGGCCCATATGTCTACGTTATACTGTTTCTCGTCATCTTTTGTGAGACGGGGCTTGTGGTCACCCCTTTTCTGCCCGGAGACTCCCTGTTGTTCGTGGTAGGCGCATTTGCCGCAAAGGGCGATTTTGAAATAACCTCCATCTTCGGCGTTCTGTGCATTGCGGCCATAAGCGGCAACATGGTCAACTACCAGGTCGGCCGCTATCTCGGCCCAAAGGTCTTTCGGGGAGAGATGCGTTTTCTGAAAAAGGAATATCTCGACCGTACACATGCGTTTTACGAAAAACATGGGGCCAAGACCATAGTTATCGCCAGGTTTCTGCCGATCATCCGCACATTCGCGCCTTTTGTGGCAGGCATAGGACTCATGAACTACCGGCGTTTCACGATTTATAATTTCATAGGATGTGTTGCATGGCTGGGAGCCTTTATTTTTGCCGGTTACTTTTTCGGAAATGTCCCTATAATAAAAAAGAACCTTACACTGGTGATCTTCGCGATCATTATTATCTCATTCGCTCCGGGCGCCGTAGAAGTTTTACGCCAACGCCGCAATAGTAAAAGGCCGAACAGCGACAAAGATTAAGACGCGGGGCCCAACGGCAGGGATATGGTGACGGTCAGTCCGCCCTCCGGGTTATTACAGGCAGTGACAGCACCGCCGTGAAGACGAACAGCGCGTTCGGTAATGGCAAGTCCGAGCCCCACCCCCCCTGTTTTTCGCTCGCGGGCATTTGATATGCGGTAAAACGGATGAAAGATATTCGCAAGTTCGGCCTTCGGCACCCCGGGGCCGCCATCCCTTACAGATATCTCGAGATGGGATTTGTCGGCCGTAATCCTTGTGTCAATCAGGACTGCGCTGTTTTCAGGCGTATAACGTATGGCGTTGCGCACCACATTCTCAATGGCCCGTCTCAGCAGTTCCTGATTGCCGGCAATAACATGTTTCACATCTCCGCTGAACTTCACCGAACGGCCGGATTGCTGCGCCTCGAAGTCCGCGTCCGCAACCACTCCGTGAATAAGGCCGGTTATGTCGAAAGAGGTCGTCCGCTTATCTTCGCCATTGAGCTCCATCCTGGCGAAAGAAAGCAATTTACCTATCAGCTCATTCAGGCACTCGGACTCCTGCTCCACCCTGTTAAGCGCCTTCACAGCTCCGGGCCCAACATCATTCCTGGCCAGCTCCAGCGCCAGATTAAGGCGCGTCAGCGGTGTGCGGAGTTCGTGAGAAATATCGCCGAGAAGCTGCCGTTGCATGTTCATCAGCGATTCAATGCGCTCGGCCATCATATCGAAGTCGTTTGCGAGGTCCGCAATCTCATCCCTCCTGCCGCTCATGTTCTTTCCAACACGCGCCTTGAGGTTGCCGGAGGCAAAACTGCGGGTCGCTTCGCGTAACGAGAAGATCGGAGAGGTCAGGTACCTCGCAAATATATAGCACACCAGGCCGGACACCAGCAGCAATATCAGCAGCCGCAACGCCAGAAAGGATGAATCTTCCGGCCCGAACTGCCCGGGATGATGAGGCCCGCCATGTTGCGGCGGAGGGCCGAAACCCTGAGAACGCATCTCACCTATTACAACATAGAGTTTATTGTCGGAACCCTTTATCGGCAGGGCTCTCAGGTGTGGCGGCGGCCCCGATGACTCCTGGGGGGTTCCGCTTTGGCGGACCCTCTCTGCAAGCGATACGGCATGCGGAGGGACCATCAGATTGCCTATTTCCCTGCCCTCCCGGTCAAGGATAAAGGCCTCAATACCGCTGTCTTTCCTGAATTGCCCTGCAGCTTCGAGCATGTCTTTCATGTCGTTTGAGATATACTTTTCGACGGCGGATTGCCCGTAGGCGGTCAAAACAGCTTCAGGCGGGCGTTCTTTCCTTTCCCCGAACGGGCCGGAGTCGGTCATTCTGTCGAGCAGTAACTGTGTGGCCATGACCAGGACCGTCGCGAGCAGAAAGCAAAGATATATCTTGATAAACAGGCTGCGGCCGGACATTAACGGCCCGCGGCTTTTTTCAGCCATTGACGGCATCGGAAAGTCCGCTGTTTGCGTAAAGATAGCCGACGCTGCGTACGGTCTTTATGCGCTCCATTCCCGAGGAGTCCATGCCGAGTTTCTTCCTCAACTTGCTTACATGGACATCAATGCTCCGGTCATACGGAGATAGGGCGCGATTCAGCACCGTCTGCATCAACTCCTCCCGCGACACGAGCCGGCCCGCATTGCGCACAAGCATCTCCAGCAGACTGAACTCCACGGATGTCAGATCAACCGGGGTCCCGTCAAGGCAGACTATGCGGGTCCCGGGGTCCAGCTCCAGATCACCAATCCTGAGTTTCAGAGGAGCGTCGGGTGTAATAATATCCGGTTTATTCTGCCTGCTCCTGCGCAGAACTGCGCGTATCCGGGCCAGCAATTCGCGGGCATTGAAGGGTTTTGACAGATAGTCGTCTGCTCCCATTTCGAGACCGACTACGCGGTCTACATCATTGCCGCGCGCCGTCAGCATGATAACCGGGACCGAAACCTGTCTGCGTATGGACTGCAACACCTCGAATCCATTCAGGACAGGCAGCATTACATCCAGCACTATCAGGGAATAATCGCCGCTGAGCGCCTTCTTTAATCCCGTGTCTCCAGAATGCGCGCATTCAACCCCAAAGCCTTCCCGGCCAAGATATTCGGTCAGAAGTTCTGAAAGATCGACATCATCATCGATAACGAGAATACGTTCCATTTATGAATTCCGCAACATTTTCATTATAAATACAGTTTAACTTATTTGGAGAATACTTTTCTGTTAATAAATGTGAAGCGTCGCCCATGAAAAATTACAATTATTCACGCAAGGGAAATATAAATTAATACTTATAAATCAATTATTTCCGATAAGAATAAATAGGATGGAAGGATTTTCCCGAAAAAGGACGAATGATGACGCATAAATATCCTGAACCGTATGAAATCAATGACATATAAAAATGGCACATACATTGCTTGGGAAAGCTTCACCCGAACTGCGGGAATACGGGCGGGTGAATGGAGGTGGAAGCATTAACAGCAACACAGGGAGATGTTTCGGTAGATGGTCCGCCGCGGGCCCTCTCGAAAGTATTAACAGATTTAATGGCAGGAGGTAAGTTATGATTAGTTCAATCAGCAGTAGCAGCACATCGTACCTGTCAAGTATCTTCAGCAAGCTTGACACCAACAGTGACGGCAATGTCACAAAGAGCGAACTGAGCGACCTGCTCTCTTCAACGAGCGAGAGCAGTACCGGCACAAGCGTGGATGATATCTTCAGCCTGCTGGACAGCGACAGTGACGGCAATGTCACCAGTTCCGAACTGGATTCGGCTCTGCAGTCGCTTGCCGGCTCCATGCCGCCGCCGCCACCGCCGCCGCCGGAAGACAGTTCGTCATCGGAGGATTCGGACGATGCGTCGGGAGCCTTCAGCTCACTCGATTCCAACGGCGACGGAGTCATCAGCAGCGATGAACTGAGCTCCATGCTGGCCAACGGGCCTTCGAGCAGCATGTCGTCCGACGACATTATGAGTATGGCCGATACGGACGGGGATGGGACGATAAGTGAAAGCGAATTCACATCCACCTTTGATGAGGTGCATTCGGCCATGATGAGTGGAACATCCGATTCCACATCGACGACATCAACAACTTCAAGCTCATCAACAACATCCACAAGCAGCGATTCCTACAGTTCACTGCTCGCAGAACTGCTCGAATCCATCAGCGGCTCCTCTTCGTCGGACAGCACATCGTCTGAACGCGCCGCGCAGTTGCTGCAGGGCATCCTCAGCGCTTATTCACAGTCAAACACGGGCATTGAAGCAGGCACGACCACCGCGTCTTCCCTGCTGTCGTCAAGCTTATACGCATAGCGCGCTTTGGCGCGTGAGCAAGTTTCAGCTCCGGTATTTTTTGGGGAGGGGGGAGGCTGCCTGCAGCCTCCTTTTTTTTGCGGCCGCGCAAGAGCCCCATCTGAAATAATGGCGGTTTAGTGTAAAATAATCAGAATGCAACAGATCGGGGACCGCTCAAATAATGAGTTCTAAAGGCAGGATAGCGCGCGCAGCAGGGTTGATGTCGGCAGCCACACTTATAAGCCGCATACTCGGTTATCTCAAGGACATGATCCTTGCCTCGTACTTCGGCGCGTCTGCGAAATCGGATGTTTTTTTCGTAGCCTTCCGCATACCAAACCTTCTGAGAGAGATTTTTGCCGAGGGCTCAATGTCCGCCGCCTTTGTGCCGGTCCTTACCGAAACACAGGTCAAAGAGGGACATGAAGCGGCCAATCGCCTCGTTAGGGTAGTCTTCATCTTTCTGCTCGCGGCAGTCGGCCTGCTGTGCGCGCTCGGCATCATATTCGCGCCTGCGATAGTGACCATCATGGCTCCCGGATTTATTGATGATCCGGTCAAATTCAATGATGCGACGCTTCTCACACGCATAATGTTTCCTTTTCTGCTGTTCATAAGCCTGGCTTCACTCGTAATGGGAGCCCTTAACACTCGCGGCGTTTTTTTCATCCCCGCCCTTGCCCCTGCCCTGCTCAATATAGTGACCATCATCAGCGTGGTTGTATTTGCGTCGAGCTTTACCAACCCGATAGTTTCTGTTGCGGCAGGCGTGGTCGCAGGAGGTCTCGTTCAGTTTATATTCCAGATACCCGATTTCTGGAAGCAGGGTTATACCTTTTTCAGAAACAGTCAAAAAACCGGGGGAGGCAGGCCCGGAATCAGGGGAATACTGAACCACCCGGGTCTGCGGCGTATCGGCATACTGATAGCTCCGGTGACCATGGGCATGGCGGTGCATCAGATCAATACACTTGTCGGCACCATACTTGCGTCGTATCTTGTGACCGGAAGCATAACTTATCTCTACTATTCCATGAGACTGGTCCAGTTTCCGGTAGGCATCTTTGGAGTTGCAATAGGTATGGCCGCCCTGCCCCTGCTTTCCGAACATGCGGCAAAAAAAGAGTTCGCGTTGCTGAAGGAGGATTTTTCTTTTTCCATGCGTCTGCTCTTTTTTATCACGGTCCCGGCCATGGCCGGCCTCATAGCCCTGCGTCTTCCGATCGTGAGCGCCCTTTTCGGACATGGCGAGTATTCAGTCGAAGCGATACTCTGCACTGCCGACGCGCTCATGTATTATTCCCTCGGCATATGGGCAATCGTCGGGAGCCGGGTTTTAACGTCCACCTTCTATTCCATGCAGGACACAAAGACGCCTTTCATGATAACGATATGCAGCGTTGCGGTAAATATTGTCTTCAGCCTCCTGCTCATGGGGCCTATGCTGCATAATGGACTTGCCCTGGCGAGTTCGGTGGCCGCAGCTGTCGGCTTTACCCTGCTTTTTTATTTTTTGAGAAAGAAACTGGGCGGCGTCGGCTCGGCCCGCATAATAGCTTCCTTCGCAAAGACCGGAGCCGCTGCGGCCCTGATGGGTATTTTCGGCTGGTATATGGCGGACGGAGCCCTGTGGACAATGGGCGGCAACACAGCGGAAAAGGCAGGCATACTCACTGCCATGATACTGGGGAGCGCAATCCTCTATCTTGCGGCGGCGTGGCTGCTTGGGAGTGAAGAGATGATCTATCTGGTCCGGAAGTTTCGCGGGAAGACCGGAAATAATTAGCCGCATTTAATATGCCGCAGGCATAAAGGCTGTCTGGAGGACAACATGCTGGTTAAAACCATAGCAGTCGGGCCGCTGGAGGCCAACTGTCACATAATAGGCGATGAGAAAAACGGTAAGGCAATGGTCATTGATCCGGGCGGCGGCGTTGAAAGGATCATGGATATCATTAGGGAAAACGGGCTGACGGTGGAATATATCATCTGCACCCACGGACACTTCGACCATATAGGCGCGGTCGCTGACCTGAAGGCAAAAACCGGGGCGAGTGTGCTTATCCACAGGGATGATCTCGAAATTTACAATTCAGCTGCGAACCTGGCCCTTTGTTTCGGCCTCACGGTCAAGACCCAGCCTGCGCCCGACCGGTTTATTGCGGATGGCGATACAATCACTACGGGAGGCCTCAGTTTCGGAGTCATACATTCCCCGGGGCACAGTCCGGGAGGCATATCGCTATATGGCGAAGGGACAGTCCTGACCGGAGACACATTATTCGCCGGTTCCATTGGCAGAACCGACCTGCCCGGCGGTGACGGAGGGCTGATAGGCAAATCCCTCGGCAGGCTCATGAAACTGCCGGCCGACACTGTTGTGCTGTGCGGACACGGACCGTCATCAACCATCGGCAGGGAAAAGAGAGAGAATCCTTTTTCCCATCTTTTCGGATAATATCGGACGTACGGCAGCGTCATTATCGTGCAGGCGCGAACGATATATATATTATCATTCTTTTTAGTTTATAATACACAAGGCTATTCGGCGCTTCACCCCGAAGACTTTAAGGCTTTGGGGATTTTTTTTGGAGGTTGACCATGAGCACTAAGATTTATGTTGGGAATATCTCTTTCAATGCCTCGGAAGACGATATAAGGGGTCTTTTTTCGGCATTTGGAGAGATTGCATCGGTGAAGTTAATCTCTGATCCACAGACAGGAAGGGCGCGCGGTTTCGGTTTTGTCGAAATGACGGCGGACGACGATGCCCGCAAGGCGATTGAAGAGCTGAATAACAAGTCCTTTATGGACAGAAATCTCTCGGTCTCCGAAGCCAAACCCCAGCAGCCCAGGGACAAGGGCTTTGGACCCAGGGGCAGCGGCTTTGGCGGCAAGAAAAGCGGCGGCGGTTTTGGACGAGGCGGCGAAAGACCTGAGAGAGGAAGGAGATAATCTTTTTTGGAGATAAAAGTTCTGGGGAATGATATTGACAGGGCCTTAAAAACACTCAAAAACAAGCTGCAAAAAGAGGGTCTGTTCAGGGAGATAAAAAATCGGGCGTTCTATCAAAAACCATCGGTCAAGAGAAAACGGAAGCAGGCCGAGGCCCGCAAGAGAAAGGCCAAGGCCTCAAGATTCAGGGATAGATAATTATTTCCAAAGTCTGTTAAAATTTATGTTTCCTGCCTGACGGACAGGAGGACATACAGTTATGTCAAAATGCCGCCACGGCATTTTTCGGCAAACCGGAGGGGTGGCTGAGCGGTTGAAGGCGGCGGTCTTGAAAACCGTTGTAGGGGTGACTCTACCGTGGGTTCGAATCCCACCTCCTCCGCCATTTTTTATCGGCTGCGTGATTGAAAACGGCGTCAATCCGGAATCCGCCCGAGCTCACACAAGGAGAATATAACGGGATGTCCGGCAACATGCTCGATATAAGAAATCTTACGATCTCATTCGGGGCGCCTGAACATCCGGTCCGGGTAGTGTCCGACGTTTCATTCAATATCCATGAAGGCGAGGTCTTCGGCCTTGTGGGTGAAAGCGGCAGCGGCAAGAGCATGACCGCGCTGTCCATACTTCGCATACTTCCCGACAACGCATTTGCATCCGGCTGCGTCTCATTCAGGGGCAAAGACCTGCTTTCCATATCTGAAGATGAAATAAGGGAGATCAGGGGCCGCGACATCTCGATGATATTCCAGGAGCCGATGACCTCACTCAATCCCGTGCTTACCGTGGGCTATCAGGTAGCGGAGGCACTGCTCGCACATTTTGATATTTCCGGGACCGACGCAACGGCAAAGGCCGTAGAACTGTTAAGGGCCGTCAGGCTGCCGTCTCCGGAACGGCTTATTAAAGACTACCCACATCAGCTCTCGGGCGGAATGCGCCAGAGGGTGATGATCGCCATGGCGACAGCATGCAACCCATCGTTGTTGATAGCGGATGAGCCGACTACCGCGCTCGATGTTACGATACAGGCGCAGATACTCGATCTGATACAGGGCCTGAGGAGAGAGCGTGGCATGGCCGTGCTGCTGATCACTCATGATCTCGGCGTAATCTCCGAGCAGGCCGACAGGGTGGCGGTAATGTACGCGGGCAGGATCATGGAGCTTGCGCCGGTCGATGCGCTGTTCGGGGACACTATGCATCCATATACAACGGGGCTGCTCAAATCCATGCCCGACAAAAAGGGGGTCCCCCTTAACCCGATACACGGTTTTGTCCCCTCACCCGATCAATATCCCAAAGGTTGCAAATTTTCCGACAGATGCGAAATGGCCGCCGACATCTGCCGGAAGGCGGAACCCGAAATGCGCGAGCTGTCGGGCGGCCACTACGTAAGGTGCGTAAGGGTTCATGACCAGACAGGATAGACAATGAATGATTCGAACGAAAATATTACCCCGGCCGCTGAAGCCGGTGAATTCCTGCTCGAGGCAAGGAATATAAAAAAACACTTCTCAGTGCGCCCGGAAATCGGGGGGACAAAGAAGCTGCTTAAGGCTGTCGACGGGGTAGACTTCGGGGTCGCGGGCAACAGCGTGTTTGCCGTTGTCGGCGAAAGCGGCTGCGGCAAATCCACCCTTGCGAAAATAATCATAAAACTGCTCGATCCCACATCCGGGACAGTATTGTTCAAGGGGCAGGACATATCCTCCATGAATGGAGAAGCCCTGCGAAGGTTCAGGAGATCGGCCCAGATCATCTTTCAGGACCCCTTTGCCTCTCTGAATCCCCGCATGAGGATAGCCGACACCCTGGCCGAACCCTTCAGGATACACAGGCTCGCAGGACGCAAGGAGATAAGGCAGAAGGTAACGGAGCTGATAGGAAAGGTCGGATTGAATGAAGACGCCCTGCCGAAATACCCTCATGAATTCAGCGGGGGCCAGAGACAGAGGATATGCATTGCGCGGGCGCTCAGCGTTGCCCCCGAACTGATAGTCGCCGATGAGCCCCTTTCCGCCCTTGACGTTTCCGTTCAGGCGCAGATACTCAACCTGCTGCAGGAGATCAGAAAGGAAATGGCCCTTTCGATCATATTCATCAGCCATGACCTGCGGGTGGTGCGATATCTGAGCGATGAGGTTGCGATTATGTATCTCGGTCGCATTGTGGAGAGGGGCTCTACGGACAACCTGTTCAACAATCCGAAACATCCATACACGGAAATGCTCCTCTCTTCCGCGCCAAAGCTCAGATACGGCTCTGCGGAATCCGCGCTGCCCCCTGCCGTTCATCCCATCGCAGACGATATTACCGGCGCAGTAGATACACCTTCCGGATGCCGCTTCCATCCCCGCTGTCCGAAAAAATTCGGACCTTGCGACAGGATTTATCCCGAACTGAAGGAATGCGGGGATTCCCTGGTAGCCTGCCATTTATATTGATTTCAATCACGGGATGAAACTCCGCTCTCGGGGCCGTGCGTCCTTCCTCTGCACTTCGTAGTTGAAAGACCGGCTTACTGCCCTGCGAATATCCGGTATTGACAATATTAATAAATTCTGTTATAACGTAAAAGCGAAACGGATCTTACCTGATCGCCGTTTCTAAAACATCACGGGTTGTCGTCGGACATTATTTACGGGCAGCTCCTCAGTGAGGGGCAAAACAGCGAGTGAGTATGTCGATGGATCTGCAGTCACAGCGCAAGTCAGCGAAGTCATCGCGCAAAAGCGATCGGCTCACTACCGATAAAATCTGCGCGCCGTCGGGCGGAACGGTCGGACGGCATAAATTAAAGGCGCTTCTCATTTATCCCGAATTCCCCGATACCTTCTGGAGTTTCAAGTATGCGCTCAAGTTTGTCCTGAGGAAGGCGAGCAGTCCGCCGCTCGGGCTGCTGACTGTTGCCGCCATGCTCCCTGAAGAGTGGGAAATCAAACTGGTGGACATGAATGTCGGCAAGTTGCGCGATGAGTCTTTGAGATGGGCCGATCTCGTTTTTGTGAGCGCCATGTCCGTTCAGAAAGAATCGGTCAGGGAAATTATCGCAAGATGCAGGGCTGCGGGCGTGAAGATTGTCGCGGGTGGTCCCCTTTTCACTACCGAATATGACTCGTTTGAGGATGTGGACCACCTGGTGCTGAATGAGGCCGAAATAACACTGCCTCTTTTTCTCGATGACTTCGAAAAAGGGGCCGCAGGCCATATCTACCTCAGCGACCAGTGGGCGGACATACGGAACACGCCCATGCCGTTATGGAAGCTCGTCAACATCAGGGACTACGCCTCCATAAACATCCAGTATTCCAGGGGCTGCCCTTACAACTGTGAGTTCTGCGATATTACCCTGCTCTGCGGACACGCGCCCCGGACAAAAGAGCGGGACCAGATTATCGGGGAGATCGAAAGTGTTTACGCTTCAGGGTTCAGGGGCTCGATCTTTCTCGTCGACGACAATTTCATCGGAAACAAGAAAAAACTGAAGGAAGATATCCTGCCTGCGGTAATCGGGTGGATGGACAAAAAGAGGCATCCCTTCACCTTCAACACACAGGCGTCCATCGAACTTGCCGACCATGAAGACCTGATGCGGTTGATGGTGAGGGCGGGCTTCGATGTGGTTTTTATCGGTATCGAGACTCCACATGAACAGAGCCTGGCCGAATGCAGCAAATTCCAGAACAGGGACCGGGACCTTGTCGCGAGTGTCAGGAAGATCCAGAGGGCAGGGCTCGAGGTCCAGGGCGGATTCATTGTAGGTTTCGACAGCGACCCTCTTACCATCTTTGACACGCAGATAAGGTTCATACAGACAAGCGGCGTAGTCACTGCCATGGTAGGTATCCTCACAGCCCTTCCCCGCACTCAACTTTACGAGAGACTCAAAAAGGAACATCGTCTGCTGAAAGAAGCGTCGGGCAACAATACGGACTTTTCGACCAATTTTATCACAAGGATGGATTGCAACCTGCTTGCCGAAGGTTATAAAAAAGTCCTCAGCTCCCTATATTCGCCAAAAAGCTACTATGCCCGGATCAGGACATTCCTGAAGGAATATATCCCGCCTCCCAAAAAAAAGAAGGCCCTCCGGTTTCGGCCGAACTACCTGGCTGCGTTCTTCAGCTCCTTTATTGTCCTCGGGTTTGTAGGGAAAGAGAGGTTTCATTACTGGAGACTGCTTCTCTGGACCGCATTCAGACGTCCACGCCTCTTCCCTCAGGCCATTACACTCTCGATTTACGGGTTCCATTTCAGAAAGGTCTTCGAGAAACAGCTCAATTAATCCCGGCTTGTCGCAGGGGAAACTGTTACCGGATTTGAGGGGCCGGGATGCCGACGCCGTCCCCGACTTTATCCCGCTATAGGGACTTCCCCATGATACCGTCCATCTCTTTCAGCATCTCAGGCCCGGTCCAGCCCTGCTGCCCGAAATGCTTTTTAAGAATCACTCCGTCCCTGTTTATAAGAAAGGCCATCGGGATCATAAACGCCCTGTAAAGGGATTTGGAAACCTTCAGCCTCTCATCATAAAGCGTCCTGAAGCCGACAGGGTTCTGAGATATAAACTTTCCCGCCGCTGTACGGGATTTGTCCGACGACACCGCGAGGATGACCAGTCCCCTGTCTTTATATATTGAATGCAACTTGTTCAATGCCGCGAATTCTTCCTTTGCAGTCGGACACCATGAGGCCCAGAAGACAAGCAGCACGGTCCTGCCCCTATACGATGAAAGGCTTGCCGGTTTTCCCTCCATATCCTTAAGCGTAAAATCCGGGGCCTGCCTGCCGACCAGTTTTTCCACCGCGTAAGGCGAAGGCGTATCGCCTGCCGAACAAGAGAAAACAGGGGACAGAAGGCAGAAGGCGATCAGGAAGAAAAAAATCCAGTATATGTTCCCGTCCTTCATTATCGCCCCTTGATCCCTGTTCCCCGCCTTATATCAGCCTGTTTTATACGACGCCTATATAAGCCCGATCTTTTTCATGGCCTCCTGCAGCTTGTCCCTGTTGGAGGCGGCCATCCTGCAGAGCGGGAGCCTGAACTCTTCCTCAACCTTGCCCATCATCGCCAGGGCGGTCTTGACCGGTATCGGGTTCGTCTCTATAAACATAACGGCATTAAGCGGTTCCATGCTGAAGTGCAGGTCACGCGCCTTATTGATGTCTCCGGCCGCCCACGCGTTGTACATGTCCGCAAATGCCTTCGGCGCAATATTCGCAGTAACGGAAATGCCGCCCTTGGCTCCGAGGGCCAGCATCGCAAAGGTTGTAAAGTCGTCGCCGGAATACACCTCAATATTGTCGCCGCAAAGGCGTATCAGGTCGCTTGCCTGCCTCATATCTCCCGTGGCTTCCTTGATGCCGACAATGTTGTCCAGTTCGCTGAGTCTCGCCACAGTTGCGGGCAGCATATTTACCGCGGTCCGGCCCGGGACATTATACAGGACTATCGGAATATCGACTGCCTCGGCAATGGCCTTGTAGTGTTGGTACAAGCCTTCCTGTGTCGGCTTGTTATAATACGGGGTGACTATAAGCGCGCCGTCGGCGCCGAGTTCCTTCGTCTTTTTTGTGATCTGTATGGCCTCATCCGTCGCATTTGCTCCGGCCCCGGCAAGCACGGAGATCCTCTTGTTCACCGTCTTTACGGCAACCTCAATAACGCGATAATGTTCGTCAAAGTCGAGGGTGGACGCTTCGCCCGTAGTTCCGCAGGGGATTATGCCGTGCGTCCCCTGCGCTATATGCCATTCTATCAGGTCGCAGAATCTCTTTTCATCAAATTTGCCGTTACTGAAAGGCGTTACAACGGCCACCATTGAGCCTTTAAACATATTCCCCTCCTGCTGCCTGTAATTATATTAATTGTATACCTGCGTTGTATGAATTGTCAGTCCGGCAACTCCATCTCACAACACCAGCGAGACTGGTCTCGCCGAATGAAACCAGGAACCCGGGCAAAAGCTCCATGTCGGTCCTGAGGCATAGTCCTCCGGCGCTTATGTCGAGGACCTCGCCGTCAAGAGTAACCTTGCCGTCTCCGGACAAATCCTCGTTGCTCACCTGATAATTGATCTTTGAGAACCATGGATTCCTCTTGTTCTTTCTGCGTTCATCCGTCATAATCGATCACCCCTTCAAAGACCTCTGTTGCAGGTCCCGTCATATATACATGATTATTTTCAGCCCATTCTATAAACAGCTTTCCACCGTTCAACCTTACCGTAACGCTGCGCCCTGTTAACCCCTTGATCATGGCGGCGACACCTGTAGCGCAGGCCCCTGTTCCACATGCGAGGGTCTCACCGGAGCCCCTTTCCCAGACCCTCATGACAAGCTCATCCCTGCTCAGCACATTCACAAACTCCACATTGGTCCGCCTCGGGAATAAAAGATCATTTTCTATAACAGGCCCTATCGTTTTGACGGGGAATTTGGACACCTCCTCTTCAGGGAAGATGACCGCATGCGGATTTCCCATTGACACGAGAGTAACTTGGAACCTTCTGCCCCCGATATCCAGCGGATAATCGATAACAGGCGGCTCGGCCTGAAGGTTTGCAGGCACGAGCCGGGGATCGAATATCGGCTCTCCCATATCGACCCTGACATTATCGCCTGAACGCTCAGGCCTGATAATGCCTGCAAGCGTCTCCACGGCAAGCGTTTTTTTGTCGGAAAGTTTCCTGTCCCATATATATTTTGCGAAGCAGCGGATGCCGTTTCCGCACATCTCCACCTTGCCGCCGTCGGCATTATAGATATCCATCCTGAAATCCGCGATTTCGGACGGATACAGCAGCAGCATCTGGTCGGCCCCGACACCAAACCAGCGGTTGCAGTACTTCACCGCAAAGCCTGCGGGATCGGGAAGGTCCAATTCGCGGCAATCTATAAATATAAAATCATTGCCGGCCCCATGCATCTTGGTAAAAGGTATCTTCATTTTATAAACTCCGGAACCATCTCTCCCCTGATAAGGTCCTTGTACGTTTCGCGTTTGCGGACAAGCTCGAATTCCCCACCGTTCACCATCACCTCGGCGACCCTTGGGCGGCTGTTGTAAGTGGAAGACATCGAGTACCCGTATGCCCCGGCGCTCATAACCGCAAGATATTCACCCTGCCTGACCTCGGGTATCTCCCTTCCCCTGGCAAGGAAGTCTCCCGACTCGCATATAGGCCCCACCACGTCGGCAACCATGGTCTTCCTGCGGTTCTTAACCACGGGCTGAATATGATGATAAGCGTCATAGAGCGAAGGCCTCATGAGGTCGTTCATCCCCGCGTCCACGATCACAAAATTCTTCTCCTCGCCCTTCTTCATATAAAGGGTTTTCGTTACAAGGATGCCTGCGTTGCCCACAAGCGATCTGCCGGGTTCCATTAAGAGAGTGATATCACGTTTTTTCAGCAACGGCAAAATCTTTCCGGCCAGGTCCCCGGGCAAAGGAGGCTTCTCGTCAAGATAGGTAATGCCGAGACCTCCGCCGATATCGAGCCGGCTGATCGGTATGCCGATCTTGGCCAATTCGTCGATAAGCGCCAAAATTCTGCGGAGCGAGTCCTCAAAAGGAGATATCTTTGTGAGCTGAGAGCCGATATGATACTGCACTCCGATCACGGATATGTTCTCCATGCCTGCAGCCAGTTTGTAATGGTCGATAGCGTCATCGACAGGGATTCCGAACTTGTGCTTCTTCATCCCGGTGGATATATATGGATGAGTCTGCGGATCGATGTCGGGATTTATGCGCAGGGCCACAGGGGCCTTCAGGCGCATTTCGCGCGCCACACGGTCGATCTCCCGCAATTCTCCGCCTGATTCCACATTAAACATAAGTATCCCGCTTTTGAGCGCATACCTGATCTCTTCTTCAGTCTTGCCGACACCGGCATAGACGATCTTGTTCGCCGGTATGCCCGCCCTGAGCGCCCTGAACAGCTCGCCTCCGGACACCACATCAGCTCCGGCGCCATGCCTTGCGAAAAGACTTACGATAGCCGCGTTGGAGTTGGCCTTGAGGGCGTAGCAGATAATATTCGTCTTGTCCCTGAATGCGGCGCTATAGGCCTTCAGATGGCGCAAAAGGGTGTTCGCGCTATAGATATATACCGGGCTGCCGAACTCGGCAACAATATCCTTTACAGCAACATCCTCGGCAAAAAGCTCGCCCTTCCTGTAATTGAAGAAATGCATGGTGACCTCTTGGACTATGTATTTTATATTTGTGTTTTTTAACATAATCATATTCAAATAGTCAAAAAATCTTCCATATTAACGCATTTAACCCATAACAGCGGCAGAAAGGCGTTTTAGTTCAAAAAAAACATCACAATTCAGCGCTGGAAAGCCGGAGCCGATATCCCTGCTGATTTGCGTTATTGACAAATAAAGCCCTAAAATAGTACATTAATTGTCTCTTTTGGCGGTGTATGCGCCTCAGGGCCGCTAGCTCAGTTGGTAGAGCAACGCCCTTTTAAGGCGTGGGTCGTTGGTTCGAATCCAACGCGGCTCATTTTTTTAAATAAATATTAAGATTTCTGATTGACGATCCGGGCTTCTGCAAAACGGTCTCGACCGGATATCATAAATCTTAATGTTAAGTCCCTATCGTCTAGCCCGGCCTAGGACATCGCCCTTTCACGGCGGTAACAGGGGTTCAAATCCCCTTGGGGACACCAACAAATTGATTTGGCCCCTTCGGCAAAATGTCGAAGGGGCTTTTATATATAAGACACTATTTGTGTTTAAGACAACTGTAAAGATTAGCACGGAATTGTCATTGGAGAGACATAGCATTTGAAGACAATATTATAGTTGTCCCTGGCATCCACATCCCGGCCCGCCAAAACTCAGCAGTTTATCCCATAAATATGAGAAACAGATAACCGCATGATATTATTTCCAAAATAGAACACGGTATCCTGCGCCGAGCCTTCGATATGGCCGCCAGGGACAGCTAATTTTTGTTTTCTAAGACAATTCCGGGATTAGTAGTGTCTCCTCACAGAAAGCGCTATTCCTGACAGGAGCATGCAGACTGATTGTTGTTTTATGTAATTATTTCCGGTTGGGTTAGCGCCTTTATTGAACAGGTGAGACATGAAAATCTCTGATCATACAGCATCCAGCATTTCCCGTACTTTTCGTAAAAGTTCAGTGGGTTTCACAGGTTTCTGCATAAATATTGCGCCCATTCCCGATAGCTCATTGTGGTCAAAACTGCCGTCCGTATATCCGCTGAGAAATATGGCCTTAATATCAGGGCGGAGTTTTCTTATGGCCTCAAACACCTCCATGCCATTTTTTTTAGGCATGATGCCGTCAAGGATTGCCAGGCTGACAACGCCGCTGTTTTCAGCAAATTTGTTTATCGCATCCTCGCCGTCAACCGCTTCAATAATTTTATAGCCAAAACTGGCGAGAGCAGTTACCGAGATGTCCCGCACCAAATCGTCGTCCTCGGCGATCAGGAGCGTCTCTGTCCCGCCCCGGGGCTTTCCCGGTGAAGGCACGGCAGTTTTTTCAAATCTTGCGCCGGTCAGAGGCAGATAAAGATTAAAGACAGTCCCCTTCCCGGGTTCACTGTATACATTGATATGCCCATTATGCTGTTTCAATATCCCATGCACCACGGCCAGTCCCAGCCCGGTGCCCTTGCCTCTTTCCTTGGTTGTAAAAAAAGGGTCGAATATATTCGCTATGGTTTCGGCGTCCATGCCGCACCCGGTGTCGGAAAAAGCGATATGCGCGTAATTCCCGGGGCTGCCGTAGCCATGCGTCGCAACAAACCCTTCATCCATGACAAAGGCGCCTGTCGAAATATCTATATTCCCGCCATCGGTCATGGCGTCGCCGGCATTTGTGCTCAAATTCATAAGGACCTGGTCTATCTGCGCCCTGTCCGCCATTACATTGAGCTCCTCATCTGAAAGCCTCAGATTGATTGTTATGTCTTCCCTCACGAGCCGTCGCAGCATCTTCTGCAGATCTCTGATTGTGTCGTTGATATTGACAGGCTTCATTTCGAGCGCCTGCTGCCTGCTGAAGGCCAGTATCTGCCTGGTAAGATCGGCCCCCCTGTTGACTGCTTTCAATATCTCTTCGGCGTTATGCCTGGCGGGATTATCTTCGGACATGTCCATTATAATCAGTTCAGTCAGGCCCATTACAGCGCTCAGCACATTATTGAAATCGTGCGCTATGCCGCCTGCAAGCTGCCCCAGGCCTTCGAGTTTCTGGGCCTGGCGCAACTGCGCCTGCAGCTTACGGCTCTCGGTAATATCGCGTATAACGCTGTGGAAGACCTTGCGTCCCAATATCTCGGTGACCCGGGTCGTCACATGAAAGTTTTTGATCTCACCCTGCCGGGTGCGGCTGCTAATCTCAAAATCGTCCCACCCCTCGCGCATGATTTTTCCCTGGCGTCTTCTGATATCCTCCGGTTTTTCGTCGAACAGGAAATCTGCCAGGGTCAAACCCGCGAACTCCTCGCGTGAATAGCCCAGCTGTCCGCAGGCGGCTTCATTGAAATCCAGGAAACGGCCTGTTTCGGGGTCAAGAATCATAATGCCGTCGGGCGACTGGTCGAACAACAGCCGATAGCGGTTCTCAGCTTCTCGCAGGGCCAGTTCCGCAAGTTTTCGTTCGGTTATGTCCTGTGCCGTACCAATATCTTTAATCAAATTGCCACTATTATCAACAACAGGGTCGCACTGGATCTCAATCCAGCGCACGCTGCCGTCTGAGCGGACAATTCGATATTCATCGCTGAAGGGTCTGTTTTTAGCAATATTTTGGTCACGATTGAGTCTGGTCCGTTCGCGGTCATCCGGATGAACTATATTAAAGAACTCCGCCAGCGGTGGAACTCCGAGAGCAGGATCAAACCCAAATATGCGAAACAGCTCATCTGACAAGGTTACTGTCTGAGTGACAATATCGTATTCCCAGCTTCCCATATGTGCGATAGCCTGCGCGGCTGCCAGACTGGTCTCGCTGTTTCTTAGCGCCTCTTCCGCGCGCTTGCGTTCGGTGATGTCCATCGCCACATTGGCAAAATAGAGTGGGGCTCCTGTTTTAGAGTCGGAAATCAGAAATATAATGGCATGCACAGGGGTCAGCGCCCCGGTCTTGAGGTTTCTGTATTCCAGATCTCCTTCCCAGCGAACACCTGCCATCATAGCAGGCGTAATCTCTTTCCGGACTTTTTTCAGCAGATGCTCGGGAATGACATCCATAATATGTCTCCCGGCAAGCTCATCCGGAGATATCCCCAGCATCCTGGTCCCCGCGTCATTTAGATAGATCATCTTGCCGTCAAGTGTCGCCAGATTCACCAATTCGCTGCTGTTCATGACAACAGAGGCCAGCTTCTGAAGCTCGTCCTCCGCCAGCTTTCGCTCGGTGATGTCGCGGCAAACACAGAACACCATTTTTTGCTGTCCGAACATGGCCCCGTTGGAGCTGATTTCAACATCAATCAAAGCGCCGTCCTTGCGACGGTGGCGTGTCTCAAAATGATCGCCTTTTTCGTCAACACTCCGGACCATTTCGAGCAGACGCTCTCGCGGCAATGCCCCGTCCCAATCCCACACGTGAAGCTGCAAGACTTCCTCTGGAGAATACCCAAGCATCCGGGCAAAACATTTGTTTGTCTCGACAGCCCGGCCATCCCAATCGAGGACCACAATCCCATCGCGGGATTGCTCAACCAGTATACGTCTACGAGTGATTTCATCCGCCAGAGCCTCTTCGGCGCGTTTTCGTTCGGTGATGTCGATGCCTACTCCCATCAGATATGATTTGCCCAGTATCTCAAATCTGATGCCGGTCATGAGAAAAGGAATACGTCTGCCGTCTTTCGTCAAAAGCGGAGACTCAATCATATTAAAACCTTTTCCCATCCCTGTTTCAATTGCCTGCCGGACAGCCTCTTTTGCTTCAGGGACATGCCAATCCATTATATGGCAGTCATTAATTTCACCGGGGCCGTAGCCCAAAAGGGTTTCGTGGTTCTTGTTCCAACGGACCAAACGAAGTTCAGGATAAGTGTATAGATAAAAGATGCCGGGCAGGCTGTCGAGAAGCGCTTTTGTGAATAATTGCTCAGACAGCATGGCCTCTTCCGCGCGCTTGCGGTCCATATTTACCAGCGCCTGAGCTGCCAGCGCCGCCACCGTGTTTGCGAAGGCTTCCTCATCTGCGTGCCATTCCCGTTTTATGCCTGTGTGCTCAAAACAGACAACCCCGGCCATTTTGCCTGCCAGATATATCCCGACATCCAGCATCGAGGTTATCCCCAGCGGGACCAGATAGCCGTCCCTGAACTCCATGGTGTTGGGGTCCTGCCTGGCGTCGTTGGCGATTATTCTCCGTGTGTTGCGGATCGCCATGAAGTAATTGGGGTAATCTGCCCGTTTCAAAATAACACCTTGTGTGTGTGTCTTCGTACCGGATTCGTACAGATCGACACAACTGAGATTCTCCTCGTCTTCGGACAACAGCCAGATACTCGCACGATCAACTTCAATGGCTTCGGATGCTGTTTCGGTGAGCAGGCCAAATATCCGGCGCATATCACCGGTGGCTATTGTCTCATCAGTCGCCAGTCTCATAATGGCATCGTTTTGCCGTTGAACACGATTAGCGCTATTCCGTATTCTTTCCTCGGCCCGCTTGCGCCCGGTGATGTCGCGGTCAAAACCGCGGCACCCCAGATAATTCCCGCGTCCGTCAAAAATAGGAACTCCGTTTGATTCGATAACAACTTCGCGTCCATCTTTATGCAGATTTATATTTTCGAGCCCGGAGAAAGACCGACGTGAATCCTCAATTTTTTTAAACAATGCATATACCCGCTCCCTTTCATCAGCAGGCATCAGATCAAAGGGACTTTTCCCAATAAGCTCTTCAGGTTCATATCCGAACAGATCCTTTGCCTTCGGACTCACATAGGTATAGAATCCATCGACGTCTATTTCCCATATCAGGTCGCTCGTTGCCTCCACAAGAGAATGAAATCTCCGCTCACTTTCCCGCCGGGCTTCCTCTGTCTGACTTTGTATTGCCTCGGTTTGTTCAAGTTCCCGTATTCTCTGTTTTAATAAGGAATTTTCTTTGAGGAGTTCCTGATTTATATCGCTCATCTAATGATCCCCTGTTGTGGCAAAAGACGCCTGATAAAGCTTATATTTAAGGTACGATTGAGTTTATAAAATACTCTACGATAAGCGACAGCAGTTTCACAAAGCGGCCCAAACAACTCCAGGTATTTTGCGGCCCCACTATGTGAACGGGTAAATGCGGCGGACACTATTGGCGCTCCTTCGAGAACTCGTTGACTGCTTACAATCATTATATCCAGCTTGATGTAAGACCTGAAATATGACAAATGTATTTTGCCGGTGGGCAGCCGGACAACAGCGCGCAGGGTATGAACCGTAATAATAAATTCCATTAAAATTCTATCAGGCATACCAACCCGTTGGAAAAAATGGGCATTTGGTCCCATAGGCCCACAGGAACTAATAGTTCATACCAGAAATTGCTAAAGCTGACGCATTAAGCAGATTGCGGAGTAGTAATCATTCCGCAGCCCAGCTTCAAAATGATTTTCATACTGCTTTCTCGATCAACCGCGCGAGAAATTCATCAATGCAGGGACACCAACAAAGATCAAGGGAGGCCCCGGCCTTCTTTTTTTTGCATGCAAATCCTGAATCAGCGGGGCGCCTATAATTTCGGGCCTTTCGATTTTATCATCTTATCAAATTCTTCATACGCCTTCTTTGCACAATCAGGACAGATGCCATGACTGAACTCAGCCTCGGAGCGGCTTTTTATATAGACCTCTATCTGACTCCAAGAGCCCTTGTCATCCCTTATTTTCTTGCACGCGGCGCATATGGGGAGCAATCCGCTCAATTGCTTGACTTTACTTATTGCGGCTTGCAGTTCCGCAATCATCTTTTCACGTTCATCGCTCATCCGCTTCTGCTTCAGTATCGACCACATGCTGTTCATAAAAAGCTGGATCTGCAGCGCGTCAGTATCGTTGTAAGGCTCCTCCTTGTTGCCGACACCGGTCACCCCGACAATCCGTTCTCCGTCGAATATTGGAACACCCAAATGCCGGGCCAGATGAAAATGTCCTTCCGGATAGCCCTTCTTCCCAGGTATGTCATGATAAGAATTATGGATTACCGGCCTTCTAAAACGTACACTATCTGCCCAGACACCAGCTTGAACAAGCGGATAATGCTCATTTTCCGCTGCTATGCAGTTTCTCATAACATCCTTCGACCAGGAATTAAGCTGAATAGTCTGTTCATCCTCGTTGAAGAAATGCAGGTATCCCCCTTTACTCTTTGTCAGCCTAACCACTTCTTCAAGGGCAAAATCAATGATATCTTTTTCCACTTTGGCCTCAATGTGAGAAAGTTTCAGTAATGACTCAAGCCTGTCTTTGTTCAGTCTGAGCGACTCTTCCGCCCTCTTGCGCTCTTCCGCAGCCCGGTCGATCTCTCCGCCAATTTTTGTTGAGAGCCTCTCTATCACAAAGATCAGGGCAATGACTGAAAAGATCGTGGTCACGGCTGAGAATAAGGCCGGATTGCCCGAGGTCTGAAGAATTTTCTTGAAAAACAAATCCTGAATAAGAAGAAAAACGACAATCGCGGGGAGGAAATACTTCATCAATCGACTCCTGACGGATGGACCTGTGAATATGGCCACCGGTATGGCAAAAGGCCCGGAAGCCGTCACAATTGACAGCCCTAGAAATATAAAGGCGATTGAAGAAGGAAGCGCCACAGGAATTATACTGCCGCCATACAGGAGCGGGGTCTCATAAACATATCCCAGCGCGACCACAAATCCGGCCAGAGCCACAAGCAGACCCAGGAATGCGGCTGCATTCTTATAATGCGTTCCCGAACGCGGGAGGGTGAGGGACAATATACCGAAGGATGCCAGAATGAAATTTATCGCTGTTATGAGAGACATATGCCCAATGCCGGAACTGAGTTCAGTCCCGGAATATAATCCGAGATGCTCCAATTGAAAACTTGCTCCATAGAAAAAGCCGATAATGAGAGTGAAGCAGAGCGCCATGGAAACAGAAGCTCCTGCGGCTGCAATCAACCGGCCTGCCAACCGGTTAGGCCGGCAAATATAATAGAGGAAAGATACACCCATACCAATGAAAACAATGGCAGTGCTGGGAGCGATAGGAATATATTTGGCGCTGAAACTTGTGAGCATAGGCGAGCCCGCGATCCAGGCAGCCAGGGAAATAGCGCTGACAGCGATCGATATAAACAGGCTCCATCGTGATATTTTCCTTAAAATTGTTCCCAGTTCAATCTGCCCTTCCATTGCGGCCACCCTCCGTCAGAGTCCTTATAAGGTAATTCCTGCCTGATATAAAATATTATCAAAAAAGTCCTCCGTCGCCAATAAATCAAGGCTGATTTTTGCTCACAGGGTTCAAACCTCCAGTCGTAGGGCAGCAGCGAGCCCGAATTAAGGTTCTCGCGGCAAGCCCTCGTGGTATTATTTGAGACCTTGATGAAATGTGCGGGTTAAATCAGGAACCATCACCGCACAGTTCAGCAAGGACCGCTGCCGCTGCGTTTGCGCTGTGATGTGAAACCAGGGCAGGCCAGTCATCCAGACGTGAAATGATGTTGCCGCTGAACGCTGAAAACATCTTTTCAAAAGCATTGATTCCGACGCCTGCGGTAAGTCTGCATTTATAAAGCTCTGCCCTGTGGGGATAACGCTCCCAGAACGGCTGGGGCTCGTATTTCGAGTCATGTTTCAAAAGAAACCCGTTCAGATTTTCCCTCAAGGATATGATTGCCTTTCCGCCCCGCAATTATCATCACATAAGCAGAACAGATACAGCGGAACCCGCCAAAACAATATAAAGAACATCCACCTTTTTGAATAATGCCGTCAATGCCGCTATGGCAAGCAGCGCCCTTATTATGTCCCATGGAACATTCAGCGCGAAATTAATCGTAACAAACAGAAGGAGCCCCACAAAAGATGCAAGTATCCCTTTTATCGCGCTCGAAAAATATCTGGAGGTTTTTAATTTGTCGAAAAATGGAGCTGAACCGACAAGCATCAAAAAAGAAGGCGTGAATATTCCCAGGGTCGCAACAACGGCCCCGGCGAACCCAGCGGTCATAAACCCGACAAAGGTGGCGGTAATAACAATTGGTCCCGGGGTTACCTGTCCAAGAGCTATTCCGTCCATGAATGTCCCGTAGTCCATCCATCCTCTCGCATATACAACTTCATGCAGCATCAGGGGCAGGGACGCAAACCCTCCTCCGAAAGCAAAAAGGTCAACCCTGAGCATCGTGGCTGCAATGGTAAATGTCTGAGTGTCCATAATATATAGAAGCGCCATTGCGACTGCCGGGAGCGCGCACAGCAGCGCAATTGGCATGAAGGACCGACTGCTGATTGTTCCGGGCGCTGTTGATGGAATGGCCGTCACTGTGTCCCTGAAAACAACAACACCGGCCAGCCCGGCAACCGCAATAACGATAAAGGGACTGACTCCGGCCCAGAAAAGGATTGCCGCCAATGCAGCCAATAAAGCATCCTTGTAACTCTTTAACGAGTTCTTTCCGAAGGTATATGTGGCGTGAGCGACAAGGGCAACAACAATGACCTGAAGACCGTTAAACAGCGACACTATTTGCGACACATTGCGTGATTGCTCGTACAGCGCCGCAAACAGCAGCATCAGGGCGAATGCGGGCAGACCGAAGCCGATAAAAGACAGCATGGCCCCGCCTACACCTCCCACTTTCAGCCCAACGTATGCCGCCGTCTGCATCGCGGTAGCTCCTGGGATGGCCTGACTCAGGGCGACTCCATTTCTGAAAGTCGCCTCGTCAAGCCATTTATTGCGCTCAACGGAGAGTTGCTTTATTTGGACAACCATTGCGGGGCCGCCGAATGCCGTGAGCCCCAGCCTCAGGAATGACAAGAACAGCCGCAGCCCGGATACCCTATCTTTTACCATGTTATTTAATGACAATGATTATGCGTACTGTTTGCGGCAGCTCCCTTTTGTTCGCAGTAGAGGCCGTTAGAACCGCAGTCGGCGCATTCTATCTGGATTACCGTATGCCCGATTCCCAAATGCTCAAGCCTGTGCTCTATTTCATGACGAATAGTGTCGGCTTCACTGATCTTTTGATCACAAACCCGGACATGGGCTGAAAAGGCCGGGATTTTGTGAGAAATCGACCAGATGTGAAGATCATGGATATCCATTATTCCGGAGATATCGGAAAGCTGCCGCGCAATCTCTTCGGGATGAAAGCCGGCAGGGGCAAGTTCCAGGAATATCCAGAGGGCCTCCTTGACAACACGCGCGCCGCTGATAAGGATCATGACACAAACCAGGGCGCTTATAATCGGGTCGATAGCGCGCCAGCCCGTAAAGTAAATGATCACACCTGCAGCTATTACGCCGGCGGATGACAGTGTGTCTCCGATAACATGCAGCCACGCGCTTCTAACATTGAGGTCATGATGCTCGCCGTGGAGGAGCCATGCCATCAACAGGTTACCGATCAGGCCTGCCGAGGCAATGACAAGCATCACAGACACATCAATATCCGGCGGAGCCTGAAGCCGCTCATAGGCTTCAAAAGCGATGAAAAATGCAATGATAATAAGACTTGCTCCGTTGATCAGGGCTGCCAGGATGCCGATGCGCTGATAACCGAATGTCGCGCGCCAGTCAGTAGGCCTCCTGCCTATCGCAATCGCTATAAGGCTGAGAGCAAGCGCAAAGCCATCAGTCAGCACATGCCCGGCGTCGCTCAGCAGCGCAAGGCTGTTGCTCAGTACGCCGCCCACTGCCTCTGCCGCGAAGAGCAGGACAGTAACTGCAAGGCTCCAGATCAATCTCTTTTCAGATTTGTATGTCATAATGTTTTCAGCGTAATAACCTCAAAAAAGAAAGGTCAAAAAGCGGAATTACCTGCCCCTTGAAAAAGAGCATGAATGCTACAAGTCCGACTGCAACAGACGCAGCCATCAGCTTTTTGTTCATGCTCATAAAATTGCCGCCAAAGAGAATAAAGACACAAGCCCCGAAAGCAAGACAGTATTGGCAGTATATGTCATTCACAACCTGGAATCTGATGAGGATAAATTCGGCCCCGACTGCGGAAGATATCATAAAAGTGCGAAAGCTGTTGATATGATTCCCCAAAGACCTCCCCGTCAAAAAAGCGGTTACCAAAAGCATTGCCATGAACATGATGCCGGCGTATTTCAGGTCGATCCCGAGGAAGGTCCCCTTAATAGACGCGCATGCCGTGTCGCAATACTCATAGAAATACATGATCCCTGCCCCTGCAACCGGCAGAAGTATATTGAGCGCTTTTGAGACAATATGGGGTCCCGCGACCCTGTTGTTCGCAATTGTCATATCCATAGTTCTTCTCGTGTCTCCTCTATAATGACGCCGCCAAGCTACTTCAGAGCTTTCAGCGCGTTCACAATTTCAGACCCTCCGGTTACTGTTTCTTTGTTCCCGCTCTTCTCTATAACGGCTGAAGGGGTGCTGCCTGCCATATCGCTCATTATGTAATCATTAAACTTTTTGAACACAGGTTTAACGTCGTAAACAGTGAAGGAAATCCCTTTGCTCGCAAGGTGAGCCTGAAGCGAGGCCTCATCGGTGATATTGTTTTTTGCCGCCTCAAAAAGGGCATGTTTGACGCGAATGGCGTTTGCAAAACTGTTTTTCTTTTTCATTGCATATAGGAAATGCCTGATATAGAGGGCCGAATACCGCGACGCCGGCAGGTCTACAAAGGTTACTTTTACAACACCCTTCTTAACAAGCCGTTCCAAAACAGGTTCGATCACAGGCTCCGACGCCTGGCAGGGCATGCAGAAATAGTCTGTATAAAGACGGACATTTATCTTGCCCTTGCCGTAGGTCGGAAATGAAGGGTCTTCTTTTGTCCCGGCAGGGACAGCCTGCGCAAAAGCCGACACCGAAAAGGCCGTCACAGCAAGAAATGCGACGGCCGCCACAACAAGTTTACAGCTCCGCTTTGAATCAAAATGACAATACATTTTTACTGCCTCCTGTCTGTTAAATCCTGTATTCAAATATATTATTATTTTAGCATTCAACTATATTTCTAATGCCACCCTGATTTATTTCTGCGGCTGAGACCTAAAATCAAACCAATGCTGTGTGCGGTTACAGAACGCGCAAACAGACAGCATGACAGGCACCTCTACCAGCACGCCGACTACGCAGACAAGAGCTGCGCCCGATTCCGGTCCAAACAGGGTAATGGCAACAGCGACCGCCAGCTCGAAAAAATTGCTGGCTCCGATAAGCGCGCCGGGGGCGGCAACGGGATATGGAACTTTCAGCCACTTCATGAGGCCGTAAGCAAGCGATGAATTGAAATAGACCTGTATTGTTATGGGAATCGCTATAAGCAGCACATGAAACAGCCTGCCGGTGATGTTATCAGCCTGAAAGGCAAAGATCATGACAAGTGTAGCAAGCAAGGCAGATATGGCCACCGGATGAAGTTTCGGCAGAAAAATGTTGTTGAACCAGTCTATACCTTTTGATTTAATAAGCCTGCTTCGGGTTATTACACCGGCGGCCAGCGGTATGACGATGAAAACAACCACCGAGGTGAAGAGCACGGAAAAGGGAACAATGAGGTTTGAAGCTCCGGCGACGAGATATTTCACGATCGGAGCGAATAATACAAGCATCAGCAGATCGTTGACAGAGACTTGCACAAGTGTGTATCCGGGATCACCATCAGTCAGATAGCTCCATACAAAGACCATGGCTGTGCAAGGCGCTGCCGCCAGGATGATGCTGCCGGCGATGTACTGGTCGGCCTCAGACGGAGAAATCCATGGACTGAAAATCAGGCGGAAAAAGATATATCCGAAAAAGGCCATGCTGAAGGGCTTTATGATCCAGTTTACAAAGAGGGTCACGAACAGCCCCTTTGGGTTCTTGCCGACATTCAATACCGAGGAGAAGTCCACCTTCAGCATCATGGGGTATATCATCAGCCATATCAGAACAGCAATGGGGATATTGATCTGCGAGCCCTCGCCAAATTCAAGACCACGCAGGAAACTGACGGAATCGGGCGCCAGCTTGCCCAAAACAATACCACATGCCATACAGATTGCAACCCAAACCGTAAGGTAACGATCAAAAAAACTCATTCTCTTTTTAGCCATAAGCTATTCCTTCCCTTGCATTCAAAATAAACCCGGAATTGTCACTATAAACTTCAATTGCCTTCATGGGCGGTCATATCGAAGTCTCGGCGCAGGATACCGCAGTATATTCTGGAAATAAATATCATGCGGTTATCCCTTTCTCATATTTATGAGATAAACTGCGCAGTTTTGGCGAGACGAGAGATGAATGCCCATGATAACTATCATTTTGTTTTAACATATGATTTCCCCTCAATGATGAATTTGGTATAGAGCTGTTTTATATTTCAACAGCAGCCTGTCTTACCCTCTCCGCCGCCGCAATCGCAGGTAGGCTCTCCGCCGGTTATCATGCCGTTAATAAGCGCAGCGGCGCATCCGACGCCCTTGTCTACCTTTAAGGCTCCATAAGCGCAGTTGCCTGAGCAGGCGCCACATTCCATACATTTGTCCCGGTCCGTAATGACCGCCTTCCCATCGTTCATCTCGAACACGCCATGAGGACATACCTCAACACACATACCGCAGCCAACACATTTGTCGGAAAAGATTTCGAGAGTCACCACATTCGATAAATATTTCATATGATCCTCCATTCATCGAGTTTATAAATAATCAGGATTATCATCGATACCGCCGCGCCGCCGATATAAATAGGAGCCGCTATCTTCAACTCTTTTTTTACTCCTGTAATGCCGGTAAAAGTAGTCGCCCCGGTGAACTGCAATGCAAGATAAGAACTGACCAATGGAAAAAACAAATAGCTGAAAATCAGCAGCGGCATATTCTGCTGATTTGGAACGGATAACGCCGTGGCAGAAAGCAAAATCATAAGCATTCCTGCGAGCCATCCCTTTATCGCAAAGGACCTGAAAGGAATAACCGGCAAGCATAGAGGAGTCATAACGGCTCCCGTTATGACTGCCATAAATCCCATAAACACAAATGGCAAACCACCCGAAAATGCATCCCTGAAAATTACCCCCGAAGGAGCAAGCCCAAAATAAACAAGAGTGAGCAGGACATAGAAAAAAAACTGCTTCCATATATGATGCAGCTCGATGGGAGTCAGAACCAGCCGGTCCCATAATGAAAAAGTGACCGTCCGCATTTCCCTGGTTGCTTTATATCCGGCAGCGACATAGGCAGGCAAATCTTTTGCGAGCACAGGACCGAATATGACATTAAAACCTGTCGCTGCCTTCACCCTGAACGCGCTGACTCCCGGCGCGCCGAGCTGGGGTACGATAATGCGTCTGTGGGCGACTATATCTTTCAGCCTTGTGGTCGTGATTCTGTTTATCAGCGCCGCGGTTCCAAATGTGCCCTTGCCCGCCGCGCACCAGACATTGATGCCTTTTGTATCCAGCACGAGAATCCAGGCATTCAGGCCCGCGAGTTCCTTTCGAAGCATGTCGAAGCTGAACTTATAATTCGCGCTAACCAGGACATCCGCATTCTGATCAGGATTACCGACAGCGTACAATCCCGGCTTTATCGCGTAATCGTTTCTGAACGAGCTTATTCTGCATTTGATATGCCCCCAGTGATCGGCTCGCGACAAATCGGTTGACACCCTTGAAACTGATCCGACAGGAGTCATCACGCTGCCGGTTATCCATGCCGGTTTATCTTTTGCGGCATCTGGACAGCATGGCGTTTGCAAAACGATCTTCTCTGTGCCGCTGACAGTTTTTACACCATCGCAGCATGACGATGATTTCTCCTGCTCCAGTTCATTTTTGAATTTAAGTTTAATCATAGCTCGACAACTCCTTCATTAATTAATTCGGCTGCAACAGAATCCAGATCATAATCGCATGAGCCGGATATAATCCCACTTCCCATGCAATACCGAATCATTTTATCGACTGAGGTCTTCAATTCTTCCCGTAGGGTTTCGATTTCACCCATGTTCTCAAAACCCTTGTATGTCTGTTTTGCAAGAAGATAGACATGCGCGCATTCCCTGGCCTCTTCCAGAAATCCGGCAAGATTAACATCTGATTTCGACGCGATAACAAGTTCGTTTATCATATGCTTTGTATTTTCCCTTCCATGTCAAAACAATTCGATCATGATATATATGCCTGCAAACACCAGCGCAAGACCGCTGATCTTTTTTGCATATACGGCCCATGTTGTTACGCCTCGCGATTTGATAAGACTTTCAGCAATACCAACCGACAGCCCTGCTGCAAAGATAAGCGCGCAATGTCCGATAGCATATGCAAAGAGCAGTAAGCTGCCATATAGCACGTCACCTTCTGATGACACATAGCCGAGGATAACCGCCAAAACTGGCGTTGCGCAGGGTGAAGAGATCGCGCCTGTAAGCAGTCCCAGCAGGAATGCGCCGACCAGACCTTTTGATTTGACCTGAACTGTGCGTCCGCAGGCCATTGGAGCCGAAAAGACTCCCATGAGATGCAAGCCCATGACTATAGCTATTGCCGCAAAACCATATGTCAGCCAGTCTCCGAGAAATCCGAGCAACTGCCCAAAAAAAGATGCAGCGGCTCCCAGAAGAGTAAAAGTAAGCGAGAGCCCAAACACAAACACGGCTGAATATAGGGCTGCACGGCCCTTGTTCCCTTCAGAATATCCGCCCACATAGCCGATGATAAGGGGTATCGCGGCAAGCACGCACGGACTTGCAGCCGAAATCAATCCGGCAACAAAAACCAGAAGAAACGCAAGCGTCTGCTGGCCCTGGACCAGCGCTTCTATGTCGGTAAGCCAGGCTTCCATATCTATATGCCGGCTTTCCCCAGGACGACTACTATCTTTTCGTATTCATAATATCCAACATGCCGATGGAATTCCTCGCCGTTCTTATTAAGAAAAACCTGTGTCGGTATACCGAACACTCGAAACTTCCTTGCAGATGTCTTGTCTTTCTTCACGTCTATGAAGATAACTTCAAGTTTGCCTTTATAATCGGCAGAAAGCTTTGCCATGACAGGCCGCATATTGTCGCAGGGGATGCAGCCGACCGATCCTATTTCGAGCATCACGATTTTGCCTTCGCTCTTTGCTTTGGCCAGGGCGTCATCAACGGGGGCCGCCTGCGCCTGAACGGAGAATAAGATCAGCATCAATAAAGTGAATAACAGCAACCTAACATTTATTTGATCCATGCCCATCGTTTTATCTCCCTTTAATTCGCTCTTTCTGTGTTTCCCGTAGCGTCCCGACATAGACAAACAGCAGCCCTTGCGGCCTTGTCGCTGATAAATGCCGCAAGTCGCTCTTTGTCGGAAGCGACTTCATCGCCCGCAATCTTTTCGAGCGCGGACAGAATCAGAAATCTCCTGAACAGATCAGGCTCGTCGATGCTGTAATGTATCCATCTGCCTTCTTTTCGGTCTTTGATCAGACCCGCCTCTTTAAGTGTCGAAAGATGGAAAGATATCTTCGGCTGGGACATATCCAGCGCGGCCACAATATCGCAGACACAAAGCTCTCCATTTTGGAGAAGCTTCAGTATCCTCAGACGTAGCTCATCAGAAAGAGCTTTGAATATGCTTAATATTTCCTGCATAAACTTATACCTCTGAGCTTATAAGCTCTTTTACCTTTTCCAGCGAAGGAAGGGGTTTCCCCGAATGCTTCAGTTTGCCGTTGACCACAAGGCCGGGAGTCGACATCGTGTATTTCATGATCTCTTTAATGTCGCTGATCTTTTCAACCTTTGCATCAAGACCCAAATCCCTGACTGCCTGCGTTGCAAGCTCTTCCATCTTCGCGCAGTTTGCGCATCCCGGCCCCAACACCTTGATTTCCATAAATGCCTCCTATAAGATAGCGTTAAACAAATAGCCGACAATAACAATGCCGGCTGCAACTGTGCCAAAGAAGACAATCAGAAGCCTTGTCTTCAGCACATTTTTCAGTATCACCGCCTCAGGGAAAGACAGGCCGGTTGTTGCCATCATGAACGCGAGGACCGTGCCCATGGCCATTCCCTTGCCGACGAGCGCCTGGACAATCGGTATTATGCCTGCAGCGTTACTGTAAAGCGGAACCCCGATCAACACAGCCACAAGCACCGCAAAGGGATTGTCAGGCCCTGCATACGTCATAACGAAATCAACAGGCACATAACCGTGGATAAACGCGCCGATTCCAACACCGACAACTACATAGAGCCACAGCTTCTTCAGCAACTCCTTCGTATAGTCCCGCGCATAAACCATTCTGTCCCTGAGAGATGTCTGCCCATCCTCCACGCTGCCGATCTCCATCTGCCACACATAATCCTGCACATATTTCTCCATCTTGAGTTTGCCTATGACAATGCCGGAGATAATGGCCAGTAAGACGCCTGTTCCTGTATAGATAAGGGCCACTTCCCATCCGAATAGACCCCAGAGCATGATCAGGGCTATCTCATTTACCATAGGAGAGGAGATCAAAAATGAGAAGGTGACCCCCAGCGGCACCCCCGATTCAACAAAACCTATAAACAGCGGCACCGCTGAGCAGGAGCAGAATGGAGTGACAATGCCGAGCAGGGCAGCCAAGACATTGCCTATAAACTCTTTTTTATGAGATAAAATACGCCTTGTCTTTTCAGGGGAGAAATAACTCCTTATTACGGCAACCATGAATATGATCGTGGAAAGAAGAAGAAAAATCTTGATCGTATCATAAATAAAGAACGAGAGGGCATCTGCCAAAGCAGCGCCCCGCTCAAGTCCTATAACGGCATATGTTATATAATCTGCGAATTCCTGTAACATACCAACTCCTTTATTTTATAAATATAAACATTTTTTGATATATTGTCAAGACCCAAATAGATCACGGGGAAGGATAAACCCGGATTTGTCATTAGGAACTGAAATGGCCTTCATGGGGAGACATATCGCAGTCTCGGCGCAGGGATACCGTGACCGATTTGAGAAAGCAATATCATACGTTTCCCCGTCGATCTCATATAAATGATAACCTGCTCAGTTTTGGCGAGACAAGATATGGCTATCATATTGTTTCTATGGGGTATTTGTTCCTAATGACAATTCTGGGATAAAAGAGCGGGCATGAACGACCATATTGAACCCGGAATTGTCACCAGAAACTGAAATAGCCTTCATGTGGAGGTATATCGATGTCTCGGCGGGTGAGACGGGAAAATCTCTTTATCACACTGCATCCAGCATCTTGCGCACTTTACACAAAAGTTCAGTCGGGTTCACAGGCTTCTGCATAAATATCGTTCCCATGCCCGATAGCTTCTTGAAATCAAAACTGCCGTCCGTATATCCGCTCATGAATATAGCCTTGATTTCCGGGCGGAGGCTGCTTATGGCCTCGAAGGCCTCCCTGCCGTTCTTTTTCGGCATGATGCCGTCAAGGATTACCAGGTCGACAACCCCGCTGTTTTCAGAGAATTTATGTATAGCATCGTCGCCGTCAACCGCTTCAATAACTTTATAGCCGAAACGGGTGAGCACGCTTGCTGTGATATCCCGCACCAAATCGTCATCCTCGGCGATCAGGATCGTCTCTGTCCCGCCCCTGGGCCTTTCAGCCTGGGATGATTCGGCCTTCTCAACGGCCGCTACTGTCAGCGGCAGATACATGTTGAAGGAAGCGCCCTTTCCCGGTTCACTGCATACATGTATATGCCCGTTATGCTGCTTCAATATGCCATGCACAACGGCCAGCCCGAGCCCGGTGCCCTTGCCCTTTTCTTTTGTTGTAAAAAAAGGGTCGAACATGTTCGCCATGATTTCGGCGTCCATGCCGCAGCCCGTGTCCGAAAAAGTGATATGAGCGTAGTTGCCGGGGCTGCCGTATCCATGCGTCGCAACAAACCTTTCATCCATAAAAAAAGTGTCTGTCGAAATATCTATATTCCCTCCGCCGTGCATGGCGTCGCCGGCATTAGCGCTCAAATTTATAAAAAGCTGGTCTATCTGGGCCTTGTCAGCCATTACTATAAGCTCCTTATCTGAAAGCTTAAGATTGATGGTAATGTCTTCTCTTACAAGACGACGAAGCATCTTCTGAAGGTCCCTGACAGCGCTGTTAATATTTACCGGCCTCATTTCCAGCGCCTGTTGTCTGCTGAAGGCCAGTATCTGTCTTGTAAGCTCAGTCCCTCTCATTACCGCTTTCAGCGCCTCTTCCGCATGATGTCTTGCAGGATCGTCTTCAGCCATATCCATTATGCACATCTCGGTCAAGCCCATTATCGCGCTGAGCACATTATTGAAATCATGCGCTATTCCGCCTGCCATCTGCCCCAGGCCCTCGATCTTCTGCGCCTGGCGAAGCTGGTCCTGAAGCCTGCGGCTCTCGGTTATGTCACGCGCCACGGAGTGCAAAACCGGCCGCCCCGATATTTCAGTGGCCTGAACCGTCACATAAATGTTCCTGATTCCTCCCTGACGAGTGCGGCAACGATCTTCAAAATCGTCACGGCCTTCGATCATGATTTTTTTCTGGCGCTCTTTTATTTCCTCCGGCTTTTCGTTCAGCAGGAAATCGGCAAGGGTCAATTGGGCAAATTCATCGCGTGAGTATCCCACGATCTTGCAAGCAGCCTCGTTGAAATCCAGAAAACGGCCTGTTTCAGGATCAATGATCAAAATGCCGTCGGGCGACTGATCGAACAAGAGGTGATAGCGGTTCTCGGCTTCGCACAAGGCCAGGTCCGCATTTTTTTGTTCAGTGATATCCTGCACTGTTCCAACTGAACGAATCGGTTTCCCTTCTGAGCTGTATAAGGTCTTGCACTGCTCAGTGACATATTTCATTCTGCCGTCCGGCATAAGAAGCCGGTGAGTGATTTCGTAGGGTATGCGATTACTTATAGATTCAGTATAGGCGGCGTTGACGGCATCTCGATCCTCCGGGTGGATGGCCTCCCAAAAAGCTTCCAATGGGGAGTCGCAATGCTCCGGGTCGATTTCGAAGATGCGAAAAATCTCATCGGACCAAATGAGCCTGTCTGTCAGAGGATCACGTTCCCAGCTTCCGATTTTGGCCATGCGCTGGGCCTCGTTGAGCCTCGCCTCACTCTCTCGCAACGCATACTCGGTTTCTTTGCGGAATGCGATCTCGTACCTGAGACGATCTGCCTCTTCCCCGGCAGTTATGCGGGCATATCCAAGTTCTGACAGGAAAAGGGCCATTTCCCCGAGGAACGCCGTAGCGCTCAGCAATTTCTCTTCCGAAATCACAGGCTCTTCATCCAGCGCGCGCAGATATTCCAGTTCGTCATATCCGAAGAGCCTGGCTTGCCGTTTGAACCTCTCGCGGTCGGGTTTCTCAATCAGCAGTTGTCCCGTGGCCAAACTGGCTATATGCTTGCCCTTGACAATGACCGGGAATGCGCAGTCCACGAGGCCGTTTTCGCACTGCTCGATCACCAGTTTTCCGGGTTCATCGAGATTATCCAGAAGGCGTCTGTTGCTTTTCAGGCAGATCGCCGCGGACTCCGGACAGCTCCTGTGGAATTTAGTGCAGATATCCCGCCAGCCGGTGGCGATCAGGATATTCAGGCCGGGGTGGTCCAGGAACCCGACGGTGAAGCCGGTGCATTTGGTGAAATTTTCACAAAGCCTGCGAAATTCATTCAGATCAATCAGATCGGAAATGCCGTATTGCCCGTCAACCAGGCCTTCCTTATCGTTCGCATTCATGTCCGCCCCCACATTTACCGCCGATCAATTGGCATTTATCAGACTTGCGATTAATTCTTAATAGAATACCATATGGTGATATATAATCCGAGTTCAGTGAATGAATCGGAAAGCTTGAGAATCATCATCAACGCGAGGGCGGCAGCCGGCACAAGCGCGCTGGATTCACTCATGCATGAAGCCCTGGTTGCCGCAGCAATGAAATCCGCTCTCAATACAAACGTATTCTCCACCGAATGCTTCAGTGTTATGGATAAGGTCAATGAGGTGGGAGCTCATTAAGATAGCAAGGAATGGCGAATGTGCTGAATATTAAACTCCTCACAACAGATCCGGCCACTGACCATGCTGTTAAACCCAGAATATTCGTTGCAAAAACAATGTTACTGAAATAGATATCATGGGAGGCCATATCGAAGTCCCGGCGCAGGGATACCGCGCCCGATTTGAAAAAGCAATGTCATACGCATACCTGGCGATCATGTTCATGTGATAACCTGCGCAGTTTCGGGGGGACAAGAGATGGATGCCCATGACGGCTCGTCTGTCATGCTCCTCAATTATCATTTCGGGGTTATTGCATTGCCCCGCTATTTTGCATTTGTCCTCCAAATGTGATAGTCTGTATTAATTCCGCAGGCGACTTGACTGCCTCCGCTTTATATTTCGCTGATTAAGGACAACAGACCATGACAACCGCTGCGACAATTAGCATTGAAGACCAACATACGCCACCCTTTTTCAAAAAAATCCCGATATCAATCGAGCGCGGAGATGGTGTGTACGCCTGGGATGAGGACGGCAACAGGTATTTAGACTTCACTTCAGGCTGGGGAGTGACATGCCTTGGTCATGCCCACCCGGTCATCACAGATGCGCTGCTTGAACAGAGCCGCAAGATAATTCAGAATCCTAATTCCGGATTGACATACTCTCCAGTTCGAGCCGGGCTTTTGTCCCTTATGAGCCGGATTCTGCCTCCGCCGCTGACCCGGGTTTTCTTCTCCAACAGCGGCGCAGAGGCCAATGACGCCGTAATCAAGCTGGCGCGCAAGGTCACGAACAGACTGGATGTTATAGCAATGGATCAGAGTTTTCACGGCCGCACTATCAGCACTGCGTCAGCCACCGGGCAGGCCAGGCACCGTGATAAATTCAATCCTTTAATGCCGAACTACAGATTCGTCCCATACAACGACATCCCCGCATTGCGAAACGCCCTCGACGACCAGGTGGCGGCGGTAATTCTGGAGCCTATTCAGGGTGAAGGCGGTGTGCGAATGCCTGCTGATAATTATCTGGAAGAAGCTGGTAAACTCTGCAAGGCAAACGGGAGCCTGCTCATTGTGGATGAGATACAAACAGGCTTTTGCCGTACAGGACCGATGTTTGCCATCAGCTCTCTAAAGGTTGAGGCCGACTTTATGACAATGGCTAAAGGTATAGCAGGCGGGTTCCCCTTTGGAGCTTTTGCGGTTTCTGAAGCAGTTGCGGACAAACTTGAGCCCGGCGACCATGGTGGAACCTATTGCGGAAATCCGCTCGGTTGCGCAGTGTCCTATGCGGTTATCAGGCATCTGCTCGACAATAATATCTCGGCCAATGTCACTCAGATGGGCGCTATTGCGCTGGATCGTATGAGCAAATGGAGGCAGGCGTTTCCGGAAATCGTAACGGGGCTTCGGGGCAGAGGGTTATTGTTAGCGCTTGAATTTTGTAATGACAAGATTGCCGGACGTGTCACTGATGAATGTCTTGCCGGAAATCTTTTTGTCAGGCAAACCCAGGGGAATTTGATCAGAATCTTCCCTGCGCTAAATATACGTCCGGAAGAAATGGAAGAGGGGCTCAGCATAATTGAAACTGCGCTTCGGTCCGTCGGTAAAAACATGCCTGAATAGCCACCATGGGAGGGGACAGAGGCATCCGTCCCCTCCTTATTTACTCACAAAAGGATCATATCTTTCATCTATTTCCGGCCTGCCTTCAGCCTGTCCAATTCTTCCCTCATGCCTTCCATCTGATTCTTCAGAGTCTCGATGGCCTGTTTCTGGTTCTGCACAACCTTTGTCAGCACGGCAACTATGTCCATGGAACTCAGTCCCTTGCGATCATTGGTCGCTACGAGTTCGGGCACATCCTCTGCAATAAACCCGACATGTTTTTCAGCCTTATCGTTTTTATAATTGAAAAGCACGGGATTAAGACCATTCAGGGTCTCATTGGCATCCGCCGCGCTCAATTCCGATATGTTCTCCTTATATTCCCGGCTTGAAGCATTGACCCAGGAGCTCCCGTTTGAATAAGCCCCGCCTGATAAATGTAAAAGACGCGTGGGATTAACCCCTATACCGACATTGCCGGCAGAGCTTATCCTGAATCTCTGCTTCCACGCGCTTGGCGAGCTCCCGGTATAAACAACAAAGGCTGTCGGCACAGACCCTGACGATACAGTTCCATCAACTCTGAAGGCCATATAAGCGGGCCTCTGATACGCGCTTCCGTCATAGCCCTGGGGATAAAATCCCCCTATATAATCGCCGCTGATAACTCTCTCAGGCGCGGCTTCTGTTCCCCTGCTCTTCCTGGTATACATTGTTGCTCCATTAGCATCATCACTATGCCTGGCGTTTATGATCCCGCCATCAGAAACGTGCAAAGCTGCGCCAGGCGCTGCGGTGCCTATCCCGGTATTCCCTGCGTCCGTCACCACAAACTGTGTATTCCCGCCGGAGTCTTTAACCCTCAGCCTGTCTTCGCCATATCCAATACCCGCGAACATCATAAACGCCGCCGTGGCGAATAATCCGCCGACGACAAATCTCCTGCCTGCCTTAAGGGTTAACTCCTCAAACGATACGATATTGTCCAATGATTTCATTTTCATCCTCCTTATTGTATATCCACTTTTTCTATTGTCACTGTCCCATCCAAGATTTCTATAATGCCGTTTATTGTAGTGACTCCGGGGTTCGACGAATAATCACATCCGTAGCCGCCCTGCAGTAACACCGATGTGTTATGATCAAGCGTCAGGGCCTCGGTAAATCCCAATGCCTGCATCTGCACGGCGTCTCCGCTTGCAGAGATGTTATAGGCGTCCTGAATTTTCTGGTAATACACAGACGATCCCCCAAGCTTTACAGGCCGGTCAGCGCAATCCACTACCACAATATAATTTTGCTTTGTCATTGTCACAGGGCCGCCTATGCCGGTCGCTGTAAGAGTCACCGTGTATACACCCGGCGTTCTATAGGTGTGCGACGGGTTCCTCTCAGCGCTGGTCTCCCCATCTCCGAAATTCCAGAGCCATGATATGGGATTGTGTATCGACAGATCCGTAAACCCGACAGTTAAAGGGGCCGTTCCATTTATCGGCGTGCCGCTAAAGTCCGCCTCGCTGTCAAAGGTCGCTGTCACTGCCGTGTTTGCCGACATAGTGACGGCGCAGGGGTTTGAATTGCCCATGCAGGCGCCTGCCCACGAGATAAAAATGGAACCGGCAGAGGCTGTCGCCGATATGTTCATATTTGTCCCAGGGGCATAGTTCGCTGTTCCTATGTTGCCATTCCAGCTGATTTCGCCGGGGACAACGCTTACAGTTCCGTCTCCTGTGCCGGCTTTCGTTATGGTGAGTATATTGTAATGATCAAAAACTATCCCGCTCAGACTTGCTGAAAGAAGCGGACTATCCGGCGCGTTCGAGACTATCTGAAGCGTGGCTGTCTTGGATGCGGCAGGCGCCTGAGCGCTGAAGACTATGCAAATCGTGCATGTGGCCGACGCGGCCAGCGCTTGCCCCGAACAGGTATCTGTCTGCTTTGTAAATTCAGAGGCGTTTCCCCCTGCAATTGTAGCGCTTTCTATTACAAGGGATTCGGTCCCGGTGTTTGTGATAGTTATGCTTTGGGGCGCGGAGCTTGAGCCGACAATGAGTTGGCCAAAGTTGAGCGATGTCGGAGATATGGATATGGCAGGCTTTCCGGCTGTCACAACCTGCGTAGTCCGGTTGCCGGAAAGATCATAGACATACTGGACTGTCGATCCACTCGAATATATGGCCGTTTTAAGCTCACCGGTGTCGTAATAATCGTATGTGATCGTCTCGGCGTTTGCCGTGGCGATCATGCATAGAATCGGGATGAAGGAGAAGATCAGAAAAAACAGAAGATTGATTGTCCTGTTTCCCTGCCTGATAATATTATGTCTCATCAGCGCCTCCTGAATGATGGTTGTAATGTCGTTTATAAATACGCCGCTCAAATTTGATTATTTAACCTCTTTAACCGCTAATACTCGCGAATTTACGCTAATACAGATAAAGAAAAAACAAACTCTGTTGTTTACTGCCAATTCCTTTTCTCCCCATTTGCGGACATTAGCGTTAATTCGCGGTTGCCATTTCGTTTCTTTTCCCATTCGCGGACTTTGCCGCAGATTCGCGGTTAATAATAACCCTTTACTTCATGCTTCTTTCGTTCCTATGCCTAATGCGCGACTGATATAGGCGCTCGGTAAAACCGCCCTGCTCAACAAATTGCTGTTCAAGCCTCTGCAGCTGCCGCCCAAGCAAAAAGCTCGCCTGATTTATCAGGCAAATTATTGTATTAGCCGCAACCTCCGGCAGCGCTGTAGAAATGCCATAAGGGTCAGCAGCTCCGGACTTATCCGACTGCCCAGACCTGTCCGGCAGGGCTGGCTTGTCCAAGTTGTCAGATTTGTCCGAAAATTCTTTGTATTTGTTTCGCACCCTGAGAGCCTCAGGCGCGTCTTTGTCCCACAAGCGCAGGCCGCGCTGGCGCAAAAAGTCCTGGTAGTCAAGTAACAGCTCCTCAAGACTGGCGCGGGCAACACTGGTAAGTTTCAGCTCTGTCTTATTTAAAGTCGCCGACGCTATGCTGCCCTCCGCAATGTTTTGAACGCCGCTGCGGGCGGCCTGAACCATCTGATCATGCGTCCGCGAGCGGCTACCAATAAACCGGTTGCAGAAAATGACCGTGGCGTCATAGACCAGCTGAGCGGTCTGAAAACTGCGCAGCTTGCGATACCCGCCATGTTGAGGGATCAGATTGTGCCCGCTATTCATTAGTTGACTATTCCGTCTCCTTAGAAGATTTAACTAGCGCCTTATATATGCGTCATTGCAAAACCTGAACCCTTTTCTACTCTTTTGAAATCACCTGCAAGATAGAACCGCTACTCTTCCCAAGCAGCTTTGTTTAGGTACTTGCAAATCTCTCTTTTTTCCAGTTCTGATTTCAAGGGTATTTTCTGTTCCTCATTAGCAGCCATTACTTCAGCGGCTTTTTTTATGTATGAAAAGTCCATACCCAAACGAACACTTTCTTTCTGTATGGCATCGAGTTGTTCCTTGATCGAATCGGGATATGCGCCTGTATTTCGTTTGTACGCAAGCAGAGCCCATTTATAAGCGTCAATAAAGCCAGTTTTGTCCTTTCTTGTTTCATAAAGTAGCGTTGATAAAGCAACCATCGAATGGTCTTCGCCTTGCATGGCAGCTTTTTCGAACCAAAAGATAGCCTGGTTAATATCTCGTTTGCCAAGCATTCCTTGACGATGCAATTTTGCAAGATCATCTTGAGCTTTGTAGTACCCACTGTTTGCGGATACCTCAAGCAATTTCAGGGCTTCTTGATTCACTTCAGAGTCCTTAAACAAACCAGTTACATGAGATAGCAAATATTGTGCGCGAGGATCGCCAAGTTTGGCTCCCTCTCGCAGCCAATATATCCAATGAGCTTCACTCTTAAAGTAATGTTTGCTCAAGCACCAGCAGGCTTCAATATCACCTTGATTCGCTTTCTTTTCCAGTTTTATGACTTCTAGAACTCCTAACGGTAATTGTCCATCATAGTAAAATAACGCGTAAAGCTTAACCGCCAGGATCATAATAATTATTGCGGCCAAAGTCAACAAGATAACAACCTTTTTATTCTTTAATGGCCTTAACATTGTTGTTACCTATGAATAGGATATCCTGACACGCGTCCAAATAGTGTCCCACCGATATATAGATTCCACTGCCCCTCACCCCACGGAATCCCCGCGCCTGAATTATTACCAAGCTGATAATATGGTATTGGATATGTAGAATTATCCCAAAGAAAACCATCTGGCCCCATGCCCACAGCGCCTAATATAAGTGATAATCTTTGAGCAACAGGCCCAGCATTACATCCATAGATCATAAATGGCATACCCGTTTTGTAACCGCCAGCTATCATGCGATTGATAAGATCCATATCGGACATCTTGTTTTTTAGTTTATCAACACAAAAATCAGAATTACAATGAGCATATATCTTCATAATGCCGGGAATATCAGGATTACTATTTGCACGTGCGATAAAGGAATCGTCTGGAGGCAAGATATATAATTTTTCCAATCCAAAAGGATCAACCCAGTTAACAGGGTTGTTCCCCATTGCTCGGTACAAGTTTATTCCCCCGTATTCGCCCAGTGGGTCTCTTGTCATCCACTTACCGAGGACAGCGTTATAGTAGCGAAAACCGTATTCTGACAAGCCTGTTTGTGGGTCATAAGGTTTTGTAGAAAACTGATACGGCTGGTCGAAGATTCCGACTTTTTTCTTCAGGACGCCAAAAGGATCATAGGCGTATGAGACCACCGGTGTTTGATCTGCGCCTATCAAGGTTGTGACATTCCCTTTACCGTCATATAAGTAATTATAATCCAATCCGCCCTGCTTGAGGTTAAGCAGTCCGCCGATGCCGCCGCCATAGTTCAACCCCCACAGGTATTCCCTTGTAACGTTGTTGTTCGCGTCGCGTTCCTGTATGGGCAGAAAACCGGCCCTGATGTATCTTGTGTCGCTTACAAGTGTTCCGGCCAAGGTCTTTGTCATACGCGCAAGCAGTCCGTCTCCGCTGTAATAATAATTTGTCAGGTTTGTCCTGCTTGAGCTGTCCGTAAACTGCGCTGTTATCAGCCTGTTTTCTGCGTCATAGGTCATTGTTACAGCCTGTCCGTCAGGGTTGAATCCCGTCGTCATGTTGCCGTCATTGTCATATGCGTATGTCCTGGCTGGATTGGTCGACGCTATCACCTGGTTCAGGTTATTGGGTGTGTACGTGGTCGTCCCCGTAGTAAAGTTGTCTATCACCGTTCCGTTGGTTATTGTTTCTGAGTTTTTCAGATCTGGATGATTCGGGTTTGTATATGTATACACATAGCTGTTGATTATTTCATTATTCGACTTTTTGTTGATTATCGCCGTCAGTTTCTTTAACGGGTCGTCATATTCATATTGCGTGTAGCTGCCGTTAGGCCTTGTCAGTGTCTGCACATGCGGGCTGGCCGAGGAACTCGTGTCGTAATCATAGGTGAATGGAACTGTGTCTGTCGTCCGTTTGATGGTCTTGAGCCTGCCTAGTGTGTCATAGTTGTAACTGACAATGTCTCCAATCAGTGGTGTTATGTTTTCAAGCTGGTTAAGGGCGTTATAACCATAGGTGATAGTAGCCGCAGGACTGTCCCACGGGTAACCCACGGCCTTGAGCCTGTCATTGGCGTCATAGGTATAGCTGAACGCGCCGATAGCGTCCGTCCTGGAGGTCATCCTGTTGTAGGCATCGTATCCAAAGGCGACGTTTGTAGCTCCGCTTGAGTATGTAATTGCTGTCAGATTGTTGTTTGCGTCATACCCGTATGTTGCTAACTGGCTGCGACTGTTTGTGTATGTTTTCAGTAATCCGGCAGGATCATAGGTGTAAGAGACGCTTTTGCCATCAGCATAGGTCTTCTTTTTGAGCCTGTTGTCAAGGTTATAGCCGAAGGTCGTTACTTTGTTGTCCGCATCTGTGAATTTTATCAGGTTGCTGTTTGCATCATAGTCATATTTATACGTCCCCTCAGGCCCGTCACGCTGGAACAACCTCTTTAGCGCGTCGTACTGATAGTTAGTTGTCCTTCCTACCCGGTCTGTTACACTGTCAACCATATATGGGCAAAGGGTTGAGTTCGTTATACTCTCCGTCTTGCCGTCAGGATATGTGATGGTCTTTGTCTGGTTAAGATTGTCGTAGGCATATGTGATATCCACTCCGTCAGGATAGGTGACTGTCTTTATCCTGCCGATGTCGTCATGCGTTAGAGAGGCGACCAGAACCCCTGCCTTTTTGATGTCCTTCAGAGTCTTATTGGCGTCATAGACAAGTTCCGTAATCGTCTCTTTGGCAGTTCCCTTGGCTTCTGTGACTGTCAAAAGCCGACCATTTGTGTTATAAGTGAATTCAGTGATATAACCCATGCGGTCGGTCATCTTCGTTACATCATGCGCAGCGTTGTATTCAAAGGTTATGGTGCCAAGGCCGCTGGTGACGAATGTGGCGTCTATGTTATTTGCAGGAGCATAGCCAACTGTGGTCTGCCTGCTTTTGGCGTCTGTGAAGGATATGACAAGGCCGTTGGTGTTATAGGTAAACGCTGTAGTGCGGCTATTGCCGTCAGTGATAGTGGCTGGAAGACCGGTGGCTGTGTCGAAGGTGAATTTATCATACTTATTGGATGGAGTAACTATACCCTTTACTCTAGCTTCAGGTAAACTTCTGTCAAGAAAATATGTGGTTTTACGAGCCTCGGTCATATTGTTGGTCGTTCCGTCAACATATGCGACATAATCCCTGGGGCTTACATACCATGTGTTCGTGCCATTGTAATAGTATTCCTCTTTATTGAGATTTGGATCGGTGATTGTGATGCGGTACATCATTCCCATTTTCGGCGCACCCGCATTGGGGTCAGGATAAGCAACAGTCGTGGTTGCGTCGTCAGACGGCTCTATGTTAAATGACCAGGTCCCTTTCGGGTTCCTAACGCTTGCAATATAGTGATTGTCTCCCTGGTTATAGGAATATCTTGTTATATAACCGCCCATATCCGTGGCTTTTCTGAGGTCGCCTGACTCGTCATATTCAAAGCTTGCAGTGCGGCCAAATGGATCGGTAATGGCCTGCACAAGTCCATTGGAATATTGAAATGTAGTAACCTTGCCCATTGCGTCAGTCACTGTCTGCAGCCGTCCCGAACTATATGCAAAAGCCAGGCGCTTTCCGTATGCGTCAGTTATCTTTACAAGATACGGCCTCGTAAGCCCCGCGTCTGCCGGACTGCCATAGTCATAAACTGTACCGTCAAGAAATGATAGTTGATAGTGATTATCAGCAATTTTCGTGAGCGTATTGAATACCCCGAAAGGTTTTGTATAGTTAGCTCCATCAAAAGTATAAACATCCTGCCTGCCGTCAGGCATAGTGACTGTAACTGAACCGTCAGAATCAATAGAAAGATAACTGCCATAATTGAGCTGCCACTTGTTTCCGAAGGACGCGTACTGATCAACTGTTGCCCGCGAATTGTAGCTCAGCTTAATCTTGACCGATGGGCCGATTGCAGGCTTGTACCAGATTGGAGTGTCGACCATATAAAGGTTCATGTTGGTTTTATTAACTGACCAGACAGGAGTTCCCTTTCCTTCTTTTTTGCAGATGTCAGGGGCAGGCGTTGGGTCAGGGTCAGGCTTTGGGGCCGGCCCCAAATTTCCGTCGGGCAGAGGATCCAAGGATACTTTCTTTTCCAAGATAGCAAAAGTATATAAATCAGTGTATTCAAACGGTTGCTGGCACTGAACATAATCAATCAGTATCCAGCCATTTTTTGCGCATGAGCCGGCATTGCAGTTAAATGTTGCAGTATATGGGAAGCAGCCTTTTTGCGGCCAAGATACCTCCAAAAATTCATGTACAATTGCAAACCCATAATAAGCGTCATTGGGAGTCTCTATAATGACTAATTGATTACCACAAATGCTGCCAAGGCGACAAGGTGTTCCTTTAAAGCATCTCGTTGCCCCTTGCAAATTGGCACAAAGCCCACCACAACTTGCCAAATCATCGATACACGAACATCCATCCGCGGAACAGTCACTCCACGCATCGGCTGATATCCATAAATTGCATCCCACTAGAACAATGAGAGATATCAAAACCAGCGCCAATCGCTTGCACCTTTTTTGCCCCATTTCCAAACAAGATAATCTCATCGTTCTGTTTTTCATTGTCAGTTACATACCTCAGTTTATTTGTTTATACTGTAAAGCAACTTTAACCCGAACCGCCGGGGACAGTCCCGATTCTACGCCTGCCTGCGGCAGTCCGTAAATCCGGGACAGTCCCCTCAGCTCCGTCCCCTCAGCCTTGATTCGCGTTGATTCGCGTTCATTAGCGGTTTCATTATATCTTTGTGCGGTCTTCTTAACTCTCATGTTCCCGCCGGAAACCTATCTTTCTCTTTTTAGCGCCAGGCGGCACGAGCAGTTGGCGTATTGTATCAAACACAACCCTGAACTGCGAGTCATATTTCTTTTCAAGATCATCAAGCCGTCTTGCAAGGTCCTTGTGTGAAATAAGCATCTCTCTTATCTTTGTAAATGTCCGCATTATCTGAATATTCACCTGTATAGCTCTTTTGCTGCGAAGAATACTCGAAAGCATAGCCACTCCATTTTCTGTGAAGGCATAGGGAAGATATTTGCTGAGTTCACCTCTTTTCAAGGCGCCAAATTGGCGCCTTGAAAATTCAGCATACTCTTCTTTTGATAACTGAAACATGAAATCTTCGGGGAAGCGGTCAATATTCCTTTTGACAGCTCTCTTAAGGGCCTTTGTCTCAACACCATAAAGAATTGCCAAATCCCTGTCGATCATGACTTTCCTGCTTCTGAGCAGATATATTTTGCTTTCAATAATCTGTTGTGGAACTATGTCTGTTTTCATATGCCTTCCCTTTATCCAAGCAGCCGGGGACCGTCCCCTCAGCTTCCGATTCGCGTTTATTGGCGTTTATTAGCGGTTTCACTATTTTATTGTCCGCCCAGCCCCTTTTCTCCAGCTATCTTGGGCGCGTTGCTGCAATACATCCGATTGAATCAGGCCTTTCACAAGACCTCCTCAAATGAATACAAAAAAAGCCATGCAAGCCAGGGATTAAACCCTGCTCACACAGCCCTATAAACACAAAAAACAACCCGGCCTTTGCAGCCGGCCAGACACCTGTTTACATCCCCCCCGGCTAAAACAGGTGTTTGACTTAATACTTTTAATTGCAATAAATAATGCTACCAGAACAGTAGTGTTTTGTCAATAGCAATCCCTAATTCAAAAACGGTTCAAACGGTTCGAGCAGTTCAAACGGTTCAAACGGTTCGAGCAGTTCAAACGGTTTAAGCGGTTTAATCGGTTCGAGCAGTTCAAACGGTTTAAGCGGTTTAATCGGTTTAGAGTTTGAGCTTTTCTGTTTCGGCGAGGGCGCGAAGATCCCTCGTAATCTCTTTGGACGCGGGGTTTATCTCCCAGGCCTTTGTGATGGATTCAATCGCAGCGGGCTTGTCGCCTATTTCGAGGTATGTCTTTCCAATGGAAAAATATATATCGGCATTGTGCGGGGTTATAGTCAGGATTTCCCTATATATGTCGAGGGCTTCCTGGGGCTTTGAATTCTTTCTATACGCCTCGGCGAGGCTCCTCATGATCGAACAGTCCGAAGGGTTCCGTTTGTGCGCAGTAAGCAGGACTTCAAGGGCTTTTTCATTTTCCCCATTGGTCATATAAAGCTCGCCGATCAGCTGACCTGATATCGATACATCCTGAATGAGGTCGGCAGCGGCCTTTTTTAACATACCCATGGCCTTTTCGGGTTCGCCCCTCTTTATATGCAACTTGCTGAGCGCAACGAGCCTTTCCGAATTTGAAGAGCTTATCTCATGGGCCTTTTCATACAAGGCGAACGCCTCGTCGGGGTCTCCCAGGTCTTCGTATAATTTACCCAGGGCGTCATACGCCTTTACGAAAAGAGGCTTCTTTTCTATGGCGGCTTTAAAATAATCTATGGCCTTGTCAGTCAAACCCTGATGCACCAAAATCTGGCCCATATAAAAAAGCAGCGACGGCGACTCTGGATCATCCTCAAGCGCCTCCCTGATCTCTGTTTCAGCGCCCTTGATGTTAAAAGCGTCCATGCTCTCCCTGAACTTCTTCAGATGAGCCTCGAAGTTCGTAGGACAGAATCTCCGCCGCAGAATCTCCGAGACCTTGTCCTCAACTGTAGCCATGACAAAAGGCTTTAAAATATACGCGCCTCCGCCCTCTTCAGCCGCCCTCGTGACTGTTTCACGCCTGACTTCTGCGGTCACGAATATAAAGCTGATGTCACGCAGGTTCCTGTTCGATCTGATATTCTTGAAGAGTTCTATGCCATTCATCTCAGGCATATTGATATCGCAAATTATAAGATCTATCCTTGAGTTCTGTAAAAAAGTGAGCGCGGTTAACCCATTCTCCGCATAAAGTATGTTCTCGAACCCTATGCGGGACATCATGTTTCCCAGGGTGCGGCGCATCTGTGGCTCATCATCCACAATAAGGCATATGCATTTCAGATATTCAAGAGGTATTTTCATTTAAGACCCTTCCCTGTCAATGTTTCCGGCAGAGTAAAAACAAATTTCGCCCCGCCCGACTCCGCATCTTCAACCCATATATGGCCGCCGTGGGCCTCTACAACGAGCTTGCAGAATGTGAGTCCCATGCCGCTTCCCGTTTCCAGCGCTATTATATCGTCCCCTCCACTGCAATACTTTTCAAATATCTTATTGCGCATGTCCATGGGGACGCCGTTGCCCTGATCGGAAATGCTCACAATAGTCTCTTTTGGATCATCGCAGTAACTCGCCGAAATGATGATAGAGCCTCCGTCTGGAGTGTGGGATATGGCGTTGCGCAAAACATTTACCACAACCCTCCCGATAAGGCTTTCATCTATATAGCTGACATGGGGAACCACATCAAGACTGAGTTCGATATTCCTGCGGGCAAGAAGATTCGAGAATGAAGAGGCCTCCCTTTCGATCACCATCCTGATGTCGGCGTCTGCCCGGTAAACCGCTATGGAGCCTTCTTCCATCTTCATTACATCCAGCATGTCCATAATCATGTTCTGCATCCTGTATACATCCTCCGTGGCAAGATTAAGGCATTCGGCCTGTTCCGCCGTCAGTGGATCATAACCCATCATGTCAAGATTGGCAACAATAGTGCTGATGGGCCCTTTGAGACCATGCATGAGAAAACCGGTCAGATTGGCCCTCAGTTCATTCATATTGCGCAGTTCATGGACAGCGCCTTCAAGCTGCCCGACCTTTGCCTGAAGCTCTTCCCTGCTCATTACCGCATAAAGATAGGCGGCAAAGTGTTTTATCAGCTCGACAGCGCGCTGTTCGGTCTCTTTATCCACATCCACAGTGGCCTCAAAATCAGTAAAATTAATTACGCCGAGTTTTTTGTCGAGGTGCTTTATGGGGATGCTAAGTGAATAATCGGATTTATAGCGTGAAGAATCAAGAGTGTCGAAGAAGGACCTCTTGCCTGACCCTACATGAAAAGGCTTGTCGTCAATAATGGCCCTGGTGGATATGGTGACGTCAGAGAGATTTCTCGAAAATCCCATGATGGCCTGATTCGTCGCGGCCCTGACCTCAACAGTCATTTCGTCACGGTTAATGAGCATTATGGAGCATTTGGCTGCCTTGAGATAATCCGACAGGATCGGAATAATATCCTGCAACTTTTTATCAAAAGAAACCGTATCATTCAGCATGACCGTCCCCATCTCAAAGGCTATCTGCTCAAGCGATTTTTCGCTCATATCCCTCCCTCTTTCCGCTCACTGCCTGCCCAGTCCGGGTTATACTCTTTCTTCTCAATGGAGCCGGCAGGCCCGTATTTCTATTATATACATTTATCCCTGATTGCCCATTGAAAAGTCGGTTCAAACGGTTCAAGCTGTTTATAGTTTGATCTTTTCCGTTTTTGCAAGGGCGCGCAGTTCCTTCGTAATCTCCTTGGAAGAGGGGTTTATCTCCCACGCCTTTGTTATGGATTCTATCGCTGTGGACTTCTCTCCAATTTCGAGATAGGTCTTCCCCATGGCATGATATATGTCGGCGTTATGGGGAATTATTTCCAGTATTCCCTTGTACGTATCGAGGGCCTCCTGGGGTTTTGCGTTCTTTCTGTAAGCGTCGGCGAGACTCTTCATGATCGAACAGTCGGAGGGGTTCTTTTTGTGGGCATTGTCGAGCACATCCATCGCCTTTTCATACTCGCCGTTCGCCATATACAGCTCTCCGATCAGTTGCCCCGAGACCGACACATCCTGGTTGAGGTCCTTGGCGGCCTTCTTTAACAGTTCCATGGCCTTTTCCGGTTCGCCCCTCTTGATATGCAACTTGCTGAGCGCAACAAGCCTTTCCGCGTTTGAAGAGCTAATGCCGTTTGCCATTTCATACTGCGCGACTGCCGCATCAGTGTCCCCCCGGTCTTCGTATAACTTGCCCAATGCGTCATAGGCTTTCACAAAAAGGGGCTTCCTTTCGATAGCAGATTTGAAATAATCTATCGCCATATCCGACAAACCCTGATGCACCAGTATCTGGCCCAGATAAAAACGCAGCGACGGGGATTCGGGATCATCCTCAAGGGCCTCCCTGATCTCTTTTTCCGCTTCCTGTATCCTGAACTCGTACATATACTCCCTGAATTTTTTCAGGTGGATCTCGAACTTGGTGGGATAGAATTTACGCCTCAGGATTTCCAGGACCTTTTCCTCAAGAGTGGCCATGACAAAAGGCTTGATAATATAAGCGCCTCCGCCCTCTTCAGCCGCCCTTGCGACAACGTTTCGCCTCACTTCGGCAGTCACGAATATAAAGCTCATATCGCTCAATTTTTTGTTCGATCTCAATATCCTGAAGAGTTCCATACCGTTCATTTCAGGCATATTGATATCGCAGATAATGAGATCGATCTTGGAACTCTGGATGAAAGAGAGGGCCGACGCCCCGTTGTCGGCATAAAGAATATGATCGAATCCCATGCGGGACATCATGTTGCCGATGGTCCTGCGCATAGAAACTTCGTCGTCTATGATAAGGCACAGACATTCCAGATATTCACGAGGCAATTCCGGCTGCTTCATTTAAGACCCTTCCCGGGCGCCGTCTCGGGCAGCGTAAACACAAATTTCGCGCCTCCGGACGCAGAATCCTCAACCCAGATCAAACCGCCGTGCGCTTCCACGATAAGCTTGCAGAATGTAAGCCCCATGCCGCTGCCCTTGACGGTTTTATTGTTGTTTTCACAACGGCAATATTTTTCGAATATCCTGTCGCGCATATCCGCAGGAATACCTTTGCCCTGATCGGAAATGCTCACAACAGTCTCTTTCGACTCCCGGTTATAAACAGCCGCAATGCCTATCCCGCCCCCATCGGGCGTATAAGATATGGCATTGCGAAGCAGGTTGACGACTACCCTGCCTATAAGGTCTCCGTCTATATAGCTGATATGAGGCTCCGCATTGATCTGCAGTTTGATATTTCTTCTGGCCATGAGATTGGAAAAGGAGGATGCCTCCCTTTCTATGAGAGACTTGATGTCGAGGTCTTCGCGGTATATCGCAATGGCCCCCTCTTCCATCTTCATAACATCAAGCATGTCCATTACCATGTTCTGCATCCTGTAGACGTCTTCAGTGGCAAGATTGAGACATTCGGCCTGTTCCGGAGCAAGCGGGTCGTAACCCATCATGTCGAGATTGGCCACTATAGTGCTAATAGGCCCCTTAAGATCATGAATGATAAAGCCTGTCAGGCTGTTTTTCATTTCATTCAGGCTGCGCAGTTCGTGATTGGCGTCTTCGAGCTTCCTGACCTTTGTTTCAAGCTGTTCCCTGCTCAATACCGCATACAAATAGGCGGCAAAGTGTTTTATCAGCTCGACAGCGCGCTTTTCGGTTTCAACATCGATCTTGTCCAGGCCTGCAAAATCCGTAAAATTGATTACTCCCAGTCTCCTGTCAAGATACTTTATCGGTATGCTGATTGAATATTCGGATTTATAGCGGGATAAATCAGGTATGTCGAAGAATGATCTTTCGCCCGACCCGACATGAAACGGCTCATTGTCGATTATGGCCCTAGTTGAAATGGTTACATCCGAGAGGTTTCTCGACAGACCTACTATGCCCTCATTAGTTGCGGCCCTCACCTCGACCGTCATTTCGTCATAGTTGATGAGCATTATGGAACAGTTTGCGGCCCCAAGATAGCCCGACAGGATCGGGACAATATCCCGCAGCTTGTTATTGAGAAGCTCCGGTTCATTCAGCATGACCGTGCCCATCTCAAAGGTTATATGCTCAAGCGTTTTATCGGCCATATCTGTTATTGGCTGCGACTTGCCTGCTCAGTTTGTTTTCCGGTCTTTATTCTCTATTGACTCAACAGGCTTTTCCTTTGTTTCAGCGGATGCCTGTCCATCTTCAGCCATGCCTTTTTTGAAATTCCTGATCGCCTCTCCGACGCCCTTGCCGAGCTCCGGCAGCTTGCGCGCGCCGAAAAGAACGGCCACTACGGCAAAGAGGATCAGCGCAGTCTGTGTGCTTACCATATCGGGGTTCCCTTTAAGACAGAAATAATTATCCTGTATTATACAATGAGACGCAAGGATAATCACAGATTTATGACAATAATACCATTACAGATATTAAACCGGATTGTCCAATATAAATGCGGACATTCTGTATATGGACATAATGGTTAGCCATATCTAAAGCCCGGCGAGGGTTTTACTCTTATTGCACAGCGGAGCCGGCTCAAGACACGATGTCAGGCCTCTGAAGATTGCGTCAGTTCGCGCGACCTTTTTGCAACGGCGTCGAGATAATCCCTGAACTTCCCGGGTATAAGCCATCTTATGCCGAACTTTTCGGCCCACTTGATAAGGCCCTGGTCGGCTGTGACTAGAAGCGCGTCCAGCTCCATAGCAAGCAGTAAAAGATCAACATCCTCCTTGCTGTCGATAATCCCTTCGCGCAAAGCCTCGCGGTATTTCTTGCGCATGTCCTGTATGATTTCATCGATCTTTTTCTTTTCTGTCGCCCGCACAGCCGACTCGGCCACCCTGAGGCCCCGGTTCACCCTGTCGCGCATGTCTTCGATAAGCTCATAAAGGAGCACAGCCGGACATCTCAGCTCATGTTTTTTCGGAGGTTTCTGCCGCAGGACAATCATCAGTTCTCCGTCAATCCTGTCCTTATCGACAAAATTAAGAAGCTCCTGAAAAGTCGACGGGGGCATGTAAAATTCGTGTGTATTTATGCCCGACGCCATGGAAAGAAAGAAACTCAGCGCTTCGGTGGGATTTTCTCCAAGGCTGTTGCGCACATCGGGATTTACAAAAAGGCTGGTATCGAGGACTACCCTCTCCATCAAACCGTGAAAGGGGAGATTCCGTGAAACATTTTTGCCCTCTCCGACTTCGGACGTATTACCTGTGCCTGATAAAACAGTCATAGCGACATCCGCAAATCAGACTCTGAGGGCGTATTCATTCCACACGCCGCATTCCGGGCACCTGCCCGACCAGTCCCCGGATGTATGACCGCAAGCTCCGCACCTGAATATGGTTTCACTCAGCCGCATCATTTCCGTAGCCATCCTCAACTCGTCCAGCGCCCTGCCTGTCTGATTTCTTTTCCTGTACAGCTCCGCCTTCGCCATATGCAAGTCCGGATGGGCATACAATCCTGAATCGATAGCTTCCAGTGTCTCTATCGCGTCATCCACCATCTCAAGCCTTGAATACAGCTTGCCCAGCATGAATTTCAGGCCATTATCCTGCGGAGACCTGGATATCGCGTTCTGATACAGACGCAACAGTCTTCCCGGCTCGCCTTCGGCTATCAGAAGGTCTTCAAGCTTGGCAAGTATAACCTTCGAGCCAAGACTGTCATTGCTCTTTTCGAGAAAGTTTATGGCTTCTTCATATTCCCTCTGGGCAACCAACACCTCGGCCAGGGCAAGATAAGCCGGCACAAAATCAGCGTCCATCTTTATGAGAGTCCTGAAGGCCTTTTCCGCCTTTTCTATATCTCCGCCCTCGAGACTGGCCATGCCGTATTCATAATTGAATCCCAGAAGCTTCTTTTCTTCCTGCTGCTTTTCCCTGCCGTTCTTGACGCCTTTTATAATATTCTTCTGAAGGGAAAGAAGCTCATCCCACCTGCCCTCTTTTTCGAGAATTCCCTGCTTCCTGAATAGGGCCGTAAGGTTTTCCGCATCGATATCCATGATCTCATCGAGTATCTTGATCGCGCCGGTGTCTCTGCCGGTCTTTTCGAGAACGCAATCCATGGAGAGAAGAGTCTGAATATTTTTCGGATCTATATCCCGCGCTTTCCTGTAAAATCCCAGGGCTTCTTCATACGCCTCGTTTTTAAAGGCTATGTCGCCCAGCCTGAGAAGGGCGTCGACATGCTCGGGTTCTTCCTTTATTATGGAGTTGAGGGATTCCTTCGCTTCTTCAGGCCTGTTTCCTAACATTGCGTTAAGAGCCCTCGCATAATGGTCGTGTATCCTCGCCTCTTTCTTCTGCTTTTTCTGATACTGCATGGTGTCGATGACGCGCTTTGTGTCGCGCACAAAGAAGTATAAAAGGACAAGCATGGCGCCTATGACAAGCGAAAAAAGAATAAGGGCGATTTTCGACATTTCGTACTCGTTGCCGAGCGCCGTGATACTGATTACGTCGGCATTCTCGAACGCAAAGAAACCAAGGACCGCCAGAAAGAGCAAAATTATGGATATCGCCAGTTTACCCATTAGTGATGATACTCCTTACCCCTTAAAATAGTAAAGGCGCGGTAAAGCTGCTCAAGGAACAGCAGCCGGGCCATTTCGTGCGTCAGCGTCATCATCGACAGGGCGATTACACCCTTCGCCTTTTGTCTAACCTCATCGGCAACCCCGAATGCGCCGCCAATAACAAATTCAATCGTATCATGCTCCTTCATAAAACGGGCAAACTCTACTGATGAATATTGCCTGCCCTTTTCATCAAGCAGATAATAATCGCCGGTCTGTTTAAGTATTCTTTTGGCCTCGGCGACCCTGGCTGCGTCAACGGACTTCCCCTTTTCCTCCCTGACCTCTACAACCGAAACGCGCGTCATCGGGGCCAGCAGTTTCAGGTAATAATCAATCCCCGCCGCCAGATTCCTGTCTTTTGTCTTTCCCGGCCAGAGAATCTTTATCTTCTGCATTAAGAGCTATCCTTGGGGCGTCGAGCCAGAACTTTTCAAGCTCATAATAACGCCGTGTCTCATCCTCAAAGACATGGACGACCACATCTCCGTAATCTATAAGAATCCAGTGCGCGTGGGTTTCACCTTCAATACTAATGGGCCTTATTCCGCGCTCCCTCAATCGGGTTTCGACATTGTCCGCAATAGCCTTGACCTGGGGGATACTATCGCCGGAGCATATCACAAAAAAATCCGAGATCACCGTTAGTTTTCTGAGGTCGAGTACTATGGTATCCTTTGCCTTTTTATCCAGCGCCGCAGCTGCCGCCTTTAAACTCTTTGTCCTGCTGTTTATTTTATTAGGTCCCCTTTGTTTAAATTTCCTATATTATATCAAAAATAACAAAACCTTATCCGGCATCGATACGTCTTTCAAGGATAAACCTCGTAATCGCCAGGGCCGCAATGCAGGCGGTTTCCGCCCGCAGTATACTGCTTCCAAGCGTTGCGCGGACAAAGCCTGCCTGTTCAGCCATAGGCAGTTCAGCCGGACTGAATCCGCCCTCGGGTCCTATCAACAGGTAAATCCGGGCTCCGGAACGAATCTCAATGCCCAGGGCTTCATCAACAGGCTTGCCCCAGTCTTCCATAAAGATAAGTCCCTGCCCGTTACCTTTCCCGGAAAATTCCGCTATAAACTTATCAAATAAAACAGGTTTATGCACAGCGGGAAGAAATAATCCGCCGCACTGTTCGACAGATTCTTCCGCTATTTTTTGCCAGCGGCCCGTCTTTCCCGTCTCCCGTACCTGGCACCGCTCCGCTATCAGGGGAATTATCTCATACGCGCCAAGTTCGGTGGCCTTCTGCGCTACAAAATCCATCTTCTCGCCCTTAAGCAGTCCGGCGCAAAGGATTAGATGAAAAGGCAGGGAGCGGGGTGAAGTCGTTTCTTCAATGATGTCCGCAGTGACCTCCCTGTTCTGTATTGACGCGATTACCGCCCGGTATGCCTTTCCCCGTCCGTCGACGATCATGAATTCATCGCCTTCTTTATATCTCATTACAATTGCAACGTGGCGGCCTTTGCCCGGAGGAAGGACTATGCCGGTCCTTTGGCTGATCAATTCAGGAGGGAGATATATTCGCATAATCAAATTTTAACCCGGATTTGTCATTAGACCACAATGTTTGGTTTTCTTTTGAGACAGCCAACAACTTTTAGTTCCTTACATCGAAAAGATATCCTTGAGCTTTCCCCTGAACCCCTTTGTCGATTCACCCTCAGACTCACCATATGTCAGCGCAAACTCTTCCAGCAGCTCCCTCTGTCGTTCGGTAAGCCGCTCCGGCACCTTGATGAACACTTCCACAACGATATCTCCCCTGTAATGACTGCCGAGTTTGGGCATACCCTTGCCCTTGAGATGAAACTGCTTGCCGGACTGCGTGCCCGCGGGTATCTTCAATTTGGAACTGCCGCTCAAACCCGGAACTTCTATCTCTCCCCCAAGCGCAGCGGTTGTGAACGATATAGGGATATCGCAATACAGGTTCAGCCCTTCGCGTCTGAATTGCCTGTGCTGTTCGACTGACAGAACTACATACAGGTCTCCCGGAGGGCCGCCAAAGCTTCCGAAGTCACCCTCGCCGCTCAACCTGAGGCGCGATCCGTTATCCACGCCGGCCGGCACTTTTACGCTTATGTCCTTCTGGAGCTTGACCTTGCCTTCACCCCTGCATGTCGCGCAAGGATGATTTATGATCTTGCCGGTTGCATGACATTTGCCGCATGGTCTGGAAATACTGAAGAACCCCTGCTGAAAACGGACATGCCCGGTGCCGTCGCAGTTTGAACAGGTAACAGGCGGTTTCCCGGGCTGGCAACCTGAGCCGCCGCAGCTATCGCATGTCTGCCAGCGCGGTATCCTGATCTCTTTGTCCACACCGGACGCAGCGTCTTCCAGGGTAATGGAGAGGTTATATCTGAGATCGGCTCCCCTTGTCGGCCGCTGTCTTTTTGTGCCGCCGAAAAAATCATCGAACAGGTTCTCGAATATATCACCAAACGGCCCTGCGGCGCCAAAACCGCCGAATCCGGCAGACTGCCCGAAACCGTCGGCTGAACCAAAACGATCATAGTGAGCCCGCTTTTCAGTGTCGCTCAGACAACTGTATGCCTCGCTTATCTCCTTGAACTTCTCTTCGGATTCCTTGTCGTCGGGATTCCGGTCTGGATGATACTTTAGAGCCAGCTGCCGGTAAGCTTTTTTCAGCTCTTCGGGCGACGAGTCGCGGCTTACGCCGAGTATTTCGTAATAGTCTTTAGTCATAATAGTCAATATTTTCCGGGGCCCAGAGGCATTCCCACATTCCATGTATTTTATTCAACATATAATTCTTAACTGAGTATTATACCAGATATGAACGGTCTGACGGCAATGAAGGAAAAACTCATTGAATAAATTGAAGATCAATGTCTTTTCCATTATGCAATTTTAATAATTACCTTTGACTATAATCCTTAGTCCAGCCGGCTTAATCAAGGCGGGGCGGTTATATTCGAATCCGATCGGGTTGATACCTGAGGGAAAACCCGGCATCACCTGCCTATTGCCATTTCGGTGGTTGCATGTCTGTCCTGAAAAGAATACATTATATAAAAAGGCAGTTAAGGGGGCTGCCGGACGGATATCGGGAACAATGCCTTATTTTTTATTGCTGAAACTTGCAATGATTGATCCGATATATTTACAATCCTTCATAATATCTTCGCAGGCTATTCATATTTTTCTGATATTCTTTAACCAGGGACAAAGAAGATAGTTCCTGTTTGATATTAAAATTTTTTTAATATCGGATCTGCCCAGGCAGATCAATCGTCCGGTCTGCCAGACAGATTCCCGGGCAGCAAAAAAAGGAGGTTTTTATGAAACGGCTAGCATTAGGTTTGGTAAGCGCTGCCATATTGGCGGCAATACCGGCAGTGATTGCGGCACAGGAAATTAATGTTGGAGTATCGGTTCCACTGCCGTCGGTGTCTGTGGCGGTAGAAGCCCCGCCCCCGCTTGAGGTGCAGGAACCCGAGATGGTGGTGGTGCCAAGTGGAAACGATTATATCTATATGGTGCCCAATACATACGGTCTTTATTTCCATAATGGTTTCTGGTTCCGTTATTACAATGGCGCATGGTTCAGGTCAGCCGCATACAATAGCGGATGGGTAAGCATAGGGCCCAGATATGTGCCCGCAGCCGTAATAGGTGTTTATCCCGAGTATGCGATGTTCCTGCCGCGTGGTTACTATCGCATAGGCTGGGGAGATTTCCATCATCACTGGCGTGATTGGGGCCATAGTCACCACTGGCATGGTCAACCCTGGTACAAGAATGAGATAAGGTATGGGAGAGACAGGAACCGCCATATTGAAAGGGAACGCCAAAAATGGCAGCGCGGAGAAGGCAAGAGCCCGCATGGTTTTGCTACACACAAGGCAGGTCCGGCTCCGAAGGGTGGCGTTCACAAGGCAGGTCCGGCTCCGAAGGGTGGCGTTCACAAGGCAGGTCCGGCTCCGAAGGGTGGCGTTCACAAGGCAGGCCCGGCTCCAAAGGGTAGCGCTCACAAGGCAGGCCCGGCTCCGAAGGGTGGCGTTCACAAGGCAGGCCCGGCTCCAAAGGGTGGCGCTCACAAGGCGGGCCCGGCTCCAAAGGGTAACGCTCACAAGGCAAGTCCTCAAAAAGGGCCGCATAAGGCCGATCATAACTAGGCCGAAAGATCAATAATATCAACAAGTAGAAATAACGGAGTTAATTGAAACTCAAAGAACCCCGGGAGCGCCTCTCCGGGGTTCTTTTTTAGGCTGAAACAATCAATTTTATCTTTTCATTAGTTCTTCTATCCTGGAACTTATATCAGTCGATTGCATAAAAGCAGTTCCTATGAGCATCGCGTCGATTGAGTTATCCTGGAGAGCAAGAACGTCATGCCTTGTATTAATCCCGCTCTCACTAACCACTATCTTGTCCCCCGGTATCATCTTTTTCAGTCTTGCCGTTGTCGACAGATCAATCGAGAGGGTCTTCAAATCGCGGTTGTTTATGCCGATTATGTCGGCGTCTACATACAGCGCCATCTCTAGATCTTCCTCGTTATGGATCTCAAAAAGCGCCGCCATACCGAGTTTTGCCGCAACGTAATAAAGTTCAGCCGCCTGAACATTGCTGAGCATGTCCGCGATAAGCAACACGGCGTCGGCTCCGCTCGCCCTGGCCTCGAAAAGCTGGTATTCGTCAAACATGAAATCCTTGCGCAATACCGGCTTTGTCGTGACTTTTTTAACCTCCGTTATATAAGCGAGATTCCCCTGGAAAAAATCCTCTTCAGTAAGAACCGAGATGGCGCTAACGGGGCTTGCTTCATAAACAGCGGCTATAGCGGCAGGGTCGAAATCGCCACGGATGAGACCTTTTGACGGCGAAGCCTTCTTGATTTCTGCAATAAGTTTTATCGGCCCGGCAGGGCCTCTTTTGATCGCGGAAGAAAAATCCCGAGGCTCTTCCATCGCCCTGACACGTTCTTTAATCTCAGTCAGGGGGATATTACGTTTAGCTTCTGCCAGTCGTTCTCTTTTCTTTTCGACTATTGCGCTCAGAATATTCATATTTCCCATCCCATATTTATATTGGCTGCGATGTTTATTATAACTTAACGCGACATATTCATCGCAAAGACAACCATATATACGCGCACAAACATGAAAAAAAACTCTTCTGCCGGTATGATGGCAGAAAGGCATGTTTTGTTGTAGACTATGAATAAATATATTAATAAATAATGGATGGTGTTTCGATGAGCGAACTGTTAATGAAAATATTTTTTGAAGATATCGAACTTCCCGGTATGCCTGACGTGGCGGTCAAGGTCATAGCCGCGCTCGAAGATGAATACTGCTCGATAGAAAAACTTGAAGAGATCATTATGAGAGACGTATCTCTTACAGCCACCATCCTCAGGATTGCCAACAGCCCGCTGTACGGCTCCGGGAAACCCGTTGCAAGGGTCGCTGAAGCAATGATGATGATAGGTTTGCAGAATGTCGTCCCGTTTGTATGCATAGCAGCCGTTGCAAATCAATATTCAGGCCCCTCAAATGACTATACTGTGATCCGTCATTTAATTTCGGTTTCGCAGGCGGCTTACCTGCTTGCCGGACAGGTCAAAACAGCCCCGATAAACCGGGAGGAAGCCGCTGTTGCCGGGTTGCTTCATGATATCGGTAAGGTAATTTTATATTCCGGCATTCCGGACGAATACAAAAAAATCAGGGATCAGTCGCAGAAAGAGAAAATCCCGTTATATCAGCTTGAGAATAAGCTGCTTGGCTTCAATCACTGTCTTGTCGGCGCAGCCGTGGCAACGAAATGGAACCTCCCTGTCCTGTACAGGGAAGCTATCAGAAGACACCATAATGATAAGGTCATAATGAGTGGGCTAAAAGAGTTAGACACCCTCTGCTATCTGATCAGGGTTGCGGATAAAATGGTTTTCGATTCCGGCCATGAACCTTTTATCTCCGGGGAAAGTAATCTGCCGCGGCTTCTTGCCGCTCTGGACATTGATGAAGCAGCATATCAACAGGTTGCGAAAAAGATCATGGAGAAAAAAACAATCGCTATTTAGCGGCATGCCTGATTTGCGCCGCTCTCCGGCATATCAAAAGTCAGCCTTGGCGCAGGTCGTTGAGTTGTGATTGCAGAAGGCTCCACCACCGTCGGGGAAGCGCCTGCCAAGATGCCATTCCGTAAGACCGAGGATCTGTCGGGAAAACGCCAGGATGAAGGAGCTGATTTTATTATAATGCGGGCTTTTTTATGATACAATTAGAATAGGTTCGCAATATAAATGAGTTGCAAACATCTTCAGGGCAGACATTAATGCGCCTTTAGCGCTAAATAAATTAATCATTTCCCCGACTGGAGGGCTTTCGTGAAATATATTTACTTCATTGCAGCGGTGATTGCAGGGGCGCTTGCTCTAATTATCATTCAGTTTTTTGTAGACAAACCCTCCACCCCCAAAAATCCGGCGATAGTCATCAACGAAAGGGTTATCACGGTTGCGGACCTGGCCAAAATGAAGCAGGCCCATGACGAAACGCGGCCTGATTTCATCAACTCGCTTATCACAAAAGAGCTGATGATCCAGGAGGCGCAGAAATCGGGTATCGACAGGGAAGAGCAATTCAGACAATCGATACAAAATTTTTATGAGCATTCTCTTATTAAGACGCTTATGGACAGGAAGATTGCTTCCCTGAATATTACGGTCAGCGATGAGGAGGTCGAGAGATATTATTCACTGTTGGACAAGAAATTCGACCTGACAGTATCGAAGGCCGCAAGCGTTGAAGACATTAAGCAGGGCAAGGTAAAGGATGAGAAGATCAATATCTCTTTCGGAGATCTGTCCGGCAAGATGAAAAACGTTGTCTGCTCTCTCAAAAAAGGGGAAAAAAGTCCTCCGTTCGTGTCGGGCGTCGAGCATATATTAATAACAGTTGATGATGTACGGCCCGGCGGGGAAATGCAGCCTGGCGTTACCAGGGAGGCCATTAAAAAGCTGATAGCTGAAGACAAACGCGATCAGATGATTACAGAATGGATTGACGGCATGAAGAAAAAGGCGAAGATCACCATATATAAAAGCGCGGGCAACGGGGGCTAATTATGGGAAAGACATTCAACAGGCGCAACTTTTTTATAAAAAAAGAGATGCAAGGCAAGTATATTCTCAGCTTCTTTGTATTTATCATATTCAGTAGCGTGCTGTATGCGTCGATTTTCAGCTGGTTGTCGGCCGATTCATTTACCATTGTTTATAAGGACAGCAACCTGACCATCGGAAAGACACCATCGGTTCTCTTTGTAGACATGCTCAGGGCGAACTGGATACTCATACTCGTGGGCGGAGTCGCCGGTGTCATTATTGCCATGTTCCTGACACATCGTTTCGCCGGTCCCATCTACAAGCTTGAGAAGTCGATCTACGAGATGTCGGGCGGCAATCTGGCGTTTGATGTGCATCTCAGAAAGTCCGACGAAGGCAAGGAACTGGCCGCTGCCCTTAACGGGTTCAAGGACGGACTTGCAGGCAGGATAAGTTCCATGAGAGAGATATCGGACGCAATCGACATCAATCTGAAGCGGACGATGGATTATGATCCTGCCATGCAGGAACAGGCGCGTTCGCTTCTGGATGAGACAAGATCTCTGAACGAAAAACTGAGAAAGACACTCGACGAATACACTATAAAGAAACCATAGGCGGGTATGCGTCCAATCGCGGTTGTTTTCATTGCAGTGATATGTGGCGTCTTCATATTTGCCGCCGATTTGCATGCCGGCGCTCTGGAGACGCGCTATGCAACGGTTATATACAGCAGTGACAGCCAGATCAGGGAGTTCAACAGCAATGTCAGCATTGGGGGCAGAGGCGGTATCACCATGTTCGACGAGGCAAAAAAAAAGGTTGATGCCGTTACGGAACGGGTGATGATGGTCCTCGAGATGTTTGTAAGGAATCTGAAATTCAGGATAGTGCTTGTGTCGTCATCCGGAGATATAAGAAGGGTTTATCGTTCCAAATACGGCAGGGACACAAACTTCATATCATTTTATTCCCCCGGGGACAAGACCATCTATTTGTCCACGGATGATGCGAGCAATCGCATATTCGGGCATGAGGTTGCGCATGCGGTGATAGACGGATATTTCAAGGTTTCACCTTCCGTAAAGATACATGAAATGCTTGCCAAATACGCAGAGCATAATCTGGACTAGCGCCCCGGGTTTGCGCTGAAAAAAATATTTATTACGAATTATTTTAGAGACAAATTACGAATATATCGAGCGCCCTTCGATAACTGCCAGCGGATTTTCCTGAACCATACATTTGGCTGCCCTGCGTCCCACTATCTTTTCCGCCGCCCGCAGACCTTCGGACAGTTCTGGCGGCCTGTCATAAATGGAATGAGCGTCGGTTGCAATGATATCGACAACCCCCCTTTTGAGCAGGTACAAAGCGCATTCCCTTGATGCCGGACCGAAGCGCCCGGTAAGCGATCCGGCTGTAATCTGTATCAGAGGTCCCGTCTCTTTTAAATCTATGACTATGCCGGGGTCCCTGACAACAGAGGGGTTTCTCTCCGGATGTGTAATGATCGGATGCAGGCCGGCGCTCATGACATTAAAGATGATCTGGACTGCATTGCCCGGCATGTGGGTATGTGGAAATTCATAAAGCAGGTATTTAGTGCCGTTAATCGTATAATCTTTCAGCGACGGGATAGAGAGCATTACATTTATATCTGCGCCCTGCAGAATTTTGACGGGTATCTTTTGTTCCGCCAGTCTGGAGTTAAGCTCGGCGACACCGGACATAATTTCAGCCGCCATGTCGGCGTGGTCTTTGAGATGCGGCGTCGCGACTATAACGGTAATACCGTCTGCAGCCGCTATCCGGGCCATTTCTATCGAATCTGCAATATCCGACGGGCCGTCATCGATCCCCGGAAGAATGTGACAATGTATATCGATCATACTGACTTAGGCTTTTTTGTCCCTGGAATGCGCTTTGCTCTCGTCCGAATAGTACTGATAATACTTGTAATAGTATTCATTCTTCTTCGTATCGAAAGCATTGATAACCACGCCGAGAATATTGGAATTCAGATCGCGCAGACTCTTCAGAGCCCTCTTGACATCGTCATACACTGTTTTCCCGGCCTTTGCGACGATAATAGTGCCGTCAAGGGTCTTGCTGAGAATCAGACCGTCCGTAACCGAGAGCAAAGGGGCGGTGTCAAATATCAGTATGTCGTATTCCTCGGAAAGGGCTCTTATCATAAAGTTCAACCTGTTTGAACTCAGCAGTTCCGACGGATTGGGAGGTATAGGGCCGGAAGGTATGACGTCCAGATTACGCACAGGCCCCGGCTGAACAATATTCATGTCCGACGCGCCCGCGAGATAGGTGCTGAGTCCTTTGGAGTTGTGCAGACCGAGGGCCTTGTAAATGCGCGGTTTCCGAAGATCGGCGTCAACAAGCAGCACCTTGTATTCAGACTGCGCAATAGCCGTGGCAAGGTTTATAGCAGTAACGGTTTTGCCCTCGCCGGGTTGTGCGCTTGTAATAAGCAGCCTCTTCGGAGGCTGGTCTGCGGCTGAGAGCAGCAGCGCCGTCCTGATAGCCTTGTAGTTTTCGGTAAAAGGAGAGAGCGGCTCTTTTTCAACCAGTTTTTCTATAGGATATTGAGAGTTCTCGATCAGGGGAATCATGCCCAGCACCGATATTCCCAGCTTTGTCTCAGCCTCTTCGGGGTTCTTGATGGTCTGGTCGAGGTATTCAACAAAGAACGCTATACCTATCCCTCCGATCAGGCCCAGCAGAGCTGCAAGCATCATGTTGCGGATAGTCCTGGGCGTTACAGGTGAACCGGGTCTTTCAGCCTTTTCGACCAACAGCACATTTGCGCTGCGAACCTGTTCTATAACGCTCTGTTCCTTGATTTTCTTGACAAGAGAATCGTATAGCTGTCTGTTGGTCTCGACATCCCTGTTAAGAACCTTGTACTCAATAAGCTTGTCGTTAACATTCAATGCCTCGGTGTTTGTCGCGGAAAGCAGTCCACGCAGACTGGCCTCGGTGGACCGGGCAATTTCATACTCGTTCTTGATAGTCTGCACTACCCTTCTGATTTCCTGTTCGCGCTTTGTCCTGAGAACCTTGATATCTTCGGTCGCGCGCTGCATGCTCGGATGTTTTGCGCCATATTTCTGCGCAAGTTCCATGCTGTGCTGCTCTGCCTTCAAAATCTGTTGCCTGAGGGACTGGACCGTCGCATCGGACGCCACTGCCGAAACCGACTCGGCCTCAGCCGGATTGGACGAGACATTCCGGACCTTGTTATACAAAGACTCCGCTTCTTTCCTCCTGGCTTCAGCCTTGATCAGCTGGCTGTTGATCTCAGAGAGCTTTTGCGGCACCACCGCAACTTTGTCTTCAATCGCGACAAAATTCTGCCCTTTCATATATTGCTGAAGCGTTCTTTCCGATTTTTCGAGCTTTTCCTTCTCCTCCTCAGCCTTCTTTGACATCCACTGAAGTGTATATTGAGTTGAACTCATGCTCAGTTCGAGAAGCACTTCTATATATGCCTTTGCAATGTTGTTGGCAACGATCTCGGCCAGTTCGGGCGATTCAGACATATAGCTGACATCTACTATCTTGGTGTTCTTTATCGGCTTAACCATTATGCCGCCGCGGACATACTTTGCCACTTCATCATAGTTCGCTTCTTTTGAGCCGTTTGAGGACTTCAGGGATGCGCCGAAATATTTATTGAAAGTGGCGTCATTGGCAAGCAGTTCAACCACCTTTCTGGCAACCGCCGTGCTTCTAATCAACTGGTACTGGGTTTCGAAAAAGTCCGGATCGTATGCCACATAACCGCTATAATTCGGGGTCAGGCTGTTGCTGCGCTCGTTTTTTTCTATGAGGAGACTGACGGTTGCCCTGTAAATCGGAGTTGTAGCAAGGGTTACAAGCAAGGCTATGATAAGCACAGACACAAAGAACGTAAAGGTAAAGCGTTTGCGTTTCCTTATGATTTTTATATAATCGGTCAGATGCAGTTCTTTGATATCCATTTAATGTTTTCCTCTTTGCTGGTGGGATTAGAAAAAACTCTCCGGAACAACTATAACATCGCCCGGCTGCACAGGCTCATCCATCTTTACCCGCTCCAGCACTTCTTGCTTCTTATTGGTCTTTCTTATAATTTTTACGCGGCTGGTAGACGCCTTGTCGCTGAAACCGCCTGCCAGCGTTACAGCCCGCAGCACGGTCGTGCCCGGCTCGAATTTATACCCATCCGGCTTTTTGACCTCGCCGGTAACAAATATCTTCGAAACCCTGTAATCCTGAACAAATATGTTGACCTGCGGAGAGTTGATATATCCGTCAGCGAGGCGTTGAGCTATCTTTTTTGTAGCCTGCGTAATAGTCAATCCGGCAAGTTTCACCTCGCCTATCAGAGGAAAGTGCATTGTGCCGACGCCGGATATCCTCTCTACCGTAGTAAGGTCCGGATTGTCGTACACAGTAATCTTGAGCACATCGCCCTCACCGAGCACATAGTCATCCGCATATGCCGCGGCACTCGCCAAAAGCAGCACAAGCAGCAAACCGACCATTTTGTATTTCGGCTTAATATTCATTGATTTTTATTTTAACTAATAAATATCTTTAATGTCAAAAACTATAAAAATCAAATAATTATACATATATGTGACCATGCGCCGGGCCAAACCAGATGCGCATGGAACACATTACATATACTGGCGAAAAGAGAAAATAACGAATCTGAATAACAGGGAAACTGAGGAAGAATAAAAAGGCAGAGCCCGGATATTGCTCTCTGCCTTTCCACTCGCTGCTATTACTACACCACAACATATGATGATTATTACTTAATGCTTATCTTTCTGCTGCTGCCTCTGCTGCTGCGGCCTCTGTTGTTGCCTCTGCTGTTGTCTCTGCTGAGGCCTCTGCTGCTGTTTCTGCACCTGTTGCCTCTTTTGCTGTTGCTGTTTCTGAACCTGTTGCCTCTTATTTTGCTGCGTCTGATTCAACTGTTGCTTCTTCTGCATCTGCTGCTGTCTCTTTTGCTGCTGCGTCTGATTCAACTGCTGCTTCTTCTGCATCTGCTGCTGCCTCTTTTGCTGCTGCGTCTGATTCAACTGCTGCTTCTTCTGCATCTGCTGCTGTCTCTTTTGCTGCTGCATCTGCTTGTTCTGTGCAGCTCTGGTCAAACCCTTTGTCTGGCCGGCCTTGGTCTGGGCTTGGGAAAGTCCCTTAGTAGTCTGAGCGCTCCTGGTCGATCTGATCCTGTTTTCTCTTGTGACACGCTCCTGACGATATCTTGTGTTGGCCTGACGGAACCTGTCTCTTCTGATATCAGCCCTTCTCTCATGCTGGTACCACGGTTGCCTATGCCAATAGCGATCGCGGTCCCATGTGCGCCAATGACTGTGGAAATCATTCCAGCCTATCCTGTAATAACCGACCGGCAGACCATAAGCGTAATAAGGGGGGATATCGACTACAAACCTGGGAACATAGGTAGGCTGTACAAATACCCAGGGATCCCAATAATTTGCGGCCGAGAACCACACACCATGGTGATGCCTGTACCAGTGGCCTCCATAAAAATAAACACCGACCCTGTGAGGCGCCATATATACCTGGGCATCCCCGCTCGGCACAACCACCAGTTCGGGCTCTCTTTCAGGAAGTGGCTGCGGCGGAGTCGGATCACCTTCAGGAATCAATTCCTCCGCGGGAACAGCCTGTGTTGCCGTCGAGGCTACAGTTGTCCCGGCTGCAGGGACCTGACCGGCAGGAACTTGGGTTGCCTGCTGGGGCGGCAGTGTGTCTGCAGCAGGAGCAGGAGCGGGAGCCGGCACAGCCTGCGCGACAGGAGCCGGAGCGGGCTGTTCAGCCTTCTTTTCTTCACATGAAAAGAGAAATCCGCTCGTGAGGAGCAGAGCTGTGAGAGTAATTCCTCTCATTACAATTGATGCTTTTTGCATTTTTGATCTCCTTTCTTTGGCCGGATATTTATTGGCAAAATACAGAATGTAGCTTATTTTGATGCAGTTTATTAAAAAAAATCAATGTACTGCCATTTGCATCTACCGCCATACCCCCGGCAGGCGCTACAACAGCTGTCGCTATGCCTGCCGAACCTGATGAAACCATTTTCACAATAAGTCCTCCTTTTTAACTGCCCGGATATCTGCCCGGCAGATCCGGCATTGATTAATAATTAATACCAACTGAAGACTTCTTTCCCTCCTGCTGCTTAAATGATAACAATTAAATATGAATAGTCTGCGAAGGGATTGTGAAAAATTGTGAATTGGACGGGATCTAGTTCCTATGCTCTCTCCAGTGTCGGGCGTCATGCAGGCCAAAACAGGCATGGAAAAAATGTCGCATTCAGGACCGCGAAGAGGGCTGGTTCTTTATGTCTCAGCGCTTATATATTCTCGACCATCTCCCATACGCCGCAAGGGCATATACCTGCGCAGAAGCCGCAGCCTATGCACTTGTCTTCGTCCACGACATATTCGTATGCTCCGTCTTTGCCCTCGACCCTGCGGATGGCGCCCTGATAGCAGGTAGTTTCGCACATCTTGCAGTCACGGCATTTGCCGCAGGAGAGGCAGACATCTCCCAGCTTCTCAACAGGCGTATCGGGGCTGCAGGCCTCATAGTATTCGGATTTGATCTTCTCATAAGCTATAGCCTGTTGCGCTTCAGGCTGGCGCGGGGCATGAGTCAGCCGCTCATGAACGATATCGCCGACAACGCGCCCCTGACCTATGGAATGAGTCACAAGCCCAAGTTGTGTAACATCGCCGATGGCAAAGACCTTGACGTCGGAGGTCTGATAATTTCCGCTGACAGCGACCCAGCCCTTTTCAGTATGTATTGAAGGCGGCAGAAAACCAATTTCGGGCACATCTCCCACTGAGATGATTACAAGATCCGCGTCGAGATCAGAGCCGTCTTTGAAATATATCTTTTTCTCTTCAGATGAATATCTGTCCGTAGTTCGCGGCCAGAGGATGGTTGCGCCCTTTGCCTTTGCAGTCTCCATCTCCACGCCGAAGGCAGCGGGTTTCTGTATGTCTACTGCGATGACAGATAACGCTCCATGGTTGTATGCTTCAGACGCCGCGTCCATACCGACATTCCCGGCCCCGATGACTACCACTTTTTTGCCGATCAGATCGGGATGTTCCCCGCTGTTTATGTCCCGCAGGAAATCGTAGGCCGACACCATATTCTCAAAGCCCGGTATCGGTATTTCGCGGGGTCTGTGAGCTCCACAGGCCAATATCACCAGCTCGTGGCTGTCATATATCTCAGTGAACTTCGCCTTGTCCACGGGGGTGTTCAGGACAACATTAACACCTATCTCCCTGAAACGGGAGATCTCCTTTTCGAGGATCTCGTGCGGCAGCCGCTCACGCGGTATCATCATTTCTATCTTCCCGCCCAACTTGTCCGAGGCTTCGTAGATATCTACGCTGTGACCTTTGAGTCCCAACTGCCAGGCCGCGCTCATACCAGCCGGGCCGCCGCCGATTACGGCGATTTTATGTCCGGTGGGATCGGCCTTCTTTGGCGCAGGCAGTTCAAGCGCAAGACTGCCCATACGGCTGATGTCCAGCGGCTTGTCAAAGGTCGCCCTCGAACAGCTGTTCATGCAGAGATTCGGACATATTTCTCCGCATACTGTCGCCGGGAGCGGACTGTATTGGAGCACAAGTTCGAGGGCCTCACTCAGACGCCCCTGGCGTANCAGCGCCGTCCGCTTGTGAGTCGGTATCTTTGTCGGGCATGCGAATGCGCACGGCGGCAACAGTTTTTCATTCGACCATAGAGGTTTGTTCCGCCTGTGCTTGCCGGTTGTGATATACGGAAGCAGTGTGAGCTCGTGATCAAGGTAAGGGGCAAATATTCCGCCCTCTCCGACTCCCTTTTCCCACACCTCTTTTCTGAATGCAGAAAGGTCGGGTATATGGGTCTTTTTCCATTGCGATTTTTCGTATGACGTATAGGGGACCAGCTTCTTCCATTCGGAAGGATAGCGGGTAAGTTCGTCGTAATGCTCCATTCTGTCGACAGCCTCCAGGAAAGGCTTCATGTTGGATGTGAGCCATTCCCAGTCCTGCGGCGAAAGATCAAGCAGCTTTACATCGCGTTTGCTGTAGCCCCGGATCTTGCCCCTGAAATATATGATGCCGCCGACCATGCCCACGCATGGACGATAGCCAAGAACATTGTCGGGATTGGAGGGATTCACCCCGCAGACTACCGAGACGCCGCCCACCTTGAATTCGGCGAAGGAGTCGCCAACGTTCCTTAAATACCAGGACTGGGGAGGATCAAACCTTGGGTTGTGTTTTGTAAGCGTGTCGCACCGCGCCCCTCCGCTCCCCTGCACATACAGGACTCCCTGCGCAGCCGCGTTGAACGCGCCGTTCGTGACATTGCCGAGAACGGTGATCTTTGCGCCGCAGTTGATCCAGCCCACGTCATCGGATGCGCTTCCCCTGATAATGATTTCGGTCCCGGGCATGCCCAGGCCCCCGGCCCTCTGGCCGACCGGGCCTTCGACTGTAATCTTTACGGTTGAGCCCGTCGGCCAGATCCGTCCGCCGATGCCGTGTTGCCCGTCGGCAATGACCCTGATCTCGCGCGCTCCGTCAAGGACGGCCTGCTGCATGCATTCTTCCATTGCCCGCGACGTCGTCCGCCTGCTGTCAACACTGCCGTAAACGACCGCTTGTTTTGATGCCGGGTCAAACTCGACGAGTGAACCGGTTATCATTGACGACTGAATATCTTTTGCGCCCCGTTTGAGCCCGGCGCCTTCAATATCATCAGCACACATAGTTTATCTCCAACCTTTCGGCAATCGCCTTGTCTTCAATGCTAAGGGCGTCCGACATTCCTATAGGCAGTTCAGTGGATCTTCCCAGGGGCGCGAAGATCTTCTTCAGTTCCGCGTCGGCGGCCCTGAAGACATCCACAACACGCTCCGCCACCTTGTCCGGGTCGAGCCTCCTGTAAAGCTTCGGGTCCTGCGTGGTTATGCCCCTCGGGCACTTGCCGGTGTTGCACAGATTGCAACGGTTATGCTCATTGCCCAGACAGTCGGCCGCGGCCTGCATTATATATTTACCGATTGACACTGCCGAGGCTCCGAGCATGATCAGCGCGGCTGCGTTGGCCGCAAGGTTGCCTCTCTTGCCGACACCCCCCGAGGCTATCAGGGGAAATTCATTGTGCTTGCCCTGCCTTACAAGATCCAGATAGCAGTCCCTGATGTTCGATGCGATCGGATGCCCCATCTTGTCGAGCGAAACATTATAGGCCGCTCCTGTGCCGCCGTCTTCGCCGTCAATGCTTAATGCGGCCGCATAGGGGTTTCGCGCCAGATTATTCAATACTGCCCTGGCCGTGTTTGTTCCCGAGATCTTCGGATAAACAGGCACCCTGAAGCCCCAGGCCATCGACATTGACTGCAGCATCTTCAAGGCAGACTCCTCGATCGAATATTGAGTCTGGTGAGTCGGCGGTGAAGCCAGATCGATCTGCTGGGGAACGCCGCGGATTTCGGATATGAGCTTCATCACCTTTTGCGCCATCAGCAGTCCGCCGTCTCCGGGCTTTGCGCCCTGTCCGTATTTGATCTCGATTGCCGCAGGGTCCTCTATCATGTGCGGCAGCGAATGTATTATCTCGTCCCATCCGAAATAGCCGGACGCTATCTGTATGATAAAATATTTCAGGAACCTTGATCTCAGGAGCCTCGACGGTAATCCACCTTCGCCGGAACACATGACTACAGGAAGCCCTTCAACCTCGTTCAGGTACGTAACGCCCATTGCGAGACCTTCCCACATGGGGGGAGAGAGGGCTCCGATCGACATACTGCCGATCATTATGGGATAAATCTCCCGTACAGGTGGTATAAATATTTCCTGTTTGTCGACAACGAGCCTGCCGTCAACCGTATGGATGGGCAGGCTGTCGGGTGAGAGGATCCTGCCCAGAAGAGTCCTCACCCTGAACTCATGCCTGCCTGCGTCAAGCGCAGGGTCTGTAAGCATCGATATCCTTGTGAATTTCAGCCTGTCAAGTACGGAGAGCGAAGGGTCGTTTCTCCTGCCGCCCCTTTTGTATGCGTCTCCTCCCCTGTTCCTGTAATGCAGGAACTTGTTCTGCGGGTTCAGCTCGGGTTCAATGGCGTCATTAGGACAAACAAGCGCGCAGGTCGCGCAGCCGACACAGCTGCGCTCGATATCTGTTACCTGCTCAACCACATGGACTACCTGGCGCGCCGCGGTCGGGGTCGGCACGGCGCCTTCGGACTTAACGGTCCTTTTCACTTTAACGGCAGGCTCTATTGCCTTAACCGGACAAACGGCAGTGCAGGAACCGCAGCGCTTGCAGCGGTCGCTGCTCCAGCGGATTATATATGGAAGCTCTTTGACCGAGAGTTGATGATTTTTGTCTAACCTTGCAGCTGGTTCCATACCGTTACCTCCTGCGTGTGCGGTGAAACAGTCTTATATAATATGTAATCCGACGCTTTTTCCTTTATCTCCTGAGCGTGCGGTGAAACAATCACGAAATCATACTTCATAGGGTAAATATCCGCATCCTTGTCCCTGTCGGGGAGTACCCTGTCAACCCCACACTCTTCAGACATCAGCGCGTATTTGCCATTATGACCGGCGACAATGCCGGGCCTCAGTTTCTTGGAATCCTGCGCCATGAAGCAAGAGCCGTCAGGTGTAAATCCGATAACGCAATTGGGTCCGTCAATGCATAACGGCCTCAGGGACTGCTTGAGCAGGCGCAGGGCCTCGGCATCAGGTCTGCTCTCTATCTCCACTGCGGAAAGCGGGGTAATCACATCCTTGTAATATTTCAGCGGCAGATTCAGATGCCTTGTCGTATAGTGAAGTATGTGGGTAAGGACCTCGCTGTCGCTGTTATATCCTGAATAGCCCGGATTGCCCCTGCTGAGCAGAAACTGTTTGATCGGGAGAAATGCCGTATTTTCGCCGTTTGCCATGGTGCAGCAGCCCTGGATGAAAAAAGGATGGCAGGCGTAAAGATAAATCGCGTAGTTGGTGTTCTGCCTTCCCTGGGCAAGACAGATCCTGGCCTTCAGCTCGCCGCTGTCGAGGCCGAAAAATTCACCGACCGCAAGCGGGTCCCCGACTTCCTTCAGCGTGATCACATCAGGGAAAAAAGAGAACACAAATATGGACTGATCGGCCTCTCCGATCCTCCTGAGCGCAATGCGGCTGTTCATCAACAGGTCTTCTTTTTCTTCCTTCGATTTATGTTTGTATGAAACGGGATAATCGTAAACCCTTGCAAAATAGTATTCGCGCGGCTTTATGCCTTTTACGGGCTTGATAGTCGGGGTCCAGACATGCTTGAGCTTGAACCCCATATTGTTCATGTAATCGTCCAGCAGATTTATGCCGCTTCTGGAGCAGATGCCCGAAAGGATCGGATAGTCCTTGAGGGTCTTGAATTCCCCGTCGAGGTCTTTCAGCGTCAGGCCGAGGCCCGAACCGTCATGACCCTCTTTCATCGTCTCAAGGGCCAGGACATTCTCCATGGGAGAGAAATAATCATTCGATGTTATCGCTGCAAGTCTGCACATAATTTAGTCCTTTCCGGATAAGGTCGGCAACCGATTGCCGACAACCCTTAATTCAAGGATATAATAATTATATCTCCTTGTCAATAATTCAACAAAAAGTCTCAGTTAAGCTTGACTTAATAAATGGTCATTAGATATTATTATGGCTAAAGGTTGCCGTATGACGACCAAATTCTTTGGTATTGCCGTCGAACATGGCCCAAACCGTTATGAGATTCGGAAAATGAAGCCGGATATTATGCAGGCATCCCGACAAGGCAAGCTAACTTATTTACTATGAAAGAAGATGTTGATGAGTGACAATGTTCTTTCGATCCTCAAGGTACTCGACCGCCAGACCGATATTGTGGGCTCGCGTGAAATATCGAAGCAGCTCAAAGCTTATGGAGTCGAACTTACAGAACGCACGGTAAGGTACCACCTTCGCATTCTTGACGAGCGCGGCTACACAAAAGTATTTGGCAAAGAAGGCAGGTTGATCACTCCTGCAGGACGTGATGAGCTTTCGAAATCGCAGGCGCATGACAAGGTCGGCTTTGTCATCAGCAAGATCGATGCGCTGTCCTTCCAGACAACATTTACGCCCGAAAAAAGGGCTGGAACAGTAATACTTAACATCTCACATATTCCTGAATCGAGTATTGGAGATGCCCTGAAGATCATGGCTCCCTTTTTCCCGTCGCAATTTGTCATGAGCGAACGTATTGTCATCGGCAACAGCGGCGACATGACCGGCGATTATATTGTGCCGGAAGGTAAAGCCGCAATCGGCACTGTCTGCAGTATCACAGTAAACGGCATATTCCTCAAGGCAGGTATCCCGGTAACATCCCGCTTCGGGGGTGTTGTTGAGATCAAGTCGGGAACGCCCACCCGCTTTCTTTCCCTGATAAGTTATGAAGGGTCTTCAATCGATCCTCTCGAGATATTCATAAAGAGTAAAATGACCAATGTGTCCTCGGCTATCAATGAGGGCAATGGCAAGATACTCGCAAGTTTCAGAGAGATACCGGCAGTCTGCCTTGAAGAGGCAAAGCGTGTCGGCCAGGCGCTCTCAGACTTCAAACTTGGCGGAATAATGCTTATCGGCAGTCCGAACAGGCCGCTGCTCGAAATACCTGTTGGAATGGACAAGGTCGGCATTGTCATTGTCGGAGGTCTGAATGCTATTGCTGCGGTCGAAGAGGCAGGCATACCTACCGATAGTAATGCAATGTCTGCCCTTATACAATATGACAAACTCGAAGGATTCAGCGACGCCATGAGGAGGTTCCAGTGAAAAAGATTGAAGCTGTAATAAAACCTTTGCGGCTCGACGAGGTCAAGGACGCGCTTACCGCCCTCGGGGTGCAGGGCATTACAATCATTGAAGCCAAGGGTTTCGGCAGGCAGAAGGGGCACACTGAACTTTACAGGGGCGCGGAATATGTTGTGGATTTCATACCCAAGATCAAGATCGAGATTGTCGTAAAGGATGATATAGCCGAAGCCGCAATTGATGCGATCCTGCGGACTGCCCACACCGGCAAGCTTGGCGACGGCAAGATATTTGTAAGCAATATAGATGAAGTTATAAGAATCAGGACCGGCGAGAGGGGCGAGACGGCAATATCGTAAAAGTTTCAGAAAATTATGATGGCCTTCACAGGTATCCATCTCTCGTCTCGCCAAAACTGCGCAGGTTCTCAAATATAAATGATCAAAGGTCAAACGTATGAAGTTGCTTTTTCAAACCGAGTACGGTATCCCTGCGCCGAGACTACAATATGGGCGCCCGTGAAGGCCATTTGAGTTTCCTGATGACAATTCCGGGTTCATACTCTCGTCTCGCCAAATCAACGCAGGTTCTCACATATAAATGATCAACAGTCAAACGTATAAAGTTGCTTTTTCAAACCGAGTACGGTATCCCTGCGCCGAGACTACGATATGGGCGCCCGTGAAGGCCATTTGAGTTTCCTGATGACGATTCCGGGTTCACACTCTCGTCTCGCCAATCAGCGCAGTTTCTCACACAAAACACTGATAACGGTATTGCGCCTGAAGCAATCGTCTGAAATCGCAAGCTGACATGCTGCGCCGAAATTTCGATACGGTCGCCCATGCCGTCCTTATTAGTCGATTCCATGGATAATATGACTTTATCTTGCGACAATTTTGATGTATTTTACCGTCCGACATTTTTGCAATTTCTCCTTGACACCCAAACCCGGCCCAGTGTAACATAAAAAACCGAAATCGGCATACGGCAATCGGTTGCCGACAAAAAGAGGAAGGCGGAGAGTTTTTTTGCCGGCTGACGGCCGGAAATATACGGCAGTTTGACCGCGAGAACGAGAACAATAATGGAAAAAGCAGATCAGTCAGAATATACGCCGCGAATCGTCGTGCTCTATTGCCATAATGCGGTTTCGTCCCCGGCGGAGCTGCGCGAAGGCTCTTATCAGTCAAAAGGGGTTGACGCATATTTTGCGGCGCTGCCCTGTTCCAGTAAGATTGAGTCTTCCTATCTCCTCAAAATTATTGCCGACGGAGCGGATGGAGTGGTCGTGGCGGCATGTCCCGAGGGGCATTGTCAGTTTATGGTAGGCAATTGCCGCGCGGAAAAGAGGATCAACTACACGCGTTCCCTTTTGGACAGCATTGGTATGGGAGCGGAACGTCTGACCATTGAGAAGGAAAAAGATCTGACTGCAAAAGATCTTCTGGAACTGGCGCTAAATCGTCTTGAAACATTGAAAATATTGGGACCCAATCCCATGAGAGGGGCTGAAAAATGATTATAGCTGAATGGAAACCCCTGCCTGAACTGGTGGACAAGCTGAAAGGGTATAAAAGGGTGCTGGTGGCGGGCTGCGCCACCTGCGTGGCCGAGTGCGCGGCGGGAGGAGAGCGTGAAGTGGAAACCCTGGCGCCGTTACTGCGCATGGCGCTTAAGAAGGAAGGGTATGATGTAACTGTTAATACGAAGACTCTGGAACGGCAGTGCGAATGGGAGTTTGTAGAGTCTCTTGCCGAACTCGTTCCTGATATAGACGCGGTTGTGAGCCTTGCCTGCGGCATAGGTGTCCAGGCAGTGGCCGAGAGGTTTCCGGACCTGGCAGTGTATCCCGGCGTGAATACGACATCGCTCGCAATCCGGCAGGAGCCGGGGCTCTGGCTGGCCAGATGCGCGGCCTGCGGTGACTGCGTTCTCGGAGAAACCTTTGGGTTCTGCCCTGTGGCCCGCTGCGCCAAGAGTCTTTCAAACGGCCCCTGCGGCGGCACGAGGAAAGAGGGCAAGTGCGAGGTCAATGAAGAACTCGACTGTGTGTGGCATCAGATCTATGAACGCGCCAAGGCCCGCGGGAAGGTGGATCAGCTCCTCAAGGTGCGAAAGCCCAGGAACTGGTCGAACTCCGGTCACGGAGGGCCGAAACGTATGGTAAGGGAGGATCTGCGGTCATGATGAAGGCTGGAAGCAGACTCGAAAAGGTATTACAGGCCGGGAAGTTCGCCCTTACTGTGGAAGTAGGACCGCCGCGGGGCGCTGATCCCGAAGACGTGCTCCGCAAGGCAGGGGAACTCGTCGGTATCGCCGACGGATATAATGTTACCGACAACCAGACAGCCGTTGTGCGCATGTCGAGTATCGCAGGCGCAAAGCTGCTGCTCGACGCCGGCTGCGAGCCGATCATGCAAATGACCTGCCGCGACCGCAACCGCATCGCTTTACAGTCCGATCTGCTCGGCGCATGGGCGCTGGGTATGCGCAACTGTCTCTGTATATCGGGCGACCATCAGATAGCGAGCGCCTCGGGAAAGCTGAAAGGCCATCCCGGCTCGAAGAACGTGTTCGACGTGGATTCGATCCAGTTGATCTCGATCATAAAGGAGATGCGCGATTCAGGCGTCCTTGAGAGCGGCGACCCGATTGCTCAGCCCACGCCGTTTTTCATCGGGGCCGCATGGACGCCTATGGCTCCTCCGGAAGAGTTCCGCGTATTGCGCCTGGCAAAAAAGGTAGAGGCAGGGGCGGATTTCATCCAGACACAGGCGGTCTTCGATATGGAGAGGTTTGCGAATGCGGTCAAGGCTGCTAGTGATATGGGTCTTACCGGAAAGACGGCTATCCTGGCGGGCATCATCGTTCCCAAATCTGCCAGAATGCTCGAATACATGAACGCCAATGTGCCGGGAGTGGATGTGCCGGAATCCCTCATCAAGAGAATGGCGGCAGCTGCCAACCAGCGCGAAGAAGGATACAAAATAACAGTTGAGCTGATACAGGCTGCGCAAGAGATACCGGGGGTAAAGGGCGTACACCTGCAGGCCATAGAATCCGAAGAGGTATTGCCCGGTATCATCAAGGCTACCGGACTCCTGCCGAGACCGCAGGTTTAAGCGGATAATTTGCGGATGGTAATGAAGATATGTCAAACAAATATCATATAAATATTGATCCGGCGCCCGGCCGCTTTTTGTCTGTTCCAAAATATTTACAGCTCGAAACAGAGGGCTGCCTGGGCTGTCTCAAGTGCGTAAAACGCACTTCATGCGTGTATTCCGTGAACGAGAAGAAGGCCTTCGATCCTGCGCAGATACTGGACAGGGCCGACACGGAATGCGTGGGCTGCTTGCAATGCGTGCAGGAATGCAAAAAGAATATCCTCGGCCGCGCAAAGAACCCGCGCTTCGAGAGGATGGGAGACGATTACTGGACGCCCGAACTCATAGCCGGAATATGGAAACAGGCCGCAACCGGCAAGATACCCGTGTCCGGGGCCGGTTATCGCGGGCCTTTCAGCGGTCCCGGTTTTGACAGGATGTGGACCGACATGTCCGAGATCGTAAGACCTACCCGCGACGGTATCAATGGCCGCGAGTATATCAGCACGGTCATCGAGCTGGGACGCAAACCTGCCAGGCTTGTTTTCGACGCAGATGGCCGGATGGAGACAGCGCCCCCGCCGTTTATCGAGCTGCCCATTCCCATTATGTTTGAAGTCCCGGATTTTGCGCATGTGTCGGCTCAGACGGTAGAGGCGCTTGCTCGCGCGGCCTTCGCTGCCGGGACCTTGCTGCTTGTTGACGCAAAGTCCTCGCAGCATATCCCGCCCGCACTGAGAAAGAACCTGATGATCAAATTTGATCCCGCCAGGGACAAGCCTGCAATGCTCAAGGATGTCCCTGCCGCGCAAATAGCCTATTCGGCGACGACGCTTAAAGATATAAACAGACTGAAGGACAGCCTGCCGGAGCTGGTTATATCCGTGCGGCTGCCTCTCGATGAAGATGCGGTGAAACGCATTTCCAAACTTGCCGCAAGCGGCGCCGAGATAATCCATTTCCATGCCGATTCAAAAGGCAGGGGCTTCGGCAGGAAGAAGGCTGATTTCCTGACCTCCCTTATCAAGGAAATGCATTTCAGGCTTGTGGAGGAGGGGATCCGCGATGAACTCACCCTGCTGGTTTCCGGCGGCATTGCGATGGCCGAACATATGGTCAAGGCAATACTTTGCGGGGCCGACGGCGTGGGAGTGGACACTGCGCTTCTGGTGGCGCTGGAATGCCGTCTTTGCAAAGAGTGCAAAAAAGAGATAGCCTGCCCCGTGGATATTGAAAACGCGCCGGTTGAATGGGCCGGGAAGCGGATTGTAAATCTGATAGGTTCTTGGCATTCGCAGCTGATAGAAATGATGGGAGCCATGGGGCTCCGCGAAGCTCGCCGTCTGCGCGGAGAGCTCGGCCGGGCGATGTTCTTCAAGGACCTGGAGAGGGATAATTTCGGTCCGCTCTTCGGGGACCGGGTAAAGGAAGGTCTTGGCCACCCCCTGGAGTTGCATAAAATACATGCGCCGTCCCACGGCAGCGGGCATCTCGACACGCGCGGCGGCATTCACATGGAGACTCAGCCCTGCCCATCCCGATACCGCAACCAGTTCGGAAAATACAAGGTTGTGCGGACTTCAGCCTGCACGGCATGCGGCAAGTGCGCCGAGGTATGCGCATACGGCGTTCATGCGCAGGCAGGCGGCCGGATGCTCGCCCCGAAATCGTTCAAATGCAAGGGTCGTGAGCATTGCCGCAGCCTGGGACTATATTGCGTGGACAAATGCAAAGCAAAGGCCCTGCAGGTGGGCAGGGACCCGCTGTTCGACACAATCGGCGATTACCGCTGGACATCCGACCTGATACTTGCGACCTGGCGTCAGGCAGAGACCGGACGCCCGCCTGAAGAAGGTATTGAGTATCGCACAGGCGGCTCGGGCGGAGGGTTCGACTGCATAGATTTCATCTTCCCTGACCGGATACCGGACCGCTCCCTGCGGCCTGAGAACGTGGACCTTTCCATCCCGCTGAACCGCCGCAAGGATGGAAGACCCGAGGTCACTATCGGCATGCCGGTATACGGAGGCGGCATGAGTTTCGGTTCCGTCAGCCTTACCACAATGGTCGCCAGGGCGCGCGCATACACAGCGTTCAATTCCTTCACCTGCTCGGGCGAAGGCGGCTATCCCGACGGGCTCAAAAAATATGATGACCATGTTATCACGCAGGTGGCCACGGGCTTGTTCGGCGTGCGCGAAGAGACCATCCAGAGGGTGCGCATGGTCGAATTCAAATACGCCCAGGGCGCAAAGCCCGGCCTCGGCGGGCATCTGCTCGGCGACAAAGTAACGCCGGCTGTTGCGCAGATGAGGGAGGCGGTAGTAGGCTCCTCGCTTTTCTCTCCGTTCCCGTTCCACTCGGTATATTCGGTGGAAGACCACAAGAAGCATGTTGACTGGATCAAGGTTGTCAATTCGCGGGCGCTGGTTTCGGTAAAGGTTTCGACTCCTTCCGATGTAGACATGGTGGCTGTAGGCAGCTATTGCGCAGAAGCGCATGTCATCCATCTTGACGGAAGCTACGGCGGCACCGGCGCGGCTCCCGATGTCGCTAAGAAAAATATCGCCATGCCTATAGAGTACGCCATCCCCAAGGTGCATCGTTTCCTCGTGGAGGAGGGTATCCGCTCACAGGTCACCCTTATTGCGTCCGGCGGACTGCGCACTGCATGGGACGTTGCCAAGGCGATCGCCCTCGGAGCCGATGGAGTAGTGGTAGGCACGGCGGAAATGGTTGCCCTTGAATGTATCCGCTGCGCAAACTGCGAGAGCGGGCGCGGCTGTCCGCGCGGCATTGCGACCACCGATCCCGAGCTGAGCAATATGTATGATGAGGACTGGGCTGCCCAGCGGCTTATGAACCTGTTCCATTCCTGGTCGCTCCAGCTTCAGGACATACTATGGCGTCTCGGCATGAAGAGTGTGCGTGAACTGGTCGGCAGGTCCGATCTGCTGAGGCACCTCAATTACGAAAAACGCGCGGAATACGACAGGGCGGAATATCATAGAGTGGAGTCAGGATAATGAAAACTACATCTTCAAACAAATATACAGCCTGGAACAGCGCAGGCCGCGATCTCCGGCTCGCAGAAAAAATCATCGCATCCCGGGCGGAGCTGATGGAAGGCGTTCAGTTTTCCCGGGAAAAAGCGGCTGAAGAGGGAGGCTGCGGGGTCGTCGGATTCGCAGCCACAGTTCCTGTGCGGGGGCGCCATATATTCGAACCCTCGATCCAGATGCACAACCGGGGCAACGGCAAGGGCGGCGGTATAGCCGCGGCGTCATTGCAGCCCGAAGACATGGGGGTGGATGAGGAGACCCTGAAAAACGATTATATCCTTCAGATAGCCCTGATCGATCCGTCCGTCGAAGTGGACCTTGAGAACTTCGGCATATATCCTTTTCTTCAGGTGGACCACAAGACCCGCATACAGCCTGTCGCCGATTACTGGGATGTAGGGCTTGAGGTGAAACCGCCGGATATCGTGCGATATTTTGTCCGGGTCAGGGACGAAGCCCTCGACAAGTTCGCGAAAGAGCGCGGGATGGACAAATCGGACCGCCGGCTCGTTGAGGACGAATTCATCTTCCGCAACAGTTTTCTGATCAACAGCAGATTTTATTCCTCGCTGGGAGACAAACACGCCTTTGTGCTCTCGCATGCGCGCGATCTTGTGATATTCAAGGTTGTGGGGTATGCTGAGCAGGTTGTGAAATATTACGGGCTCGACGATATGCGCGCCAAAATCTGGATAGCCCATCAGCGCTATCCCACCAAGGGCAAAGTCTGGCATCCTGCGGGCGCTCATCCCTTTATCGGCATGAACGAGGCGCTGGTTCACAACGGCGACTTTGCAAACTATTTCGGCGTCAGTGAATATTTGCGGCAAAAGAACCTTGCGCCGCAGTTTCTTACCGACACAGAGGTGTCGGTCCTTCTCTTCGACCTGCTGACCCGTGTATACGGATATCCGCTGGAGTATGTGATCGAGGCGATGGCTCCGACCACTGAAATCGACTTCGACACCCTGCCGGAGCAAAAAAAGAAGATCTACCGCGCCATTCAGGCGCAGCATATCCACGGCTCGCCCGACGGCCCCTGGTTCTTCATCATTGCGCGCAGCGCGCCGGACAAACAGCAATACCAGCTTCTCGGGATCACCGACACCTCTATGCTCAGGCCCCAGGTTTTTGCAATCCAGGAGGGTGATGTTTCAATCGGCCTGATCGGTTCAGAAAAACAGGCCATCGACGCCACGCTGCGCTCTCTTGCTGCGGAAGACCCCCGTTTCCGTCATGTGGCGGACCGGTACTGGAACGCGAGGGGCGGCAGCTATACCGACGGCGGAGCCTTTATATTCACGGTAAATACGGGAGGAGACAAGACAACTCTCACCTGCACGGACAAGTTCGGAACGCCCATCAGCGCGCCCGCCGGTGAATGGAAGATCGACCTCAACAGGCCTGCTGCGGTTGCGGATGAATGGCGCGCAGTGATCGGCTCCGGCCTTGCCTCCGGCAATGCGCAGGAGTTGTTCGGCAAACTTTCAGCCGCGTTTCTCACCTGGAACCTTGATCAGATCCGCGGCGCGGTCGATGAGATTTGCGCGGCCGCGGCAGATGAAAACATATTACCTGCCGCTTTGCAAACGCTTACGCTTTTACAGGACCGCAGGTATGATTGCGGCCCCAACAAAAGGAGCGCGCTTCTCCATCTTATTCAGAACGGGATAAACCGTATCCTTGACCTGGTCCCTCCGATAACGATCAAGAGCGACTGCATTTATCGTCGTGTGGACTTCTCCATACGAAACAGGCTTGGCGCGCCAAAACGGGAAGATGATGTGCTGGTGGTCTTCAGCAGGGATTTCGCTCCGGAGGGTGACGAATGCGATTCACTGCTGCTGGCCAAGGCATACCGTCAGGGCTGGAAAAAATTCATCGTGTATGGAATGAAAGGGCAGCGCTTCACAGGCTGCAGCTTCGGCCCCGCGACAGATAATGTGCGCATTGATGTGTACGGCAGTTCGGGCGACTATCTTGCGTCCGGGATCGACGGCATGGAGATCCATATCCACGGCAATGCGCAGGACCAGCTTGGCCAGATACTAAAGCGCGGGACACTTGTGGTTCATGGCGATGTGGGCCAGGCCTTCATGTACGGCGCAAAAGGCGGAGAGGTTTATATCATGGGCAACGCGGCCGGTCGTCCGCTCATCAATGCGGCAGGCCGGCCGCGTGTTGTCATCAACGGCACATGCCTGGATTTTCTCGCGGAATCTTTCATGGCGGGAGATCCGCACAAAGGCGGGGGGTTTGTCGTGTTAAACGGCATCGAATTCGACGATCATGGGGCAGTCCGCGAACAGCAGACACCCTATCCCGGATCAAACCTTTTTTCGCTCGCTTCCGGCGGCGCAATTTTTGTGCGCGACCCTCATCGCATGATAAGCGATGAAAAACTGAACGGGACAGTGTTCACCGACATGACCGATGAGGACTGGAAGCTGATCAAACCCTATCTCGATGCGAATGAGAAACACTTCGGCATTTCGATTGAACGCGACTTGCTGATGGTCAACGGCAAAGCCGCTTCACCACTGTCGGTTTACCGGAAGGTATGTCCCGTTAAAATGGCGGCGCCTGCAAAGATAAGCGTACCTGAAGATAATTAGAAGAACTCCACAGATAAAAGGCAACGGCTCTGTTTGCGGAGCTGTTGCCTTTTTGGCGAGCCTTCGATACGGCTGCCCATGATTTACATTTCACAGGTCTGCCCGGAGCTATTCTTTTTCAAATACTATCAAGTAGAAAGCCCTTTGAATTATAATAAGTAATATTGAAATTCTGCATTATGAAGAGGCGTACAAAATGAAAGGGATCATACTTGCCGGCGGAAGCGGCACGCGACTTTATCCTGTTACAATCACGGTCTGCAAACAGTTACTGCCTATATATGACAAGCCCATGGTCTATTATCCCCTTTCCATTCTAATGCTTGCCGGGATAAGAGACATACTGATCATATCGACACCGCAGGATCTGCCGAGGTTTCGGGATCTTTTTGGTGATGGCTCGGGTCTTGGCCTGAAATTCTCATACAGGGAACAGCAGGAGCCGCGGGGTATAGCCGAAGCGTTTATAATCGGGGAGGAGTTCATCGGGTCCGACAGCGTCTGTCTCGCGCTGGGAGACAATATTTTCTTCGGGCATGGCCTTAACGGTATGCTGAAAAGGACGGTTTCATCCGTGGAAACGGATGGCGGAGCAACCGTTTTCGGATACTATGTCAGAGACCCGGAGAGATACGGTGTGGTTGAGTTTGACGGAGATGGCAAGGTTATCAGCCTGGAAGAAAAACCGGGGAAACCACGGTCCAACTATGCGGTGACGGGTCTCTATTTTTATGACAATGAAGTTGTGAAGATCGCAAAGAATATCAAACCTTCCGGACGGAACGAGCTGGAGATTACGGATGTGAACAGGGAATATCTCAACCGCGGCAACCTCCGGGTGGAGCTTATGGGCAGGGGTTTTGCATGGCTCGACACCGGAACGCATGAAAGCCTGCTCGAGGCTTCCGATTTTATCGCGACAATAGAGAAGAGGCAGGGGCTCAAAATAGCATGCGTTGAAGAGATCGCCTACAGGGAGGGATATATAAACAGAGACCAGTTGCTGCGGCTGGCCGATCCCCTGAAAAAGAACATGTACGGCAATTATCTGAGAAGGATCATCAATGAGTAATTTCGATTTCCACAGGCTTTCCATTCCGGAGGTCGTGCTGGTGAAGCCCAGGGTTTTCAGGGACGACAGGGGTTATTTTTTCGAAACATATAAAAAATCGGTTTTCTTGGCGGGCGGCATTGCAGAGGATTTTGTGCAGGACAATCACTCTTACTCCACGCGTGGCGTCATCAGGGGACTGCATTACCAGAAGGGACCGCATGCGCAGGGCAAACTGGTCAGGTGTGACACGGGAAGGATCCTGGATGTGGCTGTAGATATCCGCAGGGGCTCGCCTACCTACGGCAAATGGGTGGGCGCCAAGCTCAGCGACAGGAACCAGTGCATGCTTTATTTGCCGCCCGGCTTTGCCCACGGGTTTCTCGTGCTGTCGGAATCGGCCGAGGTGTCTTATAAATGCACCTGTGAGTATTCACCTGAACATGACCGGGGAATAATCTGGAACGATCCGGATATAGGAATAGACTGGCCCGTGAGTTCACCTGTCCTCTCGCCGAAAGATGCGGCGCATCCGGAGCTGCGGGATGCAGACAATAATTTTATTTACGGGCGGACAGGATAAAATATTTATGCTAAGAGTATTGATTACTGGAAGCGGCGGTCAGCTCGCCCGGGAGTTTATTGGAAGGCTTTCATCCGCGGAATATCAGTTATATGCCCCTCCGGAGGAAGAGCTGGATATATCGGATGAACTCCATGTGAAGAGGATCTTTGATGAGGTATACCCCGACCTGGTTCTGAATTGCGCCGCATACAATAACGTGGACGGCGCCGAAAAGGATTATGATAGCGCGTATAGGGTAAATGCGCTTGGCCCCAGGCTGTTGACGGCTGCCTGCAGCGAGACCGGCGCGCTTCTTGTGCATTACAGCACAGATTATGTTTTTGACGGGGAAAAGGAAGGTCTTTATACGGAAGATGATATCCCGAATCCGATCAACAAATACGGAGAAACCAAGAGGGCCGGAGAGGTCTTTGTGGCTGAGGGCGACTGTCATTCATTGATTTTCAGGACGAGTTGGCTTTACGGTCCCGGCAAACAGAATTTCCTTAGAAAACTTATGGAATGGGCCAAAAAAAATCGGACCCTCAGGATTGTGATTGATCAAATCTCTTCTCCCACATACACCGCTGATATTGTGGAAGCTACACTTGCCGCTTGTGATGCGGACCTGGAAGGTATCTATCATCTGAGCAACAGGGGGTATGCCACCAGATATGAGGTGGCGCGCTATCTTCTGGAGAAGACAGGATTTGACCCGCTTGTGCTTCCGGTCAACACCTCTTATTTCCCTGCCGGGGCCCCGCGTCCATATTTTTCAGCCATGTCCAGCGGAAAGTTTGAGACGGCCAGCGGTCATGATATGCCGCACTGGAAGGATGCGATCGACAGGTATATTTGCGATTCAAATATGGAGACGCAATGAGCAGGATACTTGTCACCGGAGCCGCAGGATTTATCGGGTTCCATCTTTGCGACAGGCTGCTTGGTCTTGGTCATGATGTACATGGAATAGACAATATCAATGACTATTACGATCCCGCCCTGAAACTCGCCCGGCTCAGCAGGCTTGAGGGCAGGCCCGGATTCAGATTCATGAAGCTGGATATGAAGGACAGGTCCTCGATGGAATCTTTTTTTAAGGACTCCAGATACGACATTGTGGTTAATATGGCTGCGCAGGCCGGGGTCAGGTATTCCATCAGGAATCCTCACGCATATATCGACAGCAATATTGAAGGTTTTATAAACCTGCTCGAGGGATGCAGACATAGCGGCGCCGGACATCTCGTCTTTGCCTCCTCCAGTTCCGTCTACGGGGCCAACACGAAGATGCCCTTTTCAGTTCACGACAATGTTGACCATCCGGTCTCTCTCTATGCAGCCACAAAAAAGGCGAACGAACTTATGGCGCATGCATACTCAAGCATGTACAATCTTCCATGCACCGGTCTCAGGTTCTTTACCGTCTACGGGCCATGGGGGCGTCCCGATATGGCATATTTTCTTTTTACAAAAGCCATACTCGAAAACCGGCAAATAGATGTTTACAACTATGGCAATATGAAACGGGATTTCACCTATATAGATGACGTTATCGGGGGGATCGTCCGTGTTATGGAACGAAGACCTGTCTCGAACGCTGAATGGCGCGGGGACATGCCTGACCCGGCGACAAGCTTTGCGCCTTATCGTCTTTACAATATCGGCAACAATTCTCCGGTAGAATTGATCAGGTTCATCAATGTTCTCGAAGACTGCATCGGAGAAAAGGCTGACATAAATCTGCTGCCCATTCAGCCCGGAGATGTCCTGGCTACTTATGCTGATGTGGATGATCTGATAAAAGATACGGGGTTCAGCCCTTCGACCCCGGTAGAAGAGGGGTTAAGAAGATTTGTCGACTGGTACAGGGGCTACTATGGAACATGAAGAACAGCGGCAGATGCTTGCCGGACGGGTCGGTCCATCCGGCTCAATTAGAAAAGGCCGCCTGTACTGCTTGTCTCCGGCAGTTTCCGCATAAGAACGGACCCCGGATGACGGCCCTTACATTACAACATCGAATATACCGTCAAGAAAACTCAGAACTGGATAAAGAAATTATCCTTATCTCTCTAATTCTTTATCGGCACAAGTTGACTGACAAAATACTTTCTTAATTCAGCGGCGCGCCTGGAAGTATAAAACCGATCGAGTTTTTTCCGCGACGCGTCATAAAGCTCCTGATCAGGCCCTCTTTTCGAATACTGCAGATCAAATGAATTCGCAGAAGCGGCAAGCTCACTCTTTGCCTTATTCATGGCAACGCAGACAGCAGTATAGTCAAGCGAACAGGCCCTCTTCAAATCAGACACGGAACTCGAAAAAGCGTTGATACCGTAGTTTGCTTCAGCCCTTAGCATATAGATAAAAGGGTCTCCAGACGACATGGAAATGGCCTTGTTCAGGTCGGACAACGCCGCCTTATATTTATCTGTAGCGGTCAGCGAAATGCCGCGCCCGATAAAGGATCTGACATCATCCGGCATGAGGAAAAGGGCGCGTGTAAATTCGGCAATAGCAATGTCATGCTTTCCCAGTTCCATGAGCGCGCAGCCTTTGCCGGCAATTGCGTCATAGTTATTATTCTCAAGGGTTGCAGCTTTTTCATAAATGTCAAACGATTTCCGGTATTCACGGTTAAGATAGTAAACAGCCGCAATATAATTCAGTATAGTGACGTCATTATTTTTGAGGTTAAGCGCGGCAAACAGATTTTCAATGGCGTAGTTATACTCTCCGCGTCTTGCATAACTGATCCCCCGGTTTACAAGCGCAGCTACATCTTCAGGATTGTATTCAAGTTGTTTATTGAATTCTATAATAGCCGCGCCAAAAGCCCCCCTGTTATAGAAATCCGCGCCTTGTACATGATAAACAGATATAGCGGGGAAAACCGCGCGAACAGGGGTAGACGGAGGCGTGCCGTGTATAGCGTCTGCAATTGACTGAGAGGTTGAATACGCCGTATCAGCGAATGATATCTGAGCCGAACCAACTATCAGGGCAAAGAAAAAGACCAGGATCAATGCCGTCCAAAACCTTTTCATAAATCGCCTCCTGTTTTATTGCCGCGTATTATATGTTCAAGTATAAATTGTAACATAAAAAGACAGATAACAACATACTTTCTAATAGCGTATAGCCGGAAGCCTGCAGAAGAGCTTCCGGTGGCCAGCCGCTACATCATACAATTATGTATAAGCTTTACAATTTTGTCATATTATTTTAGACTAGACCATATGTCAGTCATGAACAGGAATAAACTGGAAATAACGGCCCTATATGAAATCAGCAAACTGCTGGGCTCTTCCCTCAATATTAAGGCCAATATCAGGGCAGTGTTGGGAGCCCTGTCGGAATACCTCAACATGAGACGCGGCAGCGTGGCCATCCGCAAAGGAGATGATATTTCCATTATCGCGGCTTTCGGCATGACTGGAGAAGAGATAAAGCGCGGGAAATACCGTCTCGGTGAAGGCGTAATCGGCCAGGTCTGCAAGCATGGAGCTCCTATAGTCATTCCGAATATAGGCGATGAGCCATTATTTCTGAACCGGACCCGTTCACGGGAATTGATCAAAAAGGAAAATATAGCCTTTCTCTGCGTGCCGATAAAATTCAAAAACGAGATTCTTGGGGCGCTCAGCGCAGACCGCCTTTTTGTTGAGGGAGTATCGTTTGAGGAAGACCTGCGGCTGCTTAAAATAATAGCTTCCCTTCTGGCTCATTCGATCAGGCTGTATGAAGAGGTCGAGAAAGAGAGGGCTGCGTTCGAATCCGAACGCGACAGCCTGCGCACACAGCTCAAAGGCCGTTACAGTGTTGAAAACATTATTGGCCGGTCCGACCGCATGCAGGAGGTGTTCGAGGCGATTCACCGTGTGGCGCCTTCGAGAGCCAATGTGCTTTTGCTGGGAGAGAGCGGCACGGGAAAAGAACTTGCGGCAAAGGCCATCCATTATTTGAGTTCCCGTTCAAAAAAACCGTTTATCAAATTCAACTGCGCGTCCATTCCCGAGGGGCTTCTCGAATCAGAACTCTTCGGACATGAGAAAGGGGCGTTTACCGGCGCAATGGTTATGAGGAAGGGCCGTTTTGAGCTTGCCGACAAAGGCTCCATCTTTCTTGACGAAATCGGGGATCTTCCCTTGTCTCTTCAGCCTAAAATATTGAGGGCGCTGCAGGAGCGCGAGTTCGAGAGAGTCGGAGGCGAAAGGACCATCAGGGTGGACGTGCGACTCATAGCAGCTACAAGCAAGGACCTTGATGAGCTTGTAAAAAACGGCAATTTCAGGGAGGACCTTTATTACAGGCTCAATGTAGTGCCGATAGCAATGCCCAGGCTTGCAGACCGTTCTGATGACATACCCCTTCTTGCCGAGCATTTCCTGAAGCATTTTAACAGTGACAACAACAAGTCTGTGACACTCGGGCCGGATGTGCTCGAGGCGCTGCTTGACTATGACTGGCCGGGCAATATCAGGGAACTGGAAAATACAATCGAACGGCTTGTTGTCATGTCCCGGCAAAATGTAGTTACAGCAGCCGATCTTCCCGCTGCAATTAAAAACCGCAAATCAGCCAACAGGGGCGGCGCACAAATGAATGAGGCCCTGCCTACAGCCATCGGAGAGATCGAGAAGGACCGGATTGTCGAGGCCCTCAGGAATTCCGGCTGGGTACAGTCAAAGGCTGCCCGTTTGCTCGGCCTGACCTCCAGACAGATAGGCTACAAGATGGACAAATACAATATCCGCAAGACGCGGAGCGTCTACGAGTGAAAAAGATAATCGCCATAACTAACCAGAAGGGCGGAGTAGGCAAGACGACTACTGCCCTGAATATATCAGCGGCCATGGCCCTTGAAGGCGAACGGACGCTCGTAATCGATTCAGATCCGCAGGGCAACCTGACCAGCGGGCTCGGAATTAAAAAAGACCGGATACGGCACGGACTGTATGATGTTTATACTTCCGGAGCTTCTGCAAAAAACGCCCTTATAGAGACGGGAATTGGGGGTTTGTACGCGATAGCGGCCAGTTCAGACCTCTTCGGCGCAGAAATAGAGCTGCTTGAAAAAAGCGAGAGAGAGAATACCCTCAAAAGTCTTATCGAACCCGTCTGGGATGATTTTGACTATATATTCATAGACTGCCCGCCGTCTTTCGGCCTTCTGACACTCAATGCGCTGGTCGCTTCCAGGTCCGTGCTGGTCCCCGTGCAATGCGAGTATTTTGCGCTTGACGGACTGAGCCTTCTGATAAAGCTGCTCTGGAGGATAAGGGGGGGGTTCAATGTGGCGCTCGACCTGGAGGGCATCCTTCTCACCATGTTCAACAGGCATATGGTCCTTTCCCACCAGATCGCCGACGATGTGAGAAAGGCCTTCAAGTCCAAAGTTTATGACACAACCATACCGAGAAATATTATTCTTGCGGAGGCGCCTGGATTCGGCAAGCCTGCGGTAGTTTATAGTCCCGATTCACCCGGCGCGCGGGCATATCGGGAAGTGGCGAAAGACATCATCAGCGAAAACATGCTGCTGGTGTAAGAAGAGCCTTAAGATTGTCCTTGGGTCATTTTCCCGTGACTCTAATGCATATTATGTTTGTAACTGATAATTGATATCATTATTTTATGGTTGCTATAAAATGAACGACAAGAAAGCCCTCATTCTCCGTATGATCTTCCTGCTGATAGCCGGCTTCCTGGTTACCTCGCTGGTGAGTTATTATGTCTCTAAAACCTCGATTCGCGGTGAAATTATAGAAATTGAATTGCCGTTGACCTCAGGCGCCATCTATTCTGAAATCCAGAAAGACCTGATCCGCCCGCTACTGATATCTTCCACGATGAGCAACGATACGTTCCTGCGTGACTGGATACTCAAAGGCGAATCCGATGTTACGCTTATCCTGAGGTATCTGAACGAAATCAGTGACAGATACGGAACATTGTCCAGTTTCGTAGTTTCCGAACGTTCAAAAACGTATTACTACGCGGACGGTATTCTCAAAAAGGTGAGGGAAGATGACCCGAGTGATGCCTGGTATTTCAGGCTCCGCGGCCTGAAAGAGCCCTATGAAATCAATGTTGGTCCCGATCGCTCAAACAGAAACAAAATGACCATTTTCATCAACTATCGTATGCTGGATTACAAGGGCCGGTTTATCGGAGCGACCAGTGTCGGTCTGACGGTCGATGCGGTGCAAAGGCTAATAGACGATTATCAGCTGCGCTACAAGAGAGATGTTTTCTTTGTTGAGGGAACCGGAAAGATAATCCTTTGCACAAACAAGCCGGGTTCTTGCGCGGACAGCATTCAATCGGTCGAAGGATTGGGCAGTCAGGCTGAAGCAATATTGAACAAGGGCGCGGGTTCTTTTCAATATGAAAGCGACGGGAAAACTCATCTGCTGAATGTGCGCTATATGCCGGAATTGAAATGGTTTCTGTTTGTCGAAAAGAGCGAGGACCATGCCCTTGTCGGTATTCAGAATGCCCTTTCTGTAAACATAGGCATCTGCATTCTCATTTCCGCAATTGTGCTTTTTCTCACCAACCTGACAATCAACCGTTATCAGGGCCGTCTTGAACACATGGCTACAACCGACAGTCTGACAGGGCTCCTGAACAGGCATCTGCTGGATACCATCATGCGGCAGGCCATGAATGAGGCAAAGAGATCGAAAACCACTGTTGCGGCCATAATTTTTGATATAGATTACTTCAAGTATGTCAATGATTCTCTCGGCCACTCTGTTGGAGACCAAGTAATCAGGGATATCGCAAAGATCATTAAAAACAACTTAAGGGCCGCCGACATAGTATTCCGGTGGGGCGGAGAAGAATATCTTGTAATACTCAAAGATTGCAAGCTTTTGGATGCGCGGACTATTGCGGAAAAAATACGGAGTTACATTGAAAAGCTTTCTTTCCCTATGGATAAGCCTTCCCTGAAAATCACGCTGAGCGCCGGTATTGCAACATCGACCGGAGATAACCTGCCGGAAGAGCTGTTCGCGCGCGCAGACACCGCCCTTTATAAGGCAAAAAAACGCGGGCGCAACTGCATATGCGATGATTCAGAAACGGCATAACGCCGGACCGGCTATTCTGAAATGATCCTTCTTGCCAGGTCCCCTTTGCGGACGCACCCGGGCGCGGAAATCAGCACAACCTCATCAGCCTGCGCCGACACAGCTTCAATGCCGTCTTCGTACCTTATAAAGTTTACGTTAACGTATTGCCCCGAGTGTCCCGGCGTAATATATTCAATCGTATCTCCGATTGAGATCTTTGCCCTCAGATGAAGCTTTGCAGCTCCGGCTCTGATCTCGATGACACTGCCGACTACATCCGCCTCCGGAGCCTTGAAATCTCCCGAAAAATTGAAGAGCTGCCCATTCCCTCGAAAGAGCATGCCGGAGCTATAGCCCCTGCTGCCGAAGTACGATAGCGCATCATGCCACCCGGCAAGCCGGGACTGATATATTTCGGGGTTATCGACAAGATCCACGGCTTCACGATATGCCTTGGTCACACCGGCCACGTAATGGATACCCTTCATCCTGCCCTCGATCTTAAACGAGCTGACGCCTGATCCGGCCAGGAGAGGAAGATGATCTATAAGGCAGAGGTCGCGCGAATTCATCACGTATGCCCCCTTGTCGTCTTCGTAAACAGGGAAATACTGGCCCGGCCTCTTTTCCTCCATCAGGGCATATTTCCATCTGCACGAATTTGTGCATTCACCTTCGTTTGCGCCCCTGGACGCCATAAAACTGCTCAGATAGCACTTGCCCGCATAAGACAGGCAGACAGCTCCATGCACAAAGGCCTCGAGCTCGATATCCGCCCCCCGGGCAATCTCGCCTATCTCTTCAATAGACAATTCACGCGACAGTATTATCCTGCGCGCCCCCATCCTCTCCCAGAAAAGGGCGGCTTCGACATTTGTGACATTTGCCTGCGTAGATACATGAAGGTCTATGCCTGATGCCTTATTCCTGAACATGGTAAAAATGCCCGGATCGGATATGATCACTGCGTCAGGTTTTATCTCGTTGAGAATGCCGATATGTTCATTGATGTAAGGAAGATCAATGCTGCGGGCGAATGTATTTACAGTAACATAAACCTTTACACCACGCTCATGGGCATACTGCACTGCTGCGGCAAGCTCTTCGGGCCCGAAATTGCGCGCCCTGTTCCTGAGGCTGAATCTCGGATCGCCGAGGTATACCGCGTCGGCCCCATAGTGGATTGCCGTTTTCATCTTTGCGAAATCACCGGCGGGCGAAAGGAGTTCAGGCTTACTCACAGGCGCGCTCCTTTCCGAAGCTTTGCAATCTCGGCCCTTGCCAGTTCATCGCACCTTTCGTTGCCGGCATGCCCGTTATGCCCCTTTATCCAGGTCCACTCAATGTCATGCCCGTCGGCGGCCTTCAGCAGACGCTCCCAGAGGTCCCTGTTAAGCACATCCTTTTTCTGCGAATTGCGCCAGCCGTTTCTCATCCATGTTGCAATCCACTCGGACATACCCTTAACAACATAAGTTGAATCAGTGGTAATCTTTATCCTGCATGAACGCTTCAGCGCCTCAAGCGCCGAGATGACTGCCATCAACTCCATGCGGTTGTTGGTCGTAAGCGGCTCGCCGCCGGATATCACCTTTTCCTTAGCGCCGCTGATAAGAATGGCCGCAAAGCCTCCCGGTCCCGGATTACCGCTGCATGCGCCATCGGCGAATATTTCAATATATGGTTTTTCCGTTTTTGTCATGATCGTTTATATTAACGGGTTGGGCCGGATAATTCCAGAAAAGACGATCCCGCAGGGCGCCCTTCCCTGTTTTCTTAAACCCGGAATATTAATTGGAAAAACAAACGTGGTTGAAATAGACATAGTGGGTGGCCATATCGAAGGCTCGACGCAGGCAGTTAATTTTACGATCTCAGTCAATTATATCAGGAGCCTTCCAATTGTCCTGATTTATCTGAAAAACTGCGTTAATTTGGCGAGCCAAGATATGGTTGTCCATTATGTCCTTAATATTGTTTTCAAAGACTATTTTTTATAAACAATAAGATGTCCGTCATGAGTATACATCTCTCGTCTCGCCAAAACTCCGCAGTATATTGTATTTACCGGTTTATCAGTCAACCGCGTGATATTATTGTCATAAAGCGTATACGATATCTCCGCGCCGGGACTTCGATATGGCTCCTCATGACGGCCTTTTCGGTTTCTGATGACAATTTTGGGTTAAATTAAGACAAAAAAAGGGCGAGACAGGCCCGCCCCTGAAGAATACATTTTTACGCTGATTGTTATTTGGCGGCCGGAAACTGACTAAGGCTGGAATTAATATGCCCGACTTCCTTTATCCCCTTCAGGGCTGAAAGCAGGTCACACGCATTAGACCTCGCAATGACGGAGGCGCATTCCTGCAACATTATGGCGTCACCCAGATCCATATCAGGATCCGCCCCGGCTTCCGCCTTATTGACAGTTTTGTAAAGGGCAAGCATGGCTGAAGACAGCACACCGTTTCTATTGATGAATTTCTGCACTCTGATCACTCCAGTCTCATATTGATTAAACAGAACATCATATTGTTATTATATTGCCACAATACAGGCAAAAGATAACATCAGTTGCAGGATGATTTTTTTGTAAGATTTCGGGCAAAAAACTGTACTCTCAAGTCCTACCACTTATTTGAGCAAAACAACTGTGACGCCTTTTCCGCCCCTGCCTTGCTCTTCGCTTCGGAAGCTCTCAACAAGGGGATGCCCTTTGAGAAAATCCCGGACGGATTTCATCAGCGCGCCAGTGCCCACTCCGTGAATAATTGATATCCGCCTTGCGCCGACAAGCGCGGCCCTGTCCAGGAACGGCTCGATCCTGACCAGCGCGTCATCGACGCGCAGCCCGACGATGTTGAGAGTTGACTCCACCTGTTCTCCTGCAGCGTTGGCCTCAGCGGTAGTGGGCAGGAGAATGGTTTCTTTCGGTGGTTTTTTGCCTTTGCTTATACCGACAAACGGAACTTCGACCTCAACGCTGCCTCTTTTAACGCGTATCCGCTCATGCCGCTTGTCTATACCGACGACCTCTGCGGACGCTTCAATAGATCTGATATAAACCGTGTCGCCCTCGGCGATATCATCTATCGAAACAACCGTTCCTTTTACCGGCATCAGGGCCGAGACAGATTTCTGAATCTCTTTCTGTTTGACATCGACCGCCTTAAGAGACTCTTTTATCTTCTGTCTGTCGGCCTTTTTGGCCTCATCGAGCAGGGCATTAAGCTCTCTTTTCACCCCGGTAACAAAATCTGCGGCGTCGCTATATGCCTTGGCGAGCAAGGCTTCACGCTCCCGCCTTGACGATACCTCCACATCCTGAAGTTGTTTATCCCTTTCTTCGAGTTCGGCCTTCAGCCTGTCAACATCTTCGGATGCCTTTTCATAATAGGCCCTTTTTTCGGCAAGGTCTCTTATGAGATTGTCAAATTCCACCCTTACCCCGCCGAGCAATGCCCTGGCCGAATCTATAATGCTGTCCGGCAGCCCGTATCTCTGCGCAATCTCTATGGCATGGGACTGGCCCGGTTCTCCGGTTCTCAAACGATACAGGGGAGTAAGCGTCTTCCGGTCAAATTCCATCGAGGAATTCAGCATACCCGGTGTCCTGTGTACAAATCCCTTGATATCCATCAGATGAGTGGTGGCAAAGAGGAGAGAACCCCTCTCCATTATCTCGTTAAGGACTGCGCAGGCAATGGCCGCCCCTTCGGAAGGATCAGTGCCTGTGCCGAGTTCATCTATAAGTATGAGCGCCCTTGAATCCGCCTTTGTCAGAATCCCGGCAATGTGACCTATATGCGCTGAAAAGGTCGACAGGTCATTTTCGATGGATTGTTCATCTCCGATATCGATAAGCAAATCGCTAACAAGCGGAATGCTGGAAGAAGAATCGGCCGGTATCGGCAGGCCTGAAAGGGCCATCAGTGTCAGCAGGCCTATGGTCTTGATGGTTATAGTCTTTCCACCCGCATTTACACCGGTAATAACCATAACCGTGCTGTCGCCGCCCAGCCCGACTGTCAGCGGAACCACCTGCCTCCCCCCCCCATACCTCTGAAATGCTACAGACAGAAGAGGATGGCGCGCATTCGACAGGCTTATAAAACCTTTCGTGTTGATCTCGGGGATTGACATCTTGAGTTGTATTGAAAAAGCGGCTGCGGAGTTAAGCATGTCAAGATGCACGAGGGACCTGAACTGGGCGCCTATTTCTTCAAGCTGTTCCCGTATCCTGGAGCTGATGTTTCTCAGTATGCGTATCTCTTCGGCCTTTTGTTCGGCATTGAGATTTTCGAGTTCATTTGAAAGACTTATGATCGCCACCGGCTCGACAAAAGCGGTCTCTCCCGATTTTGATATATCATGCACCACTCCCGCGACCTGTCCCTTTGAGTCCATCCTGACCGGTATCACCCATCTGCCGGATCTCGTAGTGACAAAATCGTCCTGCAGGAAGACGGAAACCGTTTCGCTTCTCGTCATTTCCTCCAGCTTTCTCCTTATACGCGCTTCTATCTTTCTGATCTCGCCGCGTAATCCGGCAAGGGCTGCCGAGGCTGTATCCAGAATATTGCCCTCGCTGTCAAGCGACCTGGCAAGTGTTTTATGAAGATCGGGGAATCCGGTGAGATTTTCGGCAAGCTGTCTTAATGCGGGGATGTTTTCCTGCCCGGCCAGGTTGGTTGAGATATCTTCAAGCATACCCAGAACAGGTGAAAATCCAGCCAGTTCAATGCCTTCCAGAACAGCGCCCTCAGGCCTTACCCTCGCAAAAAGAGGGCCTATGTCCGAAAAGGGAGATAGCCCCAGAGAAACTCCTTCAGAATATAGCCTTAGGATATCTCCTATTAAATTCTGCCTGGCCAGGATTTCATCATACGAAGAAAAGGGCCCGAGTTTGGCAACAGCGGCTTCTGTTGCGCCGCTGTTTGCGAAACCCGATATAAGTTTCAGGAGTTTGTCAAATTCAAGCTGCTGGAGGGTATTTGAAGATGCCATTATAATTCTATGGAAATGTTACTGGCCAATTGCCTCCATTATCCTGTTCTTCTGTTTTTCAATCGACTTTTGGCCCTGCTCAAGCGTCTTGACTATCTCCTTCTTTGCTGCGCCGGAAAGCTCCGAGCCCCTGTCGATAATATCATCCACCATATCTTTAGCGTCGTCTATGAAATCATCCACCTTTTCTATCGTTTCTTCCACGAGATCAACTGCCTCTCTCTTTACTCTCCTCGCCGTGCGTCTTATGTCATCCCTCGTTTCACTACCAGACTGCGGCGCATAGAGCAACGCTATCGCCGCCCCTATAGCTCCGCCGATCAGAAATGCCGCCGCAATCTTTACACCCTCATCGTTTCTCATTTAGACCTCCGGTATTAAAGTCACTCCGTACATCTTAATATTAAGTTTAACAGCTCCCGACGCTAAATGCCATATTTCGGTCATTGTAATATATATTATGCGCGCCCCGAAAAAAAACCTTGTTAGCGTGACCTGCATCACTTTAATGTCCTGATAATCATGATAAAGTTAATAAGGAACCCTCCTTCCATCCTTTGTGGCAAATATGGACTCCGCCGCTGTCCATATTTGCCACATTTTTTTATTATTGTATACCTGCTGATGTTATAATTTATGCAGACAATTTATACGGGAGGACTGTTATGAAGAAATTATTCTATTTATTGATGCTTCTTTTGGTCTTGTTCGTCGTGTCATCCGTATTCAAGGGAGGAGAGTATATCCGCCTTATAAGCGCTAAAACCGGGGTTAATCTCGGCGTCGCTGAAAGTATTGCCGACTCATTGAGTCTCGGAGATTTCATGAGAGAGCACAGCGGGCAAACACAACAAGCTCAAAAGAAAAGAGCAGGCGGTTAATCCGAGCGTTAGAATACCGGCCCAAACAGTACGAAAAAAAATAGACCGCTGCATATAAAAAATCAGGGGCGGCCCGCAAGCCGCCCCCTCGTCACTCAGCAAACTGCCGCTTATCTAAAAGGGTTTCACTGATTTTTCTTTTTGTCCACATCCTCGAATTCGGCCTCCACCACATCTTCATCTCCGGCCTTGGCCTTGGCCTCGCCCTGGCCCGAGCCGTCGCCGCCTGCAGCTCCAGCCCCGGCCCCTGCCTGCTGGGCTTCCTTGTAGATATGCTCCGCGAGTTTATGTGAAGCCTTGGTCAGCTCGTCAACCGTCGCCTTTATCTCATCAGAAGAGGAAGCGGAATCCTTTGCCTTTTTGCATTTTTCAAGCGCGGACTCGATACTCAGCTTCTCATCAGCCGTGACCTTGTCGCCATAATCCTTAAGAGATTTCTCTACGGAATATATGAGCGTGTCCGCCTGGTTCTTCGCTTCAACGAGGTCTTTCCTCTTTCTGTCCTCTTCGCCGTGGGATTCCGCGTCGCGCTTCATCTTCTCGATCTCATCCTTGCTCAGCCCGCTCGAAGCAGTTATCTTTATAGACTGCTCCTTGCCTGTGCCGAGGTCCTTGGCCGAGACATGGAGTATGCCGTTGGCGTCGATATCAAACGACACCTCGATCTGCGGCAAGCCCCTCGGGGCCGGCGGGATGTCCGAAAGTTCAAACACACCCAGCAGCTTGTTGTCCGACGCCATCTCTCTCTCGCCCTGATGTATCTTGATCGTTACAGCGGGCTGATTATCCGACGCAGTCGAGAATATCTGCGACTTTTTTGTCGGTATGGTGGTGTTCCTTTCAATAATCTTGGTGAAAATACCGCCGAGCGTCTCGATGCCCAGTGAAAGCGGCGTTACGTCGAGAAGCAGGACTTCCTTCACTTCGCCCTTGAGGACAGCAGCCTGCACAGCCGCGCCGACTGCCACCACTTCGTCCGGATTCACGCTCCTGTTCGGCTCCTTGCCGAAAAAGCCCTGTACAACAGACTGCACCTTGGGCGACCTTATCTGCCCGCCTACAAGTATCGCTTCATCGATCTGCGAGGTCGTAAGATTTGCGTCCGCCAGCGCCTTTTTACACGGCTCTATCGTATTCTGCACCAGATCGTCGGTCAGCTGTTCGAGTTTTGCCCTCGAAAGTTTCAGAAGCAGATGCTTCGGCCCTGACGCATCGGCTGTCACGAACGGCAGATTGATCTCGGTCTCCGTCGCTGTGGACAGCTCTATCTTGGCCCTTTCCGCCGCTTCCTTGAGCCTCTGGAGCGCCATCTTGTCGGCCTTGAGATCAATGCCCTGTTCTTTCTTGAACTCCTCCACTAGCCAGTCTATGATCCTTAGATCGAAATCGTCGCCACCGAGGAATGTGTCTCCGTTGGTCGATTTCACCTCGATGACGCCTTCGCCGATTTCGAGTATCGAGATGTCGAACGTGCCGCCGCCAAGATCGTAAATAGCGACTTTTTCTTCCTTCTTCTTGTCGAGGCCGTAAGAGAGCGCCGCGGCCGTAGGCTCGTTGATGATCCTCAGCACATTCAGGCCCGCTATCTTGCCCGCGTCCTTTGTCGCCTGCCTCTGGCTGTCGTCAAAATAGGCCGGGACAGTGATAACCGCCTCGGTCACAGTCTCTCCGAGATAGTCTTCAGCGGCCTGCTTCAGCTTCTGGAGTATCATGGCTGATATCTCCGGAGGCGAGTATTTCTTGTCGCGGATCTCGACATGCGCGTCGCCGTTGGCGGCAGCTACAATCTTGTACGGAAGCCTCTTCTTGGCATGCTCCACCTCTTTTGAATCATACTTCCTGCCCATCAGCCTCTTTATCGAAAAAATAGTGTTTTCGGGATTAGTAATCGACTGTCTCTTTGCAATCTGGCCGACAAGCCTTTCCCCTTTTTCGGTAACCGCAACTACCGACGGCGTTGTGCGGTTGCCCTCCTGATTTGGTATAACTACCGGTTCTCCGCCCATTACTACGGCCACAACCGAGTTAGTCGTTCCGAGGTCTATTCCTATCGCCTTTCCCATAAAATCCTCCTTTTATATCTCCTGTTGATTGTCTTCCTGCGGCTTCTTCGACACTGCAACCATGGAAGGTCGTAACACCTTCTCCTTATAAACATATCCCTTTCTCATCTCTTCCACAACACTGCCAGTCTCCACATCGGGCCTGTCCACATGCGACATGGCATGGTGATAAGCCGGATCGAACGGCTGCCCGATCGCCGCGATGGGCTTCAGCCCGAATTTTTCGAGCGTCCTCAGGAATTCCCTGAGCGTGTTTTCGACGCCCTGCTTAAGAGAACCCTGGGCTTCATCGCTGCCCTTGGATGAATGCATAATGGCCATCTCGAGCGTATCCAGCACAGGCAGCAGCTCATACAGAAGGTCTTCATTGCAATAGGCAAAAAACTCTTCCTTGTCCTTGCGCACCTTCTTTTTATAATTCTCCATCTCGGCATAAAGCCTGAGATATTTGTCATTGGCCTCTTTCAGTTCCGCGCTGATTTTCTCTGTTCCATCATGACCCTCATCCGTTACCTGACCAGGCGTATCGTCTGCTCTGTTTCCGGATTCCTCATCCGGCGCATTATCGCAGACGGACTCTGTGTCATGCTCTTCCGGCGCGTGAGTGTCGGCATGTCTCTTTTTTCTCTCAGCCATATCTCCTCCCGGTCTTTTTGCTGTCGCTCAAATCAAACTTCAGTCATCAAATGTACGGCTCACGCATTTGGCTATAGTGTCCACCATGATTATGGTCTTTCCATAATCCATGCGTGTCGGGCCTATAAGGGCGATTATGCCCATCGGCTTGTCTCCCTCTTTGTAAATAGAGGTAACTACGCTCAGGCCCTTCAATTCATCAACTGGGTTCTCGCTGCCGATTACCACCTGTACGCCGTCAGACTTTGAAAGCTCTGCAAGCAGTTTGATAATCTCCTGCTTCTCCTTTATCGCCCTTGAGAGTTCCTTAATCTTGGTGATATCCGTAAAATCCGGCAGACTCATCACATCGTACAGACCGGACACGAAGATATCGTCCTGTGTGGAAGACATGGCCTGCTCATATATCGATAAAGCCCTATGTATAAGCTTGTCCCACTGGGCCTTCTCCCTCTTGAGCCGCTTCAGCAACTGCTTATTTATCTCATCCAGCGTATGGCCCGCAAACTCCGCATTCAGAAAATCGGCCAACCTTGTAAGGTCTTCCTGCGTTATCATGGGGTCTGACTGGAGCACCCTGTTCGTTATTATGCCTTCGTCCGTGATCAATATAGCCACTATCTGATCGCCCCTGTATTTGATCAGGTTTATCCGGTTAAAGGTAGTGATACCCGCCTTGGGCGGAAGGACGATGCTCACGCAGTTTGAGAGCGACGAGAGCGTATTGGTCACCTCCGAAAACATGGCTGAGATATCATTTCTGAACTCGTCGAGCCTCTTTGAGAAGCGCTCCACAAACTCCGGCGTGACTTCCGGGGCTCCGCCCGTCTCTCCTGTTTCAGACAAAGAGTTCACATAAAAACGGTAGCCCTTATCGGTAGGCACCCTGCCGGCCGATGTATGAGGCGACCTGAGGAAACCCATCTCCTCAAGATCGGACATAATATTACGTATAGTCGCAGGCGAAAATTCGAACGAGTATTTCCGCGTCACAAAACGCGAACCCACAGGATCGGGCCTGTCTATATAGCTGCTTACAACAGCGTTCAGGACCCGCCTGCTCCTCTCATCCAGCATGTCAAAAATGTTTATTTCCACCTTATTAGCACTCTCCGTCCTTGAGTGCTAATAATTTAACAAGAATCCGGGGGGTCTGTCAAGACTGATTACATATCTCCGCGGACAAATATCGGGGCCGACCGGCGAAAAAACCGATTAGTCCTTAATAATCAAGGGCAATCCCAAAGGCTATATCCACACCCCATCTATCTTCGCGCCGCAGGACGGGCACTTCGAGTCCCTGATTTCGACACTGTCCAGATAAAATCCTGTTCGCCGCACAAGAAGTATTCCGCATGAATGACAATATGTGCTTTCTCCCCCTTCGCCAGGCACATTGCCTTCATACACATATTTTAACCCCGCATTCAGTCCTATGGCGCGCGCCTTCCTCAGAACGCTGACAGGTGTGCGAGACTTATCGCACAGTTTATGGGTTGGATAGAATTGCGTCACATGCCAGGGAATAGCGGGGTCTACAGATTTTATGAACCCCGCCGCCCATTGGAAAAACTCATCGGAATCATTGTAATCCGGAATGACAAGCGTCGTGATCTCGACCCAAACTCCGAGTTCCTTCATCAACCTTATGGTGTCGAGCACAGGCTGCAGGCGCGCTCCCGCCACCTTTTTATAAAACTCATCATCTCCCTTCAGGTCGATATTGTTGGCGTCGAGATACGGGGCGATTGCGCGTGTGGCCTCAGGGGAGGTATAGCCGTTGCTTACAAAAACGTTCAGAATACCTCGTTCCCGGGCAAGGCGCGCACAGTCATATGCGAATTCCATGAAAACGGTCGGCTCCGTGTAGGTATACGAAATGCTCTTGCATCCCGACAACTCTGCCTCCCTCACCACATCTTCAGGCTTCATATCGACACCGGGAATATCGGCATGCAGCTTCGGGTATTCCGACAGATTGTAGTTCTGGCAGTGCAGACATCTGAAATTGCATCCTACCGTTGCGACAGAATATGACCGCGAGCCCGGATGGAAATGGAACAGGGGTTTCTTCTCTATTGGATCGATATGACTTGCGACAACCTTTCCATACACAAGGGAATACAATGCGCCGTCCCTGTTTTCCCTCACACGGCATAATCCCCTGTTGCCCGGAGAGATCGCGCAGTAATGGCAGCAAAGACGGCATTTGACCTTCCCGTCTCCCTGCTTCTCATAAAACATCGCTTCCCTTGGCATTTCAGAGCTAATGACTTCGCGCGCAACCATTTTCAAAGGCCACCTCTGAAGGTCTTGACGCAATAAAAAGACCGCATACGAGCCAATAAAACCGGGGACAACTCCTGAGCGCCGCCTGAATATCTCCAGCTATAATGACGCCCTTTTTTCAGTTGACGTTTTTTTCGTCCTGCCTTCGGAACGGCCCTTGTCTGTTTCCGGCTTATTCACAACCGTTGCAGCTGTTTTGGCTGTTTTAGCTGTCGTCTCTGAGCCCTTCTTTACCGTTGCCTTTTTAGGCTTTGCCGCAGGTTCGCATTTCGCGCAAACTATCCTCTCGGCTTCGAGCCAATGATCCATGTCATTACCGCAGACAAAGCCGCTGCGTTCATAGAGCTGATACGCAATTTTTTCGATCTCACGCTTTTTATCCATACCAAATCTCCTTCCGGGCATAATAGTATTACTGTATCAATAAAGAACTCAAAATGCAATTTCAGGGCTTATAAAACCAGAATGTTATTAGGGAACCAAACGCGATTGAAATGGATATCATGGGCGGCCATATCGAAGACTCGGCGCAGACAGCTAATTTTGCGATTTCAGTCAATTATATCGGCGGATTTACTGTTTGACTTCAGAACTCCCGTCTATCTTCTTCATGAACTCTATCCATATCGGCAGGGCAGAACGCGAGCCGGTCTCTTTGTTGCCTATAGACATGTGGTTGTCCCTTCCGACCCAGACCCCGACCACAATCGAATCGTCAAATCCTATAAACCAGGCGTCCGAACAATTATTTGTCGTGCCTGTCTTGCCGTATATCATCCTTTTTATGCCCCGCGCGCTTGCGGCAGTGCCCCTCTCTACTACTGCTCTGAGCATACCCTTCATATGCGCCACTGTTTCATTGCTGAACACATCCTCGGAGACTGTTTCGACCTCCTCGATGATAAAACCGTCCCGGCCTTTGATCCGGTCGTAAAAAACGGGTTTGACCTTCCTGCCCGTTGCAAACGGTATGTACGCCGCTGTCAGCTCTATTGGTTTTACATCGGCAGCTCCAATCGCAACCGGCAGATAAGGAGGCATTTCAGTCTTGATCCCGCATTTTTTTGCAGTTTCGATAACCTCTTTTATTCCAACCTGGCTGGCAAGCCTTACAGTGGCAGTATTAAGGGACAGGGCTATTGCCGTCTTGAGCGTGATGGAACCGTGAAACTTACCGTCATAATTTTTCGGAGCCCAAATCTGGCCGGCTTTACCCCCCGGAAATGATATGGGACCGTCAATGATATTGCTCTCCTCTGTCATGCCTTTATTTTCGACGGCGGTGGCATAAACAAACGGCTTGAACGCGGACCCGGGCTGGCGCACAGCCAGGGTCGCCCTGTTGAACTGGGTCTCCCAGAAATCGGTGCCTCCGACCAGAGCCTTTATATGCCCATTACGCATATCTATTGCAATCAGGGCAGCCTGAACCCCTGGCTTTACACGTTTATTGACCACAGCTATCCCGTTGGCAACAGCCTCTTCAGCTGCCTTCTGCATCGTGAAATCTATAGTCGAATATATCTTGTACCCGCCCGTATAAATGTCGCGATACTTTTCTTCAAGCTGCTGACGCAGGCTCTCCACAAAATAGGGGGCCTCGAATTTCCGGTAAAAAGGCTTCTGGGGAAGAGGTTCATTACGGCCTGTTTCATATTCCGTCTTTGTTATGAAATCCTCTTCCAGCATCCGTTTGAGCACCAGGTCCCTGCGCGCCCTTGCCTTTTCCGGACGCCTGAAGGGAGAATATTTCGACGGGGCCTTCTGCAGGCCTGCAATAAGGGCTATTTCCCCGATGGACAGCTGATCGACTGCCTTGCCGAAATACGTTCTGGCAGCGGCGTCTATGCCATAAGCCCTTGTGCCGAAATATATCTGGTTAAGATACATTCCAAGTATCTCTTCCTTTGTGTAACGCTTTTCGAGCTTGGCGGCAATGATCGCCTCCTTGATCTTCCTCTTTATGCTCTTTTCAGACTTCAGGAATACCATCTTGGCCAGTTGCTGGGTTATGGTGCTTCCACCCTCCACCATGCCCTGAGCCCTTATATCTTTGTACAGGGCGCGCAGGATGCCGAAAAAATCGACCCCATGATGGGAATAGAACCTGCGGTCTTCGATGGCAATGAACGCCTGTTTGATCTTTATCGGGATTTTGTAATGAGGGATATAAGTGCGGCGTTCGACATAAAATTCACTCAGCTGCCTTCCATCGGCTGAATATACTATAGAGGACTCGCTCGGGATAAAACCTTCAAGCTTGCCTATATCGGGCAGGTTGGAGACCAGCGAATACATATACCCCCCGGCTCCTCCGATTACGATCATTATCAAAAGGAAAGCAAACAACAATATCTTTCTCGAAAGACTCATGCTTTATATTATATCAACTGTTGCGAAATATTTAGGAGTCTTTTGCATAACGGGGCGGCCAATGGAGCTGAAGTATCCTAATATCACCGGACTTCTGGTATATTTATCATATGGCAATAGACATTTCGGCAGCCCCGCCCAAACCGGGGGTCTATCTCTTCAAAACATCCGGAGACAGGATCATCTATGTCGGCAAGGCAAAGAACCTGCGGAACCGCATCAGGAGCTACTTCAGGGACTCCGCGTCGCTCGATGCGCGGAAATCGGCCATGACCCGTGAAATCAGTGATTTTTCATTTATCGTTACAGGTAATGAACTGGAGGCATGGATACTGGAAGCGAATCTTATCAAACAGCACAAGCCGAAATTCAACATTGTACTGAGGGACGACAAGAATTATCCGTATATCCGGGTGACGATTTCCGAAAAATGGCCCCGCGTTGAGGTCGTGCGCCGCATCTCCGACGACGGCAGCCTCTATTTCGGGCCATACGTGCCGGCGCAGGCCATGTGGGAGGCTATCGGCTTCATCCGGAAAAACTTTTTGATACGGGCCTGTGACCGCAGCCTCGACAGGCCGTCAAGGCCCTGCATCCAGTATCAGATGAAACGCTGCCATGCCCCCTGCGCGGGAAAGATTACGGAAAAAGATTACAGGAAGATAGTCGATGACATCATACTCTTTTTAAAGGGCAAAAAGAGCGGCCTTGTCGCTCAGATCGAAAAGAGAATGCTGGAATATTCATCGGAAATGAGATATGAAGAGGCCGCACAGCTAAGGGATTCCCTGACGATGCTTGGCAAGGCGTTTGAGTCGCAAAAGATCATCGCGCCGGAGCTTGGGGATATCGATGTGGCCGGATTTTTCAGGGATGCCGCCGGCGGCAGAGCCGCTCTCGGCATCCTCTTCGTACGGAACGGCATAATGACAGGGGCAAAGAATTTTATTATCGAAGAACATCTGGGCGCGGAAGACAAAGAGCTCCTGTCCGATTTTTTCAGGCTCTTCTACGCCGGTAATGTCCGGCCGGCCCCGACCATTGTCGCGCCCTTTTCGCCTGCGGACAGATCTGCGCTCATTTCCTGGCTGACCGGGTCAAAAGGGAAACAAATCAAAATCTTAACACCGAAAAGCGGCAAGAAACGGGAGCTGCTTCAAATGGCCTCGGAAAATGCGCGCCTCCACTTCTCGTCCGCCAGGGCTGCATTCAGGGATTCCGACACATCCGGCCTGGCCGAACGCCTGGGGCTTTCCCGTCCGCCGATGTCCATAGCGGTGTTCGATGTGTCAACACTGACCGGCAGCGAGTCTGCAGGCGGCATGATATGGTGGGAAAGAGGCGAGTTCATAAAGGAATACTACCGTCATGTAAAGATAAAATGGGTAGAAGGAGTGGATGACTACTCCATGATCCGTGAAACCGTTATCAGGGCCTTAGGGAATCTTGACGGCAAGGTTCCGGATCTCGTCATTGTCGACGGAGGCAGGGGGCAGCTCGATATCGCCCGCAGCGCCCTCGATGAAATGGATATACATATAGATGCAATAGGTGTGGCCAAAAAGCCCAACCGCGCTTTCCTCGAAAATGGAGAGGTCATTGACCTCGATGACAGAAATATATCATCATTATTACTAAGAAGGCTGCGCGACGAGGCGCATCGTTTCATAATCACCTTTCACCGCAGACTCAGAGACAAACGCCTGACGGAATCGCAGCTCGAAAAGATTCCGGGTGTGGGCAGGGCGCGGAGACTGAATCTGCTGAGACATTTCGGCAGCATCGAAAATATCCGCAACGCGTCTGTTGAAGAAATATCGGCGGTAAAAGGGATCAATGCTTTTGCAGCGGAAACAATCTTTAATTATCTGAAAGAGGAGACAAGGGAATGAACATCTACATATCGGGATCGCTGGCCTATGACCGCATAATGGACTTTCCAGGCTATTTTCACGAACACATACTGCCGGAAAAAATACATATGATCAACGTCTCTTTCACGGTCAACAGCATGAAAGAGAAATTCGGCGGCACTGCGGGGAATATCGCATATACATTGAGGCTGCTCGGCGAGAAACCTAAAATACTGGCTACTATCGGCAAGGACTTCACAAGTTATTTCCAGTGGTTGAAGCTGAATGATATAGACACGGAAAGCATCAAAACCATACACAACGAACTGACGGCGGGCGCCTATATTACAACCGACAAGGCGGATAACCAGATAACCGGATTCAATCCCGGCGCCATGAAATTCCCCTCGACATTCAATTTTCCATTTGAAGAATCCTCGGCCATCGGGCTGATGGGACCGGGGAATCTGACAGACATGATCAATTACGCAAAACATTACAAGGCCAACAGTATCGAATGTATTTGCGATCCGGGCCAGTCCCTGCCCGCCTGGAACGCCGCAGATCTTACAGAATGGATAAGGGGCGCCACTATACTCATAGCCAATGACTACGAAATAGAACTCATCTCCAAGATTACCGGCATCGACCGCAACAGCCTGCTGGAACTGGCGCCGACGATCATAGTGACTATGGGAGAAAAGGGATCGGTTATCTTAACTTCGGGAGGAGAACAAAAAATCCCGGCGGCCAGGGCCGATAAAGTCGTTGATCCCACAGGCGCGGGTGACGCATTCCGGGCCGGCTTGCTTAAGGGCTTGATCACGGGTAAAAATATGGAAACTGCAGCCAAAATCGGAGCAGTTGCAGCGGTATTTGCTGTAGAAAAATACGGCACCCAGGAGCATCATTTCAAATACGATCATTTTCTCGAACGATACAGGGAGAATTTCGGAGACACCATATAAAACGCCAGGCATGGACGATTATAAGTCTGAAAACATTCCAGGCAGGGATTATTTCGGAACTTGCCGTTCGAGCTGAACCATTGTTGCGCCCCAGTTTCCGCCGCTCTCGCCGGCAAGCGCAAACGAATCGATGCCCGGCATCTTTCTTAATATGGAATGCACAGTTTCCCTGAGCGCGCCGGTCCCCTTGCCGTGGATCACCCTGATCTCATATATGCCCCGGGCCCTGCACTCCTCCATATAAGCGGGAAGCAACTCCCTGACCTCGCGGGGACTGAACGTATGAAGATCGAGCGTACCGTCTATCGGAATCTCCACAGCGTCGTCGGTATTAACATTCTCTTCCATGTGAAATCAGGATAACAGTAAACACCTCAACATAGCAAAATCCCTCACTCCTGCGCCAGTCTCTGTCCCATCTCAAACGCCTTCCGGCAATCCTGAGGAAAAACTTCCTCGCGCCGCTTCGCCTTTTGTTCAGGGTCAAAACGGGTGGCAACGTATTTGGAGTAGTCATCGAACTGGAGGGTATCAAAGCTGCACAGCGCCTCTAAAGGGCCGAAGGTCTTTGACATAAACATTGAGATCAGATCCATGAACTGACGATAACCTATCTGGTTCATGACTTCTTCGGGAACACCCATCGTATAGATGAACCCTGTTTTTATCTGACGGGTAAACAGCGTGCCGGGCGGGTCCGTATATGTCAGATACTGGAATACAAGCCGCTCCAGAAATGAGCGCATCTCTCCTGTCACATTTCCCAGATAAACGGGTGAGCCAAAGACAAGCGCATCGGCCTTTTCAATTTTCCTAAAAACAGGCTTGAGGTCGTCGGCCACAACACATTTCCCATAACTCTTTCCACCCTTCAGCTTGCATGCAAAACAGCTTATGCAGCCTTTAAAGTTGAGGTCGTACAGGTGAATGAATTCGGTTTTAGCCCCCTTGGATTTTGCCCCCTCCAGAACCTTCTCAAGCAGAGTCGCCGTGTTCCAGCTCTTGCGCGGACCGCCGTTAAATGCAATAACTTTCATAATTACCCTCCCCTGATATATCAGGCTAATACTTATTGTCGGTTGTGTTCCTTATTTCTCAAATAAAATAGCGCTATCAACTCACCCTATCAATTATGACGGCATTCCATCTTTTCAGCTGAAGCGTTTCTCAAAGATCTTGCGGAAATGAAACCCGTAGATGGCAAGAGTAACAGCCTGAGTCAGGAGACGTGGACGACTGAACGTAGTCCAGAGCAGGAGTTTCCAATAATGAAACCGCTCTTTTCCAACGAATCCGAGGACTACAATTGATTTAATAAATGCGCTGAAATAGTGCGGCCTGAAGCGAAAAGCCTTTTTCTTTTTTAAAGGAGGCGAGTACTCCCTCAAAAAAGTCCTGATCCTTTCATAGTACTGTTTTGGCGTATAGAGGTTGCGGAGGACCTTTTTGTACCCGCTGATCAGCGCTTCATAATCCATCTTCGGGATGAAATTGGTAGAGCAGTCTGTATTGTTGCCTGAGGTCTCCTTCAGCAGCCGATGCTCTCTTTTGAGCCTCTCATAGAGCTGAGTGCGCGGAAGGGCAACGAGAATGCCCACCATTGCCGTTACGACCCCGCTTGCCTGGATAAACCTGATCTGGGTTTCGAAGATATTTTGCGGGTCGCTGTCGAAACCCACGATGAATCCTCCCTGCACCTCAAGTCCGGACTTCTGAATATTCCTGACACTGGCAAGGAGATCGCGGTTCCTGTTCTGAAATTTGCTGCATTCCGCCAGGCTCTGCTCATGGGGGGTCTCGATCCCGATGAAAACCACATCGAATCCGGCCCTTACCATCATATCCATGAGTTCTTTATCATCGGCCAGTTCTATGGTTGTCTGCGTATTAAAGGAGAAAGGATGCCTTCTCAGATTCATCCATGCGGTAATAACGGGAAGGATCTCTTCCTTCAGCTTTGTCCTGTTACCGATAAAGTTGTCGTCAACAAGGAATATCTGTCCCTTGAAACCCGACCTGTACACGCTTTCGAGTTCCTCAAGGAGCTGCGTCTTTTCTTTTGTGCGGGGCGCGCGGCCGCAAAGCAGCGTAATATCGCAAAACTCACAATTGAACGGACATCCGCGGGAATACTGGATATTGACCGAAGCGTAGCGCTTCATATTGATAAGTCCCCAGCGGGGGACGGGTGACTGCCGCATATCCGCCCACTGGTCGGTCGTATACAAATGGCGGGCAATGCCGTTTCGGAAATCATCGAGAAAAAGAGGCAAGGTAATTTCAGCTTCGTTCAGGATCAGATGGTCCACCATCTCGAATGCCTCATATTCTGTAGTGAAGAGAGGCCCCCCGGCAACTATTCCAACCCCCATGGCCTTGCATCTCGCTATAACTTCTTTCACAGACTCTCTCTGCACAGACATCGCGCTCACAAAGACCAGATCAGCCCACTTGATATCCTCGTCAGTAAGGCTCTCGACATTCATGTCAATCAGCCTAAGCTCCCACTCACCGGGAAGCATGGCTGCAACGGTCAATAAGCCGAGGGGCGGGCTGCTGGCCCTCCTGTGAATGAATTTCAGGGCATACCTGAAACTCCAGAAAGTATCCGGGAATTCAGGATATATGAGAAGCGCCTTCACGGTCAATCCATAACCTTGCTGTTGTTTATACTAAATTCCCCGTTATGAAAAAAACCTTGCGACTACTTAAGTATACAAGATATCGAAGCTTATGAAAACCCTATTTATTTATTTTCGTCAAAAATATCTGTCTGCCCAGGAAGACGAGTTCAGGAGCAAGAACATCTGCATTTAAAGGAACAGCCCCTTCCACTCTTTGCAACCACTTGATAAATGTGCTCTTTTAATGCGATGATTTAAGTGGTTATGGGTGAGGATACAAAAATAGAAAGTTTTATTCTCCAACCCAAAAGTATAAGTGAAGAAGACCTGGATGTTTTGAACAGGATCGAGGATATGGCTCTGAAAGACCTGAGCCTCGGTTATGACCCCAGGGCGCTTCAAATACTTGATGACGAAAATGCATCCGCCAAACAAATTAACGACATCAAGCAGCTTATATCCAAAGACATTATAGCCGCATTATTCCAAGTAGGGAGTTCGTTCCATTATCACAAGCTCCGCATCGGAAGCGCCCCCGATTTTTATGATCTGGTCATTAGACTTGGAACGACCCCCTCCAAGGTTTATATCCTGGCCATGTCTCTTTTTGCGATCAGCAACGACGAAAAAATAAGGGAATTGTCAGCAAAGAGTTTTGCAACTTCGATGCTGAGCGGCATGTTTGCGCAAGAGAGACATTGGAAAGAAGCGTTGATCAGAAAAGCGGAATTAATGGGGTTGTTTATAGAAATGGGAAAGGTTATCATGCTGCTGTATCGCCATAAAATGGAAGAGACTCATCCCGGTGAACCAATCTTTGATAACCTTTTTTTTGATAAATATAATTCGTATTTCGGAGGTAAAATCGTGGAGAAGTTCGGGCTGCCTGAATTCCTGTATGACGTTCTGGCTCATCCCGACTATCTTTCTTTCGACGAAGAATCCGTCACTGTCCCCGGTCTCGTTTTTTCGACCTATTGCCATGTAGAAAGATCTTTCGGAAAATATCGAAAACTCCTGATCCAATCCATAATGCCCAATGAGGAAGGGAACCCTCCGGTTACAACCGGCACACTTATACAGGAAAGGTTCAACGCGGTCGGCCTTGGGAAATATCTGGAGATAAGACCTGTATATCTCCCCTGTGATAAAAAACAGGTGTGAAAAAGATGCCGGGTTAGTCTAATAAACAATTAACCGGGCTTTATAAGCATGAGCATATCATGTTGACCGGAAAACCGGTCAACATGTCCAGCATAATCATCCGGCAAGATATATCATTGATATCAAGGTATTAAACGGCTGAATATTTGCAGCAAAATGCCGGAGACTCTATTTTAGAATTGTCTCTCTGATGGGCAGCTTGCAGCTATGGGCCCATTGTATGTCCCGGAAAAACCGGATACTTTTGGTGGAGGCGGCGGGAATTGAACCCGC
>JGI20214J51088_10000018_pt1 | contig 116388 bp, 113 predicted proteins | sample WetSurMetagenome_FD_51088 | JGI IMG/M metagenome (IMG submission 51088) | reverse complement strand
GTGTTTTGCAGATATCTCTTTTTTGGCGCTATTCCAGATGCGGGAGGAGGTGACTCATTGATGAAGAAGGTATTGGCAATCGTTCTTTCACTCATGCTGCTCGTAGTATTCGCAGTCGGATGTAAGAAGGCTGACACCCCGGCAAAGGCTCCTGAGAAGAAGGCTGAACCGGTAAAGGCTCCTGAACCGCCGAAGGCTCCGGCAACAGCTCCGGCTCCTGAGAAGGCTCCTGAGAAGGCTCCGGCTCCGGCTCCAGCTCCGGCAAAGAAATAACAAAGTCTTACTTTTTTAGAGAACACCACGAGAGACAGAAATGTCGCTCGTGGTGTTGCTTTTTTTGTTTATTGCTGTTATGATAATAGATAGAAAATTTCGCGTGATGTAAATTTCCGAGAGTGGGCCTTCCCACTCTTTTGTTTTATGGTGAGACCAGAATGATGGATGAAAAAGAGATATACGAAAAAGTCCGGGAGTTCGCGGCCAATGTCGCTGAAGACGAGCAGCTGGAACTTGTCGATGTTGCAGTCCTCGGCCCGGGCAGCAAAAAATTGGTACGGGTAACTATAGACAAGGATACAGGGGTAAGCATAAGTGATTGCGAGCGCGTAAGCAGGGCGCTTGAGACCCTGCTTGACGTGGAGGATATTTTCACTGCGTCATATACACTGGAGGTCACTTCTCCGGGACTCGACAGGCCGCTTGCAAAAATGCAGGATTTTGAGAGGAGCGTTGGCAAGCTTGCAAAGATAGTAACAAAGGAGAAGATCGGCGCCGACACAAGTTTTGTCGGCAGGATAATCGATACCGGAGAAAACTGGATCAGGCTGCGCTTTGAGCAAAAGCCGGTCAAGGGCAGGCCGGTGAAAAAGAGGGCTGACGAGGAGCAGAACGATATTTTTATTCCCTTTGACAAGATTTCCAGGGCAAAACTCCAAATAGAGCAATAAGGGGTATTGATATGGCAAAAGAACTCTGTTTTGTAATAGACCAGATCGGAAGAGAAAAAGGTATTTCACGGGAAACTCTGGTAAAGCTGCTTGAGGCTGCGCTGCTGTCTGCGGCCAGAAAAAGATTCCTTAACAAACCGAATATAAATCTGAGGATAGATTTAAAGACATGCGACATAAATGTGTTTGAGGTCAAGACCGTAGTCGAAACGGTTGTCAGCCCGAATGAGGAGATTTCGATAGCGGAAGCGAGCGTGATTTCTCCGGATATTGCGGCGGGCTCTACCGTCGAGTTGCCTGTATTGTTACAGGATTTCGGAAGGATAGCTGCGCAGACCGCCAAACAGGTGCTTTTCCAGAAGGTCAGGGAGGCTGAGAGGGATATCATCTTTGAAGACTACAAGGACAAGATGGGCCAGATCATCAGCGGAGCCGTCATAAGAAAAGAAAAAGGCTTTTATTTTATAACGCTGGGCAAGGCTGAGGCCCTGCTTCCTCAGAAGGACACGCTTCCGGGCGAGACGCTGAAGCGGGGCGACATTGTAAAAGCGTTTCTTGCGGACGTCAAGCAAACCGTGAAAGGACCTGTGATAATTCTGTCCAGGACCGACCCGAGATTTATTGCCGGTCTTTTCAGGATGGAGGTGCCGGAGATACACGACGGCATTGTCATCATCAAGGATATAGCGAGAGAGCCGGGTGAACGCACCAAAATTGCTGTTGCCTCAAAAGACAGTTCGATAGATCCCGTTGGGGCCTGCGTGGGGATGAAAGGCACTCGCGTTCAGTCGATCGTAAGAGAGGTGCGCGGAGAGCGCATCGACATCATTCCTTGGAATGAAGACCCGCGTATATTCATTGCCAGGGCGCTTACTCCGGCAAGCGTGGACAGGGTGGGTATTAACGATACGGGAGCTGAAAAGAGCGCCATGGTCATAGCCGACGACCAGCAGCTCTCACTTGCTATAGGTAAGAGAGGCGTCAATATCAAACTCGCCTCAAAGCTGACCGGCTGGGAAATAGATATCCTCAGCGAGTCCGAATATTCAAAACTGAAACTTGAAGAGGCCGACAAGGCATTTGACGATACGCTTAAGCAGGAGCCTGAAAAGGCAAAGTAGAAAATATAAAGTTAAAAAACAAAAAAGAAAAGTTTTTTTGTCATTTCGAACGAAGAGAGAAATCTCCGGCGCATGCAAGAAGAGATCTCTCCCTCCGGCCGGGATGACAATAAGCTCTCATTGCAGCAGGCGGCAAATTGAAGCCTCTTAAGAAACAGAAGTTTCTCTCTTGCTTCTGTCCCATTGTTATTTAACTTTTGTGTCTAAATTTTTATTTTTTGACTTTTAACTTATAACTATGGATATCCTATCACCGATCCAGTATGTCAAAGGCGTAGGCCCCCGAAGGGCTTCCCTGCTGAAAAAACTTGGGATAGATACGGTCAGGGACGCCCTTTTTTATCTCCCGGCCCGGTATGAAGACCGCAGTTCCATAAAGAAAATCGCCGCCCTTTCGTGCGGCGATGTCCATACAGTAACCGGAAAAGTTGTAAAGACGGAACTCAGTCCGGCAAGCCCCAGAAGGCCGAGGCTCAAGCTCTTGTCTGTTGTCATAGCAGACGAAAGCGGTGTCCTCGCTGCCAAATGGTTCAACCAGTCATATCTTGCCAAAATATTCAAACCTTCACAAAGGGTCATCTTTTATGGCGCGGTAAAGGCAAACTATTGGGGCAGCGGTTTTGAGATGATGAACCCTGAATTCGAGCTGATAGACGATGACGATGATGAAGACGCCGATTATCTCAGCGCCGGAAGGATAGTTCCGGTTTACGGCCTGACTGAGGGACTGAGTCAGAGACAACTCAGGTCGCTCATCCATTCATGCCTGAAAGGCGCCCTGGCTTCCATATCAGATCCTATGCCGGAAGACATCATTACACGCCTAGGGCTGCCCGGTATGAAAGAGAGTGTAGAGGCCGCCCATTTCCCGCCGTCTGGAACCTCTATAATTGCCCTTAACAGCGGAACAAGTCCGGCGCATCAGAGACTCGCCTTTGATGAACTCTTCACACTGCAGCTCGGTCTTGCCGCGATAAAAAATAAAGATACCGCGGAAAAAGGGATTCCCTTTGCAATGACCGGGGAACTGACCTCAAAATTGAAGGAAAAACTGCCGTTTAAACTTACCGGAGCCCAGCAAAGAGTCATCTCGGAGATTATGGAAAACATGTCGGCCCCAAGGCCGATGAACAGGCTCGTTCAGGGGGATGTCGGTTCCGGCAAGACAGTAGTCGCCCTGCTCGCCATGCTGGGAGCAGTCGAGAGCGGTTATCAGTCCGCGCTGATGGCCCCCACGGAAATACTGGCTGAACAGCATTATCTGAATATCAGCGGAATGGCAGATTGTCTGGGTCTGAAGATATCTTTGCTTACCGGCGGCAAGAAAGATAAAGACTATGAGTCTATTGCGTCCGGAGAAGCCGATATCATTGTCGGCACTCATGCCCTGATACAGGAAAGCGTCGAATTCAAGAAACTCGGCCTGATAGTGATCGATGAACAGCACCGGTTCGGAGTCATGCAGAGGGCCGTACTGCGCAGGAAGGGAGTGAATCCCGATACACTCATAATGACGGCCACGCCGATACCCCGCACACTGGCTCTTACACTTTACGGCGACCTCGATTATTCCGTCATTGATGAACTTCCGCCGAACAGGACACCGGTCTCAACAAAAGTAGTGCGGGAAAATCAGAAGGAATCAGTGTATGATCTGATCAAAAAAGAAACCGCTTCCGGCAGGCAGGTATATGTCGTATATCCGCTGATCGAAGAATCCGAAAAGAGCAATCTGAAGGATGCGATAACCGGCGCGGACGCATTGCAGAAAAAATTCCCTGATCTCAGGACCGGACTCATTCACGGCAGACTGCCATCCGCTGAAAGAGAAACAATAATGCGTGATTTCAAAAACGGGACTATCAACATACTTGTTTCGACAACAGTTATAGAGGTGGGCGTGGATGTGCCGAACGCTACGCTTATGCTGATAGTGCATGCCGAGCGTTTCGGCCTCTCGCAGCTCCACCAGTTGCGGGGGCGTGTCGGACGGGGCGCCGCCCGCTCACACTGCATGCTGATGAATTATGGTGGATCGGCAGACTCAAGAAAGCGGCTCGACATTATGGCAAAAACAAATGACGGATTCAGGATTGCGGAAGAAGATTTAAACATCAGGGGACCTGGCGAATTCTTCGGCACAAGACAATCGGGACTTCCCGACCTGAAGGCCGCTAACTTGCTGCGCGATTACAGGCTGCTTGATATAGCCCGAAAAGAGGCCTTTGAGCTTGTCGCCAAAGACCCCTGTCTTTCCGGACACTCAAAATTGCGCAATGCGCTGGAAGATTTCTGGGGCAGAAAACTCGAACTGTTCAAGACGGCATGACCGGTTCCGGAGCTATGAACCGCGGAGCAGGCCTTGCTAAAAATCCTTTCGGACATTAAAATTAAGAGAAAGGGAAAAACATGTACGCAAGAATTAAAAACGATTTCGACGCCGGGATAGAAAAGATCAAATGGTTCTCGCGGCTNCTTTCCGAGCGGGTCAGGATAGAGATGGTCGTCTTCCGCCTCTCATGCCAGTCGGAGGAACTTAAAAAGAAGCGCGACACGCTCATGAGAAGTATCGGAGAAGAAGTGTATCTGATGAGGAAGGGCGAAAAAGGGATATACGCAAACAGGCAGATCCTCGATACCCTTTCTGAAATAGAGGCCCTCGAACCCAGTATCAAAGAAACGGACGACAGGATGACAGAGATCAACAGGCTATCATGACGATGATGCTTGCGCTCTCGGTTATTCTGGGTCTGATCATCGGCTCTTTTCTGAATGTCTGCATATACCGCATACCGCGAAATTTATCCATCGTATCACCCGGTTCTTCCTGTACGTCGTGCAGAGAGCCCATACAGCCCTGGGACAACATTCCGGTTATCAGCTATATCATATTGCGAGGGAAATGCAGGAATTGCGGCGAAAAGATATCCCTGATATATCCTGCCATCGAGCTGCTTAACGGCCTGCTTTATGCCGCCGTATTCCTGAAATTCGGCCCGGGCTGGCATCTGCCCCTGTTCTTTCTGTTTGTATCGGCCATGATAGTGATTACATTTATCGACCTGAAATTCCAGATCATTCCCGACACGATAACACTACCCGGGATTGTGATAGGCCTTGGCGCCGCCCATTTCTTCATAATGGATCCTTTCTCCATGAATTCCACTCTCGGCTTCTTCGATTCCCTTACAGGTATTCTTGCAGGCGGCGTCGGGTTCTATATCATCGCCGTTCTGAGCAAAGGCGGCATGGGAGGAGGCGACATCAAGATGATGGCCATGGTCGGCGCCTTCACCGGTTGGAAAGGCGTTTTTATCACAACGCTTGTCGGCAGCGTAACCGGATCGCTTATCGGCATAGGGCTTATGATCTTTACGGGAGCGGGCAGAAAGACAAAGGTGCCCTTCGGCCCGTTTCTGGCCCTCGGCTCTCTGATCACCCTTTTTTGCGGCAGTATAGTCCTCGATTGGTTTTTTCCGGACATAATGAATTAAAATATAGCGTTAAGGTTTTGTAATGTCAGTTGGGATATGGGGAAATTATTCGGCTTCGGGTTTTGAGTCTGCTGTTATTGGGTCGTTATCCTGCCTGTCTGCGCTCCCATGATCGAAAATTGCAGTAATAATTGGATATTATATAACTATATAATTTAAGCGTATAATATCGACGCCTGACGAGAGCCGTTCAGGGAGAGGATGAAACAGCCGGCGGCAGAAAACTTTGACCGCTTAAAGAGGAACTAATGAAAAGAGAAGATTTAAGAAACATTGCCATCATCGCCCATGTCGATCATGGGAAGACAACCCTTGTGGACGGCATGCTCCACCAGGCGGGCATATTCCGCGCCAATCAGCAGGTGCAGGAGAGGGTCATGGATTCGAACGACCTGGAGCGCGAGAGGGGCATAACCATCCTTTCCAAGAATACGGCCGTGGAGTATAAAGGCGTAAAAATCAATATCGTGGACACCCCCGGCCATGCCGATTTTGGCGGAGAGGTCGAGCGGATACTGAAGATGGTGGACGGGGTCCTGCTTCTTGTCGACGCATCGGAAGGCCCCCTGCCCCAGACCCGTTTTGTGCTGAACAAAGCCCTGGAGCTGAATCTCAAACCGATACTCGTAATAAACAAGATCGACCGTCCGGATGCGCGCATACAGGAAGTGCTGAACGAGGTCTTTGACCTTTTCATAGATCTCGACGCCACTGAAGATCAACTCGACTTCCCGATCGTTTACACCAACTCGAAAAAAGGCACATCGACCACGGATATGGCCGTCGAAGGCCTGAACCTTCAACCCCTCTTTGATCTCATCCTCAGCGCGATCCCGGCCCCGGAGGGCGACCCTCACGATGTTTTACAACTCCTGGTCACAAACATCGATTACAATGACTATGTGGGCCGCCTTGCCATAGGCAAGATATTCTCAGGCACGGTCAGGACAGCCGATCATGTGGCCATAGTCACCCAGGACAAAAGTATCGTCAAGACAAAGATCACATCCCTGTACACCTTTCAGGGGCTCGGACGTATCGACGCAACAGAGGTGTCGGTCGGAGATATAGTGGCGCTTGCGGGACTTGAGGGTATCAATATCGGAGACACCATCACGGACATTGAAAATCCGAGGCCGCTGCCGCGCATCACGGTAGACGAACCGACGATCTCGATGGTCTTTTCGATCAACTCCTCGCCTTTTGCAGGCAGGGAGGGCAAATATGTCACATCGAGGAATCTGCGCGAACGTCTCGAAAAAGAGCTGCTCTACAACGTGGCTCTGCGCATCGATTTTTCGGGCACCGACTCTTTTACTGTAATGGGCCGCGGCGAACTCCAGCTCGCCATACTTATAGAAATCATGCGGCGTGAGGGATACGAACTCTCTGTGTCGATGCCCGAAACGATTACCAAAGAGATAAACGGCGCGGTCCATGAGCCTATGGAACTCCTCGTCATCGATGTGCCTGAGGATTTCGTCGGCGTTGTTACCCAGCAGATCGGCATGCGCAAAGGCAGGATGCAGAAGATGCAGAACAACGGTCACGGCAGGGTGAGACTCGAGTTCAGGATACCCTCACGCGGCCTTATAGGCTTCAGGTCGCAGTTTCTTACCGACACAAAGGGCACTGGGCTCCTAAACCACCTTTTCGACGGATATGAGCCCTGGAACGGCCCCATATCGAAGCGACAGACAGGCGCGCTGGTCGCAGACCGCACAGGCGTTTCCACTCCATACGCCCTTTTTCACCTGCAGCCGCGCGGCACCCTCTTCGTTCGTGAAAACACGCAAGTCTACGAGGGCATGATAATCGGGGAAAACGCACGCGAGGCCGATATCGATGTGAATGTGACAAAGGAAAAGAAATTGACGAATATGAGGGCGGCAAATGCGGATGATATGGTGCAGCTGGTGCCTCCGCGTCTGATGAGCCTTGAACAATCGCTGGAATTTATAAGGGAAGATGAACTCGTAGAGGTGACCCCTCAGACTATAAGGCTCAGGAAAAGGGTCCTCGACGGAAACAAGAGACCTCGATTTAAAGAGTAACTACATGCGGAGAGTTATCAGGATTATCATCCTTCTGGTTGTCGCGGCCGTTATAGTCCCGATAGCGCTCTGTTTTGTTTATCCGGATGTCTCGAACCTCAAAAAGGAAAACCCTAAAAAGACATCTTTCATGGAATACCGTGAAGATCAATGGAGAGAACAGGGGAAAAAGATAACGATCAGGCAGCAATGGGTCCCCCTGTCCCGTGTCTCGAATTTCATGACAAAGGCAGTCCTCATAGCCGAAGACGATAAATTCTGGAAGCACAAGGGATTTGATTTCGATGCGATGGAGAAGGCCATTGAAAAGGACTTAAAGGCAAAGAAATTCAAGGTAGGCGGCAGCACGATCAGCCAGCAGCTCGCCAAGAACCTTTATCTGACACCATCAAAGAATCCGATAAGAAAGATAAAAGAGGCGATATATACCTGGAGACTCGAGAAGAACCTGTCGAAACGGAGAATACTCGAACTTTATCTGAATGTGGCTGAATGGGGCGAAGGCATATTCGGCATTGAGGCGGCATCCCGCTATTACTATAAAAAATCGGCTGCCGGACTTTCAGCAATGGAAGCGGCGCGCCTTGCAGCAGCCCTCCCGAATCCCCTGAAATACAATCCGATCGGGAATTCGGGGTATATCAACAATCGGTCCCGGATTTTTTACAATATCATGGTGAGAAGGGGCGTGATTGTAGAAACATATGATGAAATAGTATCGACGCCGGACGAACCGGCGGGACAGGCGCCCGATCTTCAGAAAAATGCGCCGCAGAGCGCCCCGGAGACCAAACAACCGGCGCCGGACGCAAAACAAACAGCGCCCGATACAAAACAGCTGCCTGAAAATAAGGAAAAAGAAAAAGGTCAGCCCGATACCAGGAAGGCGCCCGGGCAAATCCCGGTTAAATAGACATCATGGGTGGCCGCAAGACGATAACTCATGATGTCCAGCCGTCAGCGCGCTAATAATAATTTATTAATGACCCCTTATTTGCCGCTCCATAAAGGACAACCCATAGTTGAGGTCCTGAATGCGACGTTATTTGCAGATGTCACTATTTTTACATGAGTTGTAATCGCATCTCTTGACTTCTCGTATTCAATCATGACCAATTAAGCGGATTATCAGGTTTTCCTATTCTGTTTATTCCGGCAAGAAACAACAGATTCTGGCTACTCTCGCTATCTGATAGTTTCTCACAGAAGTCAACATACTAACTTCGACATCACACGTGCTTGTTTTCAAGTGGAAATACGTAACAGTGATTTAGATTTGCCAATGAATTCACTAACACAGCCTTTATTGGGAGGTGAGTCGTCGAGATGAGAGGCGGCTTCAACAACTTATTAAGTAATGTTCTTTGCTTTGTTTGTTGTAAAATGCAACTCCACTGGTCATTAGTTGGCTATTGCCTCTTGCCCTCAAGTTTCTCATCAAGCCTATCTGCTATTGCCTTGATCTGGCTAGTTTTAGTGTAGCCGCGTTCCACTAACGAAATCATATTTATGAGCATCCATGCGGCCCATTGACTCAGTTCATCTACGTTACGATCTGTGATATGACGATACACCGCTCCGTGGACGGCACGTGAACGAGCATCGTACAACTTGGCCACGCGTTTTTTTAGTGAAAAATATTCAGCCTCTGGCACATAATTGTACCCCCCATAAACTAAGACGTTAGCTAGTCCAACCGATACCGACCGAGTAATGTCCTTGTTGTCTGCCGAGAAGAACGTCTCTATGCAGCTCCAGTATTTGATCAGTCTCATTACAGGCGCGGCATCGCGGTGGGCATTAGAAAACCAGTAAATTCCCTTCGTTATCGCATCCTCGAGCTGCGTTCTACTATTTGACTCGAATATCTCAAAAGCACGGGCGAATACGCCTGAAGCAGCAAATTGCGCTAATGTATCACTATCGATTTTGAACTGCTGGGATCCGATCAATTTGTTGTGCGCCGTCAACTTCAGATTACTGTCACACCATGAAAGCCAGCTTGCTGGGCCGTGGGCGTGTCCCTCTTCCGGTGACATGACTATACCTATTCTAAAGCGCGAGGCTCCCCTCTCGTACATGGAAGCAGCGGCGATAGCGAGCATACCTGTGGCAAGCTCTGCCAGTTCTCGAAATTTTCCCTGCGATACCATAGGTGTGCCTTTCGCAAACCCAATAAACCAAAGATAGTGTTTGGCGGCCTCAATTATGCGTGGCAAATCGGCATAATCGTACTTAACGCCGACGCTTTCAAGATACGGAAGCGGAGATCTAACAATCCGCATTGAACCTAGATCGACAGCATCAGTTCCATCAATTTTAACGCCAAATAAAGGGACGACATACGTGTAGTTACCTATCTCTGCGTTAAGTCGATCTCGCACCAAATCCACTAGTTCTGCCGCGTTGTCCGGCCTCATCCCTCTCGACAGGAGATCTTCAAGGATGTGACGAAAAGCCTTCGAAACATCAGAGTAAGCAGTAAGCCCATCGAAAATATCCGCTTCGTGAATTGTGTCGCAGATTTTGCGCATTTGAGTTAGGCCAGCATCTGTAAGGAGGACAGTGCGTTGGCCAGACAGCCGCAGTGTCCGCACCAAGATATTGTTGCAAGCGAAGTCCTTCATAGACTGAGGCACCAAGAATGATCCGGCGCTAAATAGTCGATCAAGAGCGCGGTCAATAGTCCTCTGCTTTTTTTTAGTGAGCTCGGCCATAACAATCTAGAAATGCGAGTCAAAACATTTATTCAGCCGCATCAGCGACCCCCTTTTAGCTATACCTTTTGCCATCGTTTGCATACCCGGAAGTGACCCTCAAGGGATACAATCCGATTCATGCGGTTGTAAGTCATCTATTCATTCCAAGGGTTCTTATCGTCTAAAGGTAGCTCAGTGTATAGAACCCAGCTACCGCGATCTCTCGAAATGACCGCTTGCGGTATAGAAAACTCCCCAAAAGATAGCTATGCCTGCCATTCATGCCTCGGTGAAACTTCTGGTGTGCGCAGCCAATACCCAAACCTGCCGACCTCCCGGCGAAACCGTTATGTGAAACCTTTCGGGGGCATTCAAATCACGATCAGAAAGCGGCAATTCCGTGATCTCAAACCCCGTTGGTAATTTTCTCCTGAGACAGAAAACGACGATCTCCTCAACGAAGCAGCAGATGCGGTCTAGTACCTCATTTGTGAATTCAGTAATAGGTCGTCCATTCAACTTTGGTTCCTCGGCTTTCACCGGGACGCTGTCGAGCGTATAGACGACTTTTGGTGATGTAATCGTACCGTGCTCCAAGTTGTTCCTCACGATCATCAATGGCTCAGACCACTGCCGGGTTGCGAGCAGGTAATCGGCCAATATCGGATCGGTCGCTCGCGTCTTGGCGATGCCTGCTTGAAAGGTCGCTTCCTTTTGGAAGAGGAAGCCGATATCCACGTCGAGGTCGCTGGCAAGAACTTGAAGGGAATGTTTGATAGCCCGACCAGCCGTGTTCAGAAAGCTCTCCAGATCGCGCTTTAGGAAGCGATCTATATTTTCGCTGATATGAACCGCGCGGCCACGTTCATTTATGATTAGCCCTGATTCCACTTTGTCTCGGTGCTGCTCCCATTCCTTGGCAATGTCCTGGCTTGTTTCTCGGGCACTTCGAAGGGCGGACAAAATTGGTTCGTAAAGATTGTCAAAGTGCGTTCGCGCTTTGTCGTCATACACCGCGTCTCTAATCCGCATTACGCCAAACATCAGTCTCGCAACAAATGGTGAGGTCGTCCCTTCATCCGCAATCTTTTGCACGAGAATTTTGGCAGTCTCTCTCTGGACGGACATGTTCGAAGAACGGCTCTCAAACATCGATAGGGTTTGATAGAACTGCTGTTTATTGATAGGCAACACGTATGAAACCTGCACCCCTGAGTCACGAAAGTATTGGAGGCCTGCGGCGTCCAGACCAGGGACAACCATTTTTAGAAAAACGAGAAACAAGTCTATCGGGAACGCGCCGCGCACGACAAAGACTCCCCCGTCCTGCCAGCTCAGATACTGCACAGAGCCGAGCTTCTGCTTGCCGCTGACGATGTTGAATGTATCCGGTGGGAGTTGCAGGGCGATGGCCTGCTCTTTTGTCATCGGTACGAGTGCGTTTGCGAGGTTGAACTGGTACGTCGCCGTCATGGCGCTATGAGACGGCATTTCCTTCGTCAAATCGTTGCAGTCCAGAACTTTCACGCCGGGCTGAAAGATCGCAACTCTGGCAACGATAAGGCTGGCAACTTTGTTGAACGCTAGATTCCCGACTGGTCGGATAACTTTATGCACCAAAACAGATGGTGCTGGTGAACGTTTGGTGATTGTCTCTGCCGGAAGGAAGAAATCGCCGCTTCGCTGAGAGGCAGGCATGTGCGCGGCATAGTTCACGATTCCAGCGGATAAAACTGCAACCGCATCAGGCCAGTATTGAGATGGCACCAAGCTATTCAAGCGGTCCATTTCCGAGGAAATCTGCTCCAGCGCAAGATCGGAGTTTCTAGCAACGATTAGACCCGTTGTCATCTGAGTTTCGCTGTCGCCAGTCTCGATGCGATCAATCTTCTGAAAGGACTTTACCGTCTTGATGCGCTGATATGCAGCCTCCAATGCCTCAATAGTCAGCACGTTATAGGAGTCGATAACGGCGGCAACGTTATCCACTGGAACGACGTCCGATTCGTTCGTATTGTTATGAACGACGCTCGAATACGGTTCTGACGTCTGCCCGTTGTTGTCCAAAACTCGGGCGGGTGTTGCTTTGAAGGACCCAATAAGGGGCCTTAGCAACTCGTTCACGGCATCCTGCAAGTGGATGGCCGTATCGAATAAGACTTTAATGTCCACAATATAAAGCCTGTATATCGCTTCTTCGTATTCTAGGTACGGCATAACGACTGGCATCAGCCGCACAGGGCACAGACAAACGCAAAAACCGACAAGCTTTCAACCATGTCGGGCTGGATGCTTTTGTTGTGCATTTCTTTATATCAGTTTCCATTCTTTTTCTATTTGCGATATTATTTCTTGGAATCTTCCAAGTTTGTCTATTTCTTTGTGGTAGGCCATGTCAACATTAATTACTGGATTGCCAGCAGAATCACCAGAAATAGAAACTGGCTCGAACAGAAAATCTTTAAGTTCTACCGGTGACAATTTGTCTTTCAGCTCCTGAAATGTCGAAGTTTTCTTAAAATCATTGAAATTATCGCGGTTCTTAAATATATCGTCTCTCCATTGTCGTATTTTATCTTTCCTGTGTTCACGTCTCAGTTCTTTTTCTTTGAAATGCCATTTGGTCCACGGTGCGATGAATGTAGCCACCGTACCACTAATCAGGCCAATGAAAGCTGCGATAAATTTATCAGAGGTGATGAATGAAACAAATAGATCAAATCCATTGAGTGGTGCAGCTGGCATTTTTGGCCTCCATGGTTAATATTTTCTTAACGATTATACTGATGAGGCAACTGTCCAGATGCCTATATTTATGAGGCACAGCACTGATTATACGAACTATCCCCTTTGCCGAAATATGCCTCAATTATATGCAATGTTATTCGAACTAGTGAAGGTGTAGGGTCAGGCCCGCAAATATGCACTTTGAGAAAAAAAGGGGGGCAGGCTTGCAAGTATGCATTTAGCCCTTTAATCCATCCACGAAAATTTCTGCCAATATTCTGTGCCTCCCAGTATTCATGATCGATTCTTGAGACAATTATATTCCTTTGCACGCGATTTTTCAACAAATAAATGCATTTCTTCAAAACTTTATAATACTACGCCATCGGTTTATAAACCAATGACGTGATTTTGGCTGTTTCTTTCAGAAATCATCAAAGGACTTGCAAGAGCAACTATCAAGGTTATCAGTAGACAGCCGCAATCTCGGGGAACGCATAGTGTCGTTGATTTCAGGCAGCAAATTTATACCCGCCCCGAATGACAACTACTGCCGGGAAATTTATTGCCCCGTAAGATAGTCGCCTCAATGGAATATACAAAGATAAGCTCAAAGACTTTATTCTCTTGTCGGGCTTGTTCTCCAGCCCCTTGTTTATTGATACACTGATATTGTATAAACCCATCTCCAGGGAGACTATGAATCTTGTCATCGCATTCGTTACCGGTTTGACGGCAGGCGGTTTGGGATGCCTTGCACTCCAGGGCGGTCTTCTGACCGCATGCATAGCGCAACAGATCGGCTCTCCCCAGGTTTCCGCCATCCAGGGCGCAACCGCCATAGCTCCCCGGTTAAGTTACCGTATCGCCATACCGATAGGCCTGTTTCTTCTGGCCAAATTAATCGCGTATACAATCCTCGGTTTTTTACTTGGCGCCTTCGGCTCGGCGCTGCAGCTTACTCCGATCTCAAGGGTAGTTCTCATGCTTGCCATCGGCGTCTTCATGCTCGGCAACGGCCTTCGTATGTTGAACGTTCACCCTGTTTTCAGATATTTCGTTATTGAACCTCCGTCTTCAGTTACCCGTTTTATACTCCGCTTGTCCGAAAACGGGGTCTCCATGCTCACACCCGTTTTTCTCGGCTCCATGACAGTCCTTCTGCCGTGCGGCATCGCGCAATCCTTCATGGCAGCCGCCATGGGCTCGGGAGACCCGCTCCATGGCGCGGCAATCTTATTCGCCTTCACCCTCGGCACATCGCCTCTCTTCTTTTCAATAGCCTATTTCGCCACCAAGCTAGGCGCAACAACAGAGAAGTATTTCACCCGTATAGTTGCCGTGGTAATGCTGCTCTTTGGGTTGCTGTCTTTTGTTTACGGACTCAACCTTGCCGGCGCGCCTGTCGAGCTTCCTCAATCGGTGACGCGTTATCTGTTCGCTAATGAGTCGTCTGATACTGCACGGGAGTCTGGAGCCGCCGTCTTACAAGACGAATACACCATTACAGTAAAGAACGAGGGTTACAGCCCAAAAGTCCTTCATCTGCCTGCCGAAAAACCGGTCGTGGTTACCTGGGTAACCAATGAAGTCACAGGCTGTTCACTGTCGGTAGTAATACCCGGCCTGGATCATCAGATGCTTCTTCCTTCCACCGGGCGAACCCAGTTGACTATCCCGGCCCGGGAAAAAGGCTCTGTCCTTAACTACTCATGTTCCATGGGCAGAAAGCTCGGCCGGTTTATTTTTTATTAATGATTAAAACAGAGGAAATTGCATAATCAAATTATGATGAAGATCGTTCTGCGTGTCCCCGACATGGTTTGCCCCTTGTGCGCTATGCGTCTTGAAGGTCTTGGCGAAAAACTTTCAGGCGTGGTTCAAATCAAGGCTAGCTATAAAAAAATGAAGATGGAAGTCGAATTTTACGAAACGGAAACAAGTGTTGCCGAAATCGTAGCAGCAGCCAACGCTATCGGCTTTCATCCCGAGCCTCTTGACTCTCCGGGATCCCCAGTTACCCCGGTAACTGAAACGCATCCCCCTGCCGGACCGCAGACGCCTGCTTCACTGAAAAATGCCCTGATGCCGGTTACAGGCATGACCTGCGCCAATTGCGCCGGGATAATTGAACGACATCTGCGCAAATTGCCCGGGATCATTCGCGCCGATGTCGATTTAGCCGGGGAGAAACTTGCGGTGACCTTCGATCAGATCCGGACCAGTGAACAAGGCATAATTTCGGCTGTAAAAAATATCGGCTATGGAATAGCTACCGGCAAAACAGTCCTGCCTATCAAAGGTCTCCGTGATATTTCCGATGCGGCCCTGCTTGAAGCCGCATTGGCCGGGCAGAACGGTGTATTGTCCGCCGGTGTGAGTTACACGACCGAACATGCCGCGCTCGAATACATACCGGGCATGACAGGCATCGCCGAACTCGCCGGGGTAATTCGCAAGGCAGGGTTCGAGATAGTACATGCAGATGATCTGGAAGAGCTGAAAGATGTTGAAGAGGAGATACGCGCTGCCGATGTCAGGCGGCAAAAACGTATGCTCTGTCTCGGTCTGTTTCTGACAATCCCGCTGGTTCTCTTCAGCATGGCCCGCGATTTCGAGCTGGTTGGATTCAAACATGACGTGATCGCCATGCTCATTCCGGCCACAATTGTGCAGTTCGTGGTCGGATGGCAGTTTTATGCCGGGGCCTTCAAAAGTCTTCGCGCAGGTTCAGCCAACATGGATGCGCTGATCATGCTCGGCTCATCGGTCGCCTATTTTTCGAGTCTCTGCGTTGCGATTGGACTTATAGAAGGTTCAAATGTCTATTTTGAAACCGGGGCTGCAATAATAACGCTTATCAGACTCGGCAAGTTCCTGGAATCCCGGGCCAGACGCAAGACCTCCGGGGCTCTGAAGGCACTGATGGGCCTCCAGACACGGACTGCGCGGGTGATACGTGAAGGAACCGAAGCGGAAATCGGGATCGGGCAGGTAGTTGTCGGAGACTCTGTCATTGTTCGTCCGGGTGAAAAGACCCCAGTTGACGGCATAATACGCGAAGGCCGTTCAACGTTCGATGAATCGATGATTACAGGAGAATCGATGCCGGTCGGCAAAGGCCCGGGGGATGAAGTGATCGGGGCCACCATCAACAAAGAAGGTCTGATAAAACTGGAGGCCTGCCGGGTCGGCAGGAATACCGTACTCGCCCGCATCATACAGATGGTGCAGGAAGCCCAGGCCGGCAAGGCCCCAATACAAAAACTCACAGACGAGATCGGCAGATATTTTGTGCCTGTCGTCATTGGCATGGCGTTGTTCACCATGCTGGGATGGGTCTTTGTCGCGGATATTGGCTGGGCCGGAGCAATGATCAATGCTATTGCCGTGCTTGTAATCGCCTGCCCTTGCGCGATTGGCCTCGCTACACCCACAGCCGTAATGGTCGGCATGAGCAAGGGCGCTGAATACGGTATCCTCTTCAAGAGCAGCGAGGCGCTTGAACGCCTGGGCCGCGTGAATATTGTCGTGCTCGACAAGACCGGGACAATCACTGAAGGGCAGCCGTCCGTAACCGATATTATTACAACCGGAGATATCAGCTCCGATGAACTCATACGACTCGCTGGAAGCGCAGAACAGGGGTCGGAACATCCGCTTGGCCGCGCTATTGTCAAGGCATCCAGGGACAGGAAGCTTGACCTTGCGGAGCCGTCCCAATTCAGCGCGGCCGGCGGTTTCGGCATTCGGGCTGTTCTGGAAAAACGCGTCGTGATAATAGGTAACCCCAGGATGATGAAGAATGAAGGGGTCTGCATAGAGGGACTACTCGATCCTGTAACGCGTTTGCAGAAGGCCGGGAAAACCGTGATTATAGTTGCGGTTCGCGATGCCGACAGCTCTGAACCCGCTCACGCCGTCGGGCTTGTGGCCGTGGCCGATACGGTAAAGCCCGGATCTCATGAAGCCGTCTCTGAACTGAACAGACTCGGTCTGGATGTCGTGATGATCACCGGGGATAACCGCAGCGCTGCCGGGGCCATTGCCGGACAGGTCGGCATCAAGAGGATACTGGCAGAAGTCTTGCCCGCTGAAAAAGCCGCTGAAGTCAAAAAATTGCAGGCGGAGATCGTATCCGGACTGCCCGGCCCGATCATTGCCATGGTCGGTGACGGTATCAACGACGCTCCGGCCCTGGCGCAGGCCGATGTCGGTATTGCAGTCGGCTCCGCCTCCGACGTTGCAATGGCGACAGCGGGCGTCACGCTGATCAGCGGAGACTTGCGCAGAGTCGGGCGCGCAATTTCGTTGTCGCGCGGGACCATGCAGACCATTGTGCAGAACCTGATATGGGCTTTGTTCTACAATGTCGCGCTCATCCCGATTGCCGCTTACGGCTTGCTGAGCCCGATGATTGCGGCAGGCGCTATGGTGTTCAGTTCGATATTCGTGGTTACAAACAGCCTGCGCCTGCGCAAATACAAAATTCAGACCTTCACTGCGCCGAAGCCCTTATGGCGTCAGGGCGCGGAACTGGTCCCCCGCATCCTTGCGCCTGCCGGGGCTCTGGCCGTGCTTATTATTGTTCCAATGCTTGCCATGGCTGAAGGAGCGGAGATACGGGGGGCGCTCGCTTTAAATATGACTCCGCTGCTGATGATGACAATGGCTATCGCAAACGGCCTGATCGCGGTTTCCTATGCCTCCGTGCCTGTCTTTCTTATGGTATTTATCCTGAAGCGCAAAGACATCCCTTTTTCGTGGATCATTATCCTGTTCGGAGCCTTCATCCTGGCATGCGGAGCGACCCATCTGGTGCATATTATAGGCCTTTGGTGGGAGGTGGACTGGTGGCAGGCTTCGGTTGACACCATTTGCGCCGTCATATCCCTTGCCACCGCCGTCGTAATATGGCCCCTGTTGCCGAAACTCCTGGCAATTCCAAGCCCTGAGCAACTAAGGATTGTAAATAATGAACTGTTGACGGAAAAAGCGGCGCTTGAAAAAACCCAAGCCGAGCTGCAAAAAGCCTATTCCGAAGTGGAACATAGGGTGACTGAACGCACTGCGGACCTGGCCCGCGCCAACGAATCTCTTCAAGCTGAGATCGGGGAACGCAGGCGGGTGGAAGACGCGCTCCAGCAGCAGGCAAGGCATCTTGAAGAGGAAATCACGGAACGTATGAACGCAAATGAAGAGCTGCGCAAAAGCCGCGAGCAGTTCGCTGTGGCCGTCGAGGGCTCAAATGACGGTATATGGGACTGGAATATACAGACCGACGAAGTTTACTACTCACCCAGATGGAAAAGCATGCTTGGCTATGAAGACAACGAGATCGAAAACAGTTTTCAGGACTGGCAATCCCTGCTGCATGAACAGGACCGTGAGCGGACGCTTGAAATATTACACGCATACCTGGCGGGACAGACGCCCGATTATGAAGTAGAGTACCGCATGCGCCACAAGGACGGCAGCTACAGGTGGATCCTTGCCCGGGGCGCGGCCCTCAGAGACCGGTCCGGCCGGCCGTATCGCATGGCAGGGTCGCATACGGATATTACCCGGCGCAAACAGCTGGAAGAACAACTGAGACAATCTCAAAAAATGGAGGGCATAGGTCAGCTTGCAGGCGGCGTAGCCCACGACTTTAATAATATCCTGAATGTGATTATGGGTTACGGCGAACTCCTGAAAATGGAGAATCAGACGGATATCTCTCACGATGATGCGGCAACCCAGATCATTGCCGCCGCAGAAAGGGCCGCGCTTTTGACACAGGGACTTCTCGCGTTCAGCCGGAAGCAGGTCATGGATATAAAAGTATGCAATCTTAACGATATTATACTGCATGTCCAGAAGTTTCTGGCCAGGGTTATCGGTGAAGATATTCAGCTGAGGCTGATCTCAAACAAGGCTGATCTCCGGATTAACGCCGACAGCGGCCAGATCGAACAGGTCATAATTAATCTTGCAACCAATGCGAGAGACGCCATGAAAGCCGGAGGACTGTTGACCATAGAGACGGACCTGCATGAAATAGACCCCTCTGCCGCAAGCGCTTATGGAGAGTGCGCTCCGGGCAAATACGCAGTTCTGGCGATTTCCGACACCGGAACAGGTATGGATAAAGAGACTCAGGATAAAATCTTCGAACCTTTTTTCACGACAAAAGAAGTCGGAAAGGGAACGGGACTCGGAATGGCGATAGTTCACGGTATCGTTCATCAGCACAGCGGATTTATCAATGTCTACAGCGAACCCGGACATGGCGCTACTTTCAGAATTTATATACCCATAACCGGAAATGAAGAGGAGCCGGATTCCAACAACATAACGCCGGGCCCCCTGAAAGGAGGGAGCGAAACCATTCTCGTTGCCGAAGACGAAGCCATCCTCCGCAATTTACTCGAAACAACGCTGGTTAATTTCGGTTATCGGGTCATCCTGGCCGCAGACGGGCAGGAAGCTGTCGATCAGTTTACGGCAAACCGGAGTGATATACAGCTAATTATAATGGATCTGATAATGCCGAAAAAAAGCGGCAGCGAGGCCTATAACGAAATCAGGCTGATCAATCCCCATATAAAGGTTTTATTTTCGAGCGGTTATACGAAGGATATAATCCAGTCCCGCGGCGGTCTTGAAGAAGGAACAGACTTGATCATAAAACCGGTAAAGCCCCGGGAACTGCTGCGACGTGTGCGCGAGATACTGGACAAACAGAACCCGGCATAACGGACGCCCATGCCGGGCATGCAGTTCCGGAACCCTCACCAGGGCATCCTCAGTCTACCTGAAAATAAGGAAAAGGGCCAGGGTCAGGCCGATCCCAAGAAGGGCTCCGGCAATGACCTCTGAGTATGTGTGGGCCTTTATCGCCACCCTGCTGTGGGCTATCATCGCTGCTAAAGCCAGAACTGCGATGGATATCGCAAACGATCCTATTATAAAACTAACCGAAAGCCACAGGGAAAATGCCAGCGCGCTGTGGCCGCTCGGCATCCCTCCCCGCAGCGGATGCCCCCTTCCGGAGATTGCCTTTATTATGACAACCAATATTAGCGTTATAATAATAGAGATGAGCGCTATGTCGTTATCGGCATGTTTCGCGACCCGGAGCCCCAAATCAAAAGCCTCTTCCAGATAGGGGAAAAGAATAATATACCCGCTCACCACCGCTCCGAAGACAGTTATCAGAACCGCCCCGGCCGACACATCTTTGGCAATACGGGCCTTTTCGCTGTATCCGGGAGACACCATGTCGACAAGATATTCAATGGCAGTGTTTACCATCTCGGCGAGTATCACCATTATTACGACAATCGAGATGATCAGGAATTCAATGCGGGGAATGCCGAGCAGATAACTAAGAAACAGCACGACGATTGCAGCGCAGAAATGGTAACGCAGGTGCCGTTCGCTCTTTGCGGCAAAGAGAATACCCTCAATGGCGTTATTTGCGCTGTCTGCCAATTTTTTGAACGGCAAGCAGGAGCTCCTTTTCCCTTGCCCGCATCTTCCGGGCCTGATAACTGTTTTTTTCGTGATCGTAACCGATCAGATGCAACAGGCCGTGTATCAACAGGGTATCCATTTCCTGCTCGAATGTCTCCCCACGTTCGACTGCCTGCCTGCGGGCCTGGGCCGGACTGATTACGATATCCCCAAGTTCAGATGATTGGTCCCGGAATAATTTCCCCTCAAGCTGTGAAAATGAGAGCACATCGGTAGTGCGGTCAATACCGCGATAATCGCGGTTAAGAGCCCTCATGCAACGGTCACCGACCAGCAGCACACCGACACTCGCCTTCAAAGGATCAAAAGATCTCCCGGTCGCAAGATTGCAGCCCCTGGTCCCTCCGGAGGATGCAAGACGATCAAGCGCCGATCTCAGTGTCCGCTCAATCCTTGCCGGATCTGTCCTTATCGATTTTTGCCTGTTCCTTACCGAAACTTCCATTATTCTGGCTGCCTTTGTCCGGCATTGGCTCGCTCCTGTGATGATGCTCTTTTGCGTCAATATCCGGATATTGGATCCTCTTGTGGAAAATGCTTGTAAGCACATGCGTAAAGCGCCTTTTTATCTCCGAGATGTCCTTTAGCGTCAGTTCGCACTCGGCAATCTGACCGTCGATGAAGATTTCATTTATGATCTTTTCGACAAGCGCCGATATCCTTGCCGGGGTCGGGTCTTTAAGCGCCCGCGCGGCAGCCTCTACCGAATCCGCCATCATAATCAGCGCCGCAACCTTTGTGCGGGGCTTCGGTCCCGGATACCGGTAGTCAGCCTCAATCACCGGCGCTCCTCCTGCCTGGTCCCTCGCCTTTTGATAGAAATATGTCATCATCCTCGTGCCGTGATGCTGCTGTATAATATCTATGACGTTCTGGGGCAACTTGTACTGGAGCGCCATTTCCACGCCTTCCTTGACATGCGCTATGAGAATGATGCTGCTCATATGAGGAGCGAGCCTCTCATGCCTGCTGTCTCCCGACTGCTGGTTTTCTATGAAGTATTCGGGCATCTTGGTCTTGCCGATATCGTGATAATAAGAACTCACCCTCGCAAGCAGCGGATTGGCCCCGACCCCTTTTGCCGCAGCCTCGGCAAGGCTTCCCACTATAAAGCTGTGATGATAGGTGCCCGGGGCTTCCAGCATCATCTTACGCATCAGGGGCTGATCAATGTCCAGGAGTTCAAGCAGGCTGATATCAGTGCTGATCCCGAACGCATTTTCGATCAGGGGAAGCGCAATCGACACAATGGCTACCACAAAAAAACCGGACATTGCGGAAAACAGAAAAGAAGGGACCGCCATGCCCGAGAAAAGATTGGACGTAAGGAGAAGGATGATAAAAGCCACAACTACATTCACAATGCTGACATGCAGGCCCCCGAGGATCAGGGCCGATCTTTTTTTGCAGCGCATTACACTGAACGCCGCCGTGAGGCTGCCGATATATACATAAACCGAAATAACGGGATTATTGAAAGAAATACCTGCAAGAAGGCTTATTACCAGGGCAAATATCAGGGCCGCATGGAAATCGAATATCAGCGCAACAAGCATCGCGCCGGCGGCAACAGGCGCGCCGAACATGGAGGCAATGCCGTCTGGAAATCCGAAGCCCCTGCTGAGACTTGCGTTTAAATAATCGAATGCCTTTCCTATAAACAGGGTGGTTACAAGCAGAATGCCAAGCAGCCAGACCATCTTTTTTTCATTAATGAAAGCCGGTTTATACCGCTTTATGTCTTTGAACAGGATGAAGTACAGGGCTATCGCTATAAGCATGCTCCCCAGGAAGAAACCGATATCGATCTCATTCTGCATGACAATAGCCGATGTGAGTCCGAGTATGATCAGAAATGTAATATTTTCGGATTGCGCCGCGTATTCCTGTTTCCGCGCCACAAACGCTTCATAACGTTCCCTGAATTCCCCGGGTTTATTCTTCTGAGTCCCGTTTTTCATATCTGTCATATGCCTGCACGATCTTCTGCACAAGCCTGTGTCTTACAACATCCTTCTCGGAAAAATATGTCATCATAATACCGTCGACATTTTTGAGTATCCCCGCGGCCTCGACAAGTCCAGACGTCCTGCCGGCGGGCAGATCGATCTGTGTTATATCGCCGGTTATAACCGTCTTGGACCCGAACCCGAGCCTCGTGAGATACATCTTCATCTGCTCGCTCGTAGTGTTCTGGCCTTCATCAAGAATGATAAACGAGTCATTAAGTGTGCGCCCTCTCATGAACGCAAGAGGCGCGATCTCGATCGTGCCTCGCTCAATCAGCTTTAAAGCCCTGTCTATGTCCATCATATCGAACAGCGCGTCATACAACGGCCTGAGATAAGGGCTTACCTTTTCAGCAATATCCCCCGGAAGAAAACCGAGTTTTTCTCCGGCTTCAACCGCGGGTCTTACAAGAACTATCCGGGAAACCTGCTTCTGCATGAAAGCATGGATGGCCATAGCCATGGCGAGATAAGTCTTTCCGGTGCCTGCCGGTCCTATTCCGAAGACAATATCTGACTGCTGTATTGCTTCTATATACTTTCGCTGGGTCTCGGTTTTGGGTATGATGAAGCGTTTCTTGGACGCTACAGGGATATTGCTCGAAAAGAGCTGCCTGATTGACACTTCCTGCCCCTCCGATACCGACTGCACTGCATAGATAATATCTTCGGGTTTCAACGTGTAACCGTTGCGGTTGACCTCACGGATCTCGTTAATGAGCTTTTCCGCAGTGTCCGCAACCTCATCTTCTCCCTGTATCAGCATCTTGCTGCCGCGCACGCTGATGCTAACCCCAAGAGATTCTTCAACAGATTTGAGGGCCTTGTCAGCTCCTCCATGAATAAACGGATATTCCTTTTCTTCGTCAAGCTCCAGTTCTATGATCTTCGTAAATGCCCCCCCGATCCCGCTTTCAGCGCTACTTATGCGTCGGCGCAATGACGCACTCAAGCCCCATTTTCTTAAGTTTTGGAAATAGTTCTTCGGCGTCGGTCTTTATCCTGTACGCTCCGATCCTTACCTTCGAGTACGTCTTACCCCTGGCATTGGACCCAGTAACAATATGGGCTGTAAAACCTCTGCCCTGCAGATCCTCTTTCAGGCGCGTTGCCTTTTGCGGATCGAGAAATGAGCCGACCTGCACGGAATACAACCTTTCGGACTTCTTTGCTCCAACCGTTTTCTGTTTGCGCTTTTCCTTCGCCTTTTTTACCGGCTTCTTCTTTGTAGCCGCCTGCGGCTTTTTGGCCGCGGCCTTTTTCTTTATATCTGCAACCTGCGCCTTCTTTTCCGGTGTCTTCTTTATTTCAATGCGGCCGGCAGCCTGTTTCTGTTCAGTCTTCTTTTCTGAGCGAGTTTGCCCTGCCTGCGCTCTTGCGGCGCCGTCTTTGTTTTCTGCCGGGACCGTATCTATTTTCACATCCTTTTTCACCGCATCCTGAATTGCCGGGGACACAGATTTTGGTTGAGACTCCGTTGATTTCTGCGCTGTCCTGTTCTGCCCGGCAGGTCTCGGAATCAGCTCTTTCGGTATTGCTCCGGGCGTTGCCCCGGGATCAACTACATTCGGTTTGCCTGACGAATCCAGCACCGTCTTCTCTTCAGAAACAACCGTTTTGTTGTCGGCGTCCACCTTTCTGATCAGCTTGTCCGACGGGCTGCCTTCATATCCCAAAAAATAACCGGCGGCAAAACTCAGGAGGGCTGCGCCCAACACGCTGACTATGAGCGTCCTTCTGCTCACAACGACAAAGGCAGAAGAACTTTCGGTCGTTTTATTGGTCATAAAATGAGCATAGCATCACCGTACGAGAAAAATCTATAACTCTTTGAAACAGCTTCACGGTAAGCCTGCATAAGATTATCCATACCGCAAAATGCGGCGGCAAGCATAAGGGGCGTCGATCTCGGAAGATGAAAGTTCGTCAACAGCGCATCAGGCGCAAGAAACTTGTGCCCCGGGTATATGAAAATATCCGTAATCCCGCTGATGACACCATTGCGCGCAAGCGCCTCCGGGGTATAAACTCCGTTCAGGAGTCCCTCAACGGCCCTCGTGGCAGTAGTGCCGACGGTAATGACCCGCCTGCCGGACATCTTCACAGCCTCGATCTCCTGCGGAAGACTCTCTTCGATTTCAAAATATTCAGGCAGCATTTTATGATCTTTTACCGCGTCGGCAGTGACCGGCCTGAATGTGCCCGGCCCGACATGGAGAGTTATATCCCTGATAATAACGCCTGCGGATGAAAGAGAATCCAGCAGCTCTTCAGTAAAGTGCAGCCCTGCGGTCGGGGCCGCAATCGAACCGGGCTTTTCGGCATACACCGTCTGATATCGCAGGATGTCGTCTTCATCAGGCATCCTTTTTATATATGGAGGCAAAGGCATAGATCCGCACAGTTCGAGAATGCTGTGTATGTCCGAAGCTCCGGGATACCTGAATTTCAGAAACCTGCCGCTGACGCGGCCTTCAGAGCCCGGATTCCCGAATGATATCTCTGCGGACACGCCGCCCCTGAAATCAACCTGTCCCTGATAGTCACCCTTGCAAAGAATCTCCCATGAACCGTCGGAGTCTTCCCGGACCAATATGACATCGATCTTGCCTCCTGTCGGCTTGGTCCCGATAAGCCTCACAGGAAGCACCCGCGTGTTATTGAGAAGGAGCATATCGCCCCGCTCCAGATATTCGGCAATATCGCGGAATAACCTGTGCTCAATGCGTCCGTCCCGGCGCAGAACAAGCAGGCGCGACTCGTCTCTTTTATGGGCAGGTCTTAACGCGATTAGTTCTGAAGGAAGATCAAAATCAAAATCAGCGGTCTTCATATTTGCGGATTTGGGTCCCCGGGTAGAAATAACCCAGTATTTCCCGATAGCTCTTGCCGTCCCTGGCCATCTGGAGGGCGCTCCACTGGCACATACCCACACCATGCCCGTATCCCCTGCCTTCAAATACAAATGAGTCTTCACTTTTTGACAACACGGTAATCATTGTGCTGGGCAGCCTTTCCCAACCGAGCTTTTTCCGGAATTCAGTAGCGGCAATCCCCATCGGCTCCAGTTTTTTGTCGATAAACAGCGCGAATTCCTTAACGCGCCCGGAAGCGGTATATGAATTGATCCGGATATCGGTTATGCCTTTGACCCGAAGGGCCTTTTCTATTTCAGCCACAGGTATGATCTTTTCCCACATATAAAACGGCGACAGCTCGCTATTGGTCTTTACCGGCTTGATATAAGGCAGGCTCACACTGAACACCTCACCTGCGTCCTCCGTCATCCCTCCGCTGGTAGAATGGTAAAAAGCCTCGATAGGTTTACCCTTATAAACCAGTATTTCATTTTTGGTGTCATCAACCGCTTTGGATATCTCGGGAGACATATTTGCGCCTTTATAAACCTGGCTCAGGACAGAGGAGGTCAGGTCATAAGGAAGCTGTTTGCCTGCGCTCCGCTTATGGTATATCGCATATGTCCGCGCGACAACCGCCTGGGCCTTTAACGCCTCCGCGTCCCAGTTGCTCTTGATCTCGGCGGCCACAACGCCTTTTATATAATCCTCCAGCGGAGTTTCATTGATAACATACAGCGACTTCTCCCCCCTCCACACCTCTATTTTCCCGGAATATTTTATACCGCCCATAAGCACATCTCCAGATTCGTCGCCAATCCTGGTAAACCTGGTCCCTTTTGGCGGGGCATTGAATTCCCTGTGGTCCAGCAGCAATATCCTTATTTTGGGTTCAGCCTTGACAGGAGCGGAAAAAAACAGGCCCGAAAAAAGAATACAAACAACCGGCAGGAACAAATAAAGCGACTGCCACCTTCTATTCAATCTGCAACGTTCAACATAATGTATATACATTTACAACACCCCGATCAGTCATTCTGCAACTGTATGTTGGCCGGTCTGCAAGCCGTTCAATGATTGATGCCTTGCCGATTCCAGCCATGCCTAACTTTCTGCAACCCTCTTCATGGTTGCATTTGATTTTTTACTCTTCCTGAACCTTTCCATTTCGGAATAAATACAACCGCAATATTTCTGGCGATAAAGACCGAGTTCAGCCGATATCCTGCGTCCTTCGGCAAAACCGGGCCTGAAATCCTCAAAATAAAATTCGACCGAATACTTTTCCTGCATCGCTCTCCCGGCCTCTTTTATGATATCAAAATCCTGATACGGGCTGACCAGCAGTGAGGTAGTAAAGGCTTCAGCCCCCTGCTCTTTGGCCTTTGCCGCAGCGGCTTCGAGCCTCACAAAATAGCAATATCTGCAGCGCTTTTCTTCATCGTTGACCACATTCCTGATAAATTCCGTCAGGCCGTAATCGTCGATGTAATCGACATCGAGTCCCCAGAGGTCCTGGAGTTTGATTACGGATTCGAGCCTGTTTTTATATTCTGTGAAGGGATGAATATTGGGATTGAACCAGAGGCCCGTGATATTAAAGCCGCGCCTGCGAAGCGTCTGCATGGGATAGACGGCGCAATTGGAGCAGCAGATGTGCATCAGCATTTTCATGGATCCGATTCCTAGAAGAGCCCCTGCGGAGCAGCCTTCCCCAGATGCTCATAAGCCCGCCGTGTGGCAGTCCTGCCCCTCGCAGTCCTTTCGATCAGTCCTTCCTGAAGAAGATAAGGCTCATAAACATCCTCTATCGTTTCCCTGTCTTCCCTGAGCGTCGCAGCTATCGCCTCGATGCCGGCAGGCCCTCCGCCGAAATTATCTATGATGACATGAAGCAGTTTTCTGTCCACATCATCAAGTCCGAGGTAATCGATATCAAGCGCGTCGAGCGCCTCGCGGGTAATCTTCATATCTATCGTGCCGTCACCGCGCACCTGCGCAAAATCCCTGATGCGTTTCAGTATCCTGTTGGCTATCCTCGGTGTGCCGCGGGACCTGCGCGCAATCTCGGCAGCTGCATCATCGTGCAGCCCGACATCCAGCAGCCTCGCTGACCTGCAGGCTATCTCTTTCAGGTCCGCGCCGTTATAAAATTCGAGCCTGCTGATAACGCCGAAACGGTCTCTGAGCGGAGATGTCAGAAGTCCTGTGCGGGTTGTCGCTCCGACAAGCGTGAAACGCGGCAGATTGAGTTTCAGGGTTCGCGCATTCGGCCCCTGTCCGATAATAATATCGAGATTGAAGTCTTCCATGGCAGGATACAATATCTCTTCAACAACCCTCGACATGCGATGTATCTCATCGACAAAAAGGATGTCCCTGTCTGAAAGATTTGTAAGGATAGCCGCGAGATCGCCGGGTCTTTCGAGCACAGGGCCTGAAGTGGTCTTTATATTCACCTTGAGTTCATTGGCGATTATAGTAGCAAGCGTAGTCTTGCCCAGGCCCGGAGGGCCGAAAAAGAGCACATGATCCAGCGGCTCATTCCGCATGCCGGCCGCATCGATAAAAACCTTGAGGTTCTCCTTTATCCGCGGCTGCCCGATGAATTCATCAAGCAGTCTCGGTCTAAGGTTCACTTCAAAAGCAATCTCTTCGGGCCTGACGTCGTCGGATATCGGACCTATAGGCCCTATCGCTCCGTCTTCAATCTTCATTCAAAATCCGTCCGTTCATTCCTTGGTAAGATATTTTAATGCCTCTCTGAGCAAACTCTCAATGTCTCCGTTGCCGCTGTCGTAAGCCTTGTCCAGCGCATCCTGTGCGATATTCCTTTTGTAACCGAGATTTAAAAGGGCTGAAAGGGTATCTTCATAGAGCATATCCTTCCGCTCCTTCATCGCAGGCAGCTTTTCCCTGAGTTCGAGGATGATCCTTTGGGCGGTCTTCTTACCGAGCCCCGGCACACGGCACAGCGAGGCTACATCTTCAGCATGCACAAGACTGTGAAATATGTCTGCCGGAATAGTAGAAAGAATATTCAGGGCAATCTTCGGACCTATACCGGACACCCCCAGGAGAGTAATGAAGATGCGCTTGTCTTCTTCAGAGCTGAAACCGAACAGCTGAAAGATATCCTCACGGACATGCGTATAAATAAAGAGAAAAACCTCCGAGTTTTCCCCGGGCAGGGATGACAATGTGGAAACCGGCACAACTACGCGGTAACCGACACCATTAACATCAATTATAAGATGATCGGGCCTCTTTGACAACAGAATTCCCCTTAGCGACGCTATCATTTTGGCCTCCCTTTGCGCTTATTGCAGGCATTGCTCACAAGCGCGCAAGGCCCCCGCATATTCATGTGGCACAGGGCGATAGCAAGGGCGTCGGCCCCGTCCGGCGAAAGCCGATGTTGAATGTTAAGAATATTGCGCACCATGATCTGCACCTGCCTCTTGTCTGCCCTGCCGTATCCGACCACAGCCTGCTTGACCTCGAGCGGACTGTATTCATGTATCGGGATACCTGCAAAGGACGCGGCCAGAAGAGCCACCCCGCGTGTATGGGCAAGACCCAATGCGGCCTTTATGCCTTTTGCAAAAAACATCTTTTCTAGCACCACTTCATCAGGACGCAACTCCGAGATAACTGCGGTAAGAGATTCGAATAGTTCCTTGAGCCTTTCATGCAGCGGTTTTGACGCGGCCATAACAATGCGTCCTGAGGAAATATAGACCGGTTCGCTCATGCTTTGGCTGCCTGCGCTGCGTTTGACGGCAGAAACAGTCTCTTTTGCCGTGATAAGCCCGTAGCCACAATTTACGCTGCCCGGATCAATACCGAGTATCTTCATCTATCTGGGGCTCAACCCCTCGGGAATTCAAAGAGTATATCTTCCACGATCTGGCAAATCACGTGGCCGAGGGTTATATGGACCTCCTGAATGCGGGGAGTGTCCTCGGAAGGAACCACAAAGGCATAGTCACATTTGGAGCCGAATTTCGAGCCCTTGAGCCCCGTAAAAGCTATGGTCTTGACGCCTTTCTTTTTGGCGACTTCTACGGCCTTGATTATATTCTTTGAATTGCCGCTTGTGCTGATAGCGACGGCTATATCCCCGGGGGCCGACAGCGTCTTGAGCTGCCGGGAAAATATGTCCGAATAATCGTAATCATTGGAGATGGAAGTCAGCACAGCAACATCGGTGTTAAGCGCTATAGCCGGAAGCCCGGGCCTTTCCTTCTTGAAACGGTTCATAAATTCGGCGGCAAGGTGCGATGCGTCGCACGCGCTGCCCCCGTTGCCGAAGAGGAAAAGCTTGTTGCCGTCATTGAACGCCTCGGCAATTAATGAAGAGACTTCGCTGATAAGAGCCAGATGCGACTTGACGAATTTATCCTTGACTGCCGCGCTTTCCGCAAACAACTTTAAAATCTTTTTTTCCATCGGATTAGTTTACAGCCGGGGAGCATTATGAGTCAACCAGTTCAGGCAGGAATGGATTGGACCAATTCCATGCAATCGATCAGGCGCGGCAACCTGTTTTCCATTGCGCAGGGGCGCGCTTTATCACACCCCGCTTTGTTTTTTTTAAGACAGGGCGACCGCACGGGGCCGCCCTTACACATATCATTGGGCGCGCTAAAACGCGTCCCTATATTTTCATCTGTTTCCTGAATGTCGCTGTTACTGTAGCCGCCTTTGTCACATTGATCGTGCAGACAGCCGTCCTTGTTTTGTTCCCTGTTACCGTTCCGCCTGCTGCCTTGCATGTCCCGCCCCAGGTCGCCTTCGACACTGAATTCGCCTTTGCTGATATTTTTACCGTTGCCCCATGGTAATAATTGCCTGAATCGGTTGTGGCTGCAGGATATTTGAAGGTTATTCCCGTCGGCGCCGACACTACGCTGCCTCCGCCGCCCCCCTTGGCATTGACGGTTATTTCCCAGCGATGCTTCTTAACAGTGACATATGATGCGCCTTCGCCGACCCTGGATGTATTGTACTTGATCTTCATATATCCTGATTCGCCCCAATCCTTATCCCACGAGTTGCGGAGAATCCAGTATCCGTCTACATCAACTCCATTATTATCATTCCAGCCGACAAGGATTATCTGGTGATTTGTAGAGCCCCCGCAATTTTCATCGGTCGAAAAAACCCCTGACACATATTCATCAAACGCGTCGCCCGCGCAAACAGCCGCTGTTACCGGACCACGATTATATATGGCGTTTTTTATCTGCGCCACTGTAGGAACCGTCCACTCATCACCAGGAATAAACTTCCAGTATGACAAGATATATGGATGGTCATATGCAGCATCGCAGGAGCCGTCAGACTCTTCATAAGGCTTTGCCTTTTCAAGCACCGCTCCTATCTCCGTCTGATTTTTGCCCTTCTTTTTGTAGTGGTATTTATGGGCTGTAAGTCCGCCGTCACAGCCCCATTTGTTGGAGTTGCACGATATCAGGAACTGTTCCGACAGGTTCGTCAATGGATAGCCGCTGATTCTAAGGGCCGATTCCATAATGCCAACGGTTCCGAATGCCCAGCAGCTGCCGCAAGCCCCCTGGTCCCTGACAGCAGGAACCACGTGATATGCGCGCCAATCATAAGAAGAAGGAAGATCAGACGCCTCATCCTGAGACATTTCCCGGGCTTGCGACGTCTGGGATGTCGTCGGAGCCGTTTCTTTGACTGCATAAGGGTTGCTTAAATCCATTGTCGCGGGAAGGGCTCCGTCAGTTTCGAGGTTGAGCCGGATAATTTCATTATCCTGTTTGCGCCACGGGCGTCTATAGACAAGTTCGATCTGCGCCGCTCCGTCCTGTTTTACATCGAATACAAGAGTTTGACTCTCGGGCGCGCCATATTTATAAGCGCGTCTTTCAAAGGCCGTTTTATTGAATGTCACCCCTGCCCCTGAAGAAATATCCGGCTTCCAGTGATAACCTGTGCTGGGATTGCTGTCTACAACAACATACAGACGGCCTGCGGCAGGAGTCTTGCCGGATATGGACATCCTGACGGGTCCTGACAGCAATGAAATATTCTTTGCGATTTCTGTATGCAGTTTCCGGCGAAAATTCTTTAAAGATGTGGCGGACTGCGATTTGATCCTGTATACGTCACCGTTATCGCTGCGGAACTTCTCCAAACCGGCCCCGACTCCGTCTGCCGAGAGGTTATTGACCATCTCATTAAACGCAGCGGCTCTGGCTGTCGCTGTTTCTTCGGTCACGGCGCTGTCTGCCGTTGCAGGATAGACCACGTCAATAGTCCATCTGAAGTCCGGCGAATTCTCGCCATATACATTGCCGTTCCATCCAAAGACCATAATGCATGCGGCCACTGCAAATAACAAGACACCTTGAAATGCAATAGATATTGACTTAGCTGCTCTTTTCTGAACCATAAATATCCTTTCCCGAGTTTTTGGAGAATTTAAGATACCCCATCATGCTTGTTTTACAATAGCAATTAGAAGCAACTGATGTCTATTAAACCCAAAATTGTCATTAGGAACCGGAAAGGCCGTCATGGCTAGCCATATCGAAGTCTCGGCGCGGAGATATCGTATCCGGTTTATGACAATAATATCACACGGTTGACTGATAAACCCGGTAATGCCATATTATGCGCCGGCTGGTGAGCCTGTCGAACCATGACGAGACGAGAGATGGATACTCATGACAGACATCCTAATTATTTACAAAAAATATTTTTTCCCATTGACAATTCCGGGTTAAAATAGTGTTAACCTTTATTAAATGCCGGATTTCATCGCGAATAGGAGAAAGGAATGATCATAACACCATCTTCACCACGCGGGATGTGGGTTATTGTTTAGCGCTTTGTCCCGAGCGCTGATGCGAGCTGAAAAAATATGAGGAATAGTCTATACCGTACTCGTTGGGATCAAGAGTCCTCTTGACAGTCCTGAGATATCTGCCGTCTTCTCCCCTCTTGCTGAGATCAGCTACAAACGGCTTCACTTCACCGGATATCACAATCACCCTGGGCCTCTTGATCAGCGCGAGGTGCGGACGTTTGACGATGCCTATCTCGCCGCTGTCGAGCACCACTACGGATCCGACAGGATACACCCCCATCATGGATATGAAAATTCTTACCAGGGTGGGATCCAGTTCCGTCCCGGCTTTTTCGAGCATAACTTTTACCGCATAGTCGGGGGAGCGGCCTTTTTGGGCATAGCATCTGGAAGAAGTAAGCGCATCATACCATTCCGCAACACCTATCATTCTTGTATAGAAATCCTGCGAAGGAAGATGATGAGGCTTGGGATATCCGGACATATCATATCGCATATGGTGTTCATATGCGACAATAGCCGCCCTCATTATACGCTCATCCAGGTCCTCGAGCTCAAATAACATCCTGAAACCCTCTATGGTATGCTGTTCCATGGCATGCCAGTCTTCATCGGTGTATGCGCCTGTCTTTTCACGCACCTCGCGAGGCACAAACGGCAGACAAATATCATAAAGAAGGGCCACTATGCCGAGATCTACAAGCTCTTTCTTTGAAAGACCGATGTGATGCCCCAGCCTGACGGTAAGTATGCAGACATTAACGGGATGGCGTTTGGCGTAATCATACCTGTTGCTGTTAAGCGCCATCCCGAGCACTATCGGCTCGTCATCAATAACCATATCGATAATGTACTGGATGAGCCTTCTAAGCCTTTTCATTTCAGGCGCTGTTTCGGTCGTTATAGTATCCGGGAAATCTGCCACAAGCGACACAAGGTTATCATACAGGATCATTATCCTTTCCCTGACCCCAACCTCTTCACTGCCCGGATTTGCCTTTTTACCTTTAGTTTTCATTGCCCATTTTTCTTATTGCTTCATCAACATTATTCCTGAGAAGTTCACTCCCGGTTTGATCAATGCTTTGCAGTACCGGCAGGAACACCCTATAACCGTATGCCCCTATGCAGTGAGCTATGGCCGCCCTGTTTTCGTCATTTGCCGCCTTCCTGAAAAAGCTCTTCTTCCGCAACATGCCGCTCAGCAACTGGACCACTTCGTCTCCGTCATATCGGAGCAGGGCGCTGTAGTATTCCCGCTTTTCAGGATAGGCCAGACCCCTGAATCTTTTCTCGGTCACCTTGCCAATAAGCATTTGTTTTGCGATTTCATCCTCAAGTTTGCCCATGGAACCCAGCGCAAAATGTCTTACAGATTCATCAGTATCTTCCAGCGCCCGCCTGATAAAATCGGCCGCCTCGTTTCCGCCGAGTTCGGCCACCGCCTTAATCGACTCCCTGCGAACCCGGTTGTCCTTGTGATTGAGCATGTCAAGCAGATATTCCCTGGCCTTTTTATCGCCTATTTGTCTGAGCGTAATCACTATATTTCTGACTACATACCATTTTTCATCATGAAGCGCTTCGTAAAGCGCCGGCATATTTCTGCTGCCAATCATGACAAGCAGGTTGACAATCGTTTTTCTAGCTGATATCGTGTCGAGATAACCGAGCAGTTTGACAAGGACAGGGACAGAATTGTCGGCGAGAAGTATTGATAATTTATTGAAGGTATCCCTTTCGAGCCTGATCCCTTCATCCAGCATGGAACCAAGACGCGTAAGAAATCGCTCCGAACTGAAAAAAGAAAAAATATTCAGCAGGCTCCGCCTGAAATCCGAATCCGCTGAACTGACCATATATGCGGACCTGACCTGAATGAAGAAATCCATGAGCACATCCAGTTTTCTCTTGTCAAGCGCATATTCGACCGCCCTCTTCATGATCGCCTCGAGCTTGTCGTACTTTTTGTCCCCCGGAAGGAGGAACAGCTCCAGGCAGATGGCCAGGGCCTTGCCTGTGCGGTCATATTGGTTGGTGTCGGTATCCGATCGCAGCGCCATCAGTTCTTCATCGCTCAATTCGATAGTATCCGGTATCTGATATGTTTCATCAGCCATATCCGCCGCTTCGCTGTAAATCCTTTTGAGTTCTGCGGACAAGTCCGAATAATCTGAACTCTCCTGCTTAAGGGTTTTCATGATATCAGGCCGGTCGAATATTTCAGGCTCATAAACACTGCAGCTTATATATCTGAAATCCTGTTCCCATATGGCAGTGACCAGATCATCTCCAACAGCCGCGCGCCCCGAATCCCCGGCCAGCGCGACAACAAATCTGAACGCCTCGTCTCGTATCAACCCTGTCCTGAACAATATTTTTCTGATGCCGTCGCAGTAAAGCGCAGATACAAGGCCTGTTTCACCAGGCAGGGAACTCAGGATCTCCTCCATCTCGAACAATATCGAATCCGGTTTGATCTCAAAAACTATTTTGTCCTGATAGGCAAGGAGTTGCTGGATTTCCTGATAGAACTCGCTTACAACGTTCTCCACAATGCGATTACGCTCAGGATAGAGATGGGCTGCCTTGCGTGCGCGCACAAGAGCTTCGATAGTTTTCGTCGCAGTTAAGAGTCTTTCTTCCTGTGTAAGCATTAATACTATATTATATGCAGAAACCGAAGAAAAAAAACAAATTTGTTAATAAAAGTAATTCTGCTGAAATAGCTTTAATAAACAGGGTCTTAAAACCCGGCTGATATCCCGATCCCTGCAAAAGCATATAACAGGTATTATTATATCGGAGGCCCTGCAACAGAATGAACAAGCCCGCGATATGATTATCGGTTTGCTATATCAATAATATATTTGTTTGCCAACAGATAATCCATAAGGATCGTGACACTCTCATCTATCGAAAACTTGTCCGTTTCAAGCGTTATCTCTGGTATTTCCGGCTCTTCATAAGGGGCCGAAATTCCGCTTATCTCTTTCNCCCCGCCTGCCTTTGCCTGCATATATAACCGTTTCGGATCGCGCCTTTCACATTCCTGAAGAGGGCATTTGACATAAACCTCTATGAACTCATCATCGTCCATAAGGCTGCGCACAAACTCACGGTCTTCCCGGTAAGGGGAGATGCTGGCGACAAGGGAAATCATGCCTGCTTCAACAAAGAGCTTTGACACTTCACCCAGCCTGCGTATATTTTCTTTTCTGTCTTCAGGCCCGAATCCCAGATCCCTGTTAAGCCCGTGGCGGATTATGTCGGCATCCAGCACGAAACTTCTTATTCCCGTCATTGCAATGCGTTTATGCAGAGCGTGCGCCAGTGTCGACTTTCCTGCCGCAGTAAGGCCGGTAAACCACAGGACACAACTCCGGTATTCGTATTCAGCATTGGAACAAACGAATTCCTTCGGGGAATCCGCTATGGTTTCGGATAGAGCGCCTATTATGGTGCCGCCGCCTGCGATCCTGTACTCATCGGTAATGACAAACCTGCCGGTAGTTTCATTCTCATCGAAAAGATCGTAACTAACGGGATGGAATAACTTGAAGACGCAAACCGCCACATTATTGCGCTCGATGGAATCCCTGTCTTCATATCTCTGAAGCGATTCGGAATCAAGGACATAATCTATTTCATCAAGTATCCCGTGTACCCTGGCCGAAGCAAGTTTGAACTTGTAAACCTTGCCCTTCACCAAAGGGGCCTTCCCGATCCAGAATATCTTTGCCCTGAAACGGACACCGGAGTGCGGCAGAGGGCCGTCCCCTGACGCCCGGCACATGATCTCGCCAACCTTCGCATATATCTGGCGGGCAAGTGTTACCCCGGTCGCCCTGCCCCGCCCGATCTCGCTGAGGACCGGACTCGCAAACGCCTCTATGGATTGTACTCGCGAGGTCTTGCCGGAAGGCAAAAAGACAACGTCATCTCCTACCCTGACCACGCCCGACTCTACGGTGCCGGCAACAATCCTCCGCTCATCGAGTTTATAAACATCCTGCACCGGCATACGAAGCGTTGTGGCAGCGGCGGGAAGCTCCGTCTTGAACCCGTCAAGAGCCTCAAGCACGGTCGGCCCGTCATACCAGGGCATGCGCTTCGATTTTTCGGTTATATTGCAGCCCTCCATCGCGCTGACCGGAATGAAATGATGAGCTGTTAATTTAAGGCCGCGCAGATAATCGGAATATTCCTCTCTTATCTGATTGAACACCTTCTCGTCATAATCTACCAGGTCCATCTTGTTGACTATAGCCACTATATGCCTGATGCCCAGCATTGAGAGCAAAAGGCCGTGCCTTCTGGAGTTTTCAGCTATGCCCTCTTTTGCGTCAATCAGCAACAGGGCCGCATCCGCCCTGGCGGCGCCAGTGATCATGTTCCTGAGAAACTCTATATGCCCGGGCGCATCGAGAATAGCATACTCCCTGACCGCGCTCCTGAAGTATATCCTTGCTGTGTCTATGGTAATGCCCTGCGTCCTTTCATCCTTCAACGCGTCAAGGAGAAATGCGTACTCAAAAGGCTTGCTCAGTTTTTCGCAGACCTTGCGCACCATCTCGATCTTTTCCTTGCCTATCGTTCCGGTGTCGACAAGAAGACGCCCCACAAGGGTGCTCTTTCCGTGATCCACATGTCCGGCCACAACTATATTCATGCGTTCGCCTGTTATATCCGGGATAACCATTACATGTACCCTTCCCTTCTCAAGGTTTCAAGCGTTCCGTCGCCTTCCTTGTCCTGCTCCCTGCCGGACCGCTCGGGAATCTTTGAAAACTTTCCTACCCGCAGCTCCTCTATTATTTCAGGTATCGTACGCGCTTCGGACTCAACCGGGCTCGTGCATGGCCAGCACCCGAGTGAACGGTAACGTTTGCCCTCTCCGTGGTTGAAATAAAGCGGCACAACGGGTATATGCTCTCTGCCGATATATTGCCACACATTCAATTCAGTCCAGTCCAGCAGGGGATGAACGCGTATATGGCATCCGGGGGGGAAATCCGTGTTGAACTGGTTCCACAGCTCAGGGGGCTGCTCGCTTATGTCCCACACGTTCGCTATGTCCCTCGGAGAAAAATATCTCTCCTTTGACCGGCTGCCTTCCTCGTCAGCGCGAATACCCGCGATTATGCCCGCATAAGGGAGAGTTTTTTTATCGACCTCGTAGCTGCCTGTGGCATGATTGAAACGGTACCTCTTTCCCTTGCCGGACAGCGTGGCCTGCAACGCGTCTGTCTTGAGAAATTTGCAGCATGTCAGCCTGTCGGCAGTGCCGTCGGGAAATGTGATTTTATTCCTGAGAGCTTCCTCGTTTTTACCGACAACCATATTGAGCTTCCATTCCTGGGTAAGCCGGTCCCGATATTCTGCCATCGTCGAGATCTTGTAAGCCGTATCGATATGGATGAGGTCGAACGGCACATGTCCGAAAAACGCCTTTCTGGCCAACCATAAAAGGGCGGTGCTGTCCTTGCCGATAGACCAAAGCATACCAAGCGGCTTGAACTCGCGGTATGCCTCTCTTAATACGTATATGCTCTGTGCTTCCAGTTTGTCCAGATGATCCATAAGCTTAACCTCATTATTATTTGATGCGAGTCGTCTATCTTTCTGAGAAAACCCTCAGTTTGGTGATTTCGAAAAAAACCTTCTCTCCGATCTTTATGCCGAGCTTTGTATAGTATTCCCTGCTCATCTCCGCATAAACCGGCTCCTGATTGTCGTTCCTCTCCAGTTCGAGCCGCACAAGAGACCCGGCAATCCGCAAATGTTTTACAAGCGCGCCTATCGCAAGGTCGCTGCACTTGACGCGGTCTATAATAATTTCGTGCGGTCTTATATATGCAATAAATGGACTGTTCGCGTCCGGAGCGTCCGGCCGCTTCTCCGAAGGAATCGCCGCATCCCCTATCTTAACCATGCCGCCATCAACATTGCCATGCAAAAGGTTGACCGAACCCAGAAACTTGCAGACAAAGGCATTAGCGGGATGTTCGTAAATCTCATCCGGGGTCCCGGTCTGCTCAAGCTTACCGGCATTCATGACCGCAACCCGGTCGGCCACCTCGAAAGCCTCCTCCTGGTCATGGGTGACAAAGACACTCGTGATATTCAGGTCTTTATGCAGCCGTCTTATCCAGCGTCTTAAATCAAGCCGCACCTGTGCGTCAAGCGCGCCAAAAGGCTCATCGAGAAGCATGACCTTGGGCTCAACGGCAAGCGCCCTGGCAAGCGCAATCCTCTGCCTCTGCCCTCCCGACAGTTGTGATGGATACCTGTCCGCAGCCCATTCAAGCTGCACAAGGTTCAGCAGCGACTGCACCTTGTCCCTGATCTCCTCCTTCGAAGGTCTCACCCGCCTCGGCTTGACCTTCAGCCCGAAAGCAACGTTCTCAAAAACAGTCATATGGCGGAAAAGGGCATAATGCTGGAACACAAACCCGATGTGTCTCTCCTGTGTGCTTAATCCCGAGACTGTTTTCCCATCCACCGACACACTACCGGTGTCGGGCCGCTCTATCCCGGCGATAATCCTGAGCAGGGTCGTTTTGCCGCATCCCGAAGGCCCCAAAAGGGCCACAAGTTCTCCGGTCCCGACAGAGAGACTGATATCATTCAGGGCAGTGAACCCGCTGAAGATTTTTGTAACATTTTTTATCTCTATGCTCATACGATATTCCCCGACTCCCTTATAACGGATGCGAATTAAGTGAAGCCTTCCATTCAAGGGCCTTTTTTATACACAGGGTCACAAGCGCCAACAGCGTCAACAATGAAGCAAGCGCAAAGGCAGCGGCGAAGTTGTACTCATTATAAAGAATCTCAACCTGCAGCGGCAGCGTATTGGTTTCCCCGCGAATGTGTCCGCTCACAACCGAAACCGCCCCGAATTCCCCCATGGCCCTTGCATTGCAAAGGATCATGCCATACAATAATCCCCATTTGATATTCGGCAGGGTTATCTTGAAAAAGGTCTTTATACCCCCTGCCCCGAGCACAAGGGCCGCCTCTTCCTCTTCACTCCCCTGTCCCTGCATAAGCGGAATCAGCTCCCTCGCTATAAAAGGGAATGTCACAAACATAGTCGCAAGGATAATGCCCGGAACTGCAAAAATAACCTTTAGATCGTGCGCCTGCAACCATTCCCCAAACATCCCGTTTATGCCGAAAAGCAGGACAAAAACCATTCCAGCGACTACAGGTGAGACCGCAAAAGGAAGATCGATCAGGGCCAAAAGCATGCTCTTGCCGTAAAAGTCGAACTTTGCTATGGCCCAGGACGCCGAAATCCCGAACAGAAGATTCAACGGCAGGGAAACGCATGCGGCGATAAGTGTCAACTTGATAGATTGAAGAGTGTCCGGGTCTTTTATCGCCTCAATATATGTCCCGAACCCTTTTTCGAATGCCTGGGCAAATATTGCGCATAAGGGAAGGAATAGGAAAAGGGCGAGAAACACAAAGGCAACCGATATCAGGAGCCATCTTATGGCAAACGGTTCTGTCTGTGAACGCGACAGCCTTTTGCCGGATCCTCCTGTATTTATACTATTTTCCAAAAAAATCCCTCTGAATAAAATCTCCGAAATGCATTGTATCTACCAATACATCGCCTGATATTATACACTATGCAAGCCTTCTGCTGCTCCACCACTGAAGCAGGTTTATCATGAATAACAGGGCAAAAGATATCAGGAGCATGACTACGGCAATCGCCGTTGCCCCGGCGTAATCGAATTGCTCCAGCCTGGCCATTATGAGAAGCGGGGCTATCTCTGTCTTCATAGGCATATTCCCGGAAATAAAGACTACGGAGCCGTATTCGCCAATCGTCCTGGCGAAGGCAAGGGCAAACCCGGTAATCACTGCGGGCCAGAGGTTCGGCATTATCACCTTCATGAATATCTGTATGCGGTTGGCCCCCAGACTTGCCGCCGCTTCCTCGTACTCCCCGTCAAGCTCTTCAAGCACGGACTGCACTGTCCGGACAACAAACGGAAGCCCTATAAAGATCAGGGCGATAACGATGCCCAAAGGGGTAAAGGCCACCTTTATGCCGTATTTGATCAGATATTGGCCGACCCATCCCGTCTCGGTGAAAAGCGTGGTCAGGGCTATACCGGCCACAGCCGTGGGCAAAGCGAACGGAAGATCGATAAGGGCGTCGATCATATTTCTGCCCGGAAAGCGATAACGCACCAGCGCCCATGCAACCAGAAAGCCGAAGAAAACATTGATCAGAGACGCGACAAAGGCCGTTCCGAATGTGAGACGGTATGAAGCAAGCGCCCTTTCAGAGCTTACTATTGCCCAGAACTGAGGCCACTCCATAGTGGCGGTCTTCAGAAACAGCATGGAAAGCGGCAGCAGCACAAGAAGACTGAGATACAACACCGAATAACCGAGTGAAATTCCAAACCCCGGCAATATTGATCTTCGTTTCAGCATCCAAACCCCTGTAGTCAACAATTTATAAGTGAAAAAATAAGCAAGAACACTAAAGTGACAAAGGCCTTAATCCATCAGTTTCTTTTCTCTTCGGAAAGTTAAAGATGAAACGACAGATTAAAAGGAAAGGGGATCTTTCTGTTTATCTTTTCACTTTAAGCTTTAATCGTTTCACATCACCGGTTTCTATTTACTATAAATCTGGTCGAAGGTCCCGTTATCGCCAAAATGTACCTGCTGGGCCTTTGTCCAGCCACCGAATTCTTTTTCGACCGTTATGAGCTTGACCTTCCCAAACTGACCAGCGTATTTCTTTGCAACCTTGGACATCGTAGGACGATAATAATGTCTTGCTGCAATAGTCTGTCCCTCTTCCGTATACAGATATTTCAGATAAGCCTCTGCCACTTTGCGCGTGCCCCTGAGGTCAACAACCTTGTCAACCACCGCAACCGGCGGCTCAGCAAGTATGCTGAACGATGGCGTTACTATTTCGAACTTGTCCCTGCCGAATTGATTGATGGCGAGGTATGCCTCATTTTCCCAGGCCAGCAGGACATCTCCTATCCCGCGCTGCACAAAGGTGTTAGTAGAGCCGCGCGCCCCGGAGTCGAGCACAGGCACATTCTTGAACAGCAGCCCCATATACCATTTGGCGTTCTCATCAGGAGACAAGGCCCATTCTTTAGAGCTCCATTTTTTCTTTGCCCAGGCCCATGCTGCAAGATAGCTCCAGCGGGCAGCCCCCGAGGTCTTGGGATTGGGGGTAATAACCGAAACGTCCGGCCTGATCAGATCATGCCAGTCCCTGATGACCTTTGGATTACCCTTGCGCACAAGGAAAACGATAGTTGAAGTGTAAGGACAGCTGTTATGAGGGAGTCGTTTCTGCCAGTTATTCGATATTGATCCCGACCTGCTTATGGCGTCCACGTCATACGCAAGGGCCAGGGTAACAACGTCGGCCTCAAGTCCGTCTATGACTGATCGGGCCTGCTTCCCCGATCCGCCGTGTGATTGCCTGACCGTGATCTTTTCTCCGCTTTTCTTTGCCCAATAACTGACAAACGAGGCATTAAAGTCCTGATATAATTCACGTGTCGGATCATAAGACACATTCAATAATTTCGTTTCGGCAAAACCCTGGCCATGCATGACAAACAGGGCCGCTGCAAAAACAAGAAAAAATGGAATAGCAGTCATGAATCTTCTCATAAGTCCTCCGAAAAAAAATAAACCTTGATAAGATTTTTGATAATTATGTCATGTATAATAGCATAATTATACGACAAAGCACATGAAGACAGTTTGATCCTGCAGTCATGTAACATGCGGGATTGATTCACGCGGGAAATCCGGCCTGCCGGGGCTTTTTATTACCCATTGCCGAATCGTAAATATGGGACTGCCGACAAATATCAAAAGACCTCTCTGCATTAAATCGTGTATAATGTCAGATGCCTGCGCGGCAGTTGCCTGCTTAAGAAATAATGTGGCGCCAATTTTCTGTGGGGAGGGTTTTATGCTTTCAGAACGAGTGATGAAGATCAAGCCGTCGCCGACCCTGGCAATGGATTCAAGGGCAAAGGCGATGAAAGCTGAAGGGATGGACATAGTGAATTTCGGCGTCGGAGAGCCTGACTTCGATACTCCGGATCATATAAAAGAAGCCGCCATAAAAGCCATCCGCGACGGGTTTACCAAATATACGGCGGTAGGCGGCATAGTCGCGCTTAAGGACGCCATAATCGACAAGCTGAAAAAAGATAACGGCATCGAATATAAAAGGGAAGAAATAATAGTCTCGTGCGGCGCAAAACATTCCCTCTATAACATTGCGCAGGCTTTTTACGGTCCGGGAGATGAGGTGCTCATACCCTCTCCGTACTGGGTTTCCTATCCAGACCAGGTCCTTTTGAGCGGAGCCGCCCCGGTCTTTATAAAAACGACGGAGGAAGACGGCTTCATGCTCAAACCCGAGTCGCTGGAATCGAAGATCACAAAGCATACAAAGGCCCTTATACTGAATTCGCCGTCGAATCCCACAGGGTGCATATATGACAAAAAGTCCCTTGAGGCCATTGCCGATATAGTGGTCAGGAAAAATATCTTCGTGATCTCGGATGAAGTTTATGAAAAGCTTATTTATGAAGGCCGTGAGCATATCAGCATCGCTTCATTCGGTAAAGAGATCAAAGAGAGGACTATTGTCGTAAACGGTATTTCCAAATCACATGCCATGACGGGCTGGCGCATAGGTTATGCGGCAGGACGCGCCGACATCATAAAGGCAATGACTAACATCCAGAGCCAGTCGACATCGAATCCGACCTCCATATCCCAGGCGGCTGCGGTAGCGGCGCTCAGGGGGCCGCAGGAATCGGTCGGCATAATGCGGGATGAGTTCGACAGGCGCAGGAAATTTCTGGTCGACGGGCTGAACAGCATTAAGGGTATCCGATGCCTTCCCCCGACCGGGGCTTTTTATGTGTTCCCAAATGTCTCTGCCCTGTACGGCAAAAAGGCGGGCGAAAGGGCAATAAATTCTTCACTCGATTTCGCGCTCTATCTGCTTGAAGACGCAAAGGTGGCGCTTGTTCATGGAGAGCCCTTCGGAGACGACAACCATGTCAGGATCTCTTATGCAACCTCTATGGAGATGATCAGCAAGGCCCTCGTGAGAATAAGAGAAGCAGTGGATAATCTCAAATAAGAAGCGTAAAATTAGAAGTATCAACTAACAAGTCCGGATACAGAAGGGGCAATGACAGAAAACAGGGCGTATAAAAGCGGCTATGTCGCGCTTATAGGAGTACCCAATGTGGGCAAATCCACATTGCTTAACACCATTCTTGGCGAAAAGGTCTCTATTGTCACGGCGCGCCCGCAGACCACCAGAAACAGGATCACAGGTATCAGGACGAAGGCGGATTCGCAGATAGTCTTTTTAGACACCCCCGGCATTCACAAGCCGCTCAAACTGCTCGGGGAGACCATGAACCGCCTGGCGTTTGCGTCACTCGAAGAGGTGGATGTCGTCCTCTTCATGGTGGAACCCAGGCCGCCAACGGACGGAGATATCTTTGTCCTCGGAAAGATCAAAAAGGCAGGCAAACCGGTATTCCTTGTGATCAACAAGTCGGACACCGTAAATAAAGTGGAACTCCTGCCGGCAATTGAGGCATTCAGCCGCATCTTTTCTTTTTCCGAGATCATCCCTGTTTCGGCCCTCAGAAAAGAAGGGATTGACGACCTCATGGACACGCTGATGAAATATATCCCCGAGGGGGCGCAGCTTTATCCTGAAGATATAGTGACCGATCAGATGGAACGCTTCATGGCCTCGGAGATCATCAGGGAAAAAATAATCAGTGAGACGCAAAAAGAGGTTCCTCACGCGGCGGCCGTGTCTATCGATGAATGGACGGAGAAGGAAGAGGGGCTTGTCTTTATCCGGGCAAATATTTATATTGAAAGAGAAGGACAGAAAGGTATTATAATAGGAAAAAACGGCGCGCGGCTGAAATCGATAGGAACAAAGGCCAGGCATGACATCGAACGGCTGATCGGCACAAAAGTTTTTCTGGAATTATGGGTCAAAATCAGAAAAGACTGGCGTGGCGACGAACGCGCGCTGAAGGAATTGGGGTATAAATAATGCTTTTACAGATGAAGGTTGACGGACTGTTATTCGACCCGCGGAGCAGTATGTATATATTGCTTTTGCAGCAGGTGGACGGCAACGGCACACTCCCTATCTGGATCGGCAAGCCTGAGGCCGATTCGATAGCGCTGGCTGTCGGTAAAGTAGTGACGCCGCGCCCCCTGACTCACGATCTTGTCAAGAATGTCTTCGACGCCCTTGATGTGAAGGCGCTACGCGTGGTGATTACTGAGATAATCGAGAATACCTACTATGCTCTCATTTATGTTACAGACGGCAATAAAGAGATCACAATAGATTCGAGACCTTCAGACGCTGTTGCCGTGGCCCTGAGGACGCAGTCTCCGATATATGTGGAGGAAGAAGTGCTGGATATCAGAAAGGCCGACGAACTTGAGGAGTGGCTGAAGAACCTCAAGCCCGAAGACTTCGGGAACATCATGTAGTGCTCAGCAGAACCGAAGGGATCGTACTTAAAAGCTCTGTTTACGGAGAGGCTGATCTGATAGTCACCTATCTTACCGGCGACCATGGAATAGTGAAGGTGTTCGCCAAAAGCCCCCGCAAGACAAAAAGCCGTTTCGGCAGCAGCCTTGAGCCTCTCACCTATTCAAAAATTTCCTGGATCGGGAAAGAAGACGCCAACCTGCCGAGACTTACCCAGTCGGATATAATCACACCGTTTTATGCCCTAAGAGAGGATTACCATTCTTTCATCCGCCTGTGCGGAATACTCGAACTTATAACCCGCTTCCTGCCTGAAAGAGACCCTAACCCCGACATCTTCTGCCTGCTTCACAAACTGCTCTCGACAATAAAACCGGGAGAAGAAAACAACCTGTATTATCTCTATTTCAAGGTAAGTTTTCTCGGCCTGTCGGGATACCTGCCGAAACTGGACGAATGCGGCCGCTGCTCGAAAAAATCCGCGATGGATAAAGCCGCCGCCAGATTCTACGTTTCACACGGCGCATTAATGTGCGAGTCATGCGCTGCCGATAAATCAGAGGCCATATCGGTGTCGCCCGGGGCTCTGAGATTTTATCTGAGTTTCATAAAATGGCAATTTTCGAATATCGGCAGGGTAAAGGCCCCTGCTCCGCTCGTATCCGAAATGACCGACCTGATCGACACGCATATAAAATATATTTCATCCAGACCGCTGAAAACAGTCGCTTTCAGCCAAAGCAGCTTCCACAAATAGCGATTGTGTACAAGCCGCAGTCCTTTTCGCGGCCCCGTTCGCTTGACAGAACATGCTGAATTAATTTATAAAAGTCTGTTTATCTATATTGTTTGATATGATATGCAGAAACATTTTGTGTCCGGTCACAAAAGACAGGACTATGAAGTATTTTTTTAGACTATATCTACACTAAATCATAAGGGGAGATTCACGGATGGCCAGGATTCGTATTGCTGTTGCAGGCGTGGGAAATTGCGCAAGCTCCCTGATTCAGGGAATAGAATATTACAGGTCTCTCGGAAAAGACGCCGCAGACGCCGCCCTGGGACTTATGCATTATGATCTGGGTGGTTATCTGCCCAGCGACATCGAGATAGTTGCGGCATTCGATATAGACAAGCGCAAGGTCAACAAGCCCCTGAGAGAAGCCCTCTTTGCAAGACCCAACTGCACCAAGGTCTTTTTCCCCAATCTGCCGGAATTCCCGGTCAGGGTCAGCATGGGACAGATCATGGACGGCATCTCCTCTCATATGGCGGAATATGCCGATGAACGGCGTTTCATTGCTTCGGACGAAAAGCCGTGCGATGTGGCAAAGGTCCTCTCCGACAGCGGCGCAGATATGCTCATCAATTACCTGCCCGTGGGCTCGGAAAATGCGGTCAGGTATTACGCAGAGGAATGCCTCAAGGCCGGAGTGGCTCTTATAAACTGCATTCCCGTATTCATCGCTTCAGACCAGGCCTGGATCAACCGGTTCGAAGAAAAAGGCATACCGATAATAGGCGACGATGTAAAATCCCAGATAGGCGCTACGATAATTCACCGTATGCTCGCAAAACTCTTCATGGACCGTGGAGTCAAAGTCGACCACACATACCAGCTGAATGTCGGGGGCAACACAGACTTTCTCAATATGCTTAACTACAGCCGCTTAAAGTCTAAAAAAATATCGAAGACAGCGGCGGTCACCTCGCAGATAAGCCACAGTGTTTCGGCCGACGACGTGCACATAGGCCCGTCCGATTATATCCCGTGGCTCAATGACAACAAAGTCTGCTTTCTCAGGATGGAAGGTTACGGCTTCGGAAATGTCCCGATGAATGTAGAAGTCCGGCTTTCGGTGGAAGACTCTCCGAACAGCGGGGGAGTGGTCATCGACGCAATACGCTGCTGTAAAATTGCGCGTGACAGGGGTGTCGGAGGCTTGCTGCTCTCTCCGTCGTCATATTTCATGAAGCGCCCCTTCAGGCAGTTCCCCGATGAAGATGCAAGGCATATGGTTGAGGAGTTTATTTCTGCGAAAAGGGAGAGGTAATTGCTGAGCCGGAGGTTCGGTCATATCCTCGACAAACCGTTCGCCCCTGTTGCGAAATACATACCTCTAAGCCCCAACGCCCTCAGCATAACAGGCCTCATCATTACAGCCGTCGCTTTTTTTGTTATCCCGTTTGATCTGACGGCAGGCGGCATACTTGTCGCCGTCGGCGGAGCCTTCGACGTGCTCGACGGTTTTATTGCCCGGGCCACGGGCAAAAGGACAACCTTCGGCGCGTTCCTTGATTCGACTCTCGACCGTTATTCCGACTCCCTGCTGATACTCGGAGTGTCCTGGTATTTCTATATGATCAACGATATTGCGGGCATAGTCATTTCAGCTTGTGCCCTTGTTGGAGCCCTTGTGACAAGTTATGCCAGGGCGCGCGCCGAGGGACTCGGAATCGAATGCAACGTCGGAATCCTTGAAAGACCGGAGAGGGTTGTCATTATATCGGTCGGCTGCATTACCGGATGGATCCTGGCCGCCATGCTGATTATATGCGTCCTCGGGCACATAACCGTCATCCAGCGAATCACCCATGTCTATAAGCGGCTCCACGACAAACCATAGAATTGCGGAAAATTATCCCCGAGTCGTCAATTCTTTGAAAACAATCTTAAGGACATCATGGACAACCATTGCCGGAGTTGCGCTTGTATTCTGATAAACAGTAAGATATACTTAAATATCCTCACAGACCTTTGACGCTAATTTCCGGTTATTCAGGAGGGGTAGTTTAATGGAATCTCAAGCTATATTGACCGCAGCCTTCGTCATTCTGGTCATCGCCGTGGTCGGGGGCGCAGGATTTCTGGTATTTTTTGCCATCCAGATCAGGCATATCACAGTGACTGTAACCGACTTCTGCAGGCATACAGATGAAAAGTTGATGCCGGCGCTGGAGGAGACCGAAAAAACACTTAAGAGCATCCGTGTCGTGGCAAACGACATGGGAGCAATTACGGCCAACATGCGGGAAGTTACCGATGCGGTATGCGAGGTCGCTGTGAACATCCGCGCGGTAAGCTCGCTGGTAAACGATGTAAGGGAAAAAGTGTCATTAAAGACGCTAGGGATAAAGGCCGGGGTCCAGGCGGCCCTCGGCATGTTATTAAAAAATACAGGCGACAGGAGGTAACAAATATGAGCCATCAATATGACGACGGTTACGGATCAGGTTCAGTATTACTTGCCTTTATTCTTGGAGGATTGGTAGGGGCGGGCATAGCGCTTCTCGTGGCTCCGCAATCGGGCATCGAGACGAGGAAAAAGATAAAGGAATTCGCGGAAGATGCGACGGACAAGGCAAACGAATTAGCTGAAACAACAAAGGAAAAGGTTGTATCCTCAATCGACACGGCAAAGAGTATGTATGAAGAGCAGAAAGCGGCCGTAGCCGCTGCTGTGGACGCCGGGAAACAGGCGTATCAGAGGGAATCGACCAAGTAACCTTGGTTTGAATATGCTTGCCAGGGCATCCGGTATTGAGCCGGATGCCTTACTTTTTTTAATGCCATCAGCAATAAGCCGCAAGCCATAAGCTGATAGCTAAGAGCTGAATTATGAACCCGACTGATCAGGATTTTGATTTCATGAAAATAGCCCTGAAAGAAGCCAGACTGGCTTTCGATGAAGGAGAAGTGCCTGTCGGCGCGGCCCTGGTAGTTGATGGAGAACTGATAGTGACCGCCAGAAACAACAGAGAGGCATCCTTCGATCCTACCGGTCATGCAGAAACAATGGCTATTCGTGAAGCCTCACGAAAGCTCGGACGCTGGAGGCTTTCCGACGCGACCCTGTATGTAACCAAAGAGCCCTGTCCCATGTGCGCCGGAGCTATGATTAACGCCCGGCTCGGACGGCTGGTCTACGGCTGCGGCGATGTAAAGGGAGGGGCTGTGGCCAACCTGTATCAGCTCCTTTCGGACAGCAGGCTCAACCATCAGGTGGAAATCACAGCAGGAGTATTGGAGGAAGAGAGCGCCTCGCTGCTCAAATCTTTCTTTGAGGCCAGACGAAAAAACAGCCGGGACTGAACGATATGCGCTCAACGGCTTGAACGGCTGAAAAAAATTCATGTATAATAACAGGCTGTATCTGCGTTGATGGAGAGGTGGCTGAGCGGTTGAAGGCGGCGGTCTCGAAAACCGTTGTAGGGGTGACCCTACCGGGGGTTCGAATCCCCCCCTCTCCGCCATCCGATATTGCAAGACGCGCCCTAGCCGTTGAATTTCTTGATCGCCTCTGGGCTAACCGGGGTGAAGAAATTGATCAAATTCCCGTCAGGGTCACGAAACAGTAAAGAGCGGTTTCCCCATGGCATGGTGGTCGGCTGCTGGACAAACTCACTGACGACGTTTTTGAGTCTTCCATATTCCTTGTCTACGTCATCAACGCGGAACTCGATAATGCAGCTATGGTTGTCAGCAGGGCGCGCGGACCCGGCCCCAAATAGAGCCATGGTGCTCTCGCTGCCTATTGCCAAGGTGCAGGCAGGCGTCGCTAACTCAGCAAAATCCTCTGTGTAGCGTGTAGCCGACAGGCCTGTAATACTTTCGTAGAATTCAACCAGGCGGCTTACGTCGCTGGTGATTACTCGCATCGAAACTAGATTCATGATGATCTCCTTTAGGGGTGAATTCTAAATTCCACACATTGGGCTGAATTTGTTAAATCAGCCTAGCCCCTTTTTGCCTTCCCATTGTCCTTTATATCTTTAATTTACATACTCCGTATAATATGTTAGAAAAATATTGTTTCCTCACCTTCTAGTACTCGGTCATCTTTTGTAACGAAAGTTACCTTAACTTTGCCAGTCATGTTCGAGGGCCGCATAATGAAACTTGAATAAACAATACGCCCAATCGGAAACATGATTACTTCATGCTCAAAGGCACCTCGGCCAACCTTGGTGCGTCTGAATGATGAATTAGAAATGGGTATGCTTGTTGAGTAGAGCGTTAAATCCTGTTTAACCATGCGGCTATACAGTGAAAAATCATGATGCGTCCCGATGATTTCTAATGCAAGTGTCCCGGATGCAGTTGTCATTGCGCCAGTATTATCGGCTAGAATAATATATATGAATAACCCATCTGAACCTTCTTTATAAGCCGTAACTTGCTTTATGTAGCTTGGCGGTGCACTGTTAAGCGGTATCATATCAGAGCAGCCAGATATCAGAAAAATGACTATAACGAGACTAAACAGCAATCGGCTCATGTTTGCCTCCCATTTACTAACCTATAACGCGAAGGATCAGCGGCACGGTACCGCCGCAACCGCAGGAACCTTTGGTTATGCATTCTACTTCCGCGTTGTAATAGACCATACGTCTCTTAAGAAACTTCTTACTGACTTAATAGCACTGTAGGCGTCCTCTCTACTTATGATGAATCTATCAGAAAGTGTCTCGCACTTATCTCTATACGGATGTTTATAACCATTCCTGTGTTTAAAAGAATTGACCTTATCTCTCAGATCTGCAACGTTTTCATAATTACTCATTTCTTTTATGTTTATACCGTAATGACTCTCAATCCTTTTTATGTTGGTCCAAATCTTTGGATCAGAAGCAAAAGTAGGCTGATTCTTCTGTGGCTTTTCATTCTTTACCGACGGCAACCCGGCTGCGATGTACGTAAGTTCCCTTTCAACAAGAGCGTTCAGTTCACCTAGACCAGCGCGAATTGCTATCTTCTCCCACATTTCTGGTATGAAATAGGCGTTTGCCTCATCGTCATAATGTGTAAACTCTCCAGCATCAGACCTATTCTTTATAGCCAAATACTCCGTGTCAGCTGCATTTATTACAACGATTAGAAANGAGCGGATAGCACTCAATTCAATATCCAGAACGATTAAATTCCCCATAGTATCTCTTCATTTATTGCATAACGAGCCTGTAGAAAAAGTCTGTTATTAAAAAGAATCTCTTTATCCATTGTCCGATTTGGGTTATTCATGAGGCTTTTGATTCTATCAGTTACCTCGGTTGTGTATATTTTCCCAGTTTGCCTTCATTATGTCAACTGTTTATTGCCCAATTCCTTTTGCTTTTTTCTTCATATCCATATCCAAACCCGTATCAATGTATTTTCAAAATGAAGGATATGCTCAAATGTGCCCGGCAGGATCTGTTTGTCAAAGCAGATCGGAATGAACTTGCCCTGTTAATAATCGTATTTCTTGTATCTCGCCATACTTTGTCCCCCGTATCACAGGTTCCTGTCACTTTAAAGCAACTGCATATGGCTTATTATAAGGCTTTCAGGGCTTTTTCTACAGGCTCAACGCGGAAGCTCACCGGAAGCGGCTGGTAAGACACGATCCGGGGTAGCGCGATGTTAAGCCCTATTTTTCTCTAATAAATATCCTGATACGTATTTATGAATGATACTTGATATCAATGTTTGGTAAGGAATTCCCTCCTGTGCAGCTATAACCTGCACCTGATCCAAATCCTTTGATGACATTCTAATATTTATCCTCTTGTCTTTTTGCAATGTATTTCTTGCATACTCCTGCAGTTTCCTGATCTCCGCCTTTGAATTTTTGACAGCTTTCCATTCTCCACGATCATATGAATCAAGAATATCTTTTTCCTCTGCATCTAATAATATTTTTTTCATTGTTTTGTCCTCAGATATTTGTTTGTAGCTTTTCTGCTGGGAATTATGGTTTTCAAGAATATCTCATCGCTATTTTGAACATAAGGAATAAGATAAACATAATCGTCAATCAAGACTGAAGCTATTTTTTGCCCCGGATATTTATTTTGATTAGGGTGCTCAATTGTTTCCTGGATATCTCCCCTTTCCATCAATATAACGACTTGTTCAAAACAAACACCTCTGCTGTTCTTCAGTAAATCATTCTTTTCATTGTCCCATCGGAAAACCTTCATACTATATATTTACGACAACGTGTGCCTTTTGTCAATATGTTTTCTGGGCTTAACGAAAAAATCACCCGGAGCGTAGCGATCGGGTGTATTGAATGGTTCGGCTTTTAAGCAATATTTTGGCGCGGCTAGATGGTGATAAGCATTGTTTAACTCATCTCTCATCATCTAATGGTTCCATCTTCTCGGTATCTAAATTGGAAATAGAATTTGAGAGAGATATGATAACTGGTTTTAGGGTTGCCGTAAATCCTCCCTGACCAAACTGCATTTCATTATTGGATGAAAATAGATCACATACCTTCGCAATTTCCCTTATTACTTCATTCACCGAATCGAGAATGTTTTGAAAATCATTTATTGAAAACTGAAGAGTTTGACTGTGATTCCATGAGCGTTCCGCGTTGTTCTCTTCATAAGTTGTCTTCAAGTCAGTTACAGTAGCGAAACCGCCTGGTTGACCAAAACTCCCCGGGTGCCAAATACCATGAATGAATAAATTTCTTGTTTCTCGAGTTGATTCTATTGCTTTAATGACAATAAGAATCTCATTTTCTTCATCCCAGTATTGCCGGGAGAGTTTTCTCAATATTCTTAAATTCTCACTCAATTGAGATGCGTCTAAGAAAGCCGACGCAACAACTGATTTATCACCAAATGCAATTCCTGATATAAGCATACGCAAATCCGCTTCCATCCTTGAGAAGGCCACGGTCAATACACCAAAAGCAAGATAGAATTTATCGTTTTTCATATCATTTGCCAACGAGCCTGTAGAAAAAGGCTGTTATTAATAGTCATCTCTGATTTCTTCGCCCGCTTTTGATTTCAGTTCCAAGCTTTGATTTATTCAGTTGCTCCGGTTGTGTATATTTTCACAGATCGTCTTCATTATGTCAACTATTTGTTGCCCAATTACCCTTGCTCCTTACTTTAAACCAAAATTATAGTTCTGGGGCCACCCATGATATCTATTACAGTCATATCGAGACTTCTAATGACATTCGGATATAATGAAGGTAAGGGAGCAGGCTCCTGAACCATATATGTTCCGGGTCTGATTCAGGCAGGACTTAATGGGTATCACGGCTTTCAAGCGTATTGCAGGGGCGGCTCTTGTGGCCGCCCTGAGGGCAACGCCGATTCCGGACAAGCCGGAATGACTGCTGAATAGCATATTAGCTCATAGCTTGAGAGTTCCATTATGAGACTGTTAATAATTTCAAAATCCATAAACATGAAGGAGGAGAGTGAAATGTACAGGAGCGTTATTACTTTTGTGGTTATTGCGCTGGCGTCTTTTGTTCTGATATGCGGGGGAGACCGCTCATCCTATGCGGCCGACCAGAAACAAACCTCCGGCGCACAGGCAGTAAACACCGGTGAGAAAAAGACATCTTTCGATGCGCATGACCCTACGGTACGGTATCATTTCAAGGATAATGACATGGACTGGACCTTCGGCTTCCTGCTGGGCAACACCAGCAACCATGGCATAGAGATCGGTGAGGCCTACTACACCGCCGGCCGTATCAAGAACGGCGACGCAGCCAGTTGGCAGGCGGAGTGGATCAATATGGCTGACCGTTTGGCGGCCAGGGCGGAAAAGACACTGCAGGCAGGGCACAAGGTCAGCGCAGTCAGGCAGATGCAGCGGGCCTCCTACTACTATCGCGCTGCCATCATATCCATGATGCCCGATGACCCACGCCTCAGGAAAGTGGCCGGCCTCAGCCGCAGTCTGCTCCGCAAGGCGGGCGAGCTGATGGACCCGCCGTTAGAGTATTTTGAAGTACCCTTCGAGGGCACAGTCCTGCCGGGCTATTTCCGCAAGGCGGACAACAGCGGGAAGCCTCGCCCCACGCTGTTCATGATCGGAGGCGGGGAGACGTTCGCCGAAGACCTCTGGTTTCACATTGCGCCCCAGGCATTTGAGCGGGGATACAACTTCATCACCGTGGATCTGCCGGGCCAGGGGCTGCTGCCCTGGGAGGGGAAGTATTTCCGGGCCGCCATGCACGTTCCAATTTCAGCAGTCATTGACTATGCCATCAGGCGGCCCGAGGTTGATCCCCGACGCTTTGCCGCCTATGGCATCAGCGGAGGAGGAGGTTTTGCCCCCCAGGCTGCCATGTATGATCCTCGCATCAGGGCTGTGGCGGTCACCGCTGCTGTGGTGGATGCGGAAAGGCTGTTCAGCACAATGCCGGTGGCCACCACGACTCCCGAGATTCTTGAGGGTTTCGCCAGTTTTCATCGCAATGTCGTCAGGCTGGTGGCCTTCCGCTGGGGTGTCAAGATGGACAATATTCCCGGTCTGGTTGCAGCCAACAGGGGCTTTACCTTTGATCCTGCAAGGATCAAGGTCCCTGTCCTGCTGCTTGTGGGAGCGGGCGAGTATGCCGACAGGGAAGTCCGGCGGCAGCAACAGGAGTGCATGGCCAAATTGCCGAACCCTAAATCAAGGCTTATTGTTACAGGCTTTGAGGACGGAGCTTCCAGCCACTGCATCGGCGAGAACCGCAGCCTGATGGGGGAGATCCTGTTCGACTGGCTGGATGAAGTTTTGAGATAACCGGGAGTGTGAAAGTATGGGCATACGTAAACTGATAGCGATTGCGGCGCTGCTGGTAGCTATGCCGCTCACAGCATTCGCGAGCGGGATAAATACCGATGTCGTTCAGCTGCATAGCGGTCCCATACGCGGCGCTGCAGACGGCAATGTGCGCATATTCCTAGGCATTCCCTATGCGGCCCCGCCTGTTGGAATATTGAGATGGAAGCCTCCGCAGGAGGTTGCTTCCTGGACAGGAGTGCGCGCCGGTACTGCTTTTAGCCGTTCCTGCCCGCAGCCGGGGCAGAAGGATGCCGGCGCATTCAGCGAGGACTGCCTGTATCTGAATGTCTGGATCCCTGCAAAAAAAGCGGACTCCAAATTGCCGGTCATGGTCTGGATTCACGGCGGAGCCTTTAATTTCGGTTCCGCATCCCAGCCGGAATATGACGCCCGGAATCTTGCCCGAAAAGGCGTGGTGGTCGTGACCCTCAATTATCGGCTGGGGCCGCTGGGATTTTTAGCGCACCCACTGCTTTCCGGAGAATCCGGTCGCGGTGTTTCAGGCAATTACGGACTGCTGGACCAGATCGCCGCCCTGAAATGGGTACAGAAAAACATCTCTGCCTTCGGGGGAGACGCAGGCAGGGTGACAATCTTTGGTCAGTCTGCCGGGTCTCGGTCCGTTTCACTGCTGATGATCAGCCCTTTGGCAGCAGGGCTTTTTCATAGGGCCATCGCCCAAAGCGGGGGACCTATAATCGGCTCCGAATATTTAAATCCCAACTTCAACGGCAACATGGCCGATGTGTCGAAAATGGGACAGAGACTGGCCGCCAGGCTGGGCTGCGACAAGGCGGAAGACATCCTGGCTGCAATGCGCGGCAAACCGGCTCAGGACATAATAGCGGCGGCCGATTGCAACACAAGCGTATTTGACTATGAAGGACTTTTTTTTGCGCCGGTCTTTGATGGCTGGGTACTCCCGAAGGACCCAATAGCGGCATACACCGGCGGCAGGCAGCGCGATGTGCCGCTGATTACAGGCAGTACCCTCAATGAAGGGACTTTGTATCTTGCCGGCGAAACAGTGTTGTCCCTCGAAAAATATACATCCTTCCTGAAAGCCAGGTTTGGCGCAAATTATGCGCTTGCCTTAAAGATGTTTCCTGCTCAGAAAGCGCAGGATGTTGCACCGGCCATTGACAAGGTCCTGACCGTGGCGGCAAATGCGCAACCGGCAAGGCTGATTGCGCATTCCATGGAGAAGAAGAAATCCAGGGCATACCTGTACCAGTTCACCCGTCTGCCCAACACAGCTATAGCGCGCAAACTGGGCGCGCACCACGGGGTTGAACTGGCTTATGTTTTCGGAAACCTTGCGCCGCCTGAGAGCTATAATGAAGTGGACAGGAAACTATCCCATGACATGATGGAGTACTGGGTGAATTTTGCCAAAACCGGCAATCCAAACAGTAAAGGGCTTCCGGAGTGGCCGTCATACACAAAAGAATCAGACATCAATCTTGAATTTTCGGATGACATTCATCTCAATCAGCGTCTTTTCATGAGAGAGAATGATTTCATCAGCCGCATGCGGCAGTATGGTTATGAGTAAAGTCGCCTGATTATATATAAAAAGCTTGGGAGCGGGCCTGAAATGTTGAAAAATATTTGCAGTATTGCGATAATCTTGTTCGCTTTCTGTGCCCTGACCGTCTGCGCAGAAAGTTCTGAGTTCTGGGGACATCATACTTAATTGCCCCTGTTTCCCTTTGCCCCGGCTTCTGTCTTCTCAATAATCTGCCTGTCTCAAATTCCAAGCTCTTCCCATTCGCGTTGGCGCATCCTTATCACTTACATTCGTGTCAGGGTCAATGGTAAGCTATAAGCAAAACATACTTGTGTAAAAAGGCCGATATGCTTGAAAATGAGAATGATCAGGCGCTCTTCTCTTCGTTAATCAAAATCAACTATGACAAACGTTTTATAAGAATCGCCCAGGACTTCATAGAAAATCTCAGTTTACTGGCCGGGGCAAGCAGGAACGAGGGCCTCAGGATTTCCCTGCTGGTCGAAGAATGCCTGGTTTTTATTATCGATAAATATTTGGATTGCCGGGTAGCGGCCCATATTCAACTTTTCTTTAAGGTGACTGCAGACAAGAAAGTATGTATTGAAATTACGGATATCGGCCCGCCCATTCACGAAAGCATGATCACGTCTTTTGATATTGCGAATGAGAATTCTGAAGCGGAGCTGTGGTATAAGCTTGTGCAGGAGCTTTCCGACAGGTTTGTCTTTATCAATCAGGGCGGCTCGGGATGGCTTATTCAAATTGAAAAAAATATGGTTCCGCCGAGATGACCTATGGCTGCATGTTCAACCCTCACGGCAAGGCCAGACCGGGGTCCGTGGGGCGGCTGGTCCCCGGCTACGATGTCAGGCTTGTTGACGACGAGGGCAATGCAGTCCCTTCAGGGGCTGCGGGAAACCTACTTGTCAAAGGCCCCACTATGTCGCCATATTACTGGAACCTCCCGGAGAAAAGCGCGGAGACCATGCTTGCCGACGGTTATTTCCGCACCGGCGACGTATTTGTGGAGAGAGATGGATATTATTGTCAGGGCCGCAGCGACGACATGATCAAGTCCGGAGCCAACTGGGTTTCACCCGTACGGGTAGAGGATGCCCTGCTCAGCCATCCGGCAGTTGCTGAATGCGCCGTTGCTGCCATACACGAGGGAACCACTTGTCAAACCCGGAGCCTTCGTGATTCTTGCCCCAGGGGTAGTTAAGACGCATACTCTGGCTCATGAGTTGAGGAAACATCTGTTGGAGCGCATACCTGATTATATGTGCCCTGTGCGCTTCGAGTTTGTTGCGGAACTGCCGCGCACAGCAAGCGGAAAAATTCAGCGATTCCTCTTGAGGAATGGCATTAGACAAAAAGGAGAAGGACATGACTAACATCGATGAGTTGAAAGCCTTAATGCTGGAGATCGGAGTAGATGAAAATGTAGTAAACAGTCTTGACCCTGCGGCGCCCCTGGCGCTACAAGGAACTGATTCCATGGATTTCCCTATTTTTGCCGGAGCTGTTGAAGAGCGTTATGGAGTAGCGATATCCGATGATGATGGCTTTAAGCTGAAAACACTGAACGACTTCGAGAAATTCATAAACGGGCAGAAATAACCACAGACAGAACTGAGGAGCTGTGCCCCTCCTCAGGGCACAGCTCCGGAATATCCGGAATACGGCAGCCGGTTCATCTGCCCTTCCCGTATGGCAGTCCCATCACTGGTCATTACTTTTTATTGGCGGCATCCTCCATTAACGTCACACCCTGTTCCATCAGGATGACAGTCCCGGCAACCTCATAGCACTTATTAATATGGGAATGAATAATGGATCTCATGGCGATGAAACTTATTCCGGCAGACACCATCTGCCCTATGACCGGAACATATTTGGCAGTCTGTTTAACGGTCAGGCGGATACCCATCTTTTTAAAGACCCTGATTATGAGAGCCCTGGTCAAATATTTTCCGATCATGTTTGATCCCAGTCTTTTCGCAATATCATAGATAAGGATGGCCAGTTTAGGATTGTACTGATCAATCTGCTCTTTAGAGAGGCCGAATCTTTTGCTGATCTCGGGGATGATCCGCTGCAGAAGGACAACATCAGTGACAATACCTGTAAACGGGACCGGAACAACAGAAGCCGCAGCCGACAAGAAAGCCTTCTTCCGGGACATGCGCAGGCATTCGGCCTTTACCGCATTCAGTTCATCCATGGTAACCGGGTATATGGGTAACACTTTTGTATGGTTCAATGAAGCAGCGGACTCTCAAGCGCCCTGTCTTGAGAAGGACCCATTAAACTATCTGATTTCATTCCCGGGTGATTCAGTTCCTTTGCGATGTCGCTCCTCAATATTTTCCATGTTTTGTCTGGATCAAAGCTTTCTATTGAAACCGCTAGCCGGTCCGTCTCTCTTCCCTGGTCTTTTTCGTACACAACGCCTGTCTGGTCGATCATATAGGTCATGATCCCGGAAGAACCGTATTTTGCCGGCCAGGCAATAGCGGCAAACCCGGGCGGCATCTTATCCTTCAAGACAACAACATTAGTTCCGCCGACGGCGCCAGGCCCTTGCGATTTAATTGTCTTATAGAAATAGCCGCGGTAAGGCCCATTCTTATTCCCTTTTCCACTGACTGATTCCCGGACATGATACAGGATATCGTCGCCGTCCAGGCCCTTTATCGAATGGTTAAGCCGGGCGTCCGCATATCTGCGCAGCACATCTATGGCATTATGCTCATTCTTCCCGATCCTGCGCCTTATCTGCTCTTCTTTGCCTGCGTGGATATCAAAAAGCCACTTGCCGCCTTTATTGATAACCGGGGTGGGCAGGTCATCATCCCATTTATCCAGGTCTGCCTTGTCCGAAGATTCAGTTTGTCCTGGAGTTTCTTCTTCATATGGCTTGATAAAATTATCCAATTTAAATCTCCCTGCCTCATTGTCTCCTTCTTTTGAACGCTTTCCGATTCCCAGGATTGAATTAAGCTTTTTACCATCGCCTGTTTCCATAAAATCAACCACTGAAACAACGGTTTCACCGGGAATGCTGATTGTTTGAGGTTCTTTCGAGCTATTTCTTGCAAAGGCTCCGGAAAACGCCCCGGCTGTGAAAAAAAATGCCGCAAGAGCGCAAAATGTTACAGGCAAGTTGAAAAAGACGGATATTATGTCAACCCTCCTATTTATCATAATGGCTCTCCATTGTTCCAAACAGGGCTGCGATAAGGATTATAAATGCGCTGGACTTAGCGGTTAATCAAGTTGCGTCTCCTTTTCCCCGGCAGCGGGAAAATTTGCGCCTTCATTCAGGCGTCCTATTCCGCAGAATGTCGCCACATTTTTTATTATACGCACATTTAATTTATTTTTACAGGGCAAACGCTTGTTTTAGATAAATAAAGTGAAGGGCTCCGGGTCAGGTTATCAATCTTGTCATTAAAGAATTTCTCTGTTAAACAATCCCCTTCAGATACGCCTGCCGTTTTTTTTCAGGAAATCTTTCTATCGCATATCTGAGCATGGTTCTGGGCATTCTCCTGTAGTTGCGATGGAGAAACTCTTCCTCCATCGCCATATCGCGCTTCCCGGTCTCGCGCAGCATCCAGCCCACAGCCTTGTGAATCAGGTCATGGGTGTCGCCGATCAGTATCCCGGCAATTGCAATTGCGTCTTTAAAATCCCCGTTCTTTATGAACTGAAAGGTTGCAATAATGCTTATGCGCCGCTCCCAAAGGGATTTGGAGACCGCAAGTTTATGAAGTATCGAACGGTCGTGGGCAATCAGATGACCGCCCACGATCTGGGGAGCAGACAGATCCACAAGGTCCCAATTGTTGATATATCTGGTATTTGCAAAATAAGCCTTATAAACACTTTTCTTAGTCCTGTCATCGCCTTTAGAATATCGGTCAACAAGCATAAGCAGGGCCAGCAGTCGTTCTTCATGCACTGGAGATTTCAGCAGCGCCAGAATCTCGTCAAGAGGGGCTGTGCGGAACTGCCTGGCAACTGCCCTGGTCTGCGGAACCTTGACCCCGATAAATATATCGCCCTCGCCGTATTGGCCCGGCCCGGTCTTGAAAAAACGCCGGAGTATTGCAGCCTGACGCGGATCGGCATGCGCATTGAGCGCAGTTCTCATATTTTCAATAGTAATGGCGGTATTCATAAAAAAGATGGACTAAATATATACTTTTCTTGCGCGGCTGCCGAGAGACGTAAGTATTTCATAAGGGTGAGTCTTTATGCGATCGGCCAGTTCTGAAGCCGTTATACAATCATCTCCCTGCCTGCCGAGTAGCACAACCTCATCTTCCATGGACACGTCTTCTATATCGGTGAGGTCGATCATGATGATGTCCATACAGACCCGCCCGATGAGCGGAGCGCGTCTTCCCCTGACAAGAACCTCGCTGTTGTTCGAGAAAGCGACACTGTAGCCGTCGGCATAACCGACAGAGACCGCCCCTATCAGGCTGTCGCGACGGGCTGTGAAGGTGCGATTATAGCTGATCGTGGCTCCTGCCGGAACCCTGCGCAACTGCACAAGTTTTGCAGTGAGCTTCATTGCAGGACGCAGCTCATATTCATGAACCCGGCATACTGCGTTTTTTACCGGCGAGTATCCGTATAACATCAGCCCGGCCCTGACCGCGTCGAAACGCCCTTCCGGCAGATTGATAATTGCCCCGCTGTTCGACATATGGAAATAAGGGATGATCAGGCCTTTTTGTTCAAGGCTGTTTCTCAAATCCTTCATGATCGATATCTGCCGGAGTGAAAATTCCCTGTCAGAAGCTTCCGATTCGGACAGATGGCTCGTTACGCCTTCGACAGTGATACCCTTGAGCGAAACGATCCCGCACAGCGCCGCGGCCGGATCGTTTATTATTCCGGTCCTGCCCATGCCCGTGTCGATTTTAACATGCACGGGGAGCTTTATATCCCTCGCCACCGCCGCCTTTGAGAGCCGTTCGGCCGCGCTGAAATCGTTTACAACCGGTATGAGATTATAGCGAAAGACTTCATCGGGGGTTGAATCGAAGAGCGAAAGAATGGGCTTCCTGATCCCGGCCTCGCGCAGCGGAGCCGCTTCATTACAGAAAGCGACGGCAAGCCTGTCGGCGCCTGCGGAAAGAAGGGTTTTTGAAACCTCGACCGCGCCGTGACCGTAAGCGTCGGCCTTGACGACAGCGTAAACGGCGCAGCCGGGAGCGCAGGCCCTTACAATGCCCAGATTATGTTTTATCGAATCGAGTTCGATATGGGCGACTGCTCCCCTATGCATCCTTTTTCTTTTCTTCCTTGCCCTCTTTTTTCTCTTCCCCGTCTTTTTTAGGCGTCACATCTATCTCTGTTTCACCGTTGATGGATTTTTTGAAGTTCCTTATCGCCTCTCCCACTCCCTTGCCTATCTGGGGCAGGCGTGAAGCTCCGAAAAGAACAACCACTATTATTAGTATCACAACCAGTTCACTAGTTCCAAGCCCAAACATGAAAAACCTCCTCCATGCAATCCTTTTTATTACTGCCGCGCCCTGTTGATACAGTTTCCGTTATCCGCAAACGCAGACATCCCTCTGATGATGGATTCATAATCCTCAGGCGTATTGATATTTAAAAAAGACCTTCCAGCCGGATCCGCCTTTTTTATCTCATCCTCGCTGAGGAAAAACGTCCTGTTCCCTTCTTCAAGAAAGCGGGCCAGGGTCACCTTATCCGATATTATTGCAGCTTCGAGGTCTTTAATAACAGTCCTGCTGTACACGCCGAACAGAGGCTGCGGCTTACCCCCGAAAACAGGGATAGTTGCGGCATATTGCCCCTCTTTGGCCTGTTGCAGATGTCTTTCGCAGATCAGCTTTATAAGCTCCGGAGCAGGAAACGGCATATCGCATGCCAGGACAAAAACATCGTTGCCCCCGGAATTTATAAGCGCGGTAAATATTCCCGACATGGGGCCGCGCGACGGCAGAGCGTCCCCCAGAAGCCTCACCCCTAATTGAGAATACATCTCCGGAGTGTTCGCGCTTATAAAGACATCGGCAAACATGGATCGCAGTAGCGCCAGATTACGTTCCACTATGGGCAGCCCTTCTATCTTTATCAGGCCTTTGGGCTGCGGATATCTGGTGTTACGTCCTCCGGCAAGAATGACAGCGGTAATCCCGCCGATCATCCTGTCCTCTTGCGGCATGGTCACTTTATGGTAATAGCGACATATCCGACCACACTATCATAATCGCCGCTGACCTCGCCTGAAGTCGCGTATTTTAACAGATACGCGTCGGTTGCTCCGAGTTCCAGCGCAGCGTAAAGCATGATGGTTGCCGGCATAAAGCCGCACATGGTTATGCCTTCTCTGACGACTGTCGTATAGAGTCCTTCAGGATCAAGGTCAACAATTTTTCTTATGGCCTGTCCGTCCGTCTCCCGCGCAATATCATCGCGCACATAATGGCTCATGTCCGAACTGGCGATGATAACTGTGTCACGGCCTGTCTCTTTTATGGCTGCAGCCAGGCCCTTGCCGGCCGCGGCGCACTCTTCAAGCGAAGCGCGCTTGACTACTACCGGGACGATTTTCAGGTTTTCATGCGCGTGAGCGGCTATCAGGGGGAGCTGCACCTCGATGGAGTGTTCGTCAATATGCGCCTGCTCGTCTTCCGTCAGCATCGGCATGTGTTTGAGCATACTGGCGGCCAGTTCCTGATCTATACCAAATATCGCCACCGGGATTTGCCATTCGCCGGAACTCATTACAGCCATATCCGCGCCGACCCCGCTATGATTAGGACCGATGATAACAAATGTCTCCGGTATAGTAATGCTGGAATATATGGTACCAGCCACACTTCCCGAATACATAAGCCCGGCGTGCGGAGCTATGGCCCCGATGATCCTGGTGCGCTCACGGGTCTTATAGGTATACTGCGTCACCTCGTCAACCAGCTGCCTGGGATTGCCCTCATAAAATTTCCCCGCTACTGCAGGTAATCGTCTCATCAGTAAACCTCCTCTTCTTGTTCATAGTTCATGCCGCTATAATCCTGAAAACGGGTGCATTCAGCCATAAAGGAGAGCTTTACTACACCTGTGGGTCCGCTCCTCTGTTTTGCAATATGAATTTCCGCCAGTCCCTTTGTGGCGGTCTTGTTGTAAAGTTCCGCACGATAAAGGAAAATTATCACATCGGCATCCTGTTCAATCGCGCCTGATTCCCTGAGATCGGCCAGTGACGGTATTTTTTCCTGTCGGGATTCGACACTGCGGTTTAGCTGGCTCAGCGCCACCACAGGGGCCTTAAGCTCCTTTGCCAAACCCTTCAGTGAGCGGGATATGTCTGATATCTCCTGCTCGCGCCTCTCGAACTTGCCCCTGCTGCGCATGAGCTGGAGATAATCGACGACAATCATGCTCAACCCCCCATGTTCCTTTTTGAGTCTGCGGGCCTTTGCCCTGATCTCCAGCACGGTGATTCCGGACGAATCATCGATAAATATGGGGGCGTCTGCAAGTCTGCCTGCCGCATTGGTCAGACGAGGCCAGTCTTCCTTGCCGATAAAGCCCTTGCGGACACGTGACGCGTCCACCATGCTCTCGGAACAGAGCATCCTCATGGCGAGCTGCTCTTTGGACATTTCGAGGCTGAACACCGCCACAGGCATCCTGAAATTGACCGCGGCATGCTGCGCTATATTCAGGGCAAAGGCGGTCTTGCCCATGCCCGGCCTGCCGCCTATGATTATCAGGTCTCCGGGCTGGAAACCGGATGTGTATTCATCAAGCTCCTTGAACCCTGTAGACACACCGGTTATCGCCTCTTTCTTGTCATAGAGCTGTTCGATCATCTTGAAGGTGTCTTTGATGACCGCCTTCATCGTCGAAAAGGAGGTCTTTGTCCTTTGATCGGAGATGTCAAAGATCGCAGACTCCGCAAAATCGACCAGCTCATCTGCATCGGCGCTGTCTTCGTAAACCCTTGATGTGATATTGGTGGCTGTCCTGATGAGAGACCGGAGAAGGGCTTTTTCGCTGACTATCTTGGAATGATGGCGTATGTTGGCGGATGTCGGCACACTTTCTGCCAGCATTGATAGATATGCCAGTCCGCCGACAGCATCAATGTCACCGTTGCGACGCAGATGGTCGGAAAGGGTGACTATATCTACAGGTTCATTCTTGTCGTAGAGTTCGAGTATAGCCTTGTAGATGCGGCGATGAGCTTCCTTGTAAAAATCTTCGGGCTCGAGTCGCAGCTCAAGTATTGCCGGCAACGCCTCATTATCAAAAATAACAGCGCCGAGCACCGCCTGTTCGGCCTCGATATTTTGGGGCGGCAGCTTCTGTAATGTAAGATCAGCCTCTTTCAATGAGAGCCACCGGGTCCGGGTTATGTATAATCAGCCAACGCCCTATTCGGGCTCTACGCGCACAGTAATCTCTGCCGCAACATCGGAATGCAGCTTAACCGACACCTTGTATTCACCAAGCCTCTTTAGCGGCTCCTCAAGGCTTATCTTCTTCTTGTCTATCTCTATTCCCTCTGCCTTAAGGGCTTCGGCTATATCCATGGCTGTAACAGAACCGAAAAGCTTGTCTTCCTCCCCAGCCTTGGCCTTTATAGTTATGCCGGTAGCGGCGATCTTTTCCGCAAGGCCCTCGGCTCCGGCCTTGACCTTCTTCGCCATTTCGAGTATCTGTCTCTTGTCATGCTCGAACTGCTTTACATTTTTCGTGCTCGCATCGACGGCAAGTCCCTTTGGCATCAGATAGTTCCTGGCAAAACCGTCTTTAACCGAAACGACCTCACCCATACGGCCAAGGTCTTTGACATCTGCTTTAAGAATAACCTTCATAAAAATCTCTCCTCGCTTATGGTATAGTTCCGTAAGGGTAATAGTATACTAAATTGCAGCAAAAAAAGAGAAATATATTATTAAAGGGCAGCAGGCGCAACCGGATATATTTGCGCCTGACTGCCCTTTAGACTCCAATTATATCAAATTACGTTGTTCTTGCAGATAAAATGTCTCAGATTACCGCTATAGTCACCCGACAGGATATCAAACTTCCCGTTGTCCAGCTGAACAAAGGGCGAACTATGCTCATTCATGCGAATATCCGGCAGAAAGCCTGAATCCATAAACCTCAGCGATCCGAAACTGACGCTGCCCGGCGCGTCTGCCCTGAACACCCGTATCCTGCCGTCCCGTTGTCCGACGAACATATAGACCGACTTTTCGTCCTTGACAACAGTCGGGGTTGAAAAACCGTCAGCGCGAATATTGTCAAAGACTCCATCAATGCGCTCCCACACAGGAACACCATGCCTTATGTCCTTGATGCCAAAGGCATATATCCTGCCGCTGCCGGAACCGGTGATAAGCGTCCATTTACCGTTGCCCTCTGTATCGAGAATAACCGGGGCGCTATGCTCCTTAACCCGAACCCCATCAAAAAAGTTAAGCTGCTCTTTCCATTTGGAGCCCCTGTTCACAAAAGCCCTGATCTTGCCATTGCCCTGACCGGTGATCAGCAACTCCCTGCCATCCCATTCAGTAACCAGTCCGCGGGAAAAACCCTCAACCCTCACACCGTGGAAATAACTCGTATTCTCGGACCAGGGAACGCCCTCAGCGGATTCGGCGCGCTCAAAAAGCCTCAGTCTGCCGTCCATATTACCGACGACCAGCTGTTTCTTGTTTCCGATAACACATACTGTAGGCGAGCATACCGGGCCTGCAAAGAGCCTGTGGCTGAAAATAGACCATCTATTCTTCAGGGATGAAAAATCCCCCTTCTGATTTACATAATAATGGATCGTGCCGTCGCCGTCAGCCACAACCAGATCGATCCTGTCCTTGTCCAACGCCTTAGTAAATGCCGGAGAGGCAAACATGCTTGTCCTGATTCCAATGCTGCGATGATGCGCCCTGACGCCCCTGCCGTCCTTTCTGAGTTCATACATCGCCATTTTGCCCATGTTGTTGCCGACAATAAGTATCACTTTATTGCCTGTTTTAACGGCGGCAGGCACAGCATACATACCGAAACTTGCCTTCACAGGCGGGTGATGGTCCCTGGCAAACCTGATTTCGCCGCCGGCAGATACATTCCTGAAGAAAAACAGCTTGCCTTCAGAATTGCCTGCGATGATATCTGGTTTCCCGTCAAAATTATAATCCACGACAGTAATTGCCGCATCTTTTCCAATAGCAGTTCCAAGGTCTCCGCTTCTCTTCCAGTCAGGAATGTCTGCGCTTCCCTTGTTAGAATAAAGAATGATCATGCCGGATTCCGACGAGAAGCCTCCGGTTCCGACAACAAGTTCTGCCTTGCCGTCAGCGTCCAGATCGGCCAGCACAGGGGAAGAAACAGCGCCGGCCCTGACATCTCCGAAATAACCGTATACCTGCTGCCAGCGATCAGTGGCAGGATTGCCGGGATTTCTATAAAGATATATGTCGCCGTTCTTGTTTCCGACAACCATATCCTGCTTGCCTGAAGCGGCGTTGTCATAAAAACTCATCCTCATGAAGGGCATCGACTCTATGCCGCTGAGGTTCGTGCTCCTGGCTGTGACCTCTTCACACGATATCGGCTCCATAACCGGCTTTTGAACAGGCGGAGGGGCCTGTACAACCTCTTTTGGAGTCGCGCACGATAAAAGGAACATGGATACTGCAATAAGGACTGTCTGGACTGCTCTCTGAAACATTATTTTCATTCACTTCCCCTGCTTTTAAAAAATAAGGGGCGGGACTGTATCCCGCCCCTTGTAGCTGTTACTGTTAATTATCTGCTAACAGCTTCAAAATGTACACGCCTGTTGGCCTTTGCCTCAACAGAATCCTTGTTCTTGGGGGTCGGGGTCTCCGGCATCAGAAGCCTTGTTTCACCATAAGAAATGGTGGACATACGTGACTCGCTGATCTTGCCCTCTTTGGCGAGGAACTCTTTGACGGCTCCTGCTCTTCTGTCGCCCAGTCTCATGTTGTAATCGTCGGCGCCATGTGCGCATGTATGGCCTTCGATCCTTACAGCGATGCCCCTATTGGCTTTCAGCGTCGCGATATTTTCACGAAGGATACTGACTGCCTGTTTCGTAAGGGTTGCCTTGTCAAAATCGAAATTGATGTCCTTGAGGACAACCGGCTCCGCAGGCGGCGGGGGCGGCGGCGGCGCTACATACTTCTGCGGACACAGGGCCTTGATCATTTCGATTGCCTTATTCGCCAGAGCTATGGCGTCTTCGGTCCGGCAAGTCATATAGACTTCATATGCCTTGTCAATCGTGGCCTTTGCAGCATTGAATTCATCAGGACATTCTTTGTCCTTTCCTGCTGCTCTCGCAGCCGCCAGGTCCATGTCGGCCTGAACCATTTCGGTCGGATACGCAAGGTATCCAGGCCTTCTGTCATCCGGAGCTTTTGACATACCGGCGCATCCTGACAATAACGCCAGAGCCAACAAGCATGATACAAATAGACATAACTTCTTGCAGCTCAACATAATTGCTCCTCCTTTAATAAATGATATTGTCTTTATTATACTAACAAACAAATCCAGTATCAAGTTGACATATCTAAACCCAAAAAGAACCACTACAAAACGGATCAGGACCGAAATGAAATCCCCGTCCTTTGCCTGACCGCCTCAAAGAGGCATATGGCAGCTGAAACAGCCGCATTCAGGCTCTCCGCCCTGCCCGTCATGGGAATTTTTATACAACTGTGCGCTCTGTCAAGAATAAACGCCGATACTCCCCTCGACTCATTTCCGAAGACAAAGGCGCAAGGAACGGTCAGATCGGAGTCATAGAGCGAAACATTGGCCCCGACGTCTGCGGCAAACAGGAAAACGTCTTTTGCGGCCAGAAATTCCACAAGTTCCTGCTGCGCGGCCCTTACCGGCGACAAATTAAATATACTACCTGCCGTTGATCTTACCGCCTTTGGTGAATACGGATCGCAGCATCCGGGCAGGATAATCACTGCGTCGGAGCCTGCCGCATCGGCCACTCTAATGATGGTTCCAAGATTCCCCGGATCGCTGATCCCGTCGCATACAGCTATTAGCGGTATCCCGCCGGTCTCAAGTTTGTCCAGGGTTTTGTCGCATGAGGAAATCACTGCCAGTATGCCCTGCGGAGTCTCTGCGTCGGATATCTTCAGAAAGACATTTTCAGGAACTTCGATAAATTCAGCGGGGGCCGGCCTTGCGGCTGCCAGACTGCGCAGCAGCTTTTCGCCTTCCGCAGTCTGTCCATATCCAGGCGTATAAAAAATCTCCCTGACCGGAGCGGATGCGGCAAGGGCTGATTCGACAAGATGAGTTCCCTCGGCTATAAACAGGCGGTCGTCCGCCCTCCTGCTCCTCGCCGAGATTTCAACCGTCTGTTTGACAAGAATGTTCGAGGCGCTGGTTATCCTTCTGACTTTCATATACGCAATTATAGCCTTAATTGTTCGGGGATTTGCAAGAAAGACTAAGCCCGGAAATGTCATTAGGGAAGAAATCTTTTTTTTAAATAGGATGTCCGTCATGAGTAGCCATCTCTCGTCTCGTCAAAACTACGCAGGATACCGTATTCGATTTGAGAAAAAAATATCATACGTTTGTCAGTCGATCATGTTTAAGTGATAACCTGCGCAGTTTTGGCGAGACGAGAGATGGTTACCGATGAAGGCTATAATATTGTTTCCAAAAACTATCTTTTCCTGATAACAATTACGGGTTAAGTTATCCTGAACGGATCGGGAATGAACGTTATGACAAATATAATCAGAGAAATGATCCCGGCCAGAATCCTCGTCCTGTCAAGGGGCTCTTCCCAGTAATAGACCGGCGGATGTTTAATCTTGAGTATGAGCAGCAGAACTGCCCATAACAACCATCCTTCCCAGAAAAAAATACCCATCGTCGCAAGGCCCGCCACAAATATGACCGATAATATCTTATGCCTTTCCCCTATAAAGGCATACATTATATGTCCGCCGTCGAGCTGCCCGACCGGTATCATGTTCAACGTTGTCACAAACAGTCCGATCCATCCGGCAAAGGCTATCGGATGAAGAACAACATCGAAATTGTCCGGAACGGATCCGACAGTCACTGACGTAAGCAGCGAGAACAGAAGGGAGTCGCCGAGGATCAGCGCTTCTTCACTATGAGCGGCCGGCACGATATTCGACATGTTAAGGCCGATTATGCATGCGATGATTGCAACTACAAATCCGGCTATGGGGCCGGACGCCCCTATGTCAATGAGGGCCTTTCTTGAATAGATGGGAGACTCCATCTTTATGAAAGCCCCCAGAGTGCCGAGTAATGTAGGCGCCGGGATAAAATAGGGAAGGGAAGACTTTACGCTATGCATTCTTGAAGCAAAAAAGTGAGCGAGTTCATGAACAAGCAGTATGAACATCAGTGTGCCTGCAAACGGCAGGCCCTCGATAATACGCAGGGGTTCTTCGAACAGATCGATATCCTGCTGAAAGGCTCCCGCCCCCAGGGTAGTAATGAAGGTAAGAGCAAATAGGCAGAGATGCAGAAACGGGATTTTTTTCATCAATCAGCCTTAAACAAGCCTGCCTTTCAGATCGTAGTCGTATGCATCGATAATTTCGATATCAACAGAGTCCCCGATACCGACTTCCGAATCCTGTCCCGTTTCTCCAGGTCTTTCAATTATGACTACTCCGTCTATCTCCGGAGTCTGGGACTCCAGCCTGCATATCATCACAGGGCCGTCAATCTCATCGACGAGCGCCCTGAATTTTCTTCCGACCATCTCTTCATTTTTCGCCAGTGAGATCAGGGACTGCCGCTTCATTATCTCATCCAGCCTGCGTTTCTTTGTCTTCTCGGGTATCTGCCCTTTCAAACCCGCGGCTGGAGCCCCCTCTTCCTTCGAATAAGCAAACACACCCAGCCTGTCAAACCTTGTCTCCTCTATAAAGTCCGCCAGCCCCATGAACTCTTCTTCAGTCTCCGAAGGAAAACCCACGATGAAAGTTGTGCGTAATGTAACCCCCGGGATCCGCCGCCTGATCTTCCGGACAAGTTTTGTGTACTCCTTGCGCCCTCCCCGCCTGCCCATAAGCCTGAGAATGCGGTCTTCTGAATGCTGCAGCGGGATGTCGAGATATTTGCAGATCTTTTCCTCGCCGGCAATGACATCGAGCAGTTTGTCGGTTATCTCCGTCGGATAGAGATAAAGCAGTCTGATACGGAAGTCTCCTTCGACAGCCGACAGATCCTTCAGTAGATCCACAAGTCCATACTTGCCGTTCTGATCGCTATAATTGCATATATCCTGGGCTACAAGGATAAGCTCTTTCACCCCCGAACGCACAAAGCCCCCGGCCTCGGCGATTATGGATTCGCGCGCAATACTTCTGAACCTGCCGCGTATGGCCGGTATGACGCAGAACGTGCATCTCTTGTCGCAACCGTCGGCTATCTTCAGATAGGCATATGACGGGCCGACACCGGGAAGAAGGGTTTGCGCGGTTTCTGGTCCGGAGGCGACCGCTTTAGGTTTATTTTTTTTCAGGCGCAGGCAATATTCAATAATCTTTTCGTCTTCGCCCACCCCGAACAGCTCATCCATTTCAGGTATCTCTTTGACCAGCTCTGCCCTGTATCTTTCAGCAAGACAGCCGAAGACAACGAGCCGCCCGCGCCACCCCTCAGCCTTCAGCCCCGCGAATTTCAGTATCTCCGATATCGATTCTTCCTTGGCGTCACGGATAAAGCCGCAGGTATTTACAAGGACTACATCCGCTTCGGCGGGATCGTCCACATAACACAAGCCCTTCGGGGCAGCTTCATTCAGCAGACGGCGTGAATCAGTCATGTTTTTGGGGCAGCCGAGTGTGACTATATGAATCGAAATCATGATGAGTTCTCCGGACGCGATATGCCCTAAGAGCCGAAGTGCTCGTATCCCGCTGCAGTCAGCGGAGACCGTCTGCCCTCTCTGTCTACTACAGACCTCTCGCCGTCTGTGATCTCACCGATACATGAAACCTTTATGTCGTGGGATGAATTATAAGAGTCCAGCGGAAAGTCCCTTGAGGCAAATAGCAGTTCATAATCTTCACCGCCCGACACTGCCAGCTGGTATGAGTCCAGGCCGAGCCGGCGCGAAACCGCGGTAAGCTCGCTCGAAAGAGGTATCCTGTCAGCATACAGAACTGCGCCGACCCCGCTTTCATCGCACATCCTGCCGAGGTCCAGAAAGAGCCCGTCGCTTATGTCCAGCATAGCGGTCGCAAAAGGCGCTATATCACGCGAATCCCTTGCAACAGGAACGAGCTGGCGCTTTATGAGCCTGATACCCACGTTCCAAGGCAGACCCACCGGACCTTCAGGGGTAAGCAGACTCAGCTCCTTTCCGTCGTTGTCGTCAGGATCGCCGAATATCGGCTCTCTCCTCACCATCTCCCTGGAAGCGTTATCCAGCATCAACAATATCTTCAGTCCGCAGCCGGAATCACCGGTAGAGGATGTCACATATATTTTGTCTCCGGGCGCGGCGCCCTTTCTGTAAACAACCCTGTCGCCCTCGCCGATCACAGTTGCCACAAGAATGGTGTCGCTCCTTGCCGAACAGAGGTCTCCTCCAAGCAGGACTCCGCCATAAAACTTTATCGCCTCATCAATACCGTCGTAAATGCCGTCGAACAGAGCCTCATCCGCGTCGCAGGTAAATCCCAGATCGAGAAAGATGAATTTAGGGACGCAGCCCATCGCCATAATGTCGCTGATGTTTACGGAGATGATCTTGAACCCGAGCTGAAGAGCGGATGTATAATTCAGATCGAAATGCACACCCTCGTTCATCATATCGGTCGTGACCACGATCTTTTTATCAGCCGGGGCTATTACTGCAGCGTCGTCGCCGATGCCGACTATAACGCGTCTTTCGTCTGAACAGGACTTAAATCTGTCTCTTACCTTTTTTAACAGCTTTAACTCGCCTTTTTGCGCCAGTCGCGGATTTTTCATTAACCTTTCCTGTCTTTTTTATCTTCAATGCAGGCCTTACAGCAACCCTGCGTTTTTCTTTGGACGCCGAAGCTGCTCTCTTGCGCTGTTCGAGCGCCGTCTTCAGGACTTCTCCGACCGTTTCGACTATAACGAAGTTCATGCCTTCCTTGACATACTTCGGCAGTTCGTCGACATCCTTCTTGTTCCTCTTTGGAACAACTATAGTATTGATGCCCATCCTCTTCGCAGCCAACGCCTTTTCCTTAAGTCCGCCGATCGGCAGCACTCTGCCCCTGAGGGTGATTTCGCCGGTCATAGCCACATCCTTCCTCACAGGCCTGCCGGTGAAGGCCGAAGCAATGGCAGTGGCCATTGTGATACCGGCCGAAGGCCCGTCTTTCGGGATGGCCCCGGCAGGCACATGTATATGCAGGTCGTTATTCGAGAAGGCGTCGGCGTCGATCCCGAGTTCACTTCCCTTGGACCTTACATAACTCACGGCGGCCTGCGCCGATTCCTTCATAACATCTCCAAGTTGTCCTGTCAGCGTAAGCGTGCCCTTGCCCTTCATCAGGGACGCCTCTATAAAGATAACATCACCGCCCGCCTCGGTCCAGGCCAGACCGGTGCTGACCCCGACCTCGCTTTTCTTCATCTCTTCTTCGGGCAGGAACTTCGGGGCTCCGATAAATTTTGCGATATTTGCCGCGGTCATGTTAAAGGGCCCTGTCTTGCCCTCGGCCACCTGTTTTGCGACCTTTCTGCAGAGGTTGGCTATCTCTCTTTCGAGATTGCGCACACCCGCTTCACGAGTATACTGGGTTATTATCTGTGATATGGCCGAGTCGTTGATCTTCATTATCTTCGGAGTCACGCCATGTTCATCAAGCTGCTTGGGCGCCAGATATTTTTTCGCTATCTGCAGTTTTTCTTCGCTGGTGTAGCCTGAAAGATAAAGTATCTCCATCCTGTCCCTGAGCGGTCCGGGAATGGTGTCCGTAAGGTTGCCGGTAGTTATGAACATTACCTTGGAAAGATCGTAAGGCACCGCGAGATAATGGTCCATAAACGTGTTGTTCTGTTCGGGATCAAGCACTTCGAGCAGGGCCGATGAGGGATCTCCCCTGAAATCAGAGCCGAGCTTGTCGATCTCATCGAGCATGAATACCGGATTATTGGTGCCTGCCTGCTTCATGCCCTGTATGATCCTGCCGGGCAGGGCTCCCACATAAGTCCTGCGATGGCCGCGTATTTCGGCCTCATCTCGCATACCGCCGAGAGACATCCTGACAAACTCCCTGCCAAGGGACCTTGCAATCGATCTTCCGAGAGAAGTCTTTCCGACACCCGGAGGGCCGATGAAGCATATGATCGGCCCCTTCATCTTCTCTTTCAATTTTCTTACGCTAAGATATTCAAGTATCCTCTCCTTGACCTTTTCGAGATCGTAATGGTCGTCGTTGAGTATCTTTTCAGCCACCTTTATATCGAGCTGATCTTTTGTGGTCTTGGACCAGGGGATTTCAATGAGCCATTCCAGATAGGTCCTTATCGTGCCGGACTCCGCGCTGTCGGGATGCATCTTTTCGAGCCGTCTGAGCTGTTTCTCGGCCTCTTTCATAACCTTTTCAGGCATCTTTGCGTCTTCAATCTTTTTCCTGAACTCGCTGATCTCTTCGGCCCGCTCATCAATATCGCCCAGCTCGCGCTGAATGGCCTTCAACTGTTCGCGCAGAAAATATTCGCGCTGTGTCTTATCTATCTCCCCGCGCGCCTCTGTCTGAATCTTCTGCTGGATAGTCAGCAGTTGTATCTCCCTTTCGAGCATTTCGCTCACCCGTTCAAGCCTCTTGATGGGATCGGCCATCTCCAGTATCTCCTGGGCAAGCTCGGTCCTCAGCCCCAGGTTTGAAGCAATCAGATCGGCAAGCCGGCCCGGATCATTGAGATTTTCGATTACAACCATGACATCCGGCAGCACTGTCCTGCCGAGGGTAACGGCCTTGTCGAACTGCTCCTTGATATTTCTTATAAGCGCCTCGTTTTCGATGCTGATATCTTCCGACTTCTGATCGGAAATCTTCTCTATCCTTGCCGAGAAATAAGAATCCTTATTGGTAATTTCGACCGTCTTCGCCTTGCTCAAGCCCTGTATCAGCACCTTGACCCTGCCGTCCGGCAGTTTCAGCATGCGCATAATCAGACATACCGTGCCAACAGAATAGAGATCAGCAGGAGCCGGGTTTTCGATATTGATATCCTTCTGACTGAGCAGCAACAACATGCGGTTGGAATTCAACGCGGTGTCTATGGCCTTGATCGAAACATCCCTCCCGACAAAGAGAGGTATGATCATGAACGGGAAAACCACAATATCACGCACCGGTAATACCGGCAGCGTTTCCGGTATCTCTACTTCTTTTTCTTCTGTTTCTGGAAAATCTTCCATGTCAGTCATAAATAGCCTCCGTAAATCATGCGGAACATTTTATCTACTTAACGGCGGCGGCGTAACCGCGATCAATCCCTGCGCCTGCAGCTGTTTCTGCAGGGTTATCCGATCCGCATCCTTTCGAGAAGGAACTTCCTGAAACCAGGGGCAAGCTCTTTATTGGCAAGCGCAAAATCGACGGTCGCCTCCAGATAGCCCAGCTTGTCGCCCGCGTCGTACCTTCTCTCCTTTATAGCATATCCATAAATCGGCTTTTTTCTAACAAAAGTCTTCAACGCATCGGTAAGCTGTATCTCGCCGCCTGCTCCGGGCTTCTGTTTTTCGAGAATATCAAATATCTCGGGAGTAAGAATATATCTGCCTATAATGCCCTGATTGGAAGGCGCGTCTTCAGGCTTCGGTTTTTCCACGAGGTCGGTTATCTCATAAACCCCATCCTTCAACTTGCCGGCGATAATGCCGTAACGCTGCACATTCTCTCTGGGAACATTCTCCACAGCAATAACCGGGGCTTTCTTATCCTCATAAATCCTTATCATATCCTTCAACGTAGTAGAATCCTGATTAAGCAGATCATCGCTCAGGATAACCACAAAGGGTTCCTCCCTGACAAACGCTTTTGCGCAGAGAATCGCATGCCCGAGACCCAGCGCCTCACGCTGGCGAATATATGCAAACTTGATCTGTTGAAGCTTGTTTAACTCATCCAGCAGCTTTTGCTTGCCGGATTTCCTGAGTTTATCTTCAAGCTCATAGGCCGAATCGAAATGGTCTTCAATCGTCCTCTTGTTCTTGCCGGTAATGATAATAAACTCTTCGATCCCGCACCGGACACACTCTTCAACACCATATTGTATAAGCGGCTTGTCAACAATAGGCATCATCTCCTTGGGCGACGCCTTTGTCGCGGGAAGAAACCTGGTGCCAAGCCCTGCAGCCGGAAATATCGCCTTCTTTATGGCAGTTTTCATATTGTTCTCCGATGGCGGCTGATAAAATTAGTCGAACCCGTTAGGGATAAACTCCCAATCGATACAGATCCGAACCCCGACATACGCCGCACACTAAGATATGTTAGATGTTACTAATTATATTACTGAATTTCAAAGATTGTGGATTATACCCAATGGCGACAGGAGTTGGCAACAATTGGATGAAACCCTTAAGCAACGGCCCTATTGAAACAACTTGCCTTAATATATAACGGCACAGCTCTAATGGCGTTTTACCCGGCAGACAAAACAGCCTGCCGGGCCTTCAAGGCTTAGATTATCATTCGCCGGCGCTACTGAAAATCAGGCAATATCCGCTGTTCATTTTGGGCCAGAGTACATTTTGCCATAAATTACCTCGCGAGGTTTTTAGTCCGTAATACCACAAATTACCTATAAAAGCATTTCATGGTCCATTGTAAATTAAGATTATTTTGGGATTGCATACACACCCGCAATGTGCTATCATTAAGCGAAATACCGGAAAGTACATGCAAGGTAGATTAATTGTTATAACGAAGGAAATATATTAATTTACTAAGAGATGAGAAAGCTTGACGCTAAAAATATTGAATTGTCAAAAATATTGTTTGAGCTAAAGCAAACATTAGATGTCGAGAAAATCCTTAGCTTAAATGCTGCACAAATAAATAAGAAGACAGGCAAAAGCTTCTTTTGGCTTGTTCATCACATTGTACTAGATAGTTTCATCATAAATCTGTGCAAAATATACGAAGAAAAGTCTAGAAATAAACTCAACTCACTTCCAAGAATTTTAAATTACATACAAAGTAATAAATTAAAGCCCAGAAACCCCGATATCGCAGAAAATTTTATCAAGAAAAATAATCAGAAAATATATAAATTAAATTCTTTTGGCGGTCCATTTCAAAAAATATTTAAGTCCTTTATGGAAGCTCACAAAACAACATATTTAGACTTAAAGACGTGTAGAAATGCAAAACTGGCACATGCTGAAGACAGTGAGAGGAATAATATAACTAGCTTGCCCTGTTTTGCGGAACTGGAAGAAATGTTGTTTTTTGTGATTGATTTTTATGAAGTGATACACCAAACATATATTGGTGGCTATCCTGTTAAGCATAAAGAAGAAAGAAGAGTTTCAACAAGTCTGTTTAATGTTTTAAATGCTTTAGGATTTACAGATATAAAAAAAGATTATGAAAATTAAAGAGCGTTATAACATCGCGCCATGGGATCAGCGTGAAACGTCCCACGCCTCCCCCTGAGCTTTGCGTTAGGCAACAGAAGAATTCTATTAACGGAAACTAAAACAAAGGAGGAAATCATGTTTAAAAAAGCTATTTTCGGTGTATTACTTATCTCTGTTACTCTTCTAATAGGTTGTGCAACAGTTCCGATGGCGCCGGTAGAGCAGGACAGCGCACTTAAAGCCTTTTCTCTGCCTGCAGCAGATAAAGCCGGTCTGTATGTATATAGAACCAGCGGGGTGGGTGCGGCGCTTACAAAAAAAGTTTTCGTAGATGGAGAGCTATTGGGAGAAACGGCACAAAATACATTTTTTTATAAAGAAATAACACCAGGCCAGCATCAAATTTCTACTCAATCAGAGTTTAGTGATAATTCGATAACATTTCAGGCCGAAGGCGGGAAAAATTATTTTGCCAGACAATACATAAAAATGGGTGTATTTGTCGGGGGAGCCAATTTAGAAATGGTTTCTGAACAAGAAGGTATGGAAGAGGTTCTAAAGTGTGGCTTGGCAAAATAAATAATGCCATAAGCGGGTAAGGGGCGGCATTTCACCGCCCCTTACCACACCACCCTGCATGCGGCTCCGCACGGGGCGGTTCGCAACAATCATCGGGCCGTAGCCGGATAGTGAATCAGAATCCACTGCGCACGTATTGAAACAAGCCCCTGTCTTTCAAGTCTCCTTCGACTTGCCGCAGGGCAGGCGTCGGCCCTCGCTTTGATGGTGAGCTTATCGAACCATTGCGTTCAGGCTACGGCTTAAAACCCCTACTGCTGGCTTCAGACCATTTCTCACGAAATAGCCCCTTGCCTTCGGCTAATACTTGTTGTAGCATTAATCATGATAATAAATGCTCCTCGATTCTCGTATAGGGGACTTCCTGCCTGTGCGTTGCACGCAGACAGGTCACCACATAAGTTCACGCTCATGCCGGGCGTACACACAATTGCGCTGCATGGGATCAACGTGGCGCCCACGCCTCCCCATGAGCTTCAGGCGTTGAGCCTGTAGAAAAAGCCTCTCGAAAAATATTTGTGTAGTTTTGCTGAAAAAAATGGCTTCGCAGGAAGCTTCATATTGAACGATCTCACATAACACAGGGGGAAAATGACCCTTGCAATTTTGATGTTTTGTATAAATAGGAGCTTTTTCTACAGGCTCGTTATGGCATAAAATTATCGGCACATCGGAAACATAAAGAAAGATAATGATGGAAAAAACGATATTTGAAATTACACAAATGGATTGCCCTTCGGAAGAAAACTTAATTAGATTGAAATTGAATGGAATACACGGTATTGAAAAGCTTGATTTTGATATTCCCAATCGGACACTTACAGTCTATCACGACGGACATATTGAACAAATTGAAAATAGTGTGCTTGAACTAAAATTAGGAGGGAAAAAGATATCGTCCGAACGTACTGACCCAATAGACCTTCAAAAAGATACTATCCAAAAGAAGTTGCTATGGACTGTTCTTGCCATAAACTTCGCGTTCTTTCTGATTGAAATAGCGACGGGATTGATCTCAAAATCAATGGGGCTGGTTGCAGATAGTCTAGACATGCTTGCGGACTCGTTTGTTTACGGAATAAGCTTATTTGCAGTTGGCGGAACAATAGTTTTAAAAAACAGAATAGCAAAACTTGCCGGCTACTTTCAAATAACGCTTGCAGTTATCGGCATTACGGAAGTCTTAAGACGATTTTCCGGGGTAGAAAAACTACCGGACTTTTCAACAATGATTATCGTTTCTGTTTTGGCGCTGATTGCAAACAGTATTTGTTTGTATTTGCTTCAAAAGGCAAAGGGAAAAGAAGAAGCTCACATGAAAGCAAGTTTGATTTTCACTTCAAATGACGTAATTATCAATTTAGGAGTAATTGCAGCAGGTTTCCTGGTTGACTTGTTGAACTCTAATAAACCAGATTTAATAATAGGAACAATTGTTTTTATCATAGTTATCCGGGGCGCGATACGGATACTAAAAATAGGATAATATAAAGAAGCGCTATATCAAAATCAATACAGCCGATCGCTGCGCTCCATGGGATGAGCATCCTGCAAGGGGCCGGCCGGCGCGGAAATTGAACGCATAACAGTTTGCTCATAAGCTTAAGCGTTCGACGGAGAGAGATGACCAGGAAAACATTACTCAGCTGGAGCAGCGGCAAGGACAGCGCATGGGCTCTTCACATGCTTAAACAGGACCCGGGGATTGAGCTTGTCGGCTTATTTACCGTAATTAACCGGAAATACAGTCGTGTGTCGATGCACGCCACCCGGATGGAGACGCTTCAGCGTCAAGCCGAGGCAATAGGGCTTCCGGTAGAAACAATCAGTCTGCCGGACCCATGCACAAACGAACAATGCGACGCTGTTATGCGGCAATTCGTCAGCGAGGCCGCCGGCAGAGGGATCGAACTCATGGCGTTCGGAGATCTGTTCCTTGAGGATGTCCGTAAGTATCGCGAGAATCAGTTGAAAGGCTCAGGAATTGATCCTTACTTCCCCTTATGGGGGATTCCCACGAGCGACCTGGCGGAGGAAATGTTGTCGGCAGGAGTTGAAGCCTATATCAGCAGCATTGATCTCAATAAACTGCCCTTGCGTTTTGCCGGGCAAAAATGGTCAAGGGATTTGATTGCGGAATTCCCCGGGGATTGCGACCCATGCGGAGAGAACGGGGAAATCCATACAGTCGTCGTGGCAGGCCCGATGTTTCGGGAACCTGTCCCGGTCAGGGTGGGCGAGATAGTAAATCGGAATGGATTTGGGTACGCCGATATTATTCCAATAAATTTACGACCATCTGCCGGTGAAAGCTGATAAAATCACTCATAGCTTTAACCCAGAATTGTCATTAGAAACCGAAAAGGCCGTCATGAGTAGCCATATCGAAGTCACGACGCAGAGATATCGTATCCGCTTTATGACAATAATATCGCGCGTTTGCCTAATTACCCCCGTTAATGTCATATTATGCGTTGGCTGGTGAGCCTGTCGAACCATGGCGGGACGAGAGATGGCGCTCATGACGGACATCCTATTGTTTACAGAAATTATTTCTTACCAGTGACAATTCCGTGTTTAATTGGTTTCCATGTATGCATGGGAAACCGTTAAAGGTCTCTTCCTCTATTGATTAACAGAAACGGCTACTATGAGAAAGGCCGTCCATGCATAAAATGACCGGCCTTAAATCATTGGTAACTATGGTGCCGGAGACGAGGGTCGAACTCGTATGATGCAAGCACCGAGGGATTTTAAGTCCCTTGCGTCTGCCAATTCCGCCACTCCGGCTTAAAAATCGAACTTAATTAACATACAAAAAAACACTGTTTATTGCAACTTGACAAGCCTTATCTTGTTTTAGCCGCTCTTAACGAAGTAGAATAAGCAGTTCCAACCGGAAATCAATTAATGAAAAAATTTACAATCATAGACCCCCTCTACATGTCCTTTTATTCGAAGGATATTTACCGCGATGCGGCCGCCAACTGGTCTACGGTGTCCTGTTTTCTGTATCTGCTTTCACTGCTTGCCCTCTGCTGGGTGCCAGGGATGATAAGGCTGGACACCGATATTTCATATTATCTGAACAACATCGGCCCGAAGTATATCGCCCAGATGCCCGATATCACGTTGTCGAAGGGAGAAGCGTCAATCAGGGAAACGCAGCCCTATGTCATCAAAGACACGGACAGCGGGGAACCGTTCATGATTATAGACACCACCGGAGGAACAAAGTCTCTGGATAATTCAAAGGCGCTCGCCCTGCTCACAAAAGACCGGCTGATTATAAAAACTCCGGATGACAAACAGCAGGCTTTAGACCTGAAGGAACTGGGAGACGGGACCATTACCAAACCTGTCATGAAGGAAGCGATAGAACTGTTTACCGAATGGTTCGCCGTGCTGTTCTATCCCTTTGCGGTCATTTTCGCCTTCCTGTTCAGGGCAGCGCAGATACTGATCATCGCCATGTTCGGGACCATCCTGACAAGAAGCCTGGGCGCGAACCTGAAATATAAAGAGCTCGTCAGGGTCAGCGCGATCGCCATTACTCCCCTGATCATTTTTAACACCCTGACCGTATTTTTCAGAATCGATATTCCCATATCCCTTCTGACCGATCTTATACTGATAACAGCCTACCAGGTCTTTGCAATCAGATCGAACGCAGCGCAGACCGAGCAGCAATAGCATTATCTCCTGATCCCGGTTATTGCGGTAAGTATCATGCTTACTATGCTGATAACGAGCGCGCCCCAGAGCGCCGGCCAGAAGCCCGATATCTCAAGCCCCAGATTCAAGGGGCCTGAAAGCATCGCAGTCATAGCAAGCATGGAGGCATTGATTATAAGCGTAAACAGGCCGAGGGTTATGATAATGATCGGGAATGTAAAAAATTGCACCAGCGGCTTTATCAACGCGTTTACAATTCCGAAGATCGCCGCTATCAGGATTATCTTCCACCACTCTCCGGTGAAGTTTATGCCGTTGATAAGTCTTATCGCCGCAGCGAGAGCGATTGCGTTTATCGTAAGCCTCAGCAGCAGTTGTTGCATGTCATCACCTCGTTACTCCGCATAATACAGGACTATTCTTCGGGATACCCCGGCAGGTTACCCGAAAAATTCCGGGAGGCCCTGCCAGAGAAACCGGGCGGCAGGCCGTCGGAAGGGAGAGACACATACTGCATGAAAACCCTTCCCACATCATCCGAGTCGTCCAGGACATGAAAATAATCGGTGTCAGCGCTGCCTATGACCCCTTGCGCAAGGAGTGTTCCCTTGATCCAGTCCACCAGCCCCTGCCAGTAATCCCTGCCGTAAAGCACAATAGGGAAGTTCTGGATCTTGTTGGTCTGAACGAGGGTGAGGGCCTCAAAAAATTCATCCATCGTTCCAAACCCGCCAGGGAAGATAACGAAGCCGGTCGAGTATTTGACGAACATGAGCTTTCTCACAAAAAAATATCTGAATGACAGACTTATGTCCTGATATTTGTTGGCCGACTGTTCATGCGGCAACTCTATATTCAATCCGACAGACTTGCTTCTCCCTTTCTTCGCGCCCTTGTTGGCCGCCTCCATGATGCCGGGACCGCCGCCGGTGATGATCGAAAAACCGAGACTGGAGAGCTTCTCGCAGACATTCACAGCGTCATTATAATATTCCGAGTTTTCGCTGAAACGCGCCCCGCCGAATACTGAAATTGAGGGCCCGATATCAGAGAGGGACTCGAACCCGTCAACCAGTTCGGACTGTATCCTGAAGACCCTCCACGTGTCGGATTTTTTGAAATCTTCAATCATAACAGCCTCCCCGATTCTTCAGGTTTCTGGAATTCCGCAGCCAGACCCTTGACGGACTTTACAGACTGGTCTATCTCGACAGGAGAGCCGATCTCCTTCGCGCTCGAAACCCCGAGGTCCCTGAACCGGCGCACAGACGGGATCAAACGTGTTTCCAGAGACCGCACACCGTCATTATATGAGCCTACCGCCCTGCGCAGCGAGTCTCCTGTCTTCTCGAAATGTTCGATCACTATCGTGAAGCGCTCATACAACTCCTTGCCGAGCCGGTTGATCTCCTGGGCGCTCTTCGTTACCTGCTCCTGCTGCCACCCGTAAGCCACAGCCTTCAGTAGCGCTATAAACGTAGTGGGCGTGGCAAGCACAACCCTCTTTATGCTGCTGTCTTCGATCAGGCGGGGGTCATGTTCCAGCGCCGCGCTGAAGAATGATTCGCCGGGCAGGTACATGACCACAAGCTCCGGCGATTTTTCGAACTGGTCCCAGTAGGCCTTTGAGCTGAGAGAGTTCATGTGGTTTCTTATCTGCGCAATGTAGTTGACTATGCCGCGCTTCCTCTCTTCGTCCGAATTGGCTGACAGCGCATTGAGATAGGCGTCCACCGGGGCCTTTGCGTCCACAACTATTTCCCGTCCGTTCGGAAGCCTGACGATCAAGTCTGGCCGCAGCCGGCCGGTCTCAGCTGAAACGGATTCCTGCTCGTAGAAGTCGCAATAGGCCGTCATGCCGGCAAGTTCGGCCACCCGCTTCAGTCCGAGTTCGCCCCACGAACCGCTGACCTTCGGCCTGCGAAGTACCGTAACCAGATTATGCGTCTCCTGCCTGAGAGTCTCCTGCATGCCGCTAAGATTTCTGATCTGCTCCGAAAGACTGCCGATGGACTTATGCCTGCCGTCTTCCATTTCCCTGATCTGCTGCTCATAACGTTTAAGCATGTCCTGCAAGGGCTTGACCGTAGCATCGATGGACGCCTGGTGTTTCCCAAGCTTGCCCTCGGTTTCAACAACAACCTTGCCCAGATGCTCGGACGCCAGCCGCAGAAAATCCTCGCTGCTGCTCTTGAGCGCGGCGGATGAAAGGGCATTGAAGGTGTCGGTCATCTCCTTTTTCATCAATTCGAGGAGAGCTTTCTGTTCCTCAAGATTCCTGTATGAATCTTCGAGCCTCTTATGCGATTCTTCCAGGCGTGTGGCAGCCTCTGCGCGCTGAAGCCGCTCCGAATCGAGTTCCGCGCCCAGCCTCTTCTTTTCGGTCTCCGTTCTGTAGAACTGGTCCCGCACTTCCGTTGCCACGGCATCGGCCCTGGATGCCCTTACCTCTGCGTCTCTCATCTCCGAAGCATGCCGTTCCTGCAGTTTCGAGACCTCGATTACAGATACCTTTTTGAATCGTGACGAAAGGACGACATACGCAATCAGAACGCCCGAGATAACGCCGGCCGCAACATACAGAGCCTCGGTCACTGGGGACTCCAGTCGTCGGCAGACAGCTCAGTGCGCAAAAGCGCGAGTATGGCTGAATGAGGCACGATCAGATATTTATTGTTTTCGAACTCGATCTCAACAGCCGCGTCCCTCAGAAAAATGGCGTAATCGCCTTCAGCTGCCTGCAGGGGAATAAATTTAAGATCATCCCTTCTTTTCGTCGACCAGGGTTCGTCCATCACGGCATTGGGATCAGTGACAGGATAACCCGGCCCAACCTTTACGATATAGCCGCACTGGACCCTTTCCTTTTCCTTGACAGTCGGCGGAAGATATAGTCCGGTTGATGTGCGTTCTTTGCTTTCGTCGAGTTCGACGAGAACCCGATCTCCGATTACAATAAGATTCTTTTTGGCTTTCATATACGATATTTTAAACTATCTCCGCGCCTGAAAGAAAACGAACCCGGACAGGCATGCATCAACCATACAGCCTATGCCGGAGCCCCGGACAGAAACTCCTGTTTCCACCTCAGCGGGAATACCAGCCTGAAAGACGTTCCCTTCCCGGGCTCACTCACAACGCTTATTTCTCCCATATGTTCAGTGACAATCTGTTTAACAAGAGGCAGGCCCATCCCGAACCCATGCGGCTTTGTGCTGAAAATAGGTTCGAATATTTTATCGGCTATCTTCGGGTTAATGCCCGATCCGGTGTCGGAAACGACAAGAACGGCTGTCTGCCCGTCCTGCATGGTTTTTATGGTTAATGTATCGCCGCAGCCTGAAGCTTCTATTGCATTTACAAGCAGCTGGAATACGGCAATCCTGATCAGATTTTTCTCCATATTTATCCTGATGGGGTCCGCAGAAAGTTCAAGCCGGGTGAAAAGCCCTTTACGACTGATATCCTTTTCGGCAAGGGCTACGGCTGCGCCGACAACAAAATTCAGATCTTCATAGGCATACAGTGATTTCCTGCTATTTAAGACCGCCTGGAAGTCTGAAACGATCTTTTCGAGCTTACCCGCCTCCTCGCGTATATCGCGCAGAGACGCCTCAACCTGTTCGGGCAGGCCCTTCATACCCAGCATCTGTCTGCAGAGACCTCCTATGACCGTAGTCGGATTGCGCACCTTGTCGGCCACGGACAGGGCCATCAGATTCATAGTTCTTTCGGAAATAAGGGTTTCTATTTCACTATTGAAATCTTCGAGTATCCTTCTGTAATCTTTTTCCATATCGGCCATGGCCTTGAATTTTATGGCCTTGCCGACCGAATGCAGAAGCTGCTCTCCGCTGAATGGCTTGATAATGAAATCGAATGCGCCTTTTCTAATGGCATCTATGGTTGTAGAAAGGTCCGCATAAGCCGTCATGAGTATAACAGGGATATGCGGGTAAAGTTCGTGTATCCGGTCAAGAAGCTCAATACCGGACATTTCGGGCATCCTGATGTCGGTAAGGACAAGATCGACCCTGTTATTGCGGAGTTCAGTGATCGCCTCCGCGGCGCTGTGACAGGCCACAGTTGAATACGACCTTGCATTCAGCTGCAGACAGGTCACTCTGACGATATCAGGCTCGTCATCGACCACCATAATAGTATTCTCATTTTTTATTTTACCAGCCTGGTCCATATCCCTTACCACCTGTTTAGATTATACTAATGCAGGTATCAAATAAAAAGAACGACTTCCGATAGCCGCGCCGCGGAGCCTCATTAATTCCACGACCCCGGGCGATATGGCCGGCATGGATATGTTGCAGGTATTTATGATGGAGCCTGTCGATTCACTTATTGAGGGATTCTTCTATCCTGGCCATGAACTCCATATGATGAAACGGTTTCTGCAGAAAACCGACAGCTCCTTCCTCGAATATCTCGTGGAAATATTCCTCCTCGTCGTGTCCGCTCGTTATCAGGACCTTCACATCAGGCCGTATGGCGCGAAGCTCCCTGAACACCTGTTTGCCGTTTTTCCCCGGCATCACCATATCGAGGATGACAAGCTGTATATGGTCCTTATGCTCCCGGAATATTTTTATCCCTTCATCGCCGTGTGAAGCCACGAAGGCATCATAATCATAAGCATCGAGTACATCCTTGCCCAGCTCCCTGATAACCTCTTCGTCATCTATCAGAAGTATTATGCCCTTCTGACTCCTTTCGTTGATCGACATTCCCTCTCCGTTATTTTCGAGAAACCCCTTTGCCACCGGCAGATAAAACCGCATGGTAGTTCCCATGCCGGGCTCGGAATATACATCCAGATATCCGTTATGGTTTTTTACGATACCATAGACCATTGAAAGACCGAGCCCGGTGCCCTTGCCTACACCCTTGGTTGTGAAGAAAGGCTCAAATATCCTGCGCCGAACGGAAGGAGACATGCCGGTGCCCGTGTCGGTAATATTGATCCTTACATATTCCCCCTGCGGTATCTTGAAGAAGTCCATGATCTTCTCGGACTCCTGGACATTACGTTCGGTTTTAATATGCAGCCTGCCGCCTTCGGGCATAGCGTCTCGAGCATTGATGCAGATGTTGAGCATTGCCTGGTAAATCTGAGTGGAGTCCCCCCTGATTACAGGCACGTCATGCTCGGCATCGAATCTTATTTCTATGTTGCGGTCAAAGGCTTCGCGCAGAAAGGCTATCAGTTCTTTCAATATCTCGTTAATGTCGACCGGCTCTACCTTGTATTTGCCCTTCCTGGCAAATCCGAGGAGCTGTTGAGTGAGGGCCGCCGCCCTGGTGGCGGATTTTTCGACAAGGTCGGCGTATCTTCTCAGCTTTTCACGGTCTTCAAGATTGCCCTTGATGAGCGAGGCGTAACCGATCACACCTGTAAGTATATTATTGAAGTCATGCGCGATGCCTCCTGCAAGGAGTCCGACGCTTTCCATCTTCTGGGCCTGAATCAGCGTCTCTTCAAGTTTCTTTTTGTCCGTTATGTCCACAAAATATCCGTCGTATCCGGATATTTCTCCCGAATCATCCACCTCGGGGTATAGTGATATGATTGCGATAATCTCGGCGTCGTCTTTGCCTCTTATCCGCTCCTCGTAATTTCTGAGGATTCCGAAAGCCGCTTCCTGCATGTATTGTAGCTGGGCGCCTCTTTCGTCATAAAAGAGTTTGCCAAAGCTCTCGACATGACCGCAGAGTTCATCGAACCTGTTATTGGTAAGCACGATCTTCCCTTCCCTGTCGAGCCTGAATATGGCATGGTTTACACGCTCAAACATCGACTTTATCCTGGCTTCCGAGGCCACCAGCTTCTGCTCGCGCTCCCTGATCTCGCGGCTCATCCTGTTGAATTCCGACGATAGCCTGCCCACTTCGCTCTTTGATGTCAGGGCCGGGACCTCGGGATATCCGCCTTTTCTGATATCTTTTGCGGCGGATATGAGTACCTGCAGCTGTTTTGTAGCCATTGTCATGAAAATATATATAAGTATGATTCCTAAAACAGTGAAAAGGGCTGCCAACAATGAACCCCGGCGAATAACCTCATTTTCGGCCACTGCGATAACATTTTTCGACAGGCCGATGCGCACCCATCCGATATGTTCCCTGACAGCGGCGTCGGCAAACCCGGATTGGAACAGATCGAAATCACCCTTCGCCCTAACCGTAAACACCGGCGCGGTAAAAACAAAAACATCCTTTAACTCCTCCTCAGTGATAATCCCGTCGGGCGAGCGCGCTTTCGCAATGTCATCGGGACTCACACTGCCTTCCAATATGAGCATTTTGAAATCCCTGTCATAAAATGAAACAAAAGAAATATCCCCGATTTCCATCAACTGGAGCGCCGACCTCTTAAGCTGCTCGATATTTTCGGACAATACAGGCAGTTCGGCGTTCCTGGAAGCTATAACCGCTATGGTCTTGCCCTGTTTGACAAGTTCATTCCTCAGCATGGTCCGCTGCGTGTCGATGGCGTCTATCGTGTAAACAAGAGACATGATGATGACAGCAGGGATCAGGAACAAAAGCGCCTTGCCTCTGAATGTAAGGGAGAAAAAATCATATATTCTTCTGACTATCCTTACAACCATACAGTTTTCCGAGGTATTGCCGTCAGTGTTTTTGTCAGACACTCTTTTGTTCCCCCTCATTAATAAACTTTGTAGGCATTCCTGAGCAGATTTCCCGGAATGACTATGCCCATCTTTTTTGCCGTATTAACATTCAGGCTGAGTCTGTATTTCTTCGGCGGCACAGGCGCCATGGAATCTGTGCCGGAACCTCCCAGTACTCCGTCGGCCATTTCCGCAATCTGCTTACTGATCCCCGACGGATCAAAAACCAGGGCCAGAAGCGATCCCTGTTTAACATTGCCTTCTGATATGCCGAGAAGAGGTATGCCCCTTCTGTAAGAAAAGAGATAAATATTTTCCATTACAGATGTTGAAAGTATCGCGACATCGGGCAGCAGCAGCAGGGCCTGGGTGTCGCCCATGCGTCCCAGCGCCTTGACCAGTTCTGTAGAGCTGCCCGTCCTGAAAACAGAAACATTGGCGCTCGCCGTGCCGTCAAGAATAGTCAACAACCCCTTGCTGCCGATAACTGATATTTTTTTTATTGACGGCAGATACCGTCTTAAAATATTGACGTATTCGCTCACCGGAGTGGACATGTATACCCCGGTCATATTATGCCTGTGTTTTTGGGGGGGCGCGATAATCAGTCCGTAGATTACCGTGATCGACGGCGGGAGTTTAATTGCCTCTTCGACGGCGTCTTTGCCCAGCGCAACAACAAGCCGGGCCTCCTCTCTCGATGCAACGGAAGCAAGCCTTCCCCTCACTTCAGAGAGGGAATAAATCTTTGCCGGAGACTGAAGCGAACGTTTTACCTCATTAGCCACATCAGACACGGGCCTGTACTGCACATCGCCAATTATCAGGACATCAGTCGCATAGGCAGACGTGAAAAGGAAAAGCGCCGGCAAAAGGAAAAGCGCCGGTAAAAGAATTTTCCGGAGGGAGATTGAAACAATTTTTTTAATTGTACAATTTCTCAAGAACCGCTATCCTCGATTGAATAGGAGGAATCTCTTCAGCGTCTATTATAACATCCAGAACAGCCGGAGCGCCCGACTCAATGATCTCATCCATCAGATTTTTGTTAATCTCACCCGGTCTGGTTATCCTGATCGCCCTGGCCCCGAGGCCTTCTGCAATTTTAACAAAATCGACCTGTTTGAATGTCGACCCTATCCCTTCCGGAAGCCCGGCAAGTTTTCGTCCGTGATAAACCATGCCGAGCATCGAATTGTTCATAATGACCCAGATTACCGGAATATTGTAATTGACCGCAGTTGCCACCTCCATCCCGTTCATCAGGAACGAACCATCGCCTACAAGAGCCACTACCGGTTTATCTCCGGCTGCAAGTTTTGCCCCAATCGGAGCGGCAACCGCATATCCCATTGAGGCAAAGCCGAGAGCCGCATAAAATTTATACGGCGCCTTGATTCTGAGACGATTGATGGCCCAGGCCATACTGCTGCCGTTATCCGCAAAAAATAATGTGTCGTCGGGCAGGCTGTTTTCCAGATCAAGCAGAAGTCTTTGCGGTTTGTAAGGCAAACCGGCCGGAATCTTATCAGCAGACATGTACTTCTCCTGCAACAACCTGACCTCTTTGCGCGGGCTATTTCTTTCGTTTGGCGTTTTGCCGGACAATTGTCTGCGCAGTTCATATGTCAACTCGCGAAGCACAACCTTTGCGTCTCCGGCTACACCACACGTCACATAAAAATTCTTGCCTATTTCATCAGGCTCTATATCAACCTGTATCAACGCCTTGCTGGGCAATATGTTCCTGTCCCACCCCGACGTCATCCACTCATTGAAACTTGTTCCAACTGCGAACATTACATCGACATCTTTCTTGACTATATACTCCTCTGAAGCTCCGGCCCCGGCAAAGCCTAGTGTTCCCAGCGAGAGAGGATGCATTTCGCTGATGATGCCCTTCCCCTTGGGCGACGTCGCCACCGGGATATCCATCATCTCTGCAAGCTCCAGAAGCTCCCTGTCCGCCCGCGAGAGGACAGCTCCCCAACCCGCAAGTATGACGGGCCTTTCAGCCTCAATTAACAGTTTAGCAGCCTCTCTTATCTGGTCCCTGTCAAAGCCTCCGGTTTCGGTCATGCTGAACCGGTCATGTTTTACATAAACGTTTTTTTTCAAAATATCCGAGGGCAGATTAAGATGAACAGGACCTTTTCTCCCGCTCAACGCAATCCTGATCGCCTTTGCCGTCATATCTTCTGCCTTGTTCTCATTGATGATCACATCGCTGTACTTGGTAACGTGCCTGAAAAGCCCGACGATACCGAGACTCTCAATGGAAAATTCCTGAACAGCGCCCTGCCCCAGAACAGAAGTGGCCACTTGCCCGGTGAGGGCAATAACAGGGATTGAATCACCCATTGAAGAAGCTATCCCGGTGACAAGATTTGTAGCTCCGGGCCCGGAAGTTGAGCAGCATACTCCAATTTTTCCGCTGACCCTCGCATAGCCGTCAGCCATAAAGGCAGAGCCCGCTTCATGCTTTGATACGATGACCTGTATTTTGCTCTTACTTAAAGCATTATTGAGCGGTTCAATGGCTCCGCCGGGAATGCCAAAAATATACTCCACTCCCTGACTTTCAAGATGCTGCACTATAACCTCCGCTGCTGTGATCGTGTTCTGATAATCTTCATTTTGTTTTGAAATCTCGAAAGCCTTTTCATTTTCCGCTGAACCAATATCTGTTAACCCCGGTTTCAACTCTGCCCCCCATATTCTCCTGATTTGGCTAAAACGCATAGCAATCCCTGATTTAAAAACATAACAATTATCAAAACTCAGACTAACTGCGCGTCTTGCCCCCCGGCATGACATGCAAAAAAACTATAGCAGATATAGTATTATAAATCAATCTGTTCAATTTTCCGGAGCGCCATCCTGAATAGTCTCTTGCCAAATTTGCCGGATTATTTTTATAATTTTCGCGGGGGAGAAGGTACAAGCACATGCAAACAATGGACATTAAAATATGAATCCGGGGAAAAAAGCTGAATCCATATATACCCGCATCTGGCTGGAAGAACCCGAGCCCGGCAACGATTTTGCGACAAAGGCCGCTTACTGTCACGGCTACGATGTATACGGCCAAATGCTCGGCAACTCAGGTTGGGCAGAGATGAATTATCTTTTGTTTCGTGGCGAAGCTCCTGCGCCACAACAGACAAGATTATTTGACGCCCTGGCAGTAGCTCTTGCAAATCCGGGACCGAGGGATCAATCCGTTCACGCGGCTATGTGCGGCGGCGTGGGCGGTTCACCTGCCGCAGCATGTCTGATGGCCGCGCTTGCCGTTGGCGCAGGACATCTGTCGGGAGGACGGGAGGTATTCCTTGCAATGGAGATATGGAAAGAATGCGGCACGGATATTGATTTGTGGAGCGCCAGACTTGCTGCTCCGGCTGAACATATCCCTTCAATATGGCCGGATCCCGAGCATCCATCAGGCTTTGATCCACATGGGGTCAGCGCCTCCACCATAGTAACGCAGACATTGCATTGTCTTTCGCAACTCAGTTCAGGAATGCGACTGCCCTGGCTGGAAACAAACAGACATAAACTGGAAGAACTGGCCGGACATCCAATCGCGTTTAGCGGCGTAGCCGCTGCAGCGTTTACTGATCTCGATTTCTCACCGGAACAGGGAGAAATGCTGTACCTGCTGCTGCGCCTGCCGGGAGCGGCAGCGCATGCTCTTGAGCAAAAGCATTCCGGACATAAGAAATTCCCTTTTTTTAAAATAGAACTCGAAGATGATCCGGAGAATAAAGAAAAATGAATGGACCCGAAATATTAAAACAGAATGTTGATATTTTAAAGACCCGTATGGGCGCATGCTATCCCGGCGTCCGGGCTGTCTTCCGGGGTTTTGATCTGCATAAGGAACTCAAAGATATTGACTGGATCGACTTATATATGTTTGGCGTCACAGGCCGCCGCTTTTCTCCCTCCCAATTAAGATTACTTAATTCAATATGGACCTATACAAGTTATCCTGATGCAAGAATCTGGAATAACAGGGTCGCTGCTCTTGCAGGCACGGCGCGCAGCACCGGTAATCTGGGCATATCAGCTGCGCTGGCGGTATCCGAAGCGTCTATTTATGGGCGGGGCATAGACATAAGGGCGATAGATTTTCTTATCCGCACCCGCAATGAACTTGACAAGGGAGGCAATCTTGCTGATTGTGTAAAAAAAGAACTCGAAACATTTCGGGGTATAGCCGGCTATGGCCGTCCCCTTACATCAGTCGACGAACGTATAGCCCCCATCACGGAACTTGCCCGCTCTCTCGGCCTTGACGAAGGCCCTCACATTCTCCTCGCCCATGCCGTTGATAAATTCCTTCTCGATGGACGCTGGCGTCTTCGCATGAATTACGGGGCATTATGCGCTGCCTTCACTGCCGATATGGGCCTCACTCCACAGGAATTCTATCGCTTTGCATTCCCGGGTTTTCTGTCGGGAATGCAGCCATGTTATATCGAGGCAGAAGAAAACCCGGAAGGATCTCTGTTCCCCTTATCATGTTCACATATTATTTATGACGGAAAACCAAAGCGCACATGGCTGAGGCCGGATGACGTCATGCCTTAGTGATGAGCGTTTTTTTTCAGAATTTATAACTTGCGGTAACCAGAGCCGAAATACCCTCTCTGGGAAAATCTCCCGGAACTTTATTCTGTGTTCCTGATGTGTCCGGATCATAATATCGTTTATTGAACAGATTATGCACAGCAGCCTGAATCTCGAAGTTCTTGATAAAATTCCTGAACGTTATGGCAAAATCGGCAGTAAAGTAAGCCGGCATCTCTGCCCTCGCTTCACCCCGGGCTCGCGGTCTGGGTCCCGTCCAGCGCAGATCTGTATGCAGGTTCACATATTTGCATGGAGCATAGTTGATACTGCCGGTAGCCCTGTGGTTCGGCACATATGGCAGCCTGGAGCCTGTTATACCGTCTTTGGGATCCTGATACACATATGAAAACCTCCAGTGCAGGCTGTTCCCATATGCGCCGCGAATCCCCGTCTCTATGCCTTGCGTATCGGCTGCCCCAAGATTGGCATAACGGGCGGGTGAGGTTGCCGTGTCCCAGACGATCAGGTCTGTAATATCGCTGTAAAAGTAGTTGACATCCACCACTAACCATCGCGCAAAACGATAGGTAATACCTGCTTCATAGGTCTTTATCTTTTCAGGCTTCAGATCCGGGTTCCCCACAACCACCGGATTATTGATATTGTACAATTCCTGAAAGTTGGGGGCTCTGAATGCCTGGCCGTAAAGCAGCTTGAGATCGGCGTTATCTATAAAATTCCATACAAACCCGGCGCGGGGATTTACCGTGCTACCGAAATCACTGTAATGATCGTAACGAACGCCGGCGGTAAGATGCATCCGCTCAAATAGCTGCCATTCATCCTGAAGATAAGTTGCAAAAATCTGCCGCGTCGCGTTCTTGTTCCAGTTGGAGACTTCCTGCCAGTAGCCCAAAGGGGCATAAGTCCTCGGATCAAAATTGGCGTACTGCTTCACGCCATATTGCTGCAAGTTATCATAGGAAAAGCCCGCAATTACATGATTGCCCTTGAACATATCCCAATCAACCTGGAATTCTCCTCCGATATTCCGGTCATTGACCAGCGGCTTGCCTATCATGCCATCCGGATAAATACCATATGCGCCATTCGGCAGAATCCTGGCGTACGGGTCCTGACTGTAATGATCATAACGGACCTTGATATTGGCGGCCAGTCCTTCCGCCAAACGCTTTGCATAAGCCAGTTCTCCCCAATAATTCTCAAGCTGATCATAAGCGTCATCAACAAGAGCATATCCCAGGCCGATATAGGAATGTTGTCTTTTATTCATATAGCCGCCCCTGAAAGAAAGGTCGCCGTAATTAACCTTTAAAAAAGAATCGAGCTGCCGGAATTGCATATCAGCTCTGCCCGACGCTCCAAGAACATCCCGCTCAATATACGGATTGTCTCCACGGGTTTTATAGTAATCGAGACTCCCGGAAACTCCAAATTTGTCTCCGATGGTTTTACCGCCCGTAATGTTTCCCTTATAGGTATTAAAGTTGCCGCCGCCGGCCTTGACCTCAAAACCGTCTATTTCATCTGCGTCACGGGTTATGATGTTGACGGTAGCCATGAATGCGCTGTTGCCATACAGGGCCGAGCCCGGTCCCCGCACTATCTCAACCTGTTTTATATTTTCAACCGGCAGCAAGCCTGCGACATTATATAAGGCGCTGCCGGTAAAATTCTTATTGAGAGAATGGCCGTCGATCATCACGAGAATCTTCTCACTCGTGGCCGTCCTGATACCCCGGACTTCAACCATGCTGATTCCAAATTCGTTTGTCGAAATACCGAATCCGGGGACCATCTTTAACACATCTATCAGATTGCGCGCTCCCATGTTCCTTATCTCTTCCGCTGTTACGATAGTTGCTATAGCAGGGGCCTTGCGCAGCGGAGTCGCGCGCTTTGTGGCAGTAATGAGGTCCTTCTCATCAAAAAACATGAGCAGCTCTTTTTCCGTGGTTACTTTCGCCAATAAATTGTTGTTTTGATCAGGCGCAGACACAACTTCTCCCGCAGGAGAAACATTGCAGGTTGAAAAAATAAACAGCAGAGATAATAAAAAGCCCGTCACAAATCTTGCTTTAATCACTCGGCCCCCATCGAGAGATATGCAACATTTAAAGCGCCAGGCAGCCCCTGGATCATTAATTCCACATTCAATCCAACAAGCCGTACAATTTTCTATTTTGTTAGCATAACATATTTTATGACACGATAAATAGTCATTTATTTTATGACATGTATTTATGAATCGTGAAACAATACAGCTGTGTTTTGGGGAACCCGGTCAAGCCGGAAATATTGAAAGGCCATATATGAAGAGACTATTCATCCATAATACTTTTTTTATCAGGAGAGACTAACACCCGTCCTGCAATTCCACTGTCCGGCTGTAAAAACAAGACAGGAAACGATTTCAGGTCGCACCCGTCCTGTTTTTACAGCTACGAATCAACTGCGTTACTTCTTATTAAATATCGCTGTGACTACAACCGCCTTTGTTAAATGGTTAATAGTGCAGAGGGCCGTTCTTGTGCCGTCGCCCGTCTCTTTTCCGCCGGCTTTCTTGCATGTGCCGTACCATGAAGCCCGGGAAACGGCATTAGCCCTTGCCTTCAATACAATCTTCGAGCCTTTTACAAAAACGGATGATTTCGTATTTTTCTTCGGATACGCGAAACCTATGCCCGCAGGAGTGGACGTTACTGCGCCCGCCCCTGTGCCCTTTGCTCTGGCCTTTATGGTGAATCCCTTATTGGCTGAACAATTTGCGCCCGGAGCTCCATTTAGTCCCTCGCAAGTCCATGTCCAGGGTCCTGTGCCGATTACTGCGCCGGCCGTGCCTGAGCTGCAAAGACCGGTGGTCGGCGGGGTCAGTAAGGTCTTGCCGTTGGATAAGCCGCATACGCCTTGTACAGGAAGCGGCAGCGCAGCCAGCGCTGCAGAAATGTTTATTCTCGGGATGGTAATCGAGTTGGTGTCGGTAACTAAGGTCCCTGTTGATTGAAACGCTGCGAGAATTGTAGAGACAGACGCGTATGGGTTTTTCTGTTTCATAACCGCCCACGCTCCGGTCACATGCGGAGCGGCCATGGATGTGCCGTTCCACGATTCAAAGCCGCCGCCCATCACCGAGGAATATATGCTTACACCCGGGGCAAGCAAAGACAGGAAAGATGCGCTATTGGAAAAATCGGCTACCGCATCTGCCTTTGTAGTTGCGCCGACACTTATCGCCGACGAGACGCATCCTGGAGATCCCATCGAGTTTTTATAATAATCATTACCTGAAGATATAACAGACGCGATACCCGCGGACCTGAGGTTGTCTATGATCGCCTTATAACCAGCATGGTCCGCGTCACATGTCGCCTGGTCGTAATACCGGTCACCGCCAATGCTCATGTTTGCCGAAGATATGGTGAAAGCATCCTTGAGGGCATAAACGCGCTCAAACCCGGCAATCATATCGGAATCATAGCAGGAAGTGTTATAACAGACACGTATCGCTATAATATCAGCGCCTTTAGCCACACCGCTGAAGGCCGAACTGTTATATGTGCCACCCGTCCCGGCGGCAATACCCGACACATGCGTTCCATGAGAATGCACAGGATTTGCAGCGGCTCCGGTTCCGGTTTGAGATGTTTTACCATTGGGGCACCCTGAACCGACGAGATAACATGCCTCTGAAACCACCTTGCCGGTGAGAAAACTGTGAGAAGATTCGACGCCGGTGTCAATAATCGCAACTGTCTGCCCGGCCCCTGTATAGCCAAGGGCCCACGCGTCGTCTCCGTTTATGAGAGGCACGCTTTCATAGAGGTTAAGATAATTTATCCTGTCTTCCTTTATGTTAAGAACATCCGGATGAGTCTGCAGATATGAAAGCCCTGCCGCGTCGACTGTAAGAGCCATAAACGGGATAAATTGATACTGCCTGACAGTTGAAGTATTGAATGCCGAAAGATCGCTTATCAGCGCATTCTGGACGCCGGCTATAGTGTTCCTTTGACTGGCAGCCTGCATTATCCCCAACTCCCCTTCCGGAGTGAATGAAGCATTAAGTTGTAATATTACCGGCACACTACCGTATGTCTGGGCTTTATCAATAAGAGCCGCTATTCTCTGCGCCTTTGCCTCAGATGTATTGAACTGCGGATCAGCCGCAAAACCGGAGCTTACGGAAAAACAGAGAATAAACCCCAGCATCAGACATGCCATAAACAATATTTTCCCGGAAAATTTTGTGGATTTCATATATCCCCTCCAATATCCGCGCTTTCAGTATAGCGCGTGGTATTTATAATTAACTCACCAAGCTGCCGGCTACGGTCAGCTTCCCGATTTTTCCTCCTTCCGTAATATTACTTTCTATTGTTAATACCAGAGATCATAGCGACAACCTTTGCAGAAAAACAGACTGTCTTTCTTTTTCTTTCACTTTACAAATATTTACGGTCTTTTGCATACAAAAAAAGACCCTTTTGCCAACAATACCCTGTTAACCTTCAGGTCTTCAAAATCAATCGAAAAAGCCTGACACGAATCCTCCCAATATGATATCGACGCGGATAGGTTAGCATCAGGAAAATATCAATGTCAACAGCCGACTGCCCATCCTGTCTTAATTGTTTTCGTCAATATTTCATGGGTTCCGGAACAATACAGCCGAGGTTTAAGGTAAACTAATCAGATGCGGAATATAAGACTGCTGATACAATACGACGGCACGGCATATCACGGCTGGCAGACGCAGCCCAATGGAGTAACTATCCAGGGACAACTCGAAGGCCGGCTCGAAAACATCCTCGGCGAAAAAACACCGGTGACAGGCGCGGGGAGAACGGACGCCGGCGTGCATGCCCTCGCTCAATGCGCATGCTTTAACACTAATTCCCGTCTGTCTACTGATACCCTGAGAGAAGCCCTCAACGCCGGGCTCCCGGCTGATATAAGAATATTGACGGCCGACGAGGCCGATGAATCATTTCACGCGCGCTTCTCGGCGACAGGCAAAACTTACATCTATATAATCTCGACAAGCCGTATAACTTCTCCGTTTCTGCTGCGTTATGTCTGGAGACTGCCGTACAGGCTTGATATTGAGGCCATGCGCAATGCGGCGGCGAGCCTGTTGGGGCATCACGATTTCTCGGCATTCAGGGGGAGCGGCTGTGGCGCAAAAACCACGCTGCGGACGCTCAGAACAGCGTCAGTTGACAGGAAGGACGACATGGAATTCATGGCCTTCCGTATCGAAGGCGATTTCATTGTACTCAGGTTTGAAGGCGACGCTTTTCTGCGTCATATGGTCAGAAATATGGTTGGTTCTCTCGTGGAAGTCGGACGGGGTAAAATGAAACCTGCGGACATCGCGGATATACTCGCCAAGGGAGACAGGAATTTAGCCGGGCCGACGGCTCCCGCCCAGGGGCTTTTTCTTGAACAGATAAACTACGCTTAATAACAGTCAGGAAGTCGGGTTTTCCCTTTCGATCTTGTCTCTCAGCTCGCGTTCTTCCTGGCAGTCCCTGCACAATATGGCAAACGGCATGATCATCAGCCTCTCGACACCGATTTCATCACCGCACTCATCGCATACGCCGTAAGTGCCCTCATCCAGCTTTCTGCAGGCAGTGTCTATCTTTTGGAGAATCTCCCTGTGCGCGCTTAGCTGCTTGAGACTTATATCTTCCGCGAGATCAACGACCGAGATATCTCCTTCATCAAGCGCAGTCTCGACCAGCTGCCTCTTTTCTCCGGTCACATACTTCCTGATCTCGGACTTGGTCTCCCTGAGAAGTTCCTCTTTCTTCCGAATCAACAGCTTCCTGACCTTTTCATCCAGCTCTTTCTGCCTTTTGTTTTCAGACAGCTTTACGGGCGCAACGGACTGCTTTATGAAATTTGCAGTTATATCAGTTGAATCTTTTGCTTTTGCCGCAGGCGCGGCCTTTGACGAAGCTTTTGATTTTACAACCGGCTGCGATGTGCGACCTGCCGCAACTCCGGCTGCAGGTTTCGTTCCGGATTTTATCGGTATTTTGGTCTTGGCTATAGTTTTCTGGGGAACCTTGCCGGCCATATCTCCTCCGATGTTAAAATCTTGTCGCCAGTCCCGGCCGCTGCAGAGGCAGATCCGCTAACCGGAACCCGCAACTTCTTCTTTATGTGTTTCCACAACACTCTTTACCTTTATCCCCGCCGCTTCGAGAGCCTTCTGAATATCAGCCGGTTTGGCGTCAACAACCTTGAGCATATAATTAACGTTAAACGCCATCTAAACCTCCATGATCTCTTTCTCTTTGTGACGGAGCACTTCTTCGACCTTTTCGATATAGGCGTCAGTAATCTTTTGTATCTCGTCCTGTATCTTCTTCACATCGTCTTCGCTGATATGAAGTTCCTTTTCCTTCTTTTTCTGGTCCTTCTCCTTTTTTTTCAGCTCTTCAAGAATATCGCGGCGGATGTTCCTTACAGCCACACGCCCCTCTTCCGCCCTTTTTTTTATGACCTTCACCAGGTGCACCCTGCGCTCTTCGGTAAGATGGGGGATGTTGATCCTTATGATCTTGCCGTCATTGCCAGGCGTCAGCCCGAGGTCCGACTTCAGGATCGCCTTTTCGATATCGGGAATAATCTTGGGGTCCCAGGGCGATATAGTGATCTGCCTGCTCTCAGGAATACCCAGAGTTGCAACCTGGCTTAATTCGGTGGGAGTCCCGTAATATTCAACCCTTATTCCGTCAAGAAGGCTGAGCGAAGCCCTGCCGGTCCTTATAGAGCCGTAGTCCTTTCTCAGCGAATCTATTGCGGAGTTCATCCTGTCCATCGCCTTTTTCTTAAGTTCGTTCATTCTCCACCCCGTATATTTATGAAGCGTCGAGACCCGTCCAGGTCAGCGCTCAGGCCTGAAAACCGTAGTGCCTATTTTCCGGCCGAGCAGAATATTCTTAATATTATCTGGTTTTTTGATATTAAAGACAACTATAGGCAGACTATTGTCCATACACAATGTGATGGCAGTAGTATCCATAACCTTAAGATTCTGCTTTATCACATCTATATATGAGATAGTGTCATACTTTTTCGCAGTGGGATCCTTTACAGGGTCGGCGCTATACACCCCGTCGACCTTGGTGCCCTTCATGATCATATCGGCCCCGATCTCAATAGCCCTGAGGGCCGCCGCGGTATCGGTAGTAAAATAAGGATTGCCGGTGCCTGCCGCAAATATGACGATCCTGCCCTTTTCGAGATGGCGCATCGCCTTTCTTCTGATATACGATTCGGCAAGCTGCCTCATCTCGATGGCTGACTGCACCCTGGTCTGGAGGCCGATCCTTTCGAGGGCGTTCTGGAGGGCCAGCGAATTGATTACAGTGGCAAGCATGCCCATGTAATCCGCTGAAGCCCTCTCAATACCCTTCAGCGACGCCTCGACGCCCCTGAAGATATTGCCGCCGCCGATTACAACCGCCACCTGCACGCCCATATCAAAGACCTTTTTGATCTCATCGGCCATGAACCGGACAGTGGCGGGGTCAAGCCCATAGGACTTGTCCCCCATAAGAGCTTCACCACTCAACTTCAACAGTATCCTTTTGTATACCGGCTTTTGAGCTTTACGCGTCTTTACTGGAGACAAATCTGCCTTCCTTTCTTATGCTAACAGCTTTCGGCCTTTGCCAACCCCTCGCCGAGCTGATAACGTGTAAACCTTCTTATTACGATATTCTCTCCGATCTTTGCAACAGCATCGGTAACAATGTCCTTTATCTTCTTTTTCCCTTCAGGGTCCTTGATGAATATCTGATCAACCAGGCACATGTCGCTGAAGAATTTTTCGAGCTTGCCCTCGATAATCTTTTCTACAATCTGCGGAGGCTTGTTCTCAACCTGCCCCCTGTATATCTCTTTTTCCCTTTCCAGGGTTTCCGACGACACCTCTTCCCTCGAAACATAAGAGGGATTGGCTGCAGCAATATGCATGGCGATATCTTTTACAAGATTCTTGAAGTCATCGGTCCTGGCCACAAAATCCGTCTCGCAGTTGACCTCGACCATTACGCCTATCTTATCCATGTGAATATATGAATACACCAGACCCTGAGAGGCGCTGCGGCCCGACTTCTTTGCGGCAGAGGCAAGACCCTTCTGCCTGAGAGCGTCGATGGCCTTTTCCATATCGCCGTTGGTTTCGGCAAGGGCGCGTTTGCAGTCCATCAGGCCGGCCCCGGTCTTTTCCCTCAATTCCTTTACAACATCAGCGCTGATCATTATTTATTCTCCTCCTGAACAACATCTGCGGCAGCAATTTCCTTGTCGTCACGGGCAGCCTCTTCCGCAATATCTTCAGTCTTCTTTGACAACACGCCCTTGCCTTCGGTAATCGCAACCCCCATTTTCGATGACACAAGCTTGATGGCCCTTATGGCGTCATCGTTCCCGGGGATTACATAATCCGCGTCATCGGGGTCGCAATTCGTATCGACAATCGCCACGATCGGGATCGAAAGCCTCTTGGCTTCCTGCACCGCAATCTTTTCCTTGCGGGGATCAATAATAAATATCGCGCCGGGCACATCCTTCATTTCCTTGATACCGCACAGATTCTTTTCGAGCTTCTCCCTCTCTTTTTCGAGCTGGGAAACCTCTTTTTTGGTCAGCAAGTTGTATGTGCCGTCTTCTTTCATGGTCTCGATTTTTTTGAGACGCTCGATACTTTTTTTCACAGTTGTGAAATTGGTGAGCATGCCGCCGAGCCATCTGTTGGTGACGTAATATGCCCCTGCCTTTTTAGCCTCGTCGGTTACAGCTTCCTGGGCCTGCTTTTTAGTTCCCACAAAAAGCACACTGGCGCCTGAAGCCGAGATATTCTTGAGGAAATTATACGCTTCTTCGACACCCTTGAGGGTTTTCTGAAGGTCGACTATGTGGATACCATTGCGTTCGCCGAAGATAAATTTCTTCATCTTCGGGTTCCACCTTTTTACCTGATGCCCGAAATGGGCGCCTGACTCCAGAAGCTCTTTCATCGTTACAACACTCATCTGAAACCTCCTGATTGCTCTGGTTTTTTTCCTCCGCCCTTTCCTCCTAACCCGCAAGGCGGGACCATCAGAGGGGCTTATAGGGCGTGCGTTTTTGAGCGAGACAGTTTAGCATGAATTATGCTTATTTTACAAGGAAGCCGGCATATTGAGTCTCACCTGCGGTCCAGGGTTTCGCGCACCGTCAGCAGCAGCTTCGACGGGGATATCGGCTTGAACGCCACCTCGGTGTCATGTCCAAGGTCGGCCCGGTCACGGATATAGTCAGCGGTATACCCGCTCACGAAAACAACCTTAACACTTGGCCTGACATGCCTGATCGCGTCAAAGACCTCGCGCCCGTTCATTTTGGGCATGATCACATCGAGGATGACAAGGTCGATATTGCCGACATTTTCGCGGAACAACCGGGCAGCCTCTTCGCCGTCCGCGGCTTCAATCACTGAATAACCTTTGCCTCTCAAGGTCATGGCGCTCAGCTCTCTCACAACCTTGTCGTCTTCGGCCAACAGGATGGTCTCGGAACCGCCGGGGGGCTCGATGCGTTCAATCTTTTCTTCCTTTTTCGACAGCCCCTGAACAACCGGAAGGAACACCCTGAATTCCGTCCCTGTTCCAACCTCGCTGTATACAGCGATGAAGCCGCCATGCTGCCTTATGTTGCCATAGGCCATCGAAAGGCCGAGCCCGGTGCCTTTCCCGACCTCCTTTGTCGTGAAGAAAGGCTCGAAGATCTGATCGACGACTTCGGCAGGCATGCCCACTCCGGTATCGCTGAATGAAATACATATATATTGACCGGCCTTTTCAAGTTCATTGCGCTGGGCCGCTGTTTCATCGACCTCGACTATATAGGTTGAAATGGTCAGCCTGCCCCCTTTCGGCATGGCGTCCCGCGCATTGACCACCATATTCATTATCACCTGTTCGATCTGAAGGCTGTCCACATTTACCATGGCGTCATCCTTCACCATGACGGAAAACTCGATATCCTCGCCGATCAGCCTCTTAAGGAACTTTTCCGATCTGCGGATTATATCCTTAAGCCGCACTACTTCCCTGTTAAGCGCCTGTTTGCGGCTGAAGGCCAGCAGGCTCTGATTCAGCTGCGCCGCCTTGTTGGACAGGTTCATGATCATATCCAGGTTACCGGCTATAGGGCTGTCTTCTTCCATCTTGAGTTGCGCCAGTTCGGCATGCCCCATAATGCCGGTCAGGATATTGTTGAAGTCATGGGCCACGCCGCCGGCCAGTTTGCCTATGGCCTCCATCCTCATGGAATGCCGCAGCTGCTGTTCTAGCTTCACCTTTTCCGTCATGTCCCTTACAATATTTATCATGCATTTCTTGCCGCCGAAATCCACTGCCTTTGAAGATATGGTCGCGTCGAATATCCTGCCGTCCTTGCCCCTGAACTTGATCGAAAACCCGAGGCAACGCCCATTCTTGCGGATCTCTTCCAGAACCCTTGCGCGATCAACGGGATTGACCCACATATCAAGATCGGACACCGTCCTGCCGACCATCTCGTCCCTGGAATAACCGAACAAATCCCTCATGCCCTCGTTCGCTTCGTAGAACATCCCGGTCTCCATATCGCTGACCGAAATAAAATCAGGACTTGATGAGAACAGCATGGAATATTTTTCCTCAGATTCCCTGAGCGCGTCTTCCGCCTGCCTTCGCAAGGTAATATCATTGATCACGGTTACAAACACCGAGCGATACTTTGAAATAACAGGATAAGCGGAAAAGAGGACAAAAAGTTTTTCACCGTCTTTGCGCGCAAACGACATTTCAATGTTGTAAATACGGCCGTCTCTTTTATAAACAGCGCCTGCAGACTCGATATCAGCCGGCGAGACAAAGTTCATATCGCGCACCGACTTCCCGATGATCTCTTCCCTGTCCAGACCGCTCATTTCGAGAAAACGTTTGTTCACATCGATAAACTTTACAGCCTTGGAATCGTAAAGCGTCATGCCGAAAGGGCTCTCTTCAAAGATGGTCCCAAATGACCTTTCGGCATCCCTGAGCCTTGATATGTCCTGCGCCATGGTCAGGAGCATCTTTCCGCCGGAGTATTGAATCACTATTGAATTCAGGAGGGCGGTAATCAGCTCTCCATTCTTCTTTTTGACCAGGACTTCATACTCTGCAAGCTGCCCTTCCCGAATCGACTTGTCAATATAACGTTCCCTCTCCTCAGAGTCGATCCAGTAACCGACCTCGGCGCTAGTCTTCCCTATCACTTCATCACGGGTATATCCCATCAAAGACACAAACGCCTCGTTCACATCAATAAGAAGACCTGTTCGCAAATCGATCTGAAGCATCGCAAGCGGTTTTACCCGGTACATGCTCTCATACAAATCCGGCATATCCGGCTCACGCCGTTCTTTATTATTGATATCGGCAAGAAGCTTTTCCTTCCCGGAAATCAGTTTCCGACAGGCTTCTACCTGCTCCGTCAGGGCCTTATTGATCCCTGTCAGTTCCGCAATCCTGCGCTCATACTCTTTTGTCTGGTTGTCAATCATCCCATCTCCGGACAGATTTTCATCTTTAAATTATAACGCTTTCAAGGGTCTCAAGTTAGTTGGGGATTGCGGGGATAACAGGGAGGAAATATTTTTTGCCAAACGACAACGAAAGAATAAAGCGTAATCTAGTGGATAAGCGGCAGCTGCGCCCTGTGATAAATCTTTCTTTTTGAATAGATGCGGATAGTGTTTCTCATCAGCTTTGCCTCATACAGGGCTTTGTCCGCAGCGTCGTAAAGATCTTTATAATCCCTGAACTTTTCACTGCCGGAATTGGCGATACCGACACTTATGGTTGTTAGATTCTTAAGGCCCTTCAGATTATGCCTGGCGTATTTTTCCTGCAGCCTTTGGGCGAAATTTAAAGCGCCCTCCGGGTCGGACTCAAGGAGCATATATCCGAACTCATCTCCGCCGATCCTGCTCGCCACATCGCCCTTCCTGCCTACCTCCTTCATGCAGGACGCCAGCAGCTTGATTACACGGTCACCTACTACATGCCCCTGGAGATCGTTTATAGGTTTAAGGTTGTCGATATCTATAAAAAGCAGGGAAAACTGATCGCCATACCTCTTGGCCCGCAAAAACTCTTCTTCCAGCCGCTTGAAGAAAAAACGCCTGTTGTAGATGCCGGTTAGCGGATCTATCAGGGCCAGTTTTCGCAGTTTTCTGTTTTTTTTCGTAAGTTCGGCTGTCTTCCTGCCCACCTCATCCTTCAATGTCTCGTTCCACTGGACCATGTCCGTATAGAACCTTGAAAGAGCTATGATCTGGCCCACAAAACCGGCCAGCAGCAGCATGATTTTCTCCAAATCGGTATCATATATGTTTCCCTGTTGGGGATGACTGAAATTGATTACCCCAAGCCTGTCATCTCCGGAAGTAACTGGGACTGAAAGTATAGATTTGACTTTAACCCGGCTGTCGAAAGCCTTGAATGTCTCATCACCGGTTATGTCGGCGATAAAAACAGACTTCCCTGCGGCAAAAGCCCTGCCTGCCACACCTTCACCGGTCTTGAACCTCGCGCCGGTCTTCCAGTTCCCGGCCCTGTTGTATCTGTCGCCTTTGCCGCATCCGGCAACCAGTTCAAGATAGTCTGATTCTTTGTCTTTCAGCATCAATGAACAGTTGTCAAATTCGAGTTCCTTGGCTATGATTTCTACAATACTCCTGCTGAGGATCCTTATATCTTCAACAATCCGGCCCATCGTATTCAGCCTTATCATTGCAGAGATTACCCTGATAATCTTGCCGGAGAAGCCTTCGGCCCTCTCCATTATGTCAAAAGAACCCCTGGCAAGTTCTTCGTACCTGGCCGCCTTTCTGATCTCGTCGTTGATCTTTATGGCTGCAGTCAGTTCGACTCCCGACAGGTCATCCAGAGGGATTGATTTGGGGACCTCTTTGCCCAGAGACTGGTTGATGCGTCCGATAAGATCTTTATTATCCATAGCCGTCATGCAATTTTCTGCATTTCAGAAAGAATATTTTGAATCTGGTTCTCTATGAGGACAATATCCTGCCCGGAGACCCCGATGGTCTTAAGGACAGAGTTATCAAAAGGATATTCAAATCCTCCACCCAATAAAGGGCTGAACCCTTTGTTAACCGCGATATGGTCGGCAAGATGAACAACTGCCGCCAAATGAAGATATTGCCCGCCTCCGGAAGGATTGTGATGAGAAAATATAGCCGTATAAATATTTTCCGGAAGGTTCCACTTGTCCGCCAGCCAGGCTCCGATCTCTTCATGAGTGAAACCGAGAATATCCATTTCAGCGTTCCTGTACTTCATGCCATTCCTGAGCTTTTCCGCTATCTGATCCGTCAGATCAGGCAAAAAGCTGTGCATTACCATAAGCCCCAGATCATGCAGAAGTCCGCATATAAATGAGTCTTCATCGCCGTCATAGCGTACAAAATTGTCGATCTCCCTGGAAATAAAACCTACAGCCAGGCAATGCCTGAAAATATTTTCATATTCTTCCCTGCGTCCGTTCTTTTCAGACATGAAGACTGTGAGAAGAGATATGCCCAGAGCTATGCTTTTGATATTGTCAAACCCGATATTCATAACCGCGTCACTGATGCTACTAACCTGACTGTCGCGTCTGAAAAAAGCCGAATTAGACAAACCTATGACCTTTGCGGATATGGCCGGGTCTTTTTCGATTATGTTCACTACGCTGCCGACGCAGGCGGATTCATTTCCGAAAAGTTCGATAAGCCTTGAGGCAACAAGAGGAGTAGTCGGGATTTTAGTGATTCCCTGAGTAAATAACCGTAAAGATTCATTCATACCCGGCTCTTTGAACGTAGCTATCATAAATTTAATCTTATATTATACAGCAAAAGGAATAAAATACAATACAATACTATCCATCCTGCCCAAAAAAGGCGGGCTCAAGGCCCGCCCTGACATCCACGTTCTTTACCCCGACTTATCCAAGAATTGCCTTCAGATCCTGGTCCGGAGTGGAGATAGGCTTGATGTCGAAGTTTTTCACCAGCACATCCAGAACATTGGGCGTAATGAACGCCGGCAGCGACGGCCCAAGCCTGATATTCTTTATGCCGAGGCTCAACAGCGTGAGCAGAATGGCGACAGCTTTTTGCTCATACCAGGAAAGGACCATAGACAACGGCAATTCATTGACTCCGACATTGAATGCCTTGCCGAGGGCAACGGCGATCTGAATGGCCGAATAAGCGTCGTTGCACTGCCCGACATCCAGGAGCCTCGGTATGCCGCCGATATTCCCCATATCCTTGTCGAAAAACCGGAATTTGCCGCACGCCAGCGTGAGAACTATGCAATCCTTCGGAACTTTTTCAACAAATTCCGTATAATAGTTGCGTCCCGGCTTTGCCCCGTCGCAGCCGCCCACGAGGAAGAAATGGCGGATCTGGCCGTTCTTGACCGCGTCTATTACGCTGCCGGCAACACTCATGACAGTATTCCTGCCAAATCCGACAGTTACGGTCTTGCCCGGAACGTCCGCGCCGAATCCCGGAAGGGCCAGCGCCTTATCTATAGCAGGTTTAAAATTGCCGTCCGAAATATGCGGCGTTCCCGGCCAGCCCACGAGTCCAGTAGTGAATATCCTGTCCTTATAGGATTCCTGCGGCCTCTGCAAACAATTTGTTGTCATAATAATAGATCCGGGGAAGTCTGAAAATTCCCTGTGCTGATTTTGCCACGCAGTGCCCCAGTGCCCGTAAAAATGGGGGTACTTCTTCAGCCCGGGATATGCATGTGTCGGAAGCATCTCGCCATGTGTGTACACATTAATACCTTTGCCTTCGCTCTGTTTGAGGATCGCTTCCATATCCTTCAGATCGTGTCCTGAAACAAGAATCGCCCTGCCCTGTTTCGGGCCAAGTGGAACCTGCGTGGGGACCGGATGCCCATACGTGCCCGTATTGCCCGCGTCAAGCAGTTCCATTGTGCGAAGATTGATCTCTCCGCATTTGAGGACGATACCTATCCAGTCATTCAGACCGAGCTTTTTATTCAAAGTTGACACCAGGGCTTCCTGCACGAACGCATATACTGAGTCATCATGCTGCCCGAGTATCTGGGCATGATCTGCATAGGCGGCTATACCTTTAAGCCCGTAAATAAGGGTGTCCTGCAAGGATTTAATGTCGGGATCAATCGAAGGATCGGACTTGACTCCGACTGTTTCACCCTGCTTGACCAGTTCATCCCTTGTCGCAGCCGGCTTGAATACAGCCGGGCCTTCATCTATCGAAATGCCTGCCTTGGCCTTCAGATTCTCCCTGATATTAACCGCCTCATTTATCAGCGTCACAAAACGATCCGGATCAAAATCCACATTCGTCAGGGTCGAAAACAGCGCCCTGACCGTGAATTCATTAACGTCATTGTCTACAACACCCTTTTTCCTCGCCTCCACCGCATACTGGGAAAGACCTTTAATCGAGTAAATCAGCAGGTCCTGAAGCGCGGCCACATCCGGCTGCTTACCGCAGACTCCAACCATCGTGCAACCGGTTCCTTGCATAGTCTGTTCACACTGATAACAAAACATGTTGGGATTCCTCCATCAGATTATTTGACTCTTTAGTCTAAGTATACAAATTTATGATTAAGGCTTCTACGACATGGTTAAAATCTCGGGGAAGCGCAGGGCGAGATCTCTCCCTTTGGCGAGATGACGATAGAGAGAGGCCGGGATGATAAAAGAAAATCTCCTCTATGTTCAAACTTCTCATAGATTGAGTTCTCTGTTTGGATGGGACTGCTTCGTTTGCCAATAAGGGAAATCCGGGCTAAAAACGCTGCTATGCTATCCGAATATCAAGTGAGCAATATAACATATTACCCAGGCCATCACTCCGCAAAGCGGGATTGTGAGGATCCAGGTGATAATTATATTTCCGCCAATACCCCAACGCACCGCTGAGACCCGGTTCGAAGCGGCTACACCCATTATGGCGGATGTCATTATATGTGTAGTGGAAAGCGGAAGCCCGAATTGAGACGCGACTTCAATAACCGAGGCAGCTGTAGTGTCGGCGGCAAATCCATTGATGGGTTTCATGCTGGCAAGCTTGACCCCCAATGTCTTGATAATACGCCATCCGCCTGTAGCCGTGCCCATCGCCATCGCAAAAGCGCAAAGGAATATTACCCAGGTGGGAACTTCAAAGGCCTGTATTGAACCATAAGTGAACAGGGCCAGCGTAATTATACCCATGGTCTTCTGAGCGTCATTGTTGCCGTGACTGAAAGCCATAAAGGCCGCGGAAAATATCTGAAGCCGCTGGGAAACCTTGTTCACCTTCGACGGATTGGAATTCGCAAGGAATTGAGACAGCATAAACATCGCAAGCCAGCCAAGCACAAAGCATAACACCGGGGTCAATATCAGGGCTCCGAATATCTTCAGAACACCCGCGATAATAATGACGTCAGTTCCCGATGTTGCGACCGCTGCGCCTACTATACTCGAAAGGAGGGCATGGCTCGACGAAGAAGGTATGCCGAAATACCATGTAAGCAAGTTCCATAATACTGCAGATCCCAGCGCGGCAAGAATCGTAACCTGGGTGACGCTTATCGGAATAACCAGTCCCGAACCGACTGTTTTCGCGACCGCGGTGCCGGACAGCGCCCCGATGAGATTCATCAGGGTAGCCAGTATTATTGCCTCACGCGGCGTCATGACCCGTGTAGAGACCGAGTTGGCTATTGCGTTGGCCGTGTCATGGAATCCGTTGATAAAATCGAAGATTACAGCAATGGCAATTACTGATACGAGCAGATAAAAAGAATCATGCATATTTCAGGACTATACCCTCTAATATATTTGCAACATCTTCACATGCGTCAGAGGCGCTCTCGAGAAGCTCGTAAACTTCCTTCCATTTAATGAGGAATATGGGGTCTTTAACCTCGTCAAAGAGCTTGCCGAGCCCTGTCCTGTAAAGCCTGTCGATCCTGTTTTCGAGGCTGTTGATCTCTATGCAATATTCCTGAACGAATGAATACTTCTTGTCCGTGAGCGCAATTATCGCTTTGCTCACCATCTCGGCCGTGACCAGCAGCTCCTTTGCTATCTCTATAGCTTCAGGGGTCGGCTCCTTCAGTTTGAACAGAGTGAGTCGCTCTGCGCAGGCCCAGATAAGATCGACTATATCGTCGATCTTGTTGCAGAGGGCATGCATGTCTTCACGGTCTATAGGGGTGATAAAAGACTTGTTGAGCTGCCTGATGATATCGTGGGTCATCATGTCGCCTTCTTTTTCGGTCTCGCGGATCTCCTTTGAGATCATCTCAAGATTATCCATATCCATGAAGGCGGAAAGAAGCAGAGCTGCAGCCTTTATAACATTACGCGACGCCTTGTCAAAAGGCTCGAAGAAATCGGTATCTTTGCGAAGAAATAGTCCCATTAAGTCACCGATGATTAGAATAATTGATGCCTGATATACCTGTCAACACAACAAAAGACAATTTTCGCCCTCTTCAACCGCGATGGAATACCCCGGAAGACTGCAATCACCGCGCCGCATACAGTTTCTGCAGCTTTCCACCCTCCCATTTGAAATAGATATCTTTGCCGTTCCCTTCTTTAGGCAACAGCGCCCATGCGCCCGGGCGCCTGCTGCCGTCAAACAGATGAAGACGCCGGCCATCGTCCATTCGCACTTCATAGTTGTATATTATGCCTGTCCCGGTTTTGATCTCCTGCCATTTCATACCGTCGCCGTGAATAAAAAACCCGCCGGCATAGGTATAAATATACCTGCCGCGCTCCCTGAACATATTCGGAACCTGCGCATATATAAACCGGCTTTTGCCCAGCGCCGCCGTATCCCTGCCGGTAAAAAAGCAGGCTGGATATGTCGAATGTCCGCGCTGCATAAGCGACCTGAAATAACGGGCTCCCGAATGATGCAGTCCCAGGGCATGCCCGAGTTCATGGCCGCTGCCCCCTATCCATCTTGATACAGGGGTTCCGTCTATGGACCTTCCGGCCAGCCCGAGCAGGTCGTGTTCAGGCAGAACCGCAATTCCCTTCATTCCGGCCGCTGTTGAACCAGGCGCGTCAATATATATCAGCCAAATATATTTTTGATCATTGCTCCGGGCTCCAAATGCAGCCGCATCAGCCATCGCGTTAAAGAAGGGATAAAACCTTTTCTCCGAACGTAACTTGGGAACATGCCTGCGGTACCAGCTCGCGTAATGAGTGGTCCTTCCGACTTCGACAATCGGGTTGTTTATGCGAAAGGTCTTGCCATTCAGATGGCCGTAATACCATGCCTGCAGTTCGAGGACAGCTCTTTCGACGGCGCGGATATATTCGCTGCGCGGCGCCCTGTCTTTTGGCACAAGGTACAATACGCGCACTGACTTCAACTCCGGAGCAGCGCATACCTTCGCCGGCGCGCAGACAAGCAGGCTGAACAAAGCAACCAATAAAAACAATAAAATTTTCCGATTGCGAAAACTCAAATGAACAATCCCACGGCACAATAGAACATCATCATTCTATTTTGCATCAATGCAGGCTTTAAAACAAAGCCCTGATTTTTGCCGCGCGCCTGCATTGCCCTGCCGGAATATGCTATTATGTTGGGGCTGTTATAATTAATAGTATGAAACAATATTCTCCGATAAACAGAAAAAGGCTGCTTAGCTCCTTTGTCGATCTTGTCAGGATCGACTCCCCGTCATTCAAAGAAAAGAAGATCGGGGATTATCTAGCTCAAAGGCTTTCAAAAGCCGGCTGCAGCGTACGTTTTCAGGATTATAAAAAATCCTTCAACCTCATTGCCACTCTCAAGGGTAAAAAATCGTGCTGTCCGCTCATGTTGAGCGCGCACATGGATACGATCGAGCCTACCGCCGGCATTTCTTTTGCAATTGACTCCACAAGTGTCAGGACAACCGGCAATACCGTGCTGGGATCCGATGACAAGAGCGCGCTTGCACAGATACTTGAGGTTGTAACCGTTCTGGGCGAACGGGACATTCCTCACGGAGATATCGAGATAGTCTTTTCTTCCGCCGAAGAGACCGGGCTTGTCGGAGCGAGAAACCTCGATTTCAACCGGATCAGAAGCAGGCATGCGCTTGTCCTTGATTCCGGCGGTTCCGTGGGCAACCTTGTCGTCGGCGCGCCCACTCATCTCCGGTACAAAATAACGGTTACCGGGAAATCGGCCCATGCCGGCATGGAGCCTGAAAAAGGAATCAGCTCCATCAGGGTGGCTTCAGCGATAATCACCTCTGTTCCGGACGGACGGATCGATAACGACACTACGGCAAATATAGGCATTATTGAAGGAGGAACAGCCACCAACGTTGTTCCAAAGATAACGGTGATCCAGGGTGAACTGAGAAGCCATTGCCGGAATACATTGCTCAAGACGAAAAAAAAGATATTCGATAATGCGCGCCTTATAGCCCGGCAACACGGCGCGCGGCTCACCATCGAACATGAGATTGAATATCTGGCCTTCAGGGTTCCGAAGACCAATCCGTTTCTGAAATATTTAAGCGGGGTATATATGAGTCTCGGCATTGAACCATCCCTTGTCAGGACCGGGGGCGGATCAGACGCCAATATATTCCATCAGCACGGTATCATGGCCATAAACATCTCAAATGGAATGCAAAACGTTCATTCGCCTGAAGAGTTTATACTGCTGGACGATCTGTACAAGGGGTGCGAGATTGCCCTGAGGGCTGTTCAGGATTTCAGGCTTGAAGCGCCCGTCCGGTAGCCTCATTGCCGTCTTCCAGCCCGGAACCGGGTTGTTCCGTTTCGGCTTCCAGTATTGCCTGAGTTGCAATTATACGCCTTTCCGCGTCAGCTCCATGTATTAAACGCAGGGCCTCGCTCAGTTTCATATCAGGATATTTCAACAAGGCCTCTATCGCCTCGGCGAGAGTGTAATCGATATAGCGTCCATCTTTGTATGCAATCCTTATAAACCTGCGCTTGAGCAGAAAACAGCGTTTTCTCTTTCCGCCGGCAGACGTGAAAGGTATGATGATATATTCGCTGTTCTCTTCAAGATTATAGAGTTTTTTAAGTTCGGTTATCTCTTCCATTGGGCGCTTTCTTCAAGATCCGTTTTAATTTTATTATATACTTTATTTTGATCTCCGGAAAACGTTATCCGGCATTCTTAATATGTCAATCTTGCGATGTGAACATCAATAAATATAGAATACATTAAGAGAGTCACGGCACAGACTGCGCCAAAGCAGCTGCCTGTCTTCTTGATGAAATGAACGGAACATCGATAGCACGGAGAAACTGACGCGGTGACAAGCAGTCATAAATTCAGAAGACCCCAGCCGATGAAAAAGGCTTCAGGCAAACCGGTATCTGAAATTCTGGCGGAATTGAGAGGTTCAGTCCCTCAATCGGCTTATCGGGAACGTTCGCTTGCCATACATGGATTGATATGCGCCAAATGCGGACGCGAATTCGACAATGCCGACAGGCGACTTCTCACGGTTCATCACAAGGACGGAAATCATAATAACAATCCGCCCGACGGCTCCAACTGGGAAAACTTATGCATTTACTGTCATGACGACGAACATGGCAGGGGAATGCTTGGAGATTATATTTCCGGAGGCAAACATTAATGAAAAGATACTTGTTGTTCCTGTTGATCTTTATTCTTGCCGGATGCATGCAAAACCTGCGTTTCGAAAGTATGGATAAACATAAAATAACGCCGGGTATAAGTTATGAGGCTTATTATTATGTAGAGGGGACATCGGACAGGTCCCGCGCCGTTTTTCTGAAATATCCCGACGCGCAGATTGAAGTAGCTGCTCCTTCGCCCCAGATTACGGCGACAACTTCTTCATATAACGCAGCCATCGCCTATATGGACGAGGCGAAGGATTTGAGAACTATATCCATTACACTTGTAACATACAAGGGGAAACCTCTGGGTTATCTGTTCACATACAATGACGATCCTGTGCAGTCTAATCTCAAAATCGATGTTGATTTTTACGAATCCGGCGGAAAGGTATATTTCACGGCCAGGGAACGATCTGATCATGAAAAGTAGGGTTCTCCTTAAGGGAAATCCCGTTTACAGTCAAAAAGCCTGAATATCCTGAACGGGATATCAGGCTTCCGCACGATAAAGCAGATCTCTCGCATGACGATCCTGAACGCATCGACAGGGAAGCAGAAAACCGGGAGGTCTTCGGCCCCACATCTCCATTTCGCTCTTAAGATATTGAATATAAGCGCAAACCCTTTATCCATCATGGATATAGCTGTCAGATAAAGCGCCTCACCCGATAAAAAACCTTTACAAACACTGTAGGAACAAATATTATCTTGTCCATATCATCTTCCTACAAAAAAAAGGCATTACGCCGATATTTTTCCCTCCTCTAATATTGTAAAGTTGAATATAGCGGATCCTCGTCATTATCAAAATATTAAATATATAAGGAGATTCCCATGTTCGAAGGCGCAGCGCTCAAGACCCCCAGGCACGAATCACTCTCTTTCACTGAACCGGAAAGCCTTAGAGTTCTTGATCATTATGATGAAGCCGAACATGGCGAATTATTGAACGACTCCCTGCCTGAGTCTAATGAAAACGGCGGGGAAGATTGCGCTGCTCTGGCCCTTGAAGACGAGAGTCTGCCGGAAGCGGGCAACAGCGAATTCGACTCAATGAAGATGTATCTCAGCGCTATAGGCAAAATATCCCTTCTTACAAAAAACGAAGAAATAATGCTGGCAAGAAAGATCGAAAGCGGCAAACAAAAGATTTGCGGGATTGTCTTCTCTGTCCCGTTTGCCCTTCGCAGACTGATTGAAATAGGGAAGATAGTGGAAAAGGGAGAAATGCCGCTGATCAACCTTGTACAGCCAAACGGAAACACCGAAACCCCGGGGCTTGAAGAAATACGAAACTTTTTCAGATCAACTGAAGAGATAAAAAGTCTGTACCGCAAGAGGAGAAAAAAGACTGCTGCTAAACGCCCTGAAAATAAGGGCTTCAGGGCAAAGAACGACCTGGGAGAAGAACTGTTGATTCCCTGCAGGGAAACCTTCGGCACGACGCATATCAGAATAATTGAAAAGGTCATAAGTCTGCGTCTTAAGGACGAGTTCGTTTCGGAATTATCCAGAGAGTTCCGCAGCTACAAAGATGAAATAGATGGAATACTGGCTTCATCCTCCCCTGACGGCAGTCTCCGGAGACTGCCTGCGCAGGCTCGCAGACAAATAACCTCCATTGAAGAAAATACCGGCATACGAAATGATGAAATTAAAAAATTTATCACGGCGATAGACAACATAACTGCCGGCATTGATGAAACAAAAGAGGCCATCAGCGCCGCAAACCTCAGGCTGGTAGTCAGTGTAGCCAAACGTTTTATCGGGAAAGGTCTCAGTTTTCCCGATCTTGTGCAGGAAGGCAATATCGGACTGATGAAAGCCATTGACAAATATGATTACCGCCGTGGTTTCAGGTTCAGCACTTATGCGATCTGGTGGATCAGACAGGCCGTTAAAAGGGCGCTCGATGACAAATCCAGGATGATAAGGGTTCCTGTGACCATACTTGAGATGACCAAGAATGTTGCTCGGGCAAAAAAAGAGATGTTGCAGGAATCAAACGCCGAACCTTCCCTGTATGATATATCCAAAAGACTGAAGGTGCCGATGGCCAAACTGGTCTCCACCCTGAAACTAACAAAAGAACCGCTTTCGCTCGAAACTCCTGTTGGAGATGACGACGGCTTTCTTAGTGACTTCATTGAAGACACCGACACATGCAGCCCGCTGAAAAACATCGTTACCAAAGACCTGAAAAACCAGATAGAGAAACTTTTGCTGACACTCAGCCCTAAAGAAGAAAGGATACTGAGACTCAGGTTCGGCATTGGTGATGACATTCCCTGCTCACTTGAAGAAATAGCCCAGGAATATGATGTGACAAGGGAACGTATTCGCCAGATAGAAATAAAGGCTATAAAGAAATTGCGTGAGCCGGCCGCCTGCCGCGGTCTGGAACAGTTTATCGCCAATTAACCCGAACCTCCCATGGGCCTCTGCGGCATGACGCCAAAAAGAGTGGGCGTCCTAATGGACACCCACTCTTTGGCGCTACTCACTACGGGAGTCTCAAACTCTTCTCACCTTTCGCAATCCGTTATTAAGTATTCTGCTTCGCCTTTTGTTGCCGACGCTTTTTATGCGTTCTCCGATTATTAAGTTTATATTGATTACCTTCCAGACCCGGCTCCCATGAAGGAATCGCAGCCCTGAATCTAATTTCCGCTTTTCCTTCCCATCCATTCCAATATATTAAGTGTTAATACGCCGTTCGGCTTCATTCCGAAATCCCTCAAACCGCTCTCTGTCCTCAATGTAATCATATCAAATAATTATGAACTAACCGTGAATGGATTATGAAAGATTGTGAATATGAAAGATATAAATCAGGATTTGTCATTAAGCAAGAATGGTCTTTGAACACAATGTCAAGAACATCCTGGGCATCCATATCCCGACTCGCAAAATTAACTGCCTGCGCCGAGTCTTAGATATGGCCACCCATGATGTCCGGTTCAAGCACGTTCGGTTTTCCAAGGAAAAATCCGGGTTTAACCCGGAATTGTCACTGGGAAGAAATATTTATTGTAAACAATAGGATGTCCGTCATGAGTAGCCATCTCTCGTCCCGCCAAAACTGCGCCATATATTGCATGCACTGGTTTATCAGTCAACCGCATGATATTATTGTCATAAAGGAGATACGATATCCCTGCGCCGGGACTTCAATATGGCTACTCATGACGGCCTTTCCGGTTTCTGATGACAATTTTGGGTTTAAAACTCAAAAGAAGTGGGAGGGAAGACGCGTATACAGGTTTCAGGACATAAAAAAGCCCGGTCATTGACCGGGCTTCCTATTTTTAATCCGGCGGCTACCTACTTTCCCATGACCTCTCGGTCATAGTATCATCAGCCATGGAGGACTTTACTTCCGTGTTCGGAATGGGAACGGGTGTTGCCCCTCCGGTAAAGCCACCGGAAACCTTAATTCACTGTGGTCTTTTAATATACCATAAACTAATTAAGATTGCAAGCGAAAAATTGACAAAGGGGAGAGAAAAGGAAGAAAAAGAGGTCAAGGCGCACGGTCTATTAGTACTGGTAAGCTGAACACATTACTGCGCT
>JGI20214J51088_10000014_pt1 | contig 139428 bp, 98 predicted proteins | sample WetSurMetagenome_FD_51088 | JGI IMG/M metagenome (IMG submission 51088) | reverse complement strand
AATTGAATTCTTTGCCATCTTCATCAAGAGCATATAATCGTTTACCTTTGGCATAGAGTAAAACTTTCCCAGCATCGGGGGTTTCGGGGCGAGTTGCCATTCCGACCATAAGCAGTTTAGACATTAGATTATCTCCATTACTGCACCAGAGGCTATTTCCAAAACCACCCCTGCCGCAACTTCATATCCACTTGACACAATCCAGCTATAGCCAGATTCCACCACCACGTTGATGTCCGTGCTCATCTTAGAATACTGACCACCAGCTTTCACATATTTATGCACATCCACCGTGCCAGTTACAAACTTGAATTCATCATCTCCGTTGAGGGTGGTGGGGTCTTTCCAGAATGCCACCTGTGGAGACGCACCAACTCCTCCAAGAGTACCACCAGCAGACGAGCCAGATATAATGACATCCGTTGCGTTATCTCCTGCATTATCCTGTGCCCAGACATTCGCTCCCTTGAAATTGAGCTTGGGTCTGGTAGTTAGAGGTGTGCCTTCGTCTTGAATTGTGTGCCCTGGAACAGTACCAGTTACCGTAATTGTTACCAGCGTTTGATTACTCCCAGCATCATCGGTTACTGCAACACTTCCAGCAAAGGCGAGGTTGCCTCTCTGAGTCATTGGAACATTGGATTCATTTATAATTCTATGACCGTCCAGACCACCTCCGGTTGTCCCTATAGAAACTACCGAAGTAATAATTTTCTGCGGTGCTCTTTCTAGTCTAGCTTTTCCTGTAGAACCATAAGAGTTTCTAGCCTGATAAGTAAACTGATATAAAACTATTACTTCTGGAATCGGAAATCCAGAAAAGTCAAAGGTCTTAATATCTTCCGCATAAGCCAAAGCAGATGTGTTAAAATTTCCCCGACCAGGCATCAATATGAATCTAGCCTGACCATTAATATTTGTTGCTATTAGATAGTAGTTATAATATTGAGTGCTTGAACCCTCAGTCAATACTCCAGCATTATCCCAATCAATGTATCCACCAGTATGATAAGAATAAGGCATATTGGAAGTTTTCCAATCATATACACCAAGACCATTACGATACATAATTGTATATGTTCCAGATACTCCATTGGGGTCAATCAACTCCGCTAATGACCATTTCAAATCTTCATCATCAATGACACAGGGGGAAACTCCAAAACAAACTGCGGCATCTGTATCTGTAGTTATTACCATTCCTGTAGGAATTCCACCAGAAACATAATGTGTTCCTTCACTTTCGTGAATAAATTGGTGCATCCTGCGGTCAATTGCTACGGTATGACGCTCATCCTCTAATTGATATTTAGGAGTTAGAGAATTATCCCATTGGATAATTGCCACACAAACTTTTGTATCATTCAACGTCCAAGGAGTTGTCATCTGAGACAACGTGCCAATATCATCATCTATATATATGAAGTATGTGCCCTTCGCTGGAGGAGAACCAGTAAGTACACAGGTCTTATTGGAAGTGATAATGTTCTTTCTTCCTCTACGAAAATAAGACCAATTCGCTCCGATTTTAGCCAGCGTGAGTGTGTAGGTAGCAGGGTCAAAAGAGAGTGTAGATTCAGGGGTTATTGCAAACCCCATGCGGTTGATGTCCTCCCAACGAGTATCATCTACACGCACTACCGTCTGAGTATTCGTAGGGTCATCCGAAGCGGTTACATACTGTCCCGTAAAATTCATCTTCGGTTCTGTAGGAAGAAGAACTCCCTCATCATAGATGATATGTCCACCACCAGACCCCGTAGGTGGAATAGGAATATTAAACATTCTGAGGTCAATAATGTCTGTATCCTGCCTAGACTCAAACAAACCAGTTTGACCACCATAGAGTCGCACCGCCGCAACTGGATAAGTATTAGGTATGGGCTTAGGAATATCTGTAATTTCCAGCGTTTTGATGTTTCTGAGTGTTCCGGTGAGCATATCCAAAGTGCCATCGGTATCCACATAGATTAGTCCGAAGTATGCGCCTGTCCAAGGAATAGCCTCAGTTAAATCTATATCCTGACCTGAGACTCCCATCCATTGATTGTTTAGATAATTTATATTCCTATAAATATTTACTTCCATTCCTCCCATCGGAGTAGGACGCAAAGGCAAAAATTGTCTAAGCTGAGTAAAAACAATATCATCACCACCTCCTACCGCCATCCACTCATGCGACTTATGGTGAGAAGGAACAGCGAACACAGTATTATCAGAAGTTCCACCAAATTTTCCTGAAGAAGTCCTAACACTAATTACTTGAAATCTGCTAGGCTCTGCTGGGTCATATCCAACCATAACAGGAAGGTCTAATTCTGGAGCAATTTTATTGTTGAATACCTGAGTAACTGGTTGACCAGGAATCCTTATCCATATATAGTTAGGTCTGTTTTTAACAAATACATTTCCAGCCCCATCTCCTATTGTTGCAGGAAATACTTTTGGTTGCTGTTGAAAAGTTCGTAACTTGCTTTTTAGAAAATTAGTTTTTACCATTATGTGTGTCCTCCCCAACAGACGTTCCATAATAAGAAGCTGTCAATAACCAGCATGTGAGATGCCATCACCACAATAGAGATAAGAGTTTTCTGCCTACTTACGGCATCAAATCCTCCAGACATTCTATAGCTACTTTTTGCTGTTAGACTACGAGTATTGGGAACGGCTGTGGGTCTCCAAACCATACTATATGTTCCTAATTTATAATATGGACTCCAAGAAGTACCAATATGTTTTATGCGGTCAGCAACAGGCATATCTACCGGAACGGTTACTCCATCACTAATTTTCCATGCTGTAAGATACTGATAGTCCGATGGGTTAGAGGAGCTATTCCACATGGAAGTATACAAATCGAAAATAACATCGAACCAACGAGTATCTGGATACCCACCTCCTGCTCTGGGTGTCCAGATACTTCCATTTTCATATCCAGAAGCAAAAGGAAAATTTTGGTCTCGTCTTACATAATCAATAATTTCTGCTCCATTAACAGTAAGTTTATAAGTAAATTGGTTATCTGTATATAGGGTATATGGAGACCAATCCACAGAGGTTATAGGATTGAGGTCTGAATTTAATGCTATCTCCATAGATTTTACAAACATCCCCTGAGCTAAACTAAACACTCCAGTTCTTTGTTGACCGTTCCCAATAACGGGGTCTTTTATTGCCTGACCAAGACGATTTCCTGCACTATCACAAAGGTATATCTGATACCAAGTATCATCAGTATCTTCTACCCAAGCTCCAATTGGATTAGAGTTTACATCTCTCTTGTACCACTTCGCATTTAGTGTATAGCTAGTCCGGTTATCATAACTAGACCCTCTATACCAAAATCCGTATGGTACTCTGAATGTTACTGGAGAATTAGAATATAAAGTTATTCCACGAACTGTACTCCATGCTCCATTTGCCGCTCCATGAATATCTCCTTCACATATAGGCAACTCTGGGTCTGTAATTACAATATACGGTTGTTCTGACAAACCCTCACCAGCACAAAAATTTGGAAAACCAAAATCAGGAAAATCTGGTAAATATCCTGGGTTTTCGTCTCCGGTTTGAGGAATGGGCAAAGTCTGACCATCAGCTAAACTATGAGTAATCTCATGCAAAGTAATCTCAGGAAGAAGGCTTCCTTCCTCAGCAGAGAATGACCAATTCATGCCCTCGACATAGAAAGGAGCTTTACTAAGAACAATCTGACGGTGAGTATCCTCTTTATTCAATGTAACTAAAATCTGCTCGTATGGAGCAATATCCAAATTACGATAATTCCCAGCCAACCTAAAAGTTACTTCTGGATATTTGGCATTCAAAAATGCAAAAGCATCTCCGCACTTTTGATTCAACTCAGTCTGTGAAGCTACCATCAAGTCGTATGACCCCATCTCAGCCTTTCCAGAATATTTTGCTATATTTCCTGGGGCATTAGACATATAGGGAGTAGCCAATCCAGAACCAACATACTTTGAGCCTCCAATTTCTGTGTAGGATACTTCTGCAAACTGACTGAGCCTAAAAGTAGGTTCATCTATCCAATCCATTTTCTGCATATCCAAAGCAACAGGATATACACCAGTAGCATTATGTGTAATGTTGATTCCAGGTTCAATAAAGATTGTACCCTGCCTATCTGATACCATCTGTCCACTTATTCTATTTTGTAAGTAAGGATTCAAGGAATCATATAAATTAGTTGCCGCTCCTTCAAAGAAATCCAATAACACATCTGTTCCAATATAACGAACATCTGCCACTTCTCCTATGGTAGATAAAATCTTTGTATATTCCCAAATAGCCCTTTTCATGGACATGCCTTGAATATGTTGCCACTTAGTAGCAGAGGTTACATCATCAAAGGAAAATGACATCCCCTCTTTCTCTTTCATGATTCCAGTTATACTCTCTGCTTCAAAAGAGGTTACGGAATTCTGATAATCATAGGAAATAGAATCTCCAGAAATGTACCCAGAGAACACAATCTTTTGACGATTCCGTTGGTTGCCTCCAATGCTTACTTTATCTCCTCCATAATATTCCTCATCAGCGAAGATGACTACAATAGAATTTTCAAGAAGGTTAGGCAAGATTTCTCGAACCCAGATAGAGGAGCTATATCCTCCTTCATCCCTAGTCCCAGAGAGACTCTCCATTCCCCAATTTCTGATTGGTTGTTTGTCAGACCTGTTGTAGATAGACACATGACGATAACCATAGTCTACCCCACCAGATGCGCTAGTTACCTTAAGCCTAGTAATATAATGACCAGGGCTAGAATAACTGATATAGCCAGGGTCGGCAGAAGTAGACCCTGTAACGGTTGCACCCTCGAACCACCACTCATAGGCTGAAATAGCCTCACCTTTACAATTAGAAGTACCGCTAGAAGTATAAAAAACGGAATCTTCCATGAAGCCAGCATAGTTGCCTCCCATACATACCTGTGTTCCTAACACAGAATTCTGATTAGTGTATCTAACGTCCCAATCTGCAAATAAGAGAGTATCGTCATCACTATCAATCATTGCACTATCATATCCCCAATAAATAGGAAATGCCTCATGTAAATCTAACACCGTTAGATATTGTCCTGTGTTCCAAGGAATATCATCATTCGGAGCTACCTTAACATACGTTCCTGTGGCAGACCGCACACGCACTCTGCCAATGTCCCATGCTCCAAGGGATGTGCCTACGAGCATGGTACTGTTGGGTTGAATCAAGCCATAAGAGCCAGTAATAACTCCGGTGTAGTACACATTCATTCCATCATTTGTACCACTCAGGATTACTGCCTGAAATCTGGTCTTGGGCTTATAAATAGATAACCACAATCTCGTCTGATGAGGACGACTTCTTATTTGGGACAATTCAACAGCATTTATTTGGCTCATGTTCGTATATTCACAATCAGTATCCGAGCATTCTGCCGATACATTTCAAAAAAGTCTCCCGACTCTGGTTCATAAATCACACAACCAGTATAGGTATCGTAAGTATAGACTCCAGATACGGGCTTATAACGAGGGAGGGTAACGGTAGTTGTTCCAGTATAAAGCATCAAAGTATCATACATATTTTGCAACTCATAAAACTCTGCCTCAGTAATCAAATCCCACCTCATCTCAAATTGACGAGCCGCAGGATACACAGGATGACCATTTCCATCTACTCCTACTGTATCCCTAGATTTCCATGAACCGGAGGAAGGCTGTAAAGTTAGAGTAACATTGTTAATTTTGTACGGCATTATCTTGACCTTTCCACAGACGTAATAATATTGCCCATCTCTGTGAGAGTGTTCTGAATAATCCTAGCTTGTAAATCTGGAGAAAGTAAAATTTCTAACGCCAATTTTCCGCTTCCTCCAACATTACCTTGATTTCTTCCCATCTGAGATATTGGAGTAAAAGTTGCCATCTCCGTTCCAGCCTCTCCAAACATTGCTACAGTAGGTTTACTAGCAACTACTGTTCCACCTTTCGCAAAACCAAATGCTCCAAAAATGCTTTGCAAAACATTACTAATCCAATCTCCAACAGAAGCACTACCAGTAGTAGGAACAGAACCACCACCTAGAACGATTGAATTAGTATTATTAGCACCATTCAAGCCTCTAGTATATCCAGTAGCATCGGCTCTCTCCTGCGCCGTTGTACCAGAATTAGGAACTACTCCAACATGAGCCTCAGCCGCATGTATGGCAGTTATGGTGTCTGCGGCTTTCTGTTCCATAGCAATTTCAGCATTGAGTTTAGCTTGTAAATCTCTTAACTCTTGCTCATACTTTGCACGATTGGCTTCAATCTCTCGCCTGTTCCATAACTCAATATCAGCCAACTTCTGCTTATAGGCTCTATTAGCATCTTCACGAGCATACGCCGCCTGACGATTCATGTCATCAAGTTGCTGGGCATATTCTATAAGACGTTCTTTTCTTCGTTGTTCTCTCTGACGCTCAATGTCAGCTAATTCTGCGGCATATTCTTGTGCTCGGTCTCTGGAAGCATTATTAGCCTTCTCGTTTAATTGTTTTTTATCAAATCTATACTGACGTAAAATTAATCTAGCTTGACGAATATCTCCCCTACGCAGAGATTCTTCTAAATCAAAGATAGCCTTCTCACGCAACTCTCGAAGTTGGTCTTGCAATCTCTGAGCCGCCTCTAATTCTTTCTCAGCGTACTTACGTTGAGCCTCCGCTTTACGATTAGCGGCATCTATGTTAATGCTATCTAAATCAAATTCTAGTTTTCTTGCCGCTTTTTCTAAGTCTCTCGCAAGGTCTCTATCTATATCCTCTAGTTTACGAGCAAGGTCAATTGCGGCATCTTCAATCTTATCAACCCTATCTTCTTCTATCTTTACAGAACTTTCTGCATAACTCTTTTCTATAGAAAGTCTTTCCTCTGCACTATCTTTTTCTTCCTGAGTAACTAAGTCTGAATCATCCTCAGCGTATTTTCCTTTTTCACTCTCTGGAACATCCACCATTCCAGGGGTAATCTGATTTCCAAGTGCTCCTAAGGTAAAGAATCTAAGAGCGGCATTCAAAGTATCCATTATCGTCTTTTTTAATTCTTCCCACTTTGCATTTGCCGCCTCAGCCGCTCCCTCAATCGTGCCGGTTGTTAAGAATCCCTCTATGAATTTTTCTGCTACTTCCGCAAGTTGAATTATGGTAGAAAATAATCCAATAATAAATCCAAGACTTGCGGATAATTCTGTAACTATAGTGGTGATTATTTTTAAAATATAATTCCAAATAGGAAGGATAGATTCTCCTAATAAGGTCTTTTGTTTCTCCAATATCTGCTGAGACTCAGTTAGCTCATAAACATCCTTCTCAGTTACATCCTCAATATCTGTTCCGTATTTAGCAATTTCTCTGCTCAACAAAGAGATTACTACCATTGTTCGTTCTTGTGCAGACATCTGAGAATATGTTTTATCGAGAATTCCTAATCTCTCAGCCTCTTTCTGTGCCAACCTTTCAGTAACTACTGTACCCTTCATAACTGAGTTAAGAGTACGAGCGTAACCAGTAACTACGGCTCTGTTAATGACTGTTGCAGTTTCTTCATAAGACTTACCAGAAAGAATTGCAATCTTTCCTGATATATCCATGACGGTACTTAGTTGCTCAACACTCACTCCCATTTCTCGCATGTTGTTTACAAAAACACTCGAACCCTGAATAACATCAACCTCAGAGAAAATTTTGAATTTCTTTTGAACCCTGTCTATTTCTTCATAGAATCCTTCCATACTAATATCCAAACCATTACGTTGCATGGCACGAATACCCAATTCCATTGAGGTCATGCTTTTCTCAAAAACCAATGCCATTTGTGCCGCTTCGGATAAATATGAAATTAACATCTCAAACAGCTTTTGAACTGCCTGAACAGCCGTTACCCCTATAATTCCCCCAAAGACTCCCTCAGCAATTGCCCCAAAATCAGTAAGTCCAGATGTCCACTTTGAAAAGTACCCCTCTAAGCCTGTCTTTTTAGCTACATTTCCAACATTGCCAATGTCATCGGCTAATTTCTTAAACATGGGGCTAAAATCTGCCCCTCCAGTTTGTCCCTTAACATCGTTTGCCATTTTGTTCATAAGGTCAGCGGCTTCTCTACGAGCCTGTTCCATAGAACCCTTATCTAAGGTTGCTTTTATGATTAGATTCAACATGGCATCTGCTTGACTACTAAAATCAGTTGGCATTTTTTAGCTCCTTAATAAGTTGCCTTAGATACAAAATATAATTTTCTTTTAGTTTATTTTTTATCATCGGAATTACTTTATTGATAGGCAACCTAAGAAATTCCTCAGCATCCTTATCCGTACCAACTGCCATCAACCTGAAAACTTGTGTACTTTGACCAGCCTCTTTCATTCTTATTAGAATCTCTAAAATATACTCCTCATCAGACATATTATATTCCACTTCAAATAAATATGGTTCTAATATTGAGTATAAAGTCAAAGCATCTTTAAGGTTTAGTATTCCCATCAATAACACTTTCTGTAAACATTTTACCTACATCCTCCACAACACCAAGCGGAAGCATAGAACGTAAAATTGGTATCTTCTTAATCTCTACTTTAGGCAACATCCAATCTGGTCTTGGATAAGGCTTAAACTCAGACTTCTTTGTAGCATCATTATACTGATAAGCAATCTCAGTCATTTGCCAGCGACTTTCTAATTCAAATTGGTCATTCATCTGAATCTCTTGTATTAGTCCGAAAGCATCCTCTATCTCTAATTCTGCTATGTATTCTAATGACCATCCAAACTTTGAGGCAAAAATTGTTGCCCAAAAATACCACAATCTTTCTGGATACTCCCAAGGCGGTTCTTCTTTATCTGGACTCTGTTGAACCCTCATCATTGGAGTAACCAAGTCTGGAGCATTTAGTACAGAAATTGCTATGAAACATTTTATCGTATCAATCCAACTTTGCTTACTCCAATCAAAAGATTCCTGACTCAATGCTACATCCAAATACTCATAGATGACTTCTGCCATATCTGAATATGTGGAGGTCTTATTGACTTTCAGGAATCTCTCATATATCTTAGTAAGTTGTAACCATTTTTTCAGGTGGGCTTTCTCAACCGTGTGGGTCTCCGTGCCCACCTGAATTTCTATCTTCTTGTTTGACACTAGCCAACCTTACGGTACTAGGCTAGGGTCAGCACGAATAACAGTAGCGAATTCCTGACCTGCTGGCATGTTGTCATCGGCAAATGCCCACAACTTGATACCAGTAACCTGCCAAGGTTCTCCAGCCTTCATGTTAATCGTCCACGCATCCACAAACTTTGCACGATGCAAGGTGATTGCGAGGTAATCTCCTGTGGCTTCGTCATACACCTTCGGCGCATAAACATGCCAATACAGGTTATTGTTAATATTTCCAATCCCCATCTTTTCAATAGAACCTACGATGGTGGGGGTGGATGCTCCCAAAATATACGCCAACACAGAGAGAGGCATCAGAGAAGTAAGACTGAATGTGAATTCAAGATGGTTACGTCTCTGAACAACGTCTTTGTCGCCAGAGGTATCGCACCTCACCGCATTCATCGTTACATCTTCTCCGAGACTCACATCCTGAATACATCCGAGCAAGTATGCTGGATACTGAGTCGTGCCTGTCAAACCCCAATAATATCCCGAACCATCGGGATGATTGAGTTCAGCTTGGTCGTATTTCTGGAAGTAAATATAAGGCGCACCCTCGATAATCATGTCATCTTGGGTTTCAACATTTCCCAAAACTGAGCCAGTTACTAGACCCATAATTTACCTCCTACTAAAGTGAATAGTGGACTTCCTTGCTGACCGCCACAGCATGCTCGTCCTCGTTTTAGACTGAGCAAAAACTCAGCCTCTTTCAAAGAAACCTTTACCTCAGACCCAGCCCCATCGAATGTTAGTGTCCTCCCGCCAGGGATTTCTACAATCAATCGGGCGGCTCTCATGGATGTTACGGTATAAACCTCATCCACGCTAGAGTCGGTTTCTTGACTATTATAGTCCGATTTGTCCGTTTCAACAACAGGCAAGTCATCCTCTATATTGATAATTGCATACGGCTTTCGAGATTCACTTCTGCTACCCATGTTGTGTCATCCTTTCGTTGTGCTGGAATCAGACCCATATTTCTAACCCGTGAAAAATATATTCCATTATAAGAAAAAGAATGATTATGGAATATTTCCAAAACACGCCATGCTATGTTATTGGCTTCTTTGCTGGACTTCTGTTCACTATAGCATAGTACGGCAAAAGATACCAAAGAATAGGCACAGCTATTCTCAGTTCCAGTATCTTGATTTCGTATATCTACACGCACAGCAGGATATTTAAAAGCTACTCCCTGCCAGTTATCTTCTTTAATCTCCCCAGAGCTAGAAAGCATAGCAACTAAAATTGCATCTGCTTTTAGATATTTCACAAGAGCTTCTTGAATAGAATTAGTATTTAACACTTCTTATACCCTCCGCTATTAGAACGTTGATTCTCCTTAAATTCCTTCTCATTGCAGGAGCTAGATATGGTTTAGCCGCAATCCCAGGATGATGCACCTTTGGAAGCACAACCCATTTACCTTTAGTTTTCCAGTAAAAACTTAATGATTTATTACCCTCTTTAGGTTTAATCAGGTATCTTTTTGGAGTTCCTTTAGTTGCATGCTCACCAGACCCAAACTCCCAAGCACGAGCATCTGGAGTATCTACTATAATATTAACTTTATACTTTCCTATTCCTTCAACTTCTACACTTTTTACAGAAACATTTTCTCTGAGATGTTTAGCAGGAGCGTTCTCTCGCACATCCTGTGCTACTAATTCAGCAAAATTTCGTAGTCCAATTTGCATACCTTTAACTATTTTAACTTCTGTAAGTCCTCGCATGGCTCTTTCAATCTCTCTGGTCATGCCTTGGGCATCTATCTCAAACTTAATTCCAGAACCCGTTTTACGAGAGCCAGAAATATCTCCGTATCTAGCCATGATTACACCAGAGCATGAGCATCAAACTTCCTCTGCAACGTAAGGATAAGATACCCTCTACTATCGCTGGGATGGATACTTGTGTCCTGTATATTTCGGACTAACATTCTCTTATTTATCAGATTATGATTCAGGGGAAACACCACCTCAACCTCATCATATTCCTTGATGGCAAGGTTAGGAGGTCGGCATACACAGGTATAAAGATTAGTAGTTTCAATCCCCTGTTGGATTAAAATGTAATCTGGTCTTACGGGCTCTATACGAGCAGAGATGTCATCATAGATAATCGTGCCCGTAGGAAGTGCTCCACCAATCTCATCATCAACTGGCGTAGTCATCCTCCAGAAACGAACATGGATGTTTAATCCTGCTGTCATAGTTTCAATGCCCTCTTATGTTTCAGCGTCTCGGTAAGCATACCAATCTTGTTCGCCACCGGACTGTTTCCAAAGATGTTCCTGCCAAGTCTCTTGCGAATCTCATGATAGTTTACGGCAAGGAATTCTTCCACACCTGCGTCTCCTGCACCAGCCTCCAATGCTCCAGGGTCAGTAATCTCCTTCAAGTTATTACCTGCCGCCATCGTCAACGCAAGCAACATATTAGGCTGGTACGATGTTCCAGATGGCAGTCCTGCGGTAAAGGAAACTTCCACAGAGAACGGAGCAATCATCTCTCCACAACATCCACCACAAGACATAACCTCTTTATCTGAAATAACAATCGCTCCGTAAGTATCAGATAAAATCGTAGCGCATCCTTCAAATTCTTCCACTACACATGGACACTCGTGAGCAAGGATGGTAACTCCATTCACAGACCAGAGATAACCATATTCCAGAATAAGACGAGAACCTATGGATGGGTAGAAATACGAGCCTGTAACCGTTGTGGGCAACAGGAAGGTACTGAGGTGCTCTGTCATCTGCATCTCAGCAAGTAGATATGCCGCCGCCCGTTGGTTCGGAGTGGATGAACCTGTGAACCCACCGTAACTCGTATAGAGAGAGTCGGTGAGGATTATTGGATTGTGGTATGGATAAAAAATCATGGTTTCAGTATCCCTTTCGGCACAGTTGATTGAAGTTCGGCTTGCTGTTCTGCTATTTCTCTCATCTTCATCAAATCAGCTTTTGCTTGCACCTCTAGGTACGATGCCAAACCAAGCAACTGAAACACACTTACCCCCTGCATTCTCAAACCAATTATATCACCAGACGCATCAAACTCCGCTAGTACAAAATGCTTATCTTCCACTTTCGGTTTTACTTCTTTTTCCATGATAACCTCCTAAAATCTAAGCCATTGAGTCCATGATAACATTGAACCACAACGAACCTGAAAAATCTGAGAATTCAATCCAAGTGGGTATGCCTGATTGGTAGCATTCACATGATGAGTTGCCTCTGCCTTCGGCTCGTATATTACCCTGAATCCGAGAGAACCAATAGTCAGGCAGTATTCAATGTCCTCGTATGTTCCAACTCCGTACCCCTCAAAAAATCCTCCAACCTGATTCCACAATGACCTGCGAGTAAGGAAACTCGCTCCGGTACAGGCTGGCACTTCCGCTTGAACATTTACTTTTGGATGGTCTTTATTCCACCCAATAAAAGTATGCACAGGTTCAGCACGAATGTTGAAATCTACCCCAGCGTGTTGCACCGTTCCAGCACGACCATGCGGAGTATTCTCTGGAAAAACCAACTTAGGACACACAATTCCGATGGTAGGGTCAGAGACCAAAGTTTTATACATCTCTGCTACGGCATTAGGCTGATACCAAACATCGGGGGTTAGAATCAGGATGTAGGAAGATTTCCCCATCCTCACTCCGGTGTTGCATCCACCTGGGTAGCCTACATTATTTTTGAGAGTAATCAAACGCTCTACCTTATTCTCAGCGAAGAACGCAGTAGCAACCTCACGATTAGGGCTGGCATTATCCACTACATATACATGGTAGGGAACATCTCCCATAGCCTCAGGAAGTCTAGCCAAGCATTCCTTCAAGAAATTGAATTCCCCATAAACAGGGATGACCACATCAACTGCATTCTGGACAAACTTTATCTGATTTGGTCTATTTGCAACAAACCTACCTCTATTTCGTTTAGACATTTTTATCCTCCTTTGGCACAACTCTCTTGACTACATTGATAAGGTGCTTTACAGAAACACTCCACTTGCGGTCTTTTACATATTGGAGAGCCTTCTCCTGCATGTCTGGAACAGCACCCTTAGTAGCTAAATCCAATAGTATGTTTCCAGTAGTCTTAATTCCAACCATGTACCGATTACCGTTACCAAAGGTATCGGGGTACACGAAGTCGGGTTTGATAAGATACCCCCTACCGTCTTTTAGATGGTCGTGGATTGCACAGGCATCCGTAGCCACGCAGGGCACACCACATGCCATAGCCTCCAAAATTGGCATCCCCAATCCCTCTGAACGGCTGGGAAGTAGGAACGCATCAGAGATTGCATACAGAGACCACAACTCTTGAAAAGACATACCACGCTCATAGATTCTCAGAATGTCATTGATGGCAACTTCGTCCTGAGAGGCAAAGGTTCTCAACTTCCAACCAATCCGCATGTGCTCTCTGGTTACAAGATTATACACAACGGGTTTTCCGTACTTCTTACGAAAATATGAAATCGCCTCCATGCCACGAGCGAGGTTCTTGCGTTCCTGATTATCAGCCACAGTCAGCACGATAAACTCATCTTCTTTGTATCCAAGAGCCTTACGGATTGCTTTGCTCTCAGAAATCTTTGGCACTCTCCATGCCTTTGTGTCTATGCCTACAATTAGATGCTCGGCAGGTACATTCAACTTCTTGCATTCCTCTGTTCCAAATTCAGAGATACACAATTGAGCATCCATCTCCATAAGGATAGAAGCCCAATCCAAACAGAGAGGTTCACTCTCAACAGGAAAGATTCCAATATAAGGAAGCCTCTTTCCATATTGCTGTTGTCTCATCGTTGCTAAAACAGTTTGATGCCAAGGAATATCTCCAGCAACAACTATTGCATCTGGATTCCATAACTCACGAAGGTTATGGATAATTGCTCCAGCCTCTCCAAAATTTCTACATGGAATCATGCTGAATGGAAAGGTATGTTCCTCTCCGTGATAAGCAAGACCAACTACCTTAACCTCATGACCATCCTTAGCCAATCCCTCACATAAGGGAATTGAGATGTTCCGGTATCCAGAACCCTGCAAGTCAAAATCCGAAAAGTAAATCAATTTCATGCTATTTATCCTCCTCAAAAACTAATTTATCCCATTGCTCCATTATAAACGGCAAAGCAAATCTGCTAAAGGCTTTTTCTTGTAACTCTGACCTCTGCTTTTCCTTATCTTTGTCATATAAGAATTTTGCCAAATTTGCGACATACAAATCTCTATGACGTTTGAAACTAAACTCAGCAAAGTTGAATAGGTATCCCATATTGGTTGTAGGCAATGCTCCCAGAGTAGTTGTAAAGGGCATTGCTCCAGCCATCTCTGCCTCGGCTACTGCATAGCAGAACAACTCCTCATAGGTACAGGGATATGTCAGCACATCTGCTCTGAGTTGTTCTTTCACAAAATCTATGCGGTAAAGAGCACCAGCAAAAGTTACATCTCGGAGGTTCATTGACCTCATCCTAAATCTCTCATTCCCAGGTGAGGGGCATCCCCACAATCTATAGTCTGAGGTAATCATCAAGCTGGCTTCTGGAATTGCATCCTTGATGTCATTCCACAGCATAAGCATGTTATCCAGACCTCTATCTGGAACAGATGAGAATAAACACCGGAAAGGAATCCGCTCAATTTCCTGCTCATAGTCCCATTGTCTCACAGGCAGGTCAATTGACACCGTGTTATTCAAGCCATAGCGTTGCTTAAAATACTCCTGATGATATGGGCTAATACACACAATCTTATCCACACGCTTTCCAAAAACAGCATAATCATCAATTGTGTACTGGTCGGTACTCCACCAAATTTGCTTTCCCTTTGCTCCAGCCGCTAAGGAGGTTGGTGCTCTAAAGACGATTAGAAAATCTCTATCCTGTTTTGGGTTGAATGTTGCTAATCGTTGCTGGTTAAACTTCAAAGAATCTACCTGCGAAGGATTGTTATACAGGGTTATCTCATGACCAGCATGTGCCCATCCTTCACACATGGTCAGGAGAGCTAACTCTGCTCCACCTACTCCCATGCGTCCGTCCTCTCCATAGATAGACTGAGAAGTAACTCCTAGAGGACTTCCATGTGTTGCCAATATATCAATTTTCAATTTTCTCCTCCGATTTCTTTTTACATAGATAGATAAATTCTTCTGGAATTTCTACATTCTTCATGACCACAACCCAGCCAGCTACCTCCAGTAAAAATTCAATCTGAGTCTGATTCATAACGCTGTAGTGGTTTCGTCCTGCCCAGCCCCAATGTTCGGGATTAGGTAGAACCAGACCGAGATATTTATTTGAGACTCGATGCCACTCCATAAGAGCCAGCAGAGGCATAGGAGAGTGTTCCAAGGAATGCCTAGAGAATATCATGTCAAAATCTCCATCCTGCCAAGGAAGGAAATGAAAATCATTCTCATATACCCATAGACCCCTGTTTACTGCTACAGAGACATCCTCCCCAAGAGACACTCCTACATAATCAGTTATACCAATTCTCCTGAACCACTTTTCGGCATAGCCAACTCCACAGCCAACATCCAACACATTTCCCACATCTCCTATATGGGGCTTCATCATGCAGATTGCTCGTGCAGTCCAGCGCATGTGCCCGATGTCCATAGGTTGAGGATAGATGTCATCCCTCAGGATTTCTAAATTTTTCTTTAGCCTCATCCAAGGACTTTTCATGTAGTGCCATCCGCATGCTTGCCAGTAGAGGCATGGAAGAAACAGACGAACAACTCTCCGGTATCAGTAGGAGAGGCATCCTGTTTATACTGGTTCGAGCCAATGATTACGGCAGGTGCTCCACAGGTACACATAAAGGATGCCATCTGCGGAATCTTCGTTTCATAAATAAAGTGATTATCATAGGGAGCGCATATCACAAACTTCTTCATCTCTACGATAAAGAGTTTTTCTTCTCGGTGAACCCAGCGTCCATTCGGAAGTTTAGCCTTATCAGGAGTACCAGCATTATGAATGATATTAAAGTTTTCCATAACCACACCTATCCAAGATTTGCGATACTCGAATGTCGTAAGTATGCCCAGCTTTTGCTTTTCGATGAGCAGAACGAGCCATGTGTTCAGCCTCCTCAGGGTTATCTAAAACTTTCTTCACCTGTATAATCGCCTCAGGGATGTCATTGAAACCAAGATAGTGTTCACCTTCTACGAAGAAGTTGCTTAGGTCTGTTACACGGTTCGTTACCAGAGGAATGCCCATTCCCATAGCCTCGAAAGTTCGAGCGTTTAGGTCATCCAAACTCGACCAGTTGAGGGCAACCTTACTCTTGTTATATGCCAGTACAAACTCCTCGTAGACCTTTCCAATATCCTGATTTACAGATATAGAGTCCCTGCGGAGAGCGTCAATCAATTGCTGTCTTTGAGTGTATTGCAACCCAATTAGGCAAGCATCATATTCTGTCTCCACCTTGATATGCTTGTGGAGCATAGGGTCATACGCATAGGGAAGGTATACATCTGAGGGCTGTTTGTATACAAGTTGCATATTGAATAAAATATCGGAAGTAGCACGGAGAGGGTCATAATTCAGCACATGAGGGTCAGTTGCAATTCCCACAGATTTCGTAGCCTCCGGTCTGCGAGAGAAGTGCCATCCAGCGTCTACCTGAATCCACAAATCAGGTTTCCAAGGCAACTTCTTCTCAACATACGTTGGGTCAGTCGGTTGAGGTGGAAAAGGCAAACAGATGTCTGGAGTGCGGACGTACTTCTGGTTGATGTACATGCCACCATTCCAAGGAATGTATGCTCCAGAGAACGAACCAGCCGTTTTTAGCTCAACGTCCTCTCTGCGCTCAAACGCCCTAATAAAATATTCCATCATTGTTACCGGATAGAATATTCCAGAAATTACTACTTTTATTTTCTGCATATTACTCCTTTATCCACCATTTCTGGTAATTTGCCTAACCACTTGATTACAAACTTGGCTTGATTGTTCAGCGTGATTGCCTCACGTTCCACACCATACTTCACCGTTCCTGCACAGTTATGGAACAGATATGCTGAGTCCATTTGAGCGAGGGTAAACCCATGCTCCATAGCAGTCATGGATAAATCCATGTCCTCGAAATCATGTGGATAAAATTTGTCATCGAATCCACCCAACTCCTCCCACGCTTTCTTGCTCATAGCGAGAGCATAGCCTTCACAGTAGGGAATCGTGTAGACATGACCTTGATTGGGGTAGGTGTTCCAACCACTATCCCAATCAATGATGCGCCCACCTAGAAGGAGCTTATCATTTCCCTCCAGCATATCAATGACATCAGTAAATACGTTCTTGCTTTTTACAATGACATCGTTGCTCAGAAGAAAGATATTCTTTCCTTTGGCATACTCAACTCCAAAATTCATCCCACCACAGAATCCGAGATTCTTTGGGGCTTTCACAAATCGGATAGGCTGAATGGATTTGTATTTCTTCCACCATTCAAACATCACTAGGAAGTCCTCATCCGTTGAACCATTATCCACAACGATAATTTCCACTCCCTCAACTGGAGCATGATTAATGACTTCCAGCAAACTCTTGGATAGCCATTCCGAGGAATTGTAGTTGAGCAGAATAACTGAAAGGTCTAATTCCATAGTTGCCTCGCCAAGAGCAATCCTTCATGAATAGGAAAGAGACGTATCTTCAACTTCTTAGCCAGAGATAAATCTAGTCCAGCCTTCTCCGGTCTTGGCGCACCTTCTTTTCGAGGAGCATGATTTGGAACGATTCTTTCCTTATCCAGACCAAAGACATCCGCTATCATGAGAGCAAACTCATAGCGATTGATGTAATCTGTTCCAGCGATATTCACTACTCTTGGAGCTTTCGGCAAACTGAGCAAGTCCATGATACCCATAGCCAGATGCTCTACATTGGTAGGATTACCATAGAGACGGTTGGTTACAGGAATAACTCCTTCGGTTGAGGCGAATTGCTCCAGAAGTTTACTCACAAAATCTGGCTTGCTCTGCGCTCCGTAGAGAAGGGTGGTACGGATAATTACGTCCTCAGGACTGTCCCAAATGTCCAGCACTCCCTCTCCACCAAACTTGCTCATTCCGTATATGCTTATGGGATTGAGTTTGGCATCCTCTTTGTATTTGCCCTTCTTACCATCAAAGACATAATCCGTGCTAATAAGAACCATACGTCCTTCAAAACTGCTCCGCACATTATTCACTCCGGTCATGTTTATATTTAAGGTCTTGGTCTGCTGATTCTCACATGCGTCCACATCTGTGAAAGCGGCACAATGAATCACCACATCAGGCTTCACTCTGTCCAATTCTTCCTTGACAGCTTGCTTGTTTGTTATATCAGCAAACAAAGGGTAGCACCCTGGGTAAAGTCTAACCAAGGTGCTACCAAGTCTACCTTTTGTTCCGTTGACTGCTATTTTTCTCATATTATCTTATTCTCCCTTCATAGTCTTAAAGTCGTGCTACGATACTCTCACCAGATTTATACAGACCAATTGAGGACAGTCCGAGAATCAATCCGAAGATGACTGCCGCAAACCAATCAGCAAAGGTTACGGGGGGCAAAACGCTGAATTTATATCCAACCCCCAAAATCAGACCAATAACCATTGCGATTCCATTGAGAGCCGCTTCTCCAGAAACGCCCATTCGTTTAACCCACTCAGTTAGAGCGATAACGAATAGAACCAGAGGAGCACCCTGAGCCGCTAAAGTAGCAAAATCAATTAACATTGTAAGTCTCCTTTCACCTATCACCAGTTGTCCAGACTCTCACTTGACCTTCTGTGGCATAGCGAAAAGCTGGATGAATATTTCCTCCACAGCATGACTTGGTAATTGCAAGTACCTGTGGCACATCTGCCTCATCTACCCATGCCATAGATACGGCATGTTGAGCAACAAAAACAATGCCTTTATTTCCAATGGTAATCATCTTGGGGCTGGGTTGATAGTAGGCAATTGCGACCTGACCAGAATCATTCTTAATCATCGTTATTCCTGATGAATTTTAAGTTTGATTTCACGGATAGAATCTGCATACTCACGAGCATTGACCGTCAGAGTTTTAGCGTCCCACGCTTTCTCAGTCTCGGTCAGACCAGTACCTATAAACAAAAACCGAATATGCTTCGGGTCTGTTCTATCTACATCTTCAAGCTCCGCTCCCGTTGCCAGAAACGCCGCCGCTAAGTAGAAATTACTGGTTGCTTTCGGTTCTACATTAAACTTATCTGTACTCATATTTCCGTCCTTTCTTTATTATGAGATAGGGGAGAGTTTTTAGGCTCTCCCCCTTCATTCTAAATCTTACCCAATAACGGGGCAAGTGGAAGCGATACGACCAGTAACCTGAGTCGTGTACACGCCATGAGCGCAACAATGCTTGATAACAAGCGCAGTCTTAGCCCAAATTTCAAAGGCGATTTCAGTACAACCAGGGGTCAGGTCTTTCAACGCTAACGGAATCTGGGTAATCTTATACACCAGAGGTTCACCGTTGTGGGACATACGCAGGGCATAAATCGCTCCCTGAATAGCTCCACCACCAGCGTTGAGCAGATTGAAGTTTGAATCTGCAACAATTTCGAGGCGACCAATGGCGGTGTTGACAAAGCTGGCGAAGTTAAAGCCAGGGGTGATTCGATTTCCGTCATTGTAGTTAATCACCTGCGAACCAGCCGCACCCAACTGGAAGTAAGCCGCTAAAAGCTCCTGCATCACCTGAGGATTACCAAAGAGAGCAGTAGGCTTCGCACAGCTTTCAGTCAGGAAGCGGTCAAAGGAAGCGGCAGAGAACGTACCGGATGCGGTGTTGGAGTTGGTATGGGCTGTGCAGGAGCGGTTAGCAAAGTAATTCTCGATACCGTCAAATTCCAACGGACGAGTCGTGGCATCACCTTCCACAAGCAGTCTATCCCAACCATTCATCACAAGGGTCATCCCCAAGCGGACTTCTTTTTCTTTCAGGTCAGCGACACGCTCACGAGCGAAAGTCCCTGCGTTAAACGCACCAGGGACACCTTCTCCAGAAGCATCTCCACCAACCAGTTCATTAATCCCATTCCAATTTGCGGCGGCAACTGCGGCTGACTGCATAATATCGGAAATACCAAGGGATTTCTTAGCACCGATGTTTTTGAGGTTGACGTAAGCATTATCACCATCGTGATAATATTCCTCAGGACACACACCATCGGCAAAGGCGATATAGTTTGAACCGCTAGTAAAAGCAAGCTCATTCAACTCACGCCACAACTCCTGCTTCAATGCAGTTTTCTTTTCCGGCAGACGTTTCCACGCAGTAATTTCCTCGCACATGGCGATAATTTCGGTGGTGTCCAACGGCACAGGGTACTGAGCCGCATAGTCTACAGGCAACGCATAAGTAGGACTAATCACAGGGTCAGTCTGTTTTTGAACAAACGCCCCACCATTCACAATATCCAAAACTGGTTCACCCATCATAACCTCCTAAAATAAGTAGTTTCGCTGACGCTTTAGGCTTAACCAGCTTACAGTCTTTCTGTTCCACCAAGACCGACTGACCGGAGCACAATTTCGTGTAACTTCGGAGTCTCGCTTGTGGACGCTTTAGCAATCAGGGGAGACTGAGCAGGGAGACCCCTACGTTGAGGGACGGTTTCCTGGCGGGGGGCAACTGTCCGACCAGCCTGTGCTGACTGCGCTTGCATAAGTATATTCACTTTTTCAGCAATCGGAGCAATAACATCTTCCACGATTGCCTTCAACTGAGTGGCATCTACACCCATACTCGGTACTGGTTCGTCTGCGGTAACAACGGCTTGCGCCTTAACTGATTCCCTCAGAACATTTCCCAGATTGTCCAACGCTGGCTGTAGAGCCATTAGTTTTTCCTCATCCGGCATCTCACTTGACACCGTGTTATCGAAGGCAGATTTCATCTGAGCAAACGCCTCGTCCAGAGGATGTGTCTCAGACTTAGTTACGAAGGACTCGCCTTCCAACATAGCCTTTTCGATTTTTTCCATAATGGCAAAGGACTTAGTTTCGAGCTTGTCCTTGCACTCAGCCATAAGCTGAGCCAACGCTTTCGGCTTGTCCTCGATGTCCTCTTTGCCCATAATATTTGAGGCTAAAGTCTCAAAGGTGTACCAAGTGTCATACGCCTTGTACAGTTTGTCCTGAGCAGACATCCATGCCTCTACCTCTGCAAATGAAGTAGCTCCACCATACGGCAAGGAATAAGCAACCTCTCCATCAGACTTTGCAACTTCACCCTGCTTAGGTCGGTCTACCTGCTCCGATGTGTCAGGATTTGGCACATCCTCAGTAGATGTTCCGGTATGAGCACCATTTCCATCTACCATCAAATCATTAGCTTCTTGGGGGTCATTTGGCTCATTGGGGCTATCTGCCTTAATCACCAGAGCCTCGCTTTTGCCAACCATTGCAACAGAAAGTTCTTCCAGCTTTTCGGCTTCTTCTGCACCAACAATGGATTCAGCATCCTCTTTCCTAGTTGTCATAGACTTTGTTACCTCCGCTTCAATAGTAGTGCGCTGATTTACAGGCACTCTGGTGAGAGCAAGATGAATCAACTGCCCTCTTAAGAATACCACATTTTCTTTACTTTTACGACATGCAGGACATATATCATAAATGCTTTTGCGCTCAAAAGTTACACCATTATGAGTGTGTTTCCAATCCAAGAACCCAATAGAAATGCGAACCTTATTATCTTCATTAGGATTGTCAAGCGATTCCTTGATGGCATTGAACGCCGCTCTACCTAGAGGAGTATCATAACAAATCCCCTTTGCTTTTAGACGGTTTCCATCAATATAAATATTGACCGTCTCTCCAGCAGAACCCATACCATTAAAATCATCGTAGTGGCTTACAGAGAGGTAGGGCATTCCACCCTTCCAGTATTCTGACCGAAACTCTACTGGTGCATCAACATCCTGCTGTGCTCTTGTGATGAAATCGCTGAACAGTTCCAAGGACATGCGTTGCTTATAACTATCTTCATCCGTGTCTGAGGCAACTGCCATCCAGCGCATCTGACCGGAGGATTTATCTATACTTGCTTTCGTGATAACAAAAGAAAACTCATTCAGAATGTCTGCCTTGGCATGCCATGTGCCATCTTCGCCTTTAGCATACTTATTCTTCACAGCAGACCACGCAATCTTGCTGGCACACGCATCACGCTCATCCTGACTTTCAGACTCTTTGCATGTACCTTCGTATGCGCCATTCCACGCTCCTACAAATAAATCTTTTGCAGAATCGGGCAACGTGCTGGGAGCTTTTTCTTTTGTAATCGGCATAGACTACCCTCCAATAACCAAGTTTTGAAATTTCTCGTTCCAGCCAGCCTCAACCAGCCAAACTACGAAAGTTGTTATTGCTCCTATTATAATTTCTCTTAATACGGGTATTTGGATAAAGTTTATCACATTTCCGTCAATAAAAAAAGCCAAGATAAAATACATCCAGAAACCAGAACACAGCGTACACGATAGTAAATCCTCGAAGAACGGATGTATCTTCATGACCCACTTGCTGTAGGGGGCTTTCATAAACAAGAATAATAAAAGCCTCCCTACAACAGCGAATACTACCCAATCAATAAAACTTAGCGAACCAACTGCCATGAGTAGATGTATCCTTCTGGGGCTTGCCCGATGTAGTTGGTAGCAAACAGTTTCCAACCATCATTAAGGAACATCCCGATGTAGGACTCAACCTGCTCCACGCTGAATGCCCCAATTTCGGGCTGTGGATTCTGTGCGATAGTACGAATCACGATTTTAAGTTCTTTTCCTTCCATCTCTGTTCTCCCTTCTTCTGTAGATTTTGACTTACCAGTTATTCCAATCATGTTATCCTCCTATTCACCATACCAGATTTCAAAATTACCTTCCTCTGCAAGAGCCGCAAGCTCAGAATCATTGAATCGGATTCCACACTCGCAATGTGGATGAGCTATTGGTCTAAGCACTCCTCCCATCGGACTTTGATAGACAAAGCTAAGAGGAACGTAACCAGCCGCTCTGTTTGCTAGGCAATCCTCACAAGGATTCTTTCCATAGCATTCCCACGACTTTGTAGAGAGACCAACCTTACTATACTCATCCACGATAGCCTCGTTTGTTATTCTATCCAACTCAAACTCTGAGATGGTTTCCAAACGAGACTGCATCGTGAGTCCGATTTCATCCAGTATATCAGAGACCAATGCCTTTGTAAACATTACATCTGACAATATATCTTCAACGGTAGCTCCATCAACAATTCTTGAAAGCACTTCCTCAGAGGTAAAGGCTTCCTTAACCTTAGAAAGTACAATGCGATTGACATAATATTTTGTTCCATTGTTTATTTGAGACAAGGAAGTTTCAGCCATCTTAGTGAGCTTTTCCATAATACTCTGATTATTCTCAATGGAGAAAGGCTTTGTCAGGTTAGGGTAATCCAATAATCCACGAATATATAACTGACGAGCCATATCTGAGGCAGAGTATCTCATACCAGAGAGATATGCCAGAGAGAACAACGCCACTAACGTACCAACCGGAAGGTCAAGCTCCCACCAATCATCCTCCTCCAACTCAGCATCCATCTCATCCATGTAATCATTGAGGGCTTTCTTTACTACCTCTGGAGCTTCAAGTTTACTCATCCCAAATAGGGTTTCATCAAACCACAGATTCCATTCATGCACTTCTTCTCGTGTCAGAGACTTAGCGACTACGCTTGCCTGTGGATAAAAGAGTTTTGCGGCTTTCCACACAAGACGAGTAAGGCGTGTTTCTAAATCCTTTGACATCATCTTATCGAAACTAGCCTTGAATGCCATATCGAGATTACCCAAAAGCTGAGGGTCATCTATCCTAGCCTGATTCTGTTTTACGTCTCCCCACCCACCCTTATCAGGAGCAACGGGGTCTCCAACCACATCAGAGGTGTCAGGATTACGTTTCGTCTTTGCATCAGCCAGAGCAGTTTTCTGGTCAATCTTAGCCTGAGCCTCCGGTGGGATATTCTCCGAAATCGGAATGGATACCAGACCATCAGCAATCCATTGCGCTCTGACTTCTTCCTCTGTCATAACACCAGCCGCTATCATGGAGGCAAACGCATTGGCTGAGGACAATCTAGCACGACCAAGATTCACATTTACTTCATCGTCAATATCCACAAACTTGAACTGCAAATCCTCTGGAAGAATGCGATTGAAGTACGTTCTTACCATTGATTTCAGGACAGCAAGTCCGGTACGCTTTGTCTTGCGCTCACTTCTGATTGTGCCAGCGAGAGTGTCTCCACCCCCACCACCTGCACTCGACATGCCGATGTCTCCAAGGGTCATGCCATATCCAGCGCATACGATAGCCGCATAGCGCATGGTAATCTCATCATACATAATCTTTGAAGGGGGCTGACCAAAGGGAATAAACTCAATCTTGTTCTCGTGTTCATAAAGCACAGGAATTTTCAGGGGGTCAACACCAGCCAACATAGCCTTGAAACTGCCAACCCAATCCTCTGCGCTTGCCTTAGACATATCTCCCAAATCTAAAATCCCTGCCTCTGGTGTATCCAGAAGGAGGTTTGCATAATACTTATCTCCACGACTGAGCATATCAACTGCCAGATAAATCTTCTCAGGCGGTGGCATCCCCCATCCTTTACGCCTAATATCAGACCGAGGAGACATATACACACGGTCAATTGCATACTCAGGGAAATACACTACATCCTGAGGAGAATCTGGAATACGCTGACCAATAGGAAAGTCTGCATTAAGAGTAGGGAATAGCGTACCAGCATCGAGGTTTTCTACCCATGCTACTTTTCCATCGGGAGTATCTCCCATGCGTCCTATCTCAGACGCTCCACCGAAGGGTAAGTCCAGAATGTCTGTACATAACCAAGAGAGGTGTCCGGCATAATCAAGACCACTAAAATCATTGAATAACTTGGTGTAATAATTAATATCCGCTTTTAGCTCATCTCTCATCGTGCTTTCTCTAGGCTCAATCAACCAATCAAGAGCCAAAAGGTTTGCAATAAGCGTCTCACGACAGACGATAGCAATGGGCTGGTAGCGAACAAAACGTCTCCATGCGGATGCCTCAGCCCAAGAGGGAATACTCCATTGGGGCACAAGCCTATATAAATACGCTGGTTCTTGTAAACTTATCTGCCCAGGTTGCTTTGTCTGTTCCAAGTTACGTGGTCTTTTTGCCATGAATTACCTCCACAAAAGAATTAGCCATCTTTTCTATCCCAATTATATTCTACGGGAAAACCAGAACGAGGGTCAGACCTGACTAATTCTTCCATCGTGTGAGGATGAGTAGCACAATTCGCTACAATAGAAGTGAATTGACTAACGCCCTTAAAGCCGTTCCAGACCATCGGAGGAATCTTTACAAGGCAGTAATTCAGGTCTCCAATAAATAATTCCATCTGCTCTTTATATGTAGAAGATTCCTCTCGATTGTCATACAACACCAACTTAATCATTCCAGAGATACAGGCATAGTTTAGCTCCATAACTCTATGAAGATGCCACGCCTTTATCGCCCCTGGGTAGATTGCAGAAAAGTAAATCTCTCCAAACCCATTGAAATTCGGGCTGTCTGCACGGAGCATGTGGCTTACATATCCACGCTCATCGGGCACTTTTTCCAGTTGTATGACTTTAACTCCATCAATCATTTGCTACCTCCAACGTATTTATTATACCAGCCAATCGTTCTTTGCATACCCTCATCATACCCGATAATGGGTTGCCAGCCGAGTTTTTTCTGAATTTTTGTACTATCCAACCATTGTTCAGGGATTTCAGCAGAGAAGCGGCTAGGGTCTGTCTGAGTCTTAATCTCAATATCGGAGCAGTCCATGAGGTCAGTAATACCAACTACAACCTGTTCCACAGTCTGAGGCTTGTTGTAACTTACATTGAAATCCTCATTATCCGAGTTGCGAATATCATGAACAGACTCCGCTACTTTGAGGAAGGCATCCACAACGTCCTCTACATACACATAATCCCTGAGCAGAGTGCCATCACTCCGCAAGACAATGGTTTCATTCCTCAGGCATTGACGAATGGTGTAGGGAATCAGACGAGAGAAGTTATAGTCTCCACCACCGAAGATGTTTCCACAGCGTATTACCGAAATGGGCATCACAAACGTCTTGCGATACCCCTGAGAGATTAGGTCAGCACAACTCTTGGACACTTCATAGGGTGCTTTGCCATTCATGGAGGCTAACTCTGTGTAAGGAAGTTTTGGTTGCTCCCCGTAAGCCTTATCGCTGGTAGACACCACGATTGCTCCCACTCCACCAATCTGACGACAGGCTTCTAGGACATTCGTTGTTCCCATAACATTCGTCTGGATGGTATAAAGAGGTGCTCTCATTCCGACACCATGTAGTGCCTGTGCTCCTAAATGGAAAACGATGTCAGGCTTTACCTCAGCGATAATTCTATGAATGTCATCGAAATCTCTGAGGTCTGCGTGTACCCAACCCATCATCTCCATCTTGCGAGGATAGGTGGGGTCATGCCATAGTCCTACAGGTTCAGCACCTATCTTGTTGAGATATAAGCTCAACCATGTTCCAAGAAACCCACTTGCTCCAGTTATTAGGACTTTTTTGCCTTGCCAATTCATGTTATTTCTCCTTCTTCCTTATAGGACAATTCATGAAACAACTTATTCATGTACTCAACATCACGAGGAGTATCTATACATTGCCAGAAACCCTCATGAACATACGACATTACTTTTCCATCATGCACCAATTCCTGAATAGGTTGTCTCTCCAGATAATCTCCGTCATCATGAAGATGCTTAAAGATTTCTCTGGTGAACATCATAAATCCACCATTTATCCAACCCACCTGCGTAGGCTTTTCATCGAAACAAGCAATCTTTCCAAAATGACCCTGCTGGTCGCATAACTCCACATGCCCAAAACGTGCAGGGGGATGAACCACAGTAACTATAGCCTCACAGTCAGTATGAAGGGCAAAGGTAGCCTCCAACTTACTTATATCTACGTTACTGATACCATCTCCATAGGTTAGGTGGAAGAAATCATCCTGAACCACACTTTCAAGTCTACGGAGACGACCTCCGGTCATGGTATTTTCTCCAGTATCAGCCACATAGACGCTAAGTCCATCATGGTAAAAATCTTCCTCATCTACCCATTTTTGAATCATATTTGCTTTGTATCCTGCCGCAATAATGATTTCATTTATGCCATAAGAGGCATAGTGTGAGATGATGTGCCACAGGATAGGCTTGTCTCCAATTCTTACTAACGGCTTAGGCATGGGAGCACGGCTACCAAATAGTCGTGTCCCACGCCCTCCAGCCAAGATTACCAATGGAGGCATCCTCTTATTGCTCACCAATCCAACTACAGCCTCGCTCGGCTTTATCTGCATAGCATGGTCATAGATGGACATGGATAGGTTCATGAACGAAGTACCTCATTAGCACACTTATTTACATCACAACAATCTCCACATTCCTCACGGAAATACGCTCGAAGATAGGCTAACTCTTTCCTACGCTCATATTCTGCCTCGTCATGCAGAGCAGTCAAAGCAGGTTCAAGTTGCTCTATAACATACTTAATTGTGGACTTCTGAGAAACTCCCTCTGGAGTCAATTTCTTGACAGCCGAAATAGCTGATAATCTAACGCCTACCTCTGCATTCCAGCTATCCATTGGTCGGCAGTAGGATACTCCCCAAGACATCAATTTGTAATTCGCTCCAATCCTGCTAACCTCACAGGTTACAAGAGGACGATTGATTACAAACGAGAATACTACATCAGATTCAGGCATCTCCACAGAAAACTCTTTATGCTTTGTACTCATTTTTTCTCCTTTCATATCTTCATGAATGGTATCTCTTTCCATTGTTTCTTGCTGTTCAGATTGGCGAATGCTCCAGAAATACTATCTATCCGGTCATCGTGTCTGCCAGCAGGAAACGAGGAAAGTTGATTCAAGAAGTCAATGTTCCAATCTCCGACTACCATGTAGACCAATCCCATTGCGGCACGAGAGAACCATGCTTGTGCTCTCATTACCTTATCCCCCTGCTCTCTCGGAAGATGTCCTATCACGGTATAACCAGCCAATTCAGAAAGGCTGGCTATTTCTGCCACCTGATTCTTACCACCAGAGCCAGGTTCTTGCTCAACATAAATGATTGTTTCTCTGCCATCCTCTACAGCAGTCTGAACAATCAACTGCTTGATATCATGCCAGAGAATTTGCCGTGTTACCTGATGTTCGATTAGGAAGGGGTAATCCTTAGAGATGGACATTCTCGTTCCAACCGTGCTATCAGGGTCATTGGTTTTCTTTCCAGTAATCTTCTTCTCACTTGCCGCCAAGTCCCAATAACGAACACGCTTGAATACCTCAGTAGGTAACTCGGTGATGGTCTTTCCAATAAACCATGACCTATCTCCGAGCACACCGCCCTCATCTGCAAACTTGCCTTCCAACTCACGAGCCTTCAAGTATCCAGACCCGTACATAGCAAGCATCTGAGCATAAAATGTGGGGCTGAGATTATTCTTATTCTCGTCAATAGACACAAACTGGTAATCCAGCAGGGGAGTATCTTTGTCCTTCAAAAGCTCCCTGAATAGGCGCAAGGCTTCTTCGGGAATGTCCTGCTCTACGAAAAATTTGTAACACCAATGGTCTGTGCCCTTTGGAGTAGTTGTAGTCCACGCTTGGGGGTCATCCCCAATACGAACACCAGCGATTGCAATTTGCCATCCTAAACCAGTTTCATCTCTGCCTCCTTCGTCATACCATAACCAATTTAAGTTACCACCACGAGCACTATCAGGGCTTTTCAAACCCTTGCAGTACATCTTCGCTCCGTTCAAGAACACGATTGAGAAGGGACGACTTGCCTCCCACTCAGGACGACCACGATAACGCTGTGAAGGAACAACCAGATTCCAGGGAATCCACTCACGCAACTCCACCCAAGTTGAGTATTTGAAGTTTTCAAAGTCGGGATTCAGGACTGAGCCAGACTTGCCCTGCATAATCTTACGGAGAGCCTTCTGCGCTCCTGCGGTAGTCTTTCCAGAACCACGACCTCCAAAGATAGCCGAGAAAGGGGCTTCACTATACACGAATTGATGAATCTTCTCTCTATCCTCAAACAACTTTCCGCTATTCTTGGGGAAGTAGCCCTTATCATCCAAATTCCAATCTAACTGCTTTCGATTGTCCAAATCGAAAGGCATTGGAACACCCCTAGCTCTAGCCTCTGCTATTGCCAGCGTGAGAGTCCTGCGTTCCTCTGCACTCAGAGAATCAAGACTGTTCAGGGGTTTCCGTGTTTTCAACGGCATCGTCTGTCTCCTTAAACTCAGCATCCAAGAACTGAGAAGATTCGTCAGGGTTGGCTTTCTTCAATAGGTTTGTAATAACATCTGATAGCTGTGTATCATCCATCTGTGAAATCTTTACCAGCGCAGTAGGAAGTCCTCTGCTGGAGCGTTCCAACTCTGCTCCCTGAATGACTGCCCTCAACGCATCACTCGACTTCTCAAAACCGTGCTCCTCCAGATACTTCATGCCCTGTTCCTGCAAGGTAGCACCTGTATCTGCTTGCTTGATGAGCATTTTTACCTTTTCCTCAACTGCCTGAATCTCCACACGTTCAGAGACCTTGGCATTGAGTACATCTGCTCGTTCATGCCATCCATAAGTAGTTACCCATTCTTGCACCTGAGATATATGTGGCTTTCTTCCGTGCTCATCCGAAGGAAGGACTCCCATCATTTCCTTACCCCCCACACATCCATTTTGATACCACGCAAGAAAACACGCCTCTCGATATGAGTCCGAGTAAGCGGTTGTTGCTAAGACAGATTTAGAGTTAATTCCCATTTGACACCGTGTCAACGTCCTTTCTAAGTTTGAGTAATTCGTCCATGCTCTGTCTGTATCCTCTTTGATGCGCCCATAGGTGGCATTCATGACATAGCGGAATTCTGTTTCCTTCGTCAAGTGCATTTGGATTCAGGGACTTTGGAATTATCTCATGAAGTGTAACGGGTGTGTGTCCACACCTAGCACACCTGTTTCCAAATAATGCCAGTATCTTCTCCTCGTCTGGAGAGAATTCACTACTCACGAATCTTCCCGTAAGCAATCAAATCTTGATGATTACGAGCTTTTTCGGGGGCTAACATATCATTAATTATGCTTCTTGCTTTAGCAAATTCTTCATCTGTGGGCTTATCAGAAAGCAACTCACCAGACTTTCTCTTTTCAACGTAGGTCTTGTAATGCTCAGAATGAGCGGCGGCTGACCACACACCCATCCTGCATGCTGGATTGCCTGTAAGTGGATTGCGGATACCTTCATCAGCAAAGCGTCTGGTGGCTCTGGTAATGCTACCTGTAGTAAGCCAAAGAGCGTATGCCAAATCTGGATTGATGAATGCCTCTTTTAGTTTTCCTGTTCCTATTGTCATGATTATCTCCTTTCAAATAAGACTTAATCTATCCTAATTATACTCATCTTGAATAAAATGTCAAGTCGTATGGCATACTTGACAAACTTAAGACGACCATTTATAATACGGCTAACAATATCAGAAATATCAGCGATAGGATATTATGATTACATAACACCGTGTCATAAGGAGTGTTGGTACTCCGAACCAAAGACCAGACCCACTATTGCACAATCCTCGATTCCTAACAGATGAGTTCACCCCCTACATGCTGGTAGTGGATTAGGGGCTGTCAGCAGAGGAGCAAATCTCAAATTTGTGCTGACCACCACCAGGGCTAATGAATAAAAGCCTCCCCTTGTACCAAAGATTATTTTTTTAACACTTTGGAGGCAAGGGGGCATTTTAAAAACTTTTATTCAGTTTTAAGTAAAATTTGAGTATAGGTTAAGCCTTAAGGTTTAAGGTTAATCCGAATTTTTAAATAATCTTGTTTACAGGATTATTTAGAATGGAAAGGGAGGATTATTTAATTTTTACGAACCCTGAACCAAGTTAACTTACCCTGTACATAAATGTACAAGATAGGTAAACCTAATTTACATTTTAGGCACATTTTTGTAAATTACTACTTTACACTTTCGCCTGAATTTTGTAAATTATGTTTTGTGTGCAATAAGTTATCAGAATAGTAATATTCTTGCCACGAAACATAACGCTGTGGTATAGTAACGCTGGAGGCTAATATGCCTTTTGGGAGTTGTAGAGGACGCTCTCGCTCCCTACCAGCCGGATTTGTCAGGCTGGGAAAGTTTCAGGGGAGGGTCTACTTAGATAAGATGGCGGTTTTGTAGTTGCCACACCCTCCCTAATTCTTTTTTAAGGAGGAAGTATGAGTAAGGAAGGCATGTGTATTGTAGTAATGGTTACGGTGTTGGTTGGAGATGAGGTTGTAACTAAGCCCTCACGAGTATATCATCCAGAGAATGCAGAGAATAAGAAAGAAGCTGGAATCTATGTAGAATCTTTACTAATCGCTCGTGATAATGGCACTCGTAAAGACCTTCTTGCTGCCTACCTCTGCGAGAACGTGAGAATTTACAACTAAAATAGGTTGTAATTGCCAATTACAAGTAAAAGAGGCTGTTATCAGCCTCTTTTATATTCCATAATAGACAACTTTTGTCTATCACCTAATATAAAAAGTGAGACACAAATCATTCTGTGTCTCACTTATGCTAGGGCAACTGCATGTTTATTCCGGTGGGTTCACCCTATCCTAGTCATAGGTAACGCCTCTATCACGCATGCAGTTTCTTAGTCTGACCTACCTCGGTTCGCTTGCTCAACGCATAGGCGTGGTAGGTACTGTTGTTACTATTTTACCATCATCTGTTCCACCATTCAGGTACTTCTGGATAACCAATAGCAAGATGCCCTTCTTGAACATTGGCAGACCCATCCACCTCTATATGATGCTTACTTTTTATTTCTTGAATCTCCTCTGGAGACAACGAATCAAACCATTTGGGAGTAAGAGTGCAATGAGTTGGAGCATGATAGAACCTTTTGTGGAAAGCTACGACTGCCTCTCCAACCTTCTTCTCAATTGGTTTCTTAGGCTTATATTCATAAGGGTCAGACCAAAGCATTCCAAATCTAACCATATAATCTACCTTTTGTTCCTCTCTCTATCCCTGCTATCGTAACTGGAGTTGACTGATGCACATACTTTCCGTGTTCTGAATGTTCATTTGGGTTATATGACCAGCCATTATGAATAATATTAGCAATATGTTCTTCATCTTTCTGACCACACCAACAACAAAGTCGTTTATAGACGGTTTCAAAGTCTGCATGAAAAACACTCTCTAAATGCCAACAATGTATTCCATGAATGGGACATACCTTTGACACGGTGTCAGTCATTTATTCTCCTTTGGATGGTCTGTATTGTAGAATCCCTTACCCCTGAATAAGATGGGAAGTGTATGCCACAACCTGCGGATATTGTTGCTTTTACACTTGGGGCAGTATACGATTATGATGTCAGAGAAAGCACGAGAAACCTCAAATCTTTCTCCACAGTCTTTGCATTGCATATCATAGGTTGGCATGGTCTTTTTTATAATTCCTGTAGGCAACTATCCAATAGGGAAACCATGCAAGTGTGTGGAAAATTCCCACTAACACTAGGGCAAGTTTTTCGACATTCTCCTGAGGTCTGAGGTCATGACTTACTGCCCTCATAATCCTCAGGGAACGACCAATTCCAAGAGCAAGGTAAATCATCAAAGCAATCGTTATTAGCAAACCAATGTAATTCATTATTCTCCTTTCATTTCTTTTCTAGGTATTGCATCGAGAGCCATCCTCGGTACATTTCTGAGTATCCCCAACCATTTTCAATCTTGGAGATAGCTACGATAGTCCCATATTTCACCGAACCAATTACGGGACTGGTAATCTCTGGATACGTCCGTACACGAAGTCCTAACCATGCTGTTACCTGATACAAAACAGGTGCAGGGGTAGGTGGAGCAGGAATAATCTCTGCGGCAGATACATTCATATCTACGTCTCCGGTAAGACCCACTACTCTACCATGTCCTGTCCATTGCCACATTTCCACCTGAGACCAAGGGTAGATAGCCTTGGGAAAATACTCTCCAGATACCGCTCTCTGATTATAAAGAGAGAAATTGGTGATAAAGTCTTTCTGTTTCTCCCAAGGATATTCTGCTAGCCAGAGAGGATAATCTTTCATCCACTCGATGTACTTCCTGTACCAGAAAAACTTATCCATGAACCACTTGGCGGTATAAATCATCGGAATAGTGCCTGTGTCATTGACGATGGTATCACAGTAGGATTTCGCCTCATTCGCCAGAGTAACAAGGTCTTTACCATCAGTTGACTCGAAGTCCAACACATAGGGTAATTCCTGTTTGTTGTCTCCAACACGAGCTATGGCTAATTTCGCTTGTTTATATCCCTTTACCCACCCACGAAAGAAATGGTAAGAACCGTCATCTTTTTGATTATCTTTACATCCCTGCACATACGTTTTATACATCTTGTCATAGAAATCTGCCTCAGATGTTTTGAGGAAGAAACCATGAATAGCAGGGTCTACCTTTGAGAAATCCACATTTCCCTGCCAGAAGGACATATCAACGAATTGGGTTCTTACCATGTCAGCCATCGGTTACTCCTTTTGAATTTCGGTTTTCCAGAATTCAATTATACCTTCATCCGACAGGACTTGCATTTCTGCACTTTCCAGCAAGATTGCATGCTTTCCCAATCCCTGCGCCTCGAAGGTAATGAGCACCTGCTTGGTACGAGGATTGCCTGTTATGGTCATGTCCGAGATTACAATATCATTCTTTATGTCCATCATTTGCCTCAATGATTGCCTTGGTTACACCTTCCATGTCCTCGGAAGATAAGTCAAGCATAGCTCCAAGTTTCACCTTTGCTGATTTGAGAGACTCTAACTGTTTAGCCTCATGTTCCTTCATTCCAAATTCCTGAGCCTGTTTCTCTCCAAAGTAGATAGCAATATCTACGGTGGCTAACATGCAAAGCATTTCATTCTTGTCAAAGTCTGCAATATGTACGGTCATTTCTTTTCCTCCTCTGGTGTAGAATCCATCTCCAAATTGGTAGCAACTTCCACCAACTCTGATAAAGGAAAGATAGCTGTTACAGTCGTAATTGGGTCTGTGATAACAACTTTAACTCCACCTTTCCCTGTATGAGTAAACTCAATTTTGCCACCATCTGTTCCAAGCGGAATTACGTACACAGTCTTAACCATGTTTCCCCGTTTCCTTTATCCATTCTTCGATGCTCTTATCGTATTCATCAATGATGACTCTTACTGCCCTTCTGACTGCTGGATTATCGGTAATACATGCAAAAGCAAACCACGATGCCATGATGCACGATTCGGATGCTTTTGCTCCATCGTCCACACTTACACCTGGGATGATTAGCTCAACATCCTGAGTTTCCTGCCGAAAGATGATAGCCGCATCATCCTTACCGAGCTTAAACTCATTACTATCAATTGCTCCACCTTTTTTAGCTTTCTCTGCCATTCTATTTTCTCCTTTTCATATATAAGTCTTTGAGAGAGTGGAGGAGGGATTTCAACCCTCATCTCCTCTAGCAGTCTGGAATAGAGGACGCTAATCTCCGAGTTCTGCCGACTTCCGCATCGGTTACTCCCCTACCGTTATTCATTCCGGTTACGCCACTCCACTCTCCCTGCTGTCCAACAGGTTTCGCTAACAAGGCTACTTCCCTGCGACAAGATAATAATAACACGGTGTCAATGGTTTGTCAAGTATACAACCAAAACTCAATCCGTGTATCCAACCGACTGTCTCTCTGGAATCTCCATATCATCATGATACCTACGGAGCAATTGTTTTACCCTATGACGGAATCTCCTTCTCGCAACCTTAGTCATAGTATCTCCAAAACTTCCATGATGTAATCCCCATGTACACATATTACATCCACAAAACCTCAAATCGCTGGAATGTTTCCGATAAGGTCTTACCTGATTAGAGCGCATCTTTCCCTTAGGAGTATCTATCCAGGGAGCTTTATATCTACCATAGGTTCTACTCAACTTATCCTCCTGTAAGTTAATCGTGAGCATTATCCTCACCTTTAACTAAGTATATCAGAGCTATTCTCATTTGTCCACCATACACCTAGTATTCTCGCAAAATGGAGACCCAAGAAAATTCAGCATGGTGCTGTATCCAAAAGCCAAATCGGACAATTCCGCTCCGTTTTGTCTGTTTCACCAGGCGATACACGGTTTCATCAGGTGAAACAAACAATTATTTCTTCCATTTATTACATTTGTCATAGTCAAGTGATAAATGTCATATTAATGTAATAACTATTTATATTACATATAACACTTGATTAATGATAAATGTAATTATTGGAAGAAGAAATTAATTCACGATATTCCCTGGATGTCAATAGTTTAACCTTACAATTATGTAAGGTTAAGAAATTCTTAATAATGAGGGATACTTCATTTAAGAGGGATAAAATCTCACTATCACTAATTAGGAGGAGCTAACTAGAGGCAAGCTCCTCCATAACCCTAACAACAGAATAGATATAAGCTAGCTAGCATAACTCTAGTCAAGTGGTATAGGGAGCGATAATCTAGCATGCTCCTGCTATAAGGGAATAGCAAGGCTCTTAGCATAACTCTAGCTAAGTAAAGCGGAGATAGTCTACAGGCTCTAACCTTGTAAGGCTTATAGCAGGAGGAGAATACTAACCCTATAAAAACTGATAGAGCTAGCAAGCGGATAAACACAATTCTAAAGAATAGGAGATTTTAAAATGAGTATAAATATTACGGATAAAATCATAGCAAGGGAGCAAGAGAATAGAGGTTATAGCTCTATGGAGAGCGTGTATATCTCTAACTTGCTTAATGAGCGTGTAGCTCTAGTATGCTCTAGGCATGCTAAACTTTTAGCCATAACGCTAAAACGGCTCGGAGTATTCTTTAACATAACGGATGATAGCGGAGAGCTTGTAACTATAATGCTCTCCTCCCAGATTAATCAAAACGATAAACTATAAAATAGAGGAGCTAATATCATGCCTAAGAATAGACTAACGATTTTAGATATTAAAGAGATTAACGGAGATTTAGTTAACCTCCATAACACGATTAATAAATTTTACCTTAGCCGTTATGAGGTAGATAACCTAGAGGAGCTTAAAGGTTATCTAGCTATTTATGAGGATAAATACACGGCTTTATATGAGGCTCTTATCTTTAGCAAGGAGGCAAGCTACTCATATATGAGCGATAAAATCCTAACGGCTATTCTAGCTAGGATAGCTAACTATAAACAAGCGATAGAGCATTATTTAGCTAACGGCTATAGTGGGCATTTATTAGGGGAGCTATTGCGTTATGGCTCTATTAGCAAGTTTAATTTTACTAAGCTCTATCTCCCTCTAACGATAGAGCTAACGGCTAACGATATTAACATAACGATTAAGGAGAATTAAGGCATGGCTACATTTATTAAGGATGAAAGCATAATCTCATGCAATGAGAGCAATAAAACGGCTTTAGAAATTATCAGAGAGATTAAGCCGGAGATAGAGATTAATAACGATTATGACATTGACAAGCTCTATAGCCTAGAGCTTGCCTCTAACTTTAGTGAGAATACGCTCTATTCCATTAGGGAGCAATTGCTAGAGCTTGCTAATAAACACGGCTTAATTACGGATAATCTCCCTTATGAGGTATTAAGGTTAATGAGATATCAGAGCCGTTTCATGGAGGCAATGGAGGCTATTAACGGAGATAGTTGGATTATCTCTAAGGGAGAATATTGTGGTACATGGCTAAAGAGATTTAATAGCTATCTCTATAAGAATTTTAGCCTTAAGCTATCCGCTAGCATGCTATCAGAGCTAGGAGGCTATATAGGCAAGGTTAGAGGGGAGCAGGGGAGCAAGCTCTATAATTTCGATTTTACCGATAAAATTAATTGGGATAGTGGAGATTATGGAGATAGAGGCTCTTGCTTTTGGGGAGGTAGAGCTAACGCTAAAGAGAGCATAAGGCTTAATGGAGGCATAGCGATTAGGTTTTATTCTGATAGCTCTAACATTAATAGTGGAATAGCTAGAGCATGGCTCTTGCCTTATAGAGATAGCTTGCTCCTCTTTAATAGTTACGGTTTAGAGGCTATAGTTACGGCTAGAGCTTTAGCTACATTCTTAGGCTTTAGTTATGCTAGAGTAGGCTTTAACAATAGCGATAGTGATTATATGCTCTATATAAATAGCTCTAGCGGATACCTCATAGCTAAACAGGAGAATATTCCTAGCAATAAAAGCCTAGATTGCGATTATGCGATTTTAGCGGATGAAGATGTAGAGCCTTGTAGAGATTGTGGAGAATACTTTAGCTCGGATGATTTATACCATGTTAGAGGTTATGGAGATATATGCTCCGATTGTATAGGGGAGTATAGCTACTGTAACTATTGCGGAGAATATTATGAGAACGATAGCGGAGAATATATAGAGAGTAGAGATAGCTTTATATGCTCCTCTTGCCTAGAGGATAATTTTACCGCTTGCGATAATTGCGGAGAATATTATGATAACGATAGAGGAGATTTAGAGGAGGTAGATAATCAAACGTTATGCTCCGATTGTAGGGATGATTTAGCAGAATATTGTAACTATTGCGGAGAATATCATTTAGAGGAGAATTTTAGCGATATAAACGGCTTTTGGGTTTGTGAGGCATGCTCTAGCCTAGAGCTTGTAACTTGCTCCGCTTGTGGCTCTATTGTAGAGATAGATAGCTCTATAAGCCTAGAGGTAGAGCAAGAGGAGGTTATATATTGCTCTACTTGCTTTAGTGCAATGGCTAGAGCTAATAGGAGGGAGGAGGCTAGAGCTATTAGCTTTAGTGAGTTTATAAAATGATTAACCTATCTATAAGAGATTTAAAAAAGCATTGTATCCGTTCCCTAGAAAGTTACTTTTTAGAATATTCTAAAGAGGTTATAGAGGTTAAAGGGGAGCGTTATATCTATATAGATAGAGGCTCTAAATGGCTTTCTATTGCTCATTTAGATACTGTATTCCCTAAGAGCAAGGATTTTATAAAATATAAGGCTCTAGGGGAGGAGTTTATATTCTCCCCTAACCTAGATGACAGGCTAGGAGTTTATACATGCCTAGAGGCTCTACCATTGCTAGGGATAGATAGCGATATATTGTTAACAGATAATGAGGAGCAAGGCTATAGCTCCGCTTTTCATTTTAAGCCTAGCCATAACTACAACTTAATCCTAGAATACGATAGGAGGGAGTTAAAGCCTGTATTATACGATTATGAGAGTAAAGAGATTTTAGAGGCTCTTAAATCTATAGGCTTAGTTCCGGCTATAGGCTCTTATAGCGATATAAGAGAATTAACAGAGCTAGGAGTAACTTGCGTTAATTGGGGCATAGGCTATGAGCAAGAGCACACTAAATTATGCAGGGTTAGTGTTAATAATTATCTAAAAGCTCTAACGCTCTTAAACCGCTTTTATCTCCGCTATAAGGATACTAAATTTATCTATGAGGGAGGAGCAAGCTACTCTAAACGCTCTACCTCATGGAGAGATAGCGGAGCATGGAGAGATAGCGGAGCATGGCTAGAGGAGGAGCTTTTAGATAGCGATAGATTTATAGGAGCAAGCTCTAGCAAGCGGAGCAAGAGGAGCAAGCTAGAGGAGGAGCTAGCGGAGCAAGAGCGATACCTTAAAATGGAGGTATGCAATTATTGCGGAGAGCCTGCTAACGATACTCTTTATTATGATGATTTAGAGGCATGGCTATGTGATAATTGTGCTAGCTTTTGGCATGCTAGCGGAGAGCCTAGCAATAGAGGCATGATAAACGGCTAGAGATTAGGAGGCTCTAGCTAAATGATAGCTCCCTAGCCTAATAAGCTAGGGAGCTTTTTTTACCAGGATGGAATATGACAAAAACGGTCTAATTCCTAATAATACCATAATCCTCCTATATAGCCGGAGCTAGAGCCTGTATATACTATATTATATGAAGTAGCTATCATTTTACGGCTAGGGAGGCTAGAGCCATTAGCAGGAGCATGCTCCCCTTGCTCCGGCTCTCCTCCTGCTAAAGCCTAGAGCCTGTATAGTATATATTATATGAAGTAGCTATCATTTTACGGCTAAATTGCTCCCCTTGCCTAATCAGAGCATATAGAGTATACTTGCGTTATGTTAAGCTATACGCTTTACCCTAGATTTTAGCTCCCCTTGCCGTTTTAGCTCCCCTATTGCGGATAGATATACTTTTAAAGGCTCTCAGAGCATGAGAGCCTATAATTATTTAACATTGCGTATAGCAGAGCAAGAGGAGGAGCAAGTTTTATCAGGTAAAACCCTATTCCGCCAGGTGAAACTGCACCTGGTTGCAAGATTTGTGCCAGCCCAGCCCTGCCCCCTCATGCCCTACCCCCAACCCAGTCGCAACTATTGTCGCAACTATGCCTCGCAATTAAGTCGCAACTATTGGTCGCAACTTTTTGCCTTGCAATTAAGTCGCAACTATCTTATAGAGTCTCATATAATTAGAGTCTCATAAATTGACCCTTGACAAGATGGTGTACATGATATAGAATATAGCTATGAAAACTCCAACCCCCAACCAACTCCCCCCAGAAGTAAACTTTGATGTCAATACAGATAGTGGATTCCTGTCCACTCTCTTTCGAGCCAACCAACTCACCACCGCTATGCGAATCTGTGCAGATTGGCTGGATACCCAACCCAATGCCTTCATTGCCTCACTCACAACCTATTGGGATGGAGATGCCCATAGATGGGCAATCCGTGTAATCTATTCAGGTGGTAATGCACCTGATGATGGAGATAACTAACACACCCTTCATTGCAGAAGGAAAAACAGAAAACTTGAAACTTTTAATGGATGGCAAAAATCCGTTAGCATCCGCAGGGGGTATCCTGTTCGATACCATACCTGCTACTTCAAACGAGAAGTATGCTCCAAAGGTTTTATATGCCACACCAGCAAGCGCAGTAACTACCATGAAACCTAACACCTACAATCCTTACAGCAACTACTATAATCACTCTGGATATGGAACATATCAAGGGGTGTATGGTGGTACATATACTTGGAGAAAAGAAAAACTCTCGGATGCTGGTCTTGCTCGGAGTGAGGCAAAGGAGAAGTTAAGAATGGATGGGCATAAAGTTAAATTCTTCTCCTCGAAAAAACATGGCAATCATCTCATGCTCGGAGTTTGTAAACATTGCCATCGGTCTGCCTACCTCATGTTCATTCCCTTTGCTGGTGAGTATGTGATGGAAGGGGATGCGTTTGAGAATCATTGTATCTCTGTCAAGAAAAATATTGACACCGTGTCAAGTACCCCCACAAAGGGAAACTTCGATATTGACCTGACCAACTACCCCTTCGGAATTGTGCGTGAGGGTGGTCAGGATGACATTTGGCAATAAAGGAAAATCAAATGACTAAACTCTACACAAAAGCGCAACTGCTGAAAAAGTATGCTGGTAAATATATTGATGTGTATGCCCAGCATTACTCGCAACGTGATAAATCTGGAAGGTGGATGACGGTTTATGAAGTCAGGAAAGTTTCCAAAACAATCTGTGAAAATTGTAACCTTCCAGAAGATTGTAACTTACAATAAAGGAAAAGAAATGAAAATAAACTTGACTAACAAAAAACTAACGGATGAAAGAATCAAGACTGCTACGGATAAAGCGCAAGATGCTTTTTGGACATCAGTAGCAAAGAGTTTTCCAGAAATCAAAAGTGGAGATTTTCCACCACTACAAACTGCTCTCTTAGACAGAATCCTGTATGATGCGGTGGAGTATTGGCTATATATCAACGAGGAGAAATCAAATGATTAACAAAGACCGAGAAATAAAAGCATTAGTAGGCATGCACCGCAGGGAGTATGAAAAATTTGCAAAGATGTTTGGCAAGAAGTTAGCCAATACCCTGTTCAAACAGGTGGTATGGGAATTGGTGGATGATGCTTGCAGAATCTTTGCAGAAGATAATGTTCTGTTCGATAAGGAAAAGTTTATCGAGAAGGTCAAACTACATATCATCTTGGAGAGCAAATGACCAAACTAAAAGTAGGTTCTCTGTTCACAGGCATTGGTGGATTTGATTTAGGATTTGAGCAAGCTGGCATGGAAGTTGCATGGCAATGTGATAATGACCCCCATTGCCAGCAAATCCTGTTCAATAATTTCAATATAAACTCTGAGAAAGGAATATACAATGACGTTAGAAACGTATCAAAACTCACCGCAGGAGAAATTGACGTTCTCTGCGGAGGATTCCCTTGTCAAGATATATCTCAGGCTGGACACGGGCAAGGACTTTTTGGTAGTCGTTCAGGACTCTGGCATGAGTTTTCCAGAATCATTGGAGAGATTCGACCAAGCTGGGTTGTCATTGAGAACGTGCCAAGACTACTCTCTATTCACAATGGGCATGATTTCAAACTGGTCATCCAACCACTTCAAGAATTCGGGTATTGCGTATCATGGAGATTGCTTGACTCTCAATTCTTCGGTGTCCCCCAGAGACGTAAAAGAATCTTTATTGTCGGAAGTCTTGGAAACGCACGTTCCTGCGAAGTATTATTTGAGCAAGAAATGTGCGGAGGGAATCCTGCGGAGAGCAAAGACAAAGGACAAGCCCCTACCCCCGATACTGGAGCTATCACTTATGAAAATAATTCAATGATTCGATATTGGGATGGTGGTCAAATATCAGATACTCTGGATGTAGCCATGCTCACCAAAGGTCAGATGATGCCAGAAAAGCGCAGGATGCCTGTGGTGGTGGCTGGTGGGGTTCGTAGACTAACCCCTGTGGAGTGTGAGAGATTGCAGGGCTTTCCCGATGGATGGACTGCTGGAGTCTCGGACACGCAACGCTACAAGCAACTCGGTAACGCAGTTACCGTAAATGTCGCAAAATGGATTGGAGAAAGGATAGTGAAAGCTAATGGCTGATACAACTTGTCTCGGAGTTTTGGAAACACGCAGTTTCTCCTTCGTTGGAGTGGCAAAGAATCCTTCTGCCTTGCGTATCCTGTTCAGCAAGGCATGGAAGAAACATTGCGAGGATTGCGGAATGCCCTACAATTGGGGTGAGTTTAAAGATGACCTCGTAATCTACAAGTTACCTATGAACACAGTTTGCAGGGATGGAGAGGAAATCTACCATGCCTAAATATCAATTTCACGAGATGCTTAACCAATTAGCTATACACAATCGAGCCAAACTGATAGCGATTATAGGGATGGCTAAACATCAAGCTGGGCATACGGTTATGTGGGATGATGTAGCAGTTTTTCCTGATGATACGGGATGGAAGATAATTCTAATTAGAATGATAAAAGATTTATGCTGGTTCTATGATAGGATGTGTGGGCATGATACGGAGCAACTGGAAAATAAACTAAAAGACATTATCATGGAAATAAAAGGAGACCTGTAATGCAAATAACATATAAGTGGACTTCGATGCAGGAAATACCGAGCGTATTTAAATTTGAACCTAGCATCGTGGGAGTAAAAGTAACGGATGGAGATGACTATGTATTCATTACTCATGAAATTGAGGCAGGAATTTCTATAACCGTAGGAAAACATATTGGGAAACCAGAAGAACGAGCAACTATCTCATGGTCAAATTATGCAACACTTCAAGGTGGAGATGTGGAGTTTACGGATAAGTTTCATCATTGCCTAGAAACGGCAATTATGATAGCCTCTCTAATCAATGCACATTTTAAGGTGAGAAATCATGTGTAAACAACGCACAAAAAATAATTGGAAGAATCGTTGTAACGAATGTCATGGTAAGGGCTGGGTAACGGTCTATCCTCATAATGAGGAAACCGCAGAACGTAGGACTTGCCCAAAGTGTCGGGGCAAAGGCACAAAGTTGCCCCTTGACAAGTAGCTAGTATAGTGTATAATTAGGTTTGTAAGAGGACTTGACCCTCTTACACCTTTCTACGGGCTGGCTGGTTTCCTACACCTCCTTGTACAGCCAGCGCAGGATTCGGGTGGGCTATGTAAAAGCCTTCGGTGAATCTAACCGAGTAGCCCACCCAGCACTTTACAACTGAATAGGTTGCGCTTGTAGCTCAACAGGATAGAGCAAAGGACTTCTAATCCTTAGGTTGCTGGTTCGAGTCCAGCTAGGCGCACTAGACATGAAAATGTCGAAATGGGAAAATGGCGTAATGGTAGCGCAGGAATAATCCCCCGTTTGAAATAGCGGTGTAGGTTCGAGTCCTACTTTTCCCAAATACGCACTATCCCTTGGGGTGCAGGGTAATTTGTAAGGGATAAATTTATTGCGTAATGGAGAATTCCTAAGACTTCCAGTAGAGTTAATGAATGCCCCTACGGAAAGAGGAAACTCCGTACATTTACCACCCCTGCACCCCACATATCACGCCTTGAATGGCATTTTACGAAAGGAGAAAAATAAGATGGATGGTTCAATTTGGTTGGATGCTCACGATAACACAGGCAAGAACACGAAAGAGATGATTTCAACTCTGGCGTGTGAGCTTACTGTTTGTGAGAAGTTACTCACGATGGGGTACAAATTCAGCAATCGAGTCAATCTGGAACAGCGCAAGGCTCACCTAGAGGATAGGATTGCCAGCCTAGAGCATCAGTTAAAGATGGAACAGGCTCACGGCAAGATGTTTTCTTCTGTTCTGCGTGGAATGGTAGGCAACTATCGTGGATACTAAGTTTCGTAAGATTTTAGTCAATCGTAGGTTATTCACAAATGGATGCAAGTTTCTCATTCCTGATACCCAAACCAGCGTTGAAATCAAGCCCCATAGCTACTTTCAGGGTGTTCCTGTTCCCTATGGAGCAGACCCTAAATTTGGTTTTGGTCTGGTCAAGACGGATATTCCTGACCCCGATACGGGCGCAGATGACCTTCACCTGTGGGCGTATCTTGCTCCACGAGAGATTAAGTTTGGTGGTGAATACTACCTAGAAAAAATCAAACCTCTGGAAATCCTCGTTGTGGATGACAGTCTGGATGATGACCTGTTGATTGGTGGGTCTGACGATGATTGGACAGACGACCCCTTCAAAACTCATAGATAGAAAGGAGAAAATGATGACTAATGAAAAGACTGTAAAGATTAGGATGAAGTGGACTCAATGCAATACTGACCCGATTCAGTATAAGCCCCTCAGTCCAACCCTCGTGCCAAAAGATATTTGGGTGGTTGTGGAAATCCCCGATGACCCAAAATATGTTGCTGGCATGGACACACTAGATGGCATGATTGAATATACTCTCACGCCTGATGGTATGGCACTCACAATGCAGAATCTCGCAAAAGCGATTCGTGCCACCTACTCAGAATCTAAATAGAAAGGAGAACAATGAAAGTCTCGAAACTAATAGCAACCATTTTGCTTTTTGTTGTCCTGTATGCGCTCTTTGCGCTGGTAATCATGCTGGCATGGAATCTCACATTCCAGAACCTCATGAGTGCCGAACCGATGCCCTATCCAGTTGCACTAGCAATCGCTGGATTCTTCTGGGCGAAAAAAATCTTTCTCGTATAATGAAAGGAGAATTGAATCATGGCTGAAAAATGGGCTACCAAAGAAAGCCCCAAACAAAAAGGACTGCGTGGAATTGGAACAGTCCGTGTAACTAAAACCTCTATCAAGATTGCCTTTGAGGATAATCCTGATGTGGTGTTCGACCTGACACCTGAACAATGCCCTGCGAATGTTCGTGCAGGAAAGTGGTTCGTGTCTCTAAACGCTAAGGCTGACAAGATGTATAGCTTTAGCCCTGTGTCCGGTGCATTCAAATGCAAATTTATTGGTTTTGCCTCACCGAAAGACCAACTCCCTGCCCCCCAGCATTACACGATGCAATTCGTGGATAAGCAGACAGGTCAGGCTGGAGTTACCGAGTACGATGCGTTTACCGCTTTGCTCGAAATCATCGAAGGCAAAGACGCTGGTTTGGTCATCCCATACTTCCTGCGCTATAACTTTGGGGAGTTGGAGGGTCAGGTTGCCTTTGTCAAACCAAAGAGCAAGTACACCCAGCAGACTGCAAACTTCCTCGATGCTACAGGTGCGTTCAAGAAGGGAACAATGACCTACATTGACAACATCCTTCCTGCGCTCGAAACTCGACTCAAAGATGCTGGCTACAAACTCATGGTCATCATGAAAGATGGGCATGTGGATGCCATCACCGCTTTGGAAGAAGTAGACTAAGTAAATTTGGGTGGCGGTGTGGTGGGAACACACTAACGCTCTGGATGACTACCCTCTGAATGTTTTATACGAAATAGTCAATCAGGTTCAAATCCTGACCACCCAATTAAGGAGAAAATAAATTGACAACAAATAAAATCTATTACAAAAGTGAAGGCATATTAGTCAAGGGAGATAAAGTAAGCAAGCATTTTGCTTGTCAGGAAGATAAAACCTCCGGCTGGATGATTACTCATATAGAGTCTGAAACATTGCTCACTAATGCAGGTTTTGATTCGCTTGATACCTGTAAAGATTTCATCAGGCTGTTAGAGATGATTAATGGTATGGCGTTGGATGAAATCACAAAAGACTCTAATCCTTTAATGAGACCAGAAAATGAGGCGCAAAGAAAAATAGCTTTCTTTATTTTCAAATCATCTGACCTACCCATTATTACTAATAAGATGGTAGCGTTCTTGACCCATCTTATTTATGCCCTTCCAGACTTCAAAACAAGGCTCAAATCCTATGGATAGTTTACTAGACCAAATTGCAGACCTGATTCCCTGCAAACGGTACTCAGGATACCTCACCTGTAACTGCCTGTTCCATGATGAAACAAACCCTTCCATGTTCATTTATCCAGATAGTTACAGGTGTCTATCCTGCGGAGCGCATGGCAAGACAACCAAACTGCTCCAAAGGCTCGAAGGTAAGTCCATCAAGCCTTCTCAGAGGTCTCTCAGACCTCACCTGTGGGGTAGAATGGATGACGAAATGGACATTGAGGATATTGCGCTGGAAGGACACCGTAGGCTGGCAATGAATCCAGACCTCGGATACTACCTGAAACAACGGGGCATCTGGACACTCATGGATAAGCTGATGTACGGCTACTTGGATGGCTGGTTCACCTTTCCTGTGCTTGGAGAACACCGAGAGATTACAGGGATTGTGGCTCGTGCTGGACAGGTGGCTGAACAGAATTTTGGTATCCGTTATATGACTCCCCCAGGGCAGAAACCTCAAATTTATGTTCCCGATTGGAAATTGCTCAAAGATGGTGAGTATGTATTCCTGACCTTTGGAGTTGTGGATGCCATCACATTGAGCGTGGCTGGTCTGCCCTCGATGTCAGGAACGGCTGGACACTGTCTACCCTCGGAGATGTTCGCAACGATTCGCAAGAAAATCTACATCATCCCTGATGGGGATGGAAAGGATTATCACGATGCGGTAAAACTCGCAACTTCACTCGGATGGCGTGGCAAGTTGCTCACGCTGGATTATCCAGAAGGCACGAAGGATTGCAACGATGTCTACATTAAAATTGGATTAGAGAAACTTAAGACTCTCGTTGCAGACACGGTTTCGTGCGATAATAAATACACATTCAATATTAGAAAGGATAAATAAATGGACTTACCTCACTTTGAAATGAAACACCGCACGATTAGACCTGTGTTCAAGCCCTTCATCAATAAGTATAATTTCAGCGACTTCATCGTCAAGCACACCAACAAGGAATGTGTTGAGTTGTGTGAAGATATGCACGAGATAACCTTTGATGTCAATGGCATTCGTCAATTTGAATCCAACTTTGTTACGGATATATATGGTCATCCGTTCAGTTGGATGTTCCATAATGACATGCTCAATATCTGGGATGCAGTTGGGTCTGACCTAGTAGCAAAAGCCAACTTTGTAGATGGAGACGAAAAGGGGAGACAGTCTGCTATCAATAAGGTCATTGAGCGCATGGAAGATTACACCAAAGGATATATCCATTGCTCTGATTGTGATACTAAAATCAAACGTCATGGTGAAGTTGGTGGTCGCTACTTTGCTGGGGTCTATTGTCAGAAGTGCTGGGATGGAAAGTGGAAAGCGATTGAGGCAAAGGAGAATTACAACTAATGTTTAACATGAAACCAACCGATGAGCAACTTCACGAAATAATTGAATTGGGGATAAATTGGCACACAAGACGAAACCACAAGGAGAGCGAAGTTGTATTGCTAAATAGTATGGCGCACGAATTACTTGAATTGCGGAAACTCGCCCCCATCTGGCTCGATGCGGTGAAAGAGCCACCGAAAGAGGAGGGATGGTATCTGGTTGAGGATAAATATGGCGAGATAATGGGGTGGTATTTTTTACCAGACCACAATGATTTAGAAAAGTGCAATATAGTCAGATATTTTGGAATGTGTATCCCCCTTCCTCCCGAAAGGAGCGGAGAATGACAACCAAACTCGAAAACTGCCCATTCTGCGGTAGTGATAAATTGGAAACTATCTATTCCAACCATGCCTTTATACGATGTTTAGAATGTGGAGCAGAAGGAAGTAAGTTTCCTAAAAGATATGGAGAAATTGCAGAACATATAGACCTAGAATCAGCAATCAAGGCATGGAATCTCAGATGCCCCCACGATGCGAAAGAGCCAATGATAACCCATTGGATTTTTTCACTCCCTCCCGAAAGCGAGGGAGAATGAAACTCATAAAGATAACTAGGAATGATGCTGAAGGAAGTTATATTGAGCGATTTGAGAAACTTCCAGATGTAATAGATGGAGAGATTATTTCTGGCGACCAAGAGGTGGGAACATCGGTTACGCTAACAATTGTTGAAATGTCAGAAGAAGAATATTTGGCGTTACCCGAGTTTATGGGATGGTAGCCGAAAGGAGCGGAGAATGAGCGAAAAACAGGTACAGTCTATTGAATTGACAAAAGAGCTTGCCAAAGAAATTGCTGAACGTTCATACACGGAAAGAGATTATGGCTCATTTGACTTCAACCGTGGAGTAAAACACGCATACAACGTAATGATAGATTTAATTGATAGAAAAACCTTACCTCCAGAAGAAGCCTGTAAATTACATGGTCATGTATTTGGTCACGAAAACGAAACAAAAGAATGGATATGTATTTACTGTGGAGCTAAAGAGAATTGGTATGGCAAAACAACAAGGTGCTGAAATCACTTACGAAAGGAGCGGAGAATGAAAGTTAAAATAATTGAAGAACATGGATTGGCTGAGGCTCTGCTTGGAACATCTCTGAGCAGAAATCAAAATGCTGAGGATATGATTGAGGTTTGCAATAGGCTGGCACAGATGGATGGTGGACACAACAAATTTCTCGAATTCATCACCGTCTGGATGGACATTGACGCACCCCGTTACTGGTGGCAACAGATGGCAACCTACCGCATTGGTAGCTCGTGGCTCTCTGAATCCACCATGTATACGCTGACCAAAAAACCTCTGACCAAAGAGGATTTTGAAAGTCCTATCTTACCCTCTACCCTTTTCTCTCTCAATGTCATGATTGAACAGGGAAACTTGGAGCAGGTTAAGAATGAGTTACCAGAAGGATTCCTACAACGAAGAATCATGGTAACGAATTACAAGGCTCTCAGGAATATCTACCAGCAACGCAAGAATCACAAGTTGCCCCAATGGAGATTCTTCTGTGAGACCCTAACATCAGAGTTAGAGCATCCATACTTTTTATTCACGAAAGGAGATTTAGAATGAGAGATATAAACAGAATTGATAGGATTTTAGCCCTCATTCGTGCATTGTGGATTCGCTATCCAGACTTGAGGCTGGGACAACTGCTCCAAAATTTTGCTGGATTTGATTCTGGTGATAACTATTACAAAGAAGATAGCGATACTGAAGTAGTCTTACTGGCAAGTAACAACAATTCACTTATAAAGGAGATACAACATGATTGAAAAATATGAACATCACGGAGTTGAAGTTTCAGTAGAATCTAAGAACAAAGGACAACATCGGCAAAATTGCTTATGCTTTTATCCCTGTGCTAAATTCAAGCCTGACACAGCAGAGAATTGTCCAATTGCAAAAGATGTGTTCGCAATTTGTGTGCGTCATCACATTACTACCCCTGTATTTGAGTGTCCAGAGTTTGAGGATGGAACAGCATGACTCTACAAATACTTAATCAGAATTCTCTGGATTACGTTACACAAAAGGGAAGTAAAACGGTGGATTGTATAATCACAGACCCACCGTATGATTTCGACCTTGTAACTAAAAAGCTATATCAGAATGAATTTGAACGCATTTGTAAAGGCAATATCATTATTTTCTGCCCACCAGAGAATCAATGGTTTCCAGAAAGAGCGAAACAAATTCTGTTTTGGGTCAAACCTATCTCTACCAAAAACACTAGCAAGTCCTACTCTCGCTTTGTCGAGATGATTATGGTGTTTGGTGATGGAACGTGGAATGCAGACAGGCATTGGTCGCAATATACCAACGTCTTTACTGACCTCGTGGAAAGCAAGGAACATCCATATAAGAAACCTCTCTCATTGATGACCAGACTTGTCCTGAATCACACCAATCCATTTGACACGGTGTTAGACCCCTTCATGGGTTCAGGAACAGTTGGAGAGGTCTGTTCGTTGAATCATCGGAGTTACATAGGCATCGAGAGAGACCCTGAATATTTCACGATGGCTAGATTAGCAATTCAGGAGAGAGCAGGAAAAATCATTGACTGATTGGGCATCCCTATCTGAAATGACGTTTGGCTTATTACTTCGAGGACGGGTCTCCGTTGAGGCGATTCGTCCAGAGATGTTTATTGAGCCGTATGATTCAGGTGTGAAGTATTACAAGCAGGGCAATAACTCCATAGAGTATATGGTAGCCAGACTTGGCATCACGCCTGTGCAAGCCGCAATGGACGCATCGAAGGAAATCAATGGAACGAAGATTGACTTCATCCAGATGCTAGAACGCTCTGCTTTGCAAGCGCAGACTGCGGATACTTTGGAAGTGTTCATCAGAAAGCTGAGGAAAGGTGAAGAAGTAAACTTTGCTCCGGTGGTTGAGAAATTCAACATGCTGGAAGGCAAGCAGGTCAATGGAGTACCCATGAGCCAGATTATTCCAGAGGATGACCCGTTCATGCTCACAGGATGGAACGCCATTGACGTACATCTCGGTGGAGTACCAAAGGTGGGCTTGATTACCGTTGGTGGCTCACCTGGGGTTGGAAAAACGTCATTTGGCATCCGGTTCATCAAGAAATTCTTGGTCGAGCATAAGGATAAGATGGCGTTGATGTTCACGCTGGAAATGCCTGGGGCAGAATTCAAAAATCGTGCGCTGGAAATCAACAACTTCTCCAAAGAGGAACAGGACAGGCTTATCATCTTTGATGAAATCATGTCCGTTGAGGATATTGCCAATAAAGCCTACAAGTATAAAGATGAGGCTGGATTGATACTCACGGACTTTGCTGACCTGATGATTCAGAACGAAACCAGCGAAAGCGAGATGGCGAACATCTATCTGGTGCAGTCTCGCATGGCAAAGCGCATGATGTGTCCAACCATGCTCTTTTCGCAACTGAATCGTAACTACACAGGTGGTCTACCTCGTCCGAACCATCTACGTTACACGAGTTTGGCTGAGGCGTTGAGTTGGGACATCTGGATGCTCTACAATCCGAACACAGACTTCCATCCTTTATCGGATGAAGGCACACTCCCACCAGTAGATGAAAAGGGCTATCTGCTCTCGTGGAAACAACGTGGTGGATGGCGCAAGCATGGATGCCCTGGCGCAATTCAAATGGATTGGGATGGCAAGCATGCTTGGGGTGATGATGGAATATGGTTCAACCTGAAAGGATAAAAATGGCAGACGAATTTGAGCAAAGAATAGCAAAACTTACAAGAACCTACCTGAACGATTCAACCAAGCGTCTTTCAGATGTAGGCATGGGAGACCTTATGGCTATGAGGGTTGTTCTAGCTGAAAATATTATAAAAGATTCAAGGACAGCCCTAGATGCCTATTCCTGCGGAGAGCCTATTGGAGAAATGGCTCAAATGGGCTTTGAGGCAGACCTAAATAGACTAGAAGAACACATTGGAGAGATGATTGGTTTGAAAGAGCAGATTGACTCTGAATTGTCGTCAAGAGTGAAACACGGAGTATGGAAATGTGTTCCCACTAGGGCTGAAAGATTAGCCAAATATGCAAACTGTGATGCCACAGAAGCAGACATATACTAAGAAAGGAACATTAGAATATGTTAAGAGTTACCGTTGAATTAGTGCCTTTTGGTATAGAATCTAATAGCAAAGAAATCTTTACTTTGCTTATAGGAAACGATGGCACAGGCACTCAGGAAGAAGGAAATTATACCTACTATGCCTCAGAGGTTGAGGATGATATGAGGTGGGCAAAGTTTCGTAGGCATTTTGATACCATAGAATTGAAGAAAGGAGAATATAAAGGAAGATATGTAGGATTTAGTAGGAAGCGTACCGCTAAGGAATTGGTGATGCTGATTTTGATGGACATATTCAAAAAAGAAAAGGAGAAATAAGATGAAAAAGTTTATATGGAGTTTGATGATTATGTTGTTTCTAGGAGGCTTGCTGGTACAACCAGCGCAAGCTGAGGACGCTGATGTGGTGGGCATTTGCACAGACCCAGCATCGGTGAATTATGTTGGAGTAGAAGTGATTACTTCCATCAAAGATGCAGGGCTGACGGTAGTGAATGAGGGATGCTACTATCTCCAATGTGATGAAGTGTTGTTTGAGGATGGAACAGGAACAGGTGCTTATTCATGTGAAGAAATAACCGAAAGCACAGGCAACTACTGGAGTTGGGTGAACAACACACTACTTCCTCAGCCAGCGTTGAGTCAGGTCGAAGGATGTCTTGACCCTAGTGCAGAAAACTATATGAATCCTATCTTCTGGACAGGTTATGAGATTACTGAGGCTAACTGGACTTGCACATACCCAGAACCAGAATTAATCCCCGTATCAGAAATTAGAAAGGACATATAAAATGAAGATTTATTTAGCACACCCCATTTCGGGAATGACACCGGAGGCAGTAATTGACTACTATGAGAATCTGGTAAAAGGTCTATCTGATGTAGGCTATGACTGCCTATATCCGATGATTGCCAAAGGCTATCTCAGGACAGACCCTAAGTATCGTGGTGAACCTCTGGTTACAAATGGAATCACCAATCCGGTGTCCACCAACCATGCCATTGTAGAACGTGATAAGTGGATGGTTACTCAGTCAGACATCGTGCTGGTGGACTTCTCTGGAGCAAAAATCGTCTCCATCGGAAGTTGCATGGAATTAGCATGGGCAAGTCTGCTTGGAAAGCACACCATTGTGGTGATGGATGCAGAAGGTCTCCACAAGCATGCCTTCATTCTTGACTGTGCGGACATCGTGTTTGAGAAGGCTGGAGAGGCATTCGAGTACCTGAGCAAGTTGCAGAGAAAGCAGACCTAATGAACCCACCAAGCAAAGACTTTCAAAAGGGATTTCTAGCAGGATTTGTGGTCTGCTGGCTATACTTCCTATTATGGGCGTTGTACCTCATATTAAGTGGGCGGTTAGGATGAACGTAATTCAAGACCTGCCTCCGGTATTGGAGAAGGGAGCACTCTGCGCCATAGACACAGAAATCTACGGGGCAAGAAAGTGGAAACTGCATCGTCCCAAAGAGGGCAACTTTGCCAGCATCCAATTCTGCCCCGATGGTGAAACCGTCTATGTGGTTACAGAGGAACGGAAGGTAGCTGAGGCACTCAAACGGGTGAGTAAAGCCACCCCCATCTTTCACAATGCCAAGTTTGATATTGCACACATTCGTGGCTGGTGCAACTATCCAGACCGCTACGATGTGATTGACACCATGATGCAGGAACGCATCCTGTGGAGCGGATTCTACGATAGCTTTGGTCTCAAAGACCTTGCTAGGCGTTATTTGGGTATTCTGGTCAGTAAGAAGGAACGTGAGGAATTCTCCACCGCTACCGAGATGACCAGAGAAATGCTGGAGTATGCCGCATTGGACGCATCCCTTACATGGAAAATTGCTATGGCACAACAGGAAGAAATGTCTAACAAGAATTACGCTGTTTATGAGAATATTGACCTTCCTGCCATGTATGCCGTTCTTGACCTCAAAGGATTCAAGATGGATGTGGATAAGTGGCTCAAAATCGCTGAGACCAAGCGGACTGAGGCTGAGAAGATTCGTGAGAATTTCACCTTCAACCCCAATAGCCCCAAGCAGGTCTTAGCAGTCCTGCAAAGCACAGGACTTCGCAAACTGACCTCCACAGGCGCAGATGAATTAGCTCCATATAAAGAGCATCCGTTGGTAGGACAAATCCTGCGCTATCGTGAGTTGGCAAAAGCATCCTCTACCTACGGTGAGGAATTCATCGAGAAGTATGTGGAAGATGGCTATGTCTACGCTGATTACAATGTTTCTGAGGCACAGACAGGCAGAATGTCATCCACCGACCCCAACTTGCAGAATATCCCCTCTGCGAAAGAGTATCGCTCGTGCTTTATAGCATCCGATGGGAACGAGTTGGGAATCATGGACTACACAGCGCAAGAACCGTGTATCACGGCAGATGAATCACAGGATATGGCTTTATTGGAGATTATCCGTTCAGGGAAAGATGTTCACCTTCTGGTGGGGCAGAGATTGTTCCAAGACCCTACTATGGTAAAATCTGACCCCCGTAGGAAACTCGCAAAAGCCATGAACCTCGGCATGAGCTACGGTCTGACCGCACAAGGTCTCCAGCGCAAGGTAAACAACGAGAAGTCTCCAGATGAAGAACCGATGTCGGACGAGGAGGCTGAGGAAATCGTGAGTGGCTACTTCCGTCAGTTTTGGGGAGTAAAACAATGGATTGATGACAAACGTGCCTCCGCTCAAAAATGCGGATATGTGGAAACTAAGTCAGGACGCAGAATGTATGTCAATCGCTACTCCTACTCATGGTTGAACAATGCCATCAATGCCCCGATTCAAGGGGGAGCGGCTGATTGTACCAAAACTGCTCTCGCAACCTTTCGCAAGGCGTGTTATGACAAACATCTACCCTTCCCTGTGGTGAATGTGGTGCATGACGAAATCGTGGTGGACATTCCAAAAGGTTCAGAAGAAATCCTAACTTTGCTGGATACGGTGATGTGTGAATCTGCTCATGGAATCTACGATAGTGTTCCATTTCGTGTTGAGAAATCCATTGGCAAAGATTGGGGAGCAAAATCATGATAATATTCTTCCTCATAGTAATTGTGGTAATCATAGGAATGCCCATATTTTTTTGGTGGATACAGAGACCTGTATACTGTAGTCTTTGTGGAAAGAAATTCATTCACCAGAAAGTAGAAAATGGATACAGCACTCTAACTGGTAGAAAACAATATAAGACCACAATCTACTGCACAGAGCATCAAACTAAAGGAATGCCTCCACGATGGATGTAGTCTTGACACGGTGTCAAACTGGTGTATAATGTACGGATAATCTGGAAAAAAGTGAGATTTTTTAATTTTTCAGAAAATAGCTTTTGAGAGAAAGGAGATTCAAGATGGACTATGAAACTAAAGTAGAAGATAGTTTGGAACGTGCATGGAATGAATTAGGAGACAGTACCCGAATTCATTGGTGGGTATCAGCGATTGTCTTTGCTCTGTTAGAAATTGCAAAGGCTATCAGGACGAAATAATGGCACAATGCCCAATTTGTAAGAAAGGAATAGTGCAACCGAGAGGTAATAAGAAATCACAGATTCTTGTGATTGCTCCCTCTCCGACTCTTGACGATTTAAAGTCAGGATACCCCTTCGCTGGTGTGTACGGAAACATCATGCGAATGGAGTTAGGGAAGTGGGGTGTAGACCTTTTTCAACTGAGGTACACATGCCTGTGGTTGCACGACATTGTAAAAAAGGATGAGGCTGAACGTGAATGGCACATGCAACAGGCAATCCAAGAGGCTATTGGCAAAGAGGCAGTCTTGATGCTAGGCTCTGAGGTTGTAGGCGCATTTTTTCCAGGGCTAACAGCCACAGCCGTGAGTGGGATTCCAATGAAGGCAGACCTTCTGAGTGCTCCTCTTGTGATGGGAACACTTAATCCACTCAGTCTAATCCAAGGTAGTCATGGCGAGTTTTCTATGGCTATTTACAAATTTTGCAACATAATCAAAGAGAGGAGTTTATATGGCTAAAACAGAAGTAAAAGATAATGTCGTGATTACGCTCAACAAACAGGATGCAGTCCTGCTCATGGACACAGATGCAATGAAATTCGAGTTGATGATTCCAGCAGACAAACCAGAGTACGCTGAGGTGTTCAAGATGTGGATATGGTTGCTCTCTGGAACAAAGACTGCTGACGATGTCATGGGGCTTGTCTCTCTGGCATACTACGCAGAGCAATCTGGGGCGTTGGATGAAAAACCCAACATGGTAGAAAAGAAACGAGAATTGGTGCAGGTTTCTGGTTCTCTAGATGCCCTTGTAAAAGAATTCTTCAAGAATATAGGCAAGAAATGATAGTCTATATGTCTGTTCCTACGAAGGAATATAGCAATCGTCAGTATGTAGGAGACATTCAAGAAGAAATTGAGTTGTGCAGTAATAGCACCCTCCTACCCTCTGCTGGAAATAAGGCAAGGAAGGAATTGATTGCTGTAAGTGATGTGATGATAATGCTCCCTGATTGGACTACAGATGCAGACTGCTGTGCCGAAAGAAAATATGCAGAATCTCTCGAAATCCCTGTGTATGAGTACCCTTCTGTTCCCGAATCCAAACATCTTACCGAGATACGGAGTCCCAATCAGGCACAAGCATTCCGTGAGCTACTCGGAAAGATGTACCGTGTCCATCTCCAGAAGAATGCAGACTACTCCCCAGCGAACATTGCTGGCACAGGAGAGGTAGGTTTAGCTACACGCATGTGGGACAAGATGGCTCGTCTGATGAACCTGTCTGGATTCAATCTGGAAGTAAAGTTGCTGAATTTCAGCCAGCCCAAAGAGCCTAAGAATGAATCCATTGAGGACACGCTCATGGACATGGCGGTGTATGCTCTAATCAATCTGCTCTATCGAGCAGGGAAATGGGGTAATTGATGTACTTCATAATTATCCTATACAAAAATGGAGAAAAGAAGGATTACCTAGCAAAGAGATATGAAATGTTTGATAGTGGCACAGTCTTTTTCATGGTTCTAGCTGAAACCTTCATCTGGATTAACATGTCAGAAGTAAAAGAAATTGTTTTAGAGGAGAATAAAACCAAATGACCATAGAACAACTTGTACCTATCAGTCCATCAAAGCTCGAATTTTTCAATGACTATTACGCTACCCTGAATCACAAAGAACAGCAAAAGTTGGACGATGCGATTCATGACATCAAGATGGAGATGTGGGCACGGTGGCGTGATAGGAATGGGGATGGCACATGTCCCATCTCGGACGATGATGTTCGAGAAATAATTGTCGCTACATTCTTTTGGATTGCAAAGGAGAACGCAGATGTCTAAATCACAAGATGAGGAATTGGTTTCCGCACTCGACCAGCCCATTCGGTTTGACCCCAAACCTGTGCTGGAAGAAATTGACACCTTCTATAATGACGCTAAGTCAAGTGGAGATGTCATGGTCATCCTTGACAGAGCAAAGTTGTATATCACCAACTTTCGCATGAGTGGACTTGCTCTAGCCAAACTGCTCTACATGCTGAAACGAGATTGGCATGAGTATGATGTGTCAGACACCTATGAGGATGTCCTCTATGATGTCCTCGGCATATCAAAGTTAACTATAAATCGTTACGTGGGAGTGTGGGGTATGTTCGCAGAGAACCTCACCCCTGCGGAGCTATCCAATAAACTCCAGAACAAGCCCATGAAATCCCTTATCCCTATGGCAAAGACGCTTGAACAAGGCTTTGAGGTAGAGGACGAGGAATGGCAGGAGTTAGCAAATGCTCCAGACGATGCAACCATTCGGGGCATCCTGAGAGACATCAAGGGTCAATCCCCTCGCAAGGGTGGCATTACGATTCAGTTGAAACGAAATGGAGACCTAATTGCATACAGCAATGGTCAGACCTATTCGCTGGGGTATCTCGAAGTGGATACCGATTTGGAAGTAACCAAAAAAGCTATCGAGCGCATCTGCTCTAGCGCAGGAATTTCGAGGGAATAATGCCTATAACACTTGTCGGAAAATTACCAAGCATTGAACGTGTGCAAACAGGGTTCTGGTCTCTTGACCGAGCCTTGCAGAATGGCAGAGGAGAGCGTGGCTTTCCTCTCAGAACCATCATTGAGTTATATGGGTACGAAGGTGTGGGTAAGTCTACCTTCTGCTGGGACATCTCGTCTCGGCTATTTCCGAATGGAACAATTTGTGTAGGTGCTCTGGAAACCCTTGACCCTGAGTACATGCAGGACATCATGCGGAATGCAGGATTCGATGGCACAGTTGAGATTGCCAAGGGAGATACAGACGAGGAATTCGTTACTCACCTTGCTACCGTGATTGCCAGAGAAGATGTGCATGTGGGCATCCTAGACTCGGTTGGAGCAATCTCACCAATCTCTGAAACATCTGGAGAAATGGGTGAGGCAAACATGGGTCGTAGAGCACACATCACAGCGCAGTTTTCTAGGCGCATCCAAAACGTCCTCAGGAACAAGGAAACGCCAACGGTGGTGTTTGTCATCTCCCATCTCTCCCAAATCATCGGGGGTCGGGGAAGTGAGACCACAGGCGGTACAGCCAAGAAGTTTTTGGCAAGCCTTCGCATCCGTCTCCGCAGGGTGGAAGGATTCGATGATGGTTCATACCTCATTGAAGGCAAGCTGGAGAAGAATCGTTGGGGAGTTGAAGATAAGACTTTCCAAATGTGCTATCTCTCCGGTAAGGGATTCCATACAGGTCTATCCGCAGTCTTTGATTGTGTAAACCTCGGAATCGCCAAACGGGAGCGTGTCATCAAAATGGGAGACGATAGTTATGGGTTCATATCCAAGCTGTTTGCTCAGGCTCAGGATGGTCAAGATGCCGTGTTCGTTCCTTTCAAAGATGCTCTTGCCAACTTTGATAAGGAGACCAAATGATAAAGGTCTCCTTACCTCTCACCTTCCCTAACTACACCGTAACGGTGCATGAACAGGACACGCCTGAGTTGCTGGAGAGGTTCAAGATGAAATGGTCAAATGCCTACCCATTGGTGGTAGGCATAGACCCTGGTAGCAGACACATGGGACTTACCATTATTGAGAAAGACATCACTCGAAGTTTTGAGTTTCTACTCAATCAGTCAGAGAACCCCATTACCAGAATGGAGTATGTAGGTCAGGCAGTCAAAGAGTGTATCCATCGTTCTACAGGATTTGCTCTTGTGGAAGGTAGCAGTCATGGAGAGGTTTACGGTCAAACCCAACTGGCTGAGGCTCGTGCCTCTGCTATGCTGGCTATGTCCGAGAAAGGATTTGAGGTAATCTGTATGCCCCCATCCTCAATCCGCAAGAAGGTCTTTGGAAATGGAAAGACGAGGGGCGAGGACTTCTGGAAAAAACAGATAGCCCCAAATGCCGCCTCGTCTCTGGTTTGTGCCTTGTGTGGCTGGAAAGTATTACCTAGTCGTTGGGCTGAGTTGTACGGAAGTAATCAACCATTCGAGTAGCCAGACCATCCACATCCGTCTTATGATGCCATCCGAGTACATGATGTGCTTTGGTGGCATCTCCTTTTAAGGGAGCAGTCTCCACAGGACGCTTGAATTCGTCCGAGATGGTTACATACTGCAACCAATTCAACCCCATAGCCTCGTAGCATAACTCCACAAAATCATTCACCGAGCAAGTCTTTCCTGTTGCCAGAACAAAGTCGTCAGGCACAGGATGTTCCAGCATCATCGTCATGCCCTCGGTGTACTCAGGAGCATAGCCCCAATCTCGAATTGCTGTTAGATTGCCAAGCACTACAGGTTCTCTACGAGCCGCCGCTTTCGCAACCTTCGATGTCAGGAATTTATCCCCCCTACGCTCGGACTCATGGTTGAACAGGATGCCACAGGATACCCACAGACCACGCTTGCGCCAGATATGTGCCATCTGGTGAGCCGCCATTTTAGCAACTGCGTATGGAGAGATGGGGTCAAACTTGGTCATCTCGTTCTGTCCAAACGTACCACCAGAGGTAAGTCCAAACATCTCGCTGGACGATGCCTGATATACATGCGCCTCAGGGCAGATGTCCCACACAGCCTGAAAGAGATTCATTGCTCCCATACCCGTTACTTGCATCGTGTAGTCAGGAAGGTCATAGGACGTTCCCACATGCGACTGAGCCGCAAGATTATAAACGTAATTTGGTTGTATCAGTTTGAGAGTTTCTCGAAGTCCACTAAGGTCAGTCAGGTCTCCCTCAAAAAGCTCCAGCCTATCCTTGATGTGCTCAATGTTTCCCAAGTTGTTTGTGGAATTTCTGCGGACGAGACCATGCACATTATCTCCCCTGAGAAGATGCTGTTCAGCCAGATACGAACCATCCTGTCCGGTGATGCCAGTTATAAAAACATTTCTTTTCATGCTATTCTCCTTTGAAAAAGTCTTGGACACTCTCAATCATATAAGTAATCATTTCATCCGTCAGAGATGGATGACACCCAATCCACAAAGTATTGTTCATGATGTAGTCAGCATCATCCAACGGGAAATCATCAAATACAAATCCAGCATCAATGTAAGCTGGCTGACGAGTGAGGTTTCCAGCGAACACAGGACGAGTGCCAATGTTACGCTTGGTCAGGAAGGTTACTAGGTCATTCCGTTTCTTAGTTTCTCCAGCCAAGAAGGTGATGGGGAATCCGAAGGGGCTGGGATTGGTCTCAGCAGGATACTCAGGGAAGAATATCCGATGGTTCAGGTCTCTGAGACCCTCTCTCAACTTCATGGTGTTCATGCGTCTAACTTGCGTAAAGTCTTTCAACCTGTGTATCTGAGATTCCCCAAGAGAGGCTTGAAGGTCAGTCATTTTCAGGTTGTAACCAATTCTGGAATAGACGTACTTATGGTCATATCCAAAAGGCAACTCTCCGAACTGCTGAGTGAATCTCAAACCGCAGGTGTTATCCACTCCCGTTCCGCACCAGCAATCTCTACCCCAATCACGGTAGGACTTGATAAGCCTGTCCAGTTTGGGGTCATGTGTTACAACTGCTCCACCTTCTGCGGTGGAGATGTGGTGAGCAGGATAAAAGCTATAGGTGTGGATGTCTGCGTAGTAGCCCACCGGATGTCCGTTAATTTCAGAGCCAAGAGCATCACAGCAATCCACCACAAAAAACTTTCCATGTTTCCTGCACTCCTCAGCAATCAAATCCTCACGGAAAGGAAAGCCGAGAGTGTGTGCCAGCATAACTCCAGCAACCTCAGGGCTTTTTATCATTTCCAACACTTGCCACTCACTAGAATTTAGCGTCAGAGAATTAGCATCCACAAATCTAGGAAAGAAGCCAGCCTGAATGATTGCATTGACGGTGGTGGGGAATCCGGTAGCGCAAGTGATGACATCACGAGACCCAATTGCTCTATTAGCCTCAGCCATAGCCAGCATTGCCAGAAGATTTGCACTAGAGCCTGAATTAGCCAGAGTTACAAAGCGTTTCTCTGCTACCTGCGAGAGTTGTTTTGCAAAGCGGTCTGCGTACTCCCCCTCCGTGAGCCAGCCTTTGAGGACTGCCTCAATCATGTTCATCTTATCCCCCATCGTAATCTGCTGTTTCGTTACGGGAATATGGGACTGTCCAGCCACAAATTTCTTACCATTCTTAGGGGCATACTTTCTGATAAAAGTTTGAAACTCGTATTCCTTACCCATGTCTTTATAACTTGATTCTATCATTACCAATTCTCCCAAGTAGTTGACTTCTTAAGTTCTGGCATGTAGTCATGCGCCTTGAAGAAAATCCCATCGAATAACACCGTGTCATTCTCAATCTGCAATGGCACAATCGAGTAAGCCTCGTCTGTATAGTAGACCACAGCGAGACCCTGTTGCCATTGAACCTCTCTGTTCGAGCCAGGAACACTTCCATCAGTTTTACATAAACACCCTGGGCAGAAAGCCGTAACCGTCTTAGTGCCTCCATTTACAAGCGTCTTGCTTGCCATCTCGGTACGGTGAATGTGTCCAAAAATGGTAGAGATAGCCTGATTGTCGAGCATGGCTCTTGCCGTTGCCAGCGTACCACCACGAGCGATATTGCCATGTGTGCATTGTAGATTTTTATTGAGATGATAATTTGCGTTCTGCCAATCCCCGATATACTTTACCCCCATCCGATTCAACCCCAGCAAGTTGTCCACCGATAAAACTGCCTCTGCATCAATGTTGTCTGCTGGTCGTAGGTTATACGCATCCAGCAAATGTGTGGTCATGGCAATCTGTGGTCTCTGGTCGTGATTTCCCTCAATCACCACAGACTCACTAGAGAGCGCATGAATCTGATTTATGACCCATGCCGCTTCAATGAGGGCTGGCTGGACGGTAAAGTAATACTCAGGATTCCTGACGAATTTATCCGTCCACATGGTAAAGTCATTCACATCTCCGAGCCACACCGATACATCTGGTTGTAGGTAATCTGCCAATTCCATAGCGATAGAAAGAGCCTCACGGCTATGGAAAGGTGAGAGCTTGTTTGTGCGTAAGTCTCTACTGAAACCAAATTGGGGGTCAGGAAGGATGAGTGCTTTCTTGACTGCACTATCCACCCTTTTTACTTCTCTGCGTTCTGGACAGACGGTTATTTCGATGGGGTGAATCACGGGCTTGATTGCCACAGGTTTGATTCTGACCAGCCATGCCTTTATCTGGAACAGAGGCTCTACATTGACCGTGCCAGTATCCTCGGTAAATCCATTCACTATCCCATTATCGTAAACCAGACGCTTGACCGTAGCTTTGCGTCCTACTTCCCACTTGTTGACAATGTAGTGGTCAACCTTCCATTCCTGCAAGTCCACCTTGGCGATTTCAAGCAGGTCATCCAGCGTAACAATGCGCTGGAAACTAGCCTCCACCGTTTCGTGATTGTCGTCTATGCGTTCTTCAACAATCTTCCCAGGCTCTTTAACTTCCTGCGGACTATTGCGTTTGATGCTCCTATATCTCCCCCTAGCTTGTTCGGCAGTAATGTTAAACTCTCTACCGATTTTCTCCCATCTCCACCCCTCTACATCTCGTAAGTAAACTATCTTAGCGGTTGTGTCGTCATCATCCAAATATTTAGGCAAAGTAATCTCCTTCCTCAATTTTATTTGAGTAAATTATACTACATATACATAGAATGTCAAACTACTCTGGACACCGTTCAAGGCATTTTTCCAGCCTAGCAATTGCATCTTTCAATTCAGCCTGAAGTTTCTCATTTTCCTCCTGATATGGTTTGAGCAGGGAAGTAGCGGCTCTGGCAATCGTTTCTGAGGCATCTGCCTCGGACTTGTGGGCACTAGCTTTGTAGTTTTTATATTGGAGTGCACTTGCAACTAGAGACCCAACCAGCGCAATTATGCTTACCCCTAGTGGAATGTAGAGAGCGATAGATGTAGTCTCCATTATTCCACCAATGTCGCATAACCAAGGACACATGCCTCCCCATTATAGACTATCCTACCTCTACAGTTTAGCTCCATCTGTTTTCCTGTATCTGTAGTAATCTTAAGGGGGGTGGTAATAATGCTCATATCATTACCTGCAAGACGCTCTCTTACACTATCTTGAATGGCTACAATCTGCTTATCTGGCATGCCATAGAAGATACTCTTTCCGATAAAGAAACTCGGAGTTTGTTTGAAGTATGAGGCAAACTGTGGGTTCACATAGACAAATTTAAAAGTTGTGCAACTGTACTGGTAGATACCAACAGGACAGGACTCCACAATAAAATGATTCTTGTCTGCCATCTTTACCAAAGCTCGTTTCATGTGTTCTAACTCAATTGCACTCTTGAATTTCCTAGTCATAATTAGCGTGATTGCTCCGATTACTTCTGGAAGAAGCAGGATAATTATGCTCAGGTCTTTCAGCAGGATTCTTGTGTTAGGGGGCAACTCGGTAACTAGAAAACAAACATACATGGTAGTTACAAAAAGCCTAGAGAATCCCATCAGCCATGATAGGGGATTTTTCTGTTTTACGCCATCGTAAAAATAGATTCCTACAAGAACCGCAGACAACAGCGCAATGATATACCTCATTATCTCTATGTAATCCAAGCTGATTATAACTAACCCATCCATTTGACACCTCCGATGAAAGTATAGTGTGTTTTATTCATTATACCTCTAATATCTTAAGAAGTAGTTGAAATAACTTACAGCATTACCTACAATAGTATACAAACCAAATCGTGTAGGTGTTACTCCTAATGTTCCAGTATTTGCACTATAAATAAATTGCCAAGTTAGACCATTTGTTGACTCATAGAAATAGTAAGTAGACCCAACCTTTATTATTTTTAACCATTGATGGTCTTGGGCAGTAGTAGCACTCAATACTTCCAAATAGTTAGAACTATATACTCCGTTAACATATTTAGTAATATTAAACCTACCTAAACCAGCACTATTTCTACCTCCGGTCATCCATCCAACTTGGTTACTTGCTTCTGCTCTTATTCCGTCTGTAAGTATAAGTCCAGCAGTACCCCATCCAACTGCTCCAATAGATGCCCAGATTAATTCAGTTTCAATGGAAAAATCTACCCCCGTAGGAAATGGTTGAGTAATTCCTGCTAAACCAACTGAGCCTGTTACTGTATATCCAAATCCCATCCACCCAGGTAATCCTGTGTAATCTTCCCCGTATAAAACTCCAAGTCTTGACCATTTAGCATTCAAAGACCCAGCATCAAAGTGGTCATCCTCTGGATTGACTGCACTACGTCTCATTAATAATTGCATTGCTCCAGGGTCTTGAAACCATCCTGTCCTTGGAGCAGGAACTACTGACGAGCTACCAGTAATGTTTACTGTTGTAGTATCACTACCATTATCTGTTAGAAAGACCCCTGCTCCAGCGAAGTTTAGTTTCGTGCGAGGCGTTACAGACACACCCTCATCCTGTATCACGGCTGGAACAGTCCCACCAAGTACCTGTTCTATGCCATCATCTCCCTTCTTATAGATGAGACCACCCTTGGCATACAAGATGACCTTGTTAGCAGGTGGAGTAGATGCACTTGAAACATTGTTGAGTTTTAACATAGTATTCTCCTATACCTTGAACACCAAAGCTATGCCAGCAGAACCAGCATTTCCTGTTATACCAGCCGCACCATCAGCCCCAGGTGCTCTACCCAAACCTCCAGAGCCTCCCGTTCCACCCAATCCTCCACTAGCCGTTACAGATGGCACGGTGTCAGCTATGGAATATACGAACACACAATATCCTCCACCTCCACCCGTTCCACCAGCACCTCCCTGACCTCCCCCATTTGTGCCAGTTGCTCCAGCCGCACCTCCAGCACCACCGTTGCCCCCTCTACCTCCGTTGGCACTCACCACCAAATTCTGTCCATTGAAGATGCGCTTTACGGTTAGAACCAAGAAACCTCCACCTGAGCCGTTGCCTCCAGAGCCTCCTCCAGCACCGGATGTTCCCGTTGAACCAGCCGCACCTGAACCTCCAGAGCCAGCCGAGCCAGCAGGGGTTGTCATGTTGAATAAGGCTTCTCCCAGCGTCTTAGCTTTGATTCCAGATACCACATTTCTGACAGAACCAACTGCCGCAGTAAGCATAGTAGCCGCACCAGCCGCCGCACCTGCTCCTCCATTTCCTCCTGTGTAGATACCAATGCTTCCAGCACGATTGATAGAATTGTTTGCTCCATCTGCTCCAACCATAGACGCAATACTTCCTGTAGCAACTCCAGCAGAACCAGCCGTTCCTGCCGTTCCGTTTCCTGCCGAAGTCCTGCCAGCCGCACCAGCTTTACCTACCAGCGCAGACATTCCAGGTGGAAGTGAACCACCAGCTACGATTGCCGCCGCCGCACCAGCAGAGCCACCCGTTGTGAGTGCACCATTTCCACCGTTGCCTCCATTAGACCCATCGTTCTCAATCCACGCTGTTCCCGTAATTGGAGCAACAATTGTGTTTGCGAACAGACGATAGCTATTGGTGGATATTACAGCACCACTCAGCAGAATGATAGTGTCATAGGAAGAATCCTTAGCAAGAGTCAGTCCAGTAGCCACCACAATATTTCCATCCGAGCCATCTCCAGCCAATGAGCCTAGCATGGACTGTGGTTCATACCTATTTGTGCCTGTGCTGTAAATCAGAACATCTCCATCATCAGGAACAACAAACTGAATATCCTTACCCCGCAATTTGGAAGCATCCACTCCATCAATAGAAATATCTAATCCTGTAGAATCTAGGATATGAAGTTTATGGTCAGTTGAATTAACGTATACCGAGACCTTTCCCGAAGATGGGGTAGAAGGTGGAGCACTCTCGGAAAATTTTAGATTACTCATACTATCCTCCTAAAAATTAGACTGCACTTTATATTGACTCACTTCTCTATAAGCTATACCGTATGACATTGCCAGCAAAGCTCCTATAGTTGGAGTGGGTTTTTTAAGATAAGCGTTAACTAAATCTACATTATTTACTCCAGTTGGAGTAGGAAGCTGAGTAAAAAATCTAAAAGTTGCTACTTCTCCTACCGAACTTCCATAGGGAGATATGCCCGTATAAAGGTCAATTTGACCAGACTCATAAATAATTTCTTGTGTTGGACTTGTTCCAGAACAACAGGCTATTCCAAGTATAAGACTTTCTGGATTAGTTAATATAGTTAGAATTGAACGATATGTTCCTGTGCCTATCCCTTGATACTGACTTCCATTTCTATATCCGTATATCTGGTCGCCATAATCTCGTTCCACCGAAGTTACCCATAAAACCTTAGCAGTACAATGATTCCATGTATCCGAAACTCCAATCTGTCCACAGAGCATTCCAGAGCTATTAGGTGCACAAGAATAATTAATTCCAGTAATGTAATGAGATATGTAGGAAATTCCAGCCTGCCAAACTCTATCAGACCGTATAACTGCCGTAATAGAATTTCCCATAGCACTATATCTACCAGTAACCCAAGATAAATCAAGCATGGGCATAGTTCCTGCAAAATTATACCCTTCCCACAAAAGAACTAGGTCTGCATCCTCCTCATTTGGAGTCATTACCCAATGCTTGAATGACTCTCCAGAAAAAACCTCGAAAGAAGTAGTACCAGTAATTATTCTAGGCATTACAACTTCCTTCCAGAGAGAGAAACAATTAACATCGTTGTGCTACTTGAACCCGTTACATAAAAACCTAGAAACTCTCCTTCATTAATTCCAGTTGACCATCCGACTAACGCAGTATCTTCATAATATGCCATTCCTGTGTAGGGAATTAGAATCCCACCCACAATAGACCCAGCGGCAGTAGGGGGATAGGTGCTTGATTTCCATATATCAACTCTTGTATTTGAACCCGTAATATCTCCAGCCAAGGATACCTTATCAATATAACAATCATAAGGCACTTGAACAAAACCTTTATATCCAACTCCTATAGCCTGTAAATAATTTCCAATCATAAATTGGAGACCCCAGCCATCTTGATTCAAATTGAATTCTTTGCCATCTTCATCAAGAGCATATAATCGTTTACCTTTGGCATAGAGTAAAACTTTCCCAGCATCGGGGGTTTCGGGGCGAGTTGCCATTCCGACCATAAGCAGTTTAGACATTAGATTATCTCCATTACTGCACCAGAGGCTATTTCCAAAACCACCCCTGCCGCAACTTCATATCCACTTGACACAATCCAGCTATAGCCAGATTCCACCACCACGTTGATGTCCGTGCTCATCTTAGAATACTGACCACCAGCTTTCACATATTTATGCACATCCACCGTGCCAGTTACAAACTTGAATTCATCATCTCCGTTGAGGGTGGTGGGGTCTTTCCAGAATGCCACCTGTGGAGACGCACCAACTCCTCCAAGAGTACCACCAGCAGACGAGCCAGATATAATGACATCCGTTGCGTTATCTCCTGCATTATCCTGTGCCCAGACATTCGCTCCCTTGAAATTGAGCTTGGGTCTGGTAGTTAGAGGTGTGCCTTCGTCTTGAATTGTGTGCCCTGGAACAGTACCAGTTACCGTAATTGTTACCAGCGTTTGATTACTCCCAGCATCATCGGTTACTGCAACACTTCCAGCAAAGGCGAGGTTGCCTCTCTGAGTCATTGGAACATTGGATTCATTTATAATTCTATGACCGTCCAGACCACCTCCGGTTGTCCCTATAGAAACTACCGAAGTAATAATTTTCTGCGGTGCTCTTTCTAGTCTAGCTTTTCCTGTAGAACCATAAGAGTTTCTAGCCTGATAAGTAAACTGATATAAAACTATTACTTCTGGAATCGGAAATCCAGAAAAGTCAAAGGTCTTAATATCTTCCGCATAAGCCAAAGCAGATGTGTTAAAATTTCCCCGACCAGGCATCAATATGAATCTAGCCTGACCATTAATATTTGTTGCTATTAGATAGTAGTTATAATATTGAGTGCTTGAACCCTCAGTCAATACTCCAGCATTATCCCAATCAATGTATCCACCAGTATGATAAGAATAAGGCATATTGGAAGTTTTCCAATCATATACACCAAGACCATTACGATACATAATTGTATATGTTCCAGATACTCCATTGGGGTCAATCAACTCCGCTAATGACCATTTCAAATCTTCATCATCAATGACACAGGGGGAAACTCCAAAACAAACTGCGGCATCTGTATCTGTAGTTATTACCATTCCTGTAGGAATTCCACCAGAAACATAATGTGTTCCTTCACTTTCGTGAATAAATTGGTGCATCCTGCGGTCAATTGCTACGGTATGACGCTCATCCTCTAATTGATATTTAGGAGTTAGAGAATTATCCCATTGGATAATTGCCACACAAACTTTTGTATCATTCAACGTCCAAGGAGTTGTCATCTGAGACAACGTGCCAATATCATCATCTATATATATGAAGTATGTGCCCTTCGCTGGAGGAGAACCAGTAAGTACACAGGTCTTATTGGAAGTGATAATGTTCTTTCTTCCTCTACGAAAATAAGACCAATTCGCTCCGATTTTAGCCAGCGTGAGTGTGTAGGTAGCAGGGTCAAAAGAGAGTGTAGATTCAGGGGTTATTGCAAACCCCATGCGGTTGATGTCCTCCCAACGAGTATCATCTACACGCACTACCGTCTGAGTATTCGTAGGGTCATCCGAAGCGGTTACATACTGTCCCGTAAAATTCATCTTCGGTTCTGTAGGAAGAAGAACTCCCTCATCATAGATGATATGTCCACCACCAGACCCCGTAGGTGGAATAGGAATATTAAACATTCTGAGGTCAATAATGTCTGTATCCTGCCTAGACTCAAACAAACCAGTTTGACCACCATAGAGTCGCACCGCCGCAACTGGATAAGTATTAGGTATGGGCTTAGGAATATCTGTAATTTCCAGCGTTTTGATGTTTCTGAGTGTTCCGGTGAGCATATCCAAAGTGCCATCGGTATCCACATAGATTAGTCCGAAGTATGCGCCTGTCCAAGGAATAGCCTCAGTTAAATCTATATCCTGACCTGAGACTCCCATCCATTGATTGTTTAGATAATTTATATTCCTATAAATATTTACTTCCATTCCTCCCATCGGAGTAGGACGCAAAGGCAAAAATTGTCTAAGCTGAGTAAAAACAATATCATCACCACCTCCTACCGCCATCCACTCATGCGACTTATGGTGAGAAGGAACAGCGAACACAGTATTATCAGAAGTTCCACCAAATTTTCCTGAAGAAGTCCTAACACTAATTACTTGAAATCTGCTAGGCTCTGCTGGGTCATATCCAACCATAACAGGAAGGTCTAATTCTGGAGCAATTTTATTGTTGAATACCTGAGTAACTGGTTGACCAGGAATCCTTATCCATATATAGTTAGGTCTGTTTTTAACAAATACATTTCCAGCCCCATCTCCTATTGTTGCAGGAAATACTTTTGGTTGCTGTTGAAAAGTTCGTAACTTGCTTTTTAGAAAATTAGTTTTTACCATTATGTGTGTCCTCCCCAACAGACGTTCCATAATAAGAAGCTGTCAATAACCAGCATGTGAGATGCCATCACCACAATAGAGATAAGAGTTTTCTGCCTACTTACGGCATCAAATCCTCCAGACATTCTATAGCTACTTTTTGCTGTTAGACTACGAGTATTGGGAACGGCTGTGGGTCTCCAAACCATACTATATGTTCCTAATTTATAATATGGACTCCAAGAAGTACCAATATGTTTTATGCGGTCAGCAACAGGCATATCTACCGGAACGGTTACTCCATCACTAATTTTCCATGCTGTAAGATACTGATAGTCCGATGGGTTAGAGGAGCTATTCCACATGGAAGTATACAAATCGAAAATAACATCGAACCAACGAGTATCTGGATACCCACCTCCTGCTCTGGGTGTCCAGATACTTCCATTTTCATATCCAGAAGCAAAAGGAAAATTTTGGTCTCGTCTTACATAATCAATAATTTCTGCTCCATTAACAGTAAGTTTATAAGTAAATTGGTTATCTGTATATAGGGTATATGGAGACCAATCCACAGAGGTTATAGGATTGAGGTCTGAATTTAATGCTATCTCCATAGATTTTACAAACATCCCCTGAGCTAAACTAAACACTCCAGTTCTTTGTTGACCGTTCCCAATAACGGGGTCTTTTATTGCCTGACCAAGACGATTTCCTGCACTATCACAAAGGTATATCTGATACCAAGTATCATCAGTATCTTCTACCCAAGCTCCAATTGGATTAGAGTTTACATCTCTCTTGTACCACTTCGCATTTAGTGTATAGCTAGTCCGGTTATCATAACTAGACCCTCTATACCAAAATCCGTATGGTACTCTGAATGTTACTGGAGAATTAGAATATAAAGTTATTCCACGAACTGTACTCCATGCTCCATTTGCCGCTCCATGAATATCTCCTTCACATATAGGCAACTCTGGGTCTGTAATTACAATATACGGTTGTTCTGACAAACCCTCACCAGCACAAAAATTTGGAAAACCAAAATCAGGAAAATCTGGTAAATATCCTGGGTTTTCGTCTCCGGTTTGAGGAATGGGCAAAGTCTGACCATCAGCTAAACTATGAGTAATCTCATGCAAAGTAATCTCAGGAAGAAGGCTTCCTTCCTCAGCAGAGAATGACCAATTCATGCCCTCGACATAGAAAGGAGCTTTACTAAGAACAATCTGACGGTGAGTATCCTCTTTATTCAATGTAACTAAAATCTGCTCGTATGGAGCAATATCCAAATTACGATAATTCCCAGCCAACCTAAAAGTTACTTCTGGATATTTGGCATTCAAAAATGCAAAAGCATCTCCGCACTTTTGATTCAACTCAGTCTGTGAAGCTACCATCAAGTCGTATGACCCCATCTCAGCCTTTCCAGAATATTTTGCTATATTTCCTGGGGCATTAGACATATAGGGAGTAGCCAATCCAGAACCAACATACTTTGAGCCTCCAATTTCTGTGTAGGATACTTCTGCAAACTGACTGAGCCTAAAAGTAGGTTCATCTATCCAATCCATTTTCTGCATATCCAAAGCAACAGGATATACACCAGTAGCATTATGTGTAATGTTGATTCCAGGTTCAATAAAGATTGTACCCTGCCTATCTGATACCATCTGTCCACTTATTCTATTTTGTAAGTAAGGATTCAAGGAATCATATAAATTAGTTGCCGCTCCTTCAAAGAAATCCAATAACACATCTGTTCCAATATAACGAACATCTGCCACTTCTCCTATGGTAGATAAAATCTTTGTATATTCCCAAATAGCCCTTTTCATGGACATGCCTTGAATATGTTGCCACTTAGTAGCAGAGGTTACATCATCAAAGGAAAATGACATCCCCTCTTTCTCTTTCATGATTCCAGTTATACTCTCTGCTTCAAAAGAGGTTACGGAATTCTGATAATCATAGGAAATAGAATCTCCAGAAATGTACCCAGAGAACACAATCTTTTGACGATTCCGTTGGTTGCCTCCAATGCTTACTTTATCTCCTCCATAATATTCCTCATCAGCGAAGATGACTACAATAGAATTTTCAAGAAGGTTAGGCAAGATTTCTCGAACCCAGATAGAGGAGCTATATCCTCCTTCATCCCTAGTCCCAGAGAGACTCTCCATTCCCCAATTTCTGATTGGTTGTTTGTCAGACCTGTTGTAGATAGACACATGACGATAACCATAGTCTACCCCACCAGATGCGCTAGTTACCTTAAGCCTAGTAATATAATGACCAGGGCTAGAATAACTGATATAGCCAGGGTCGGCAGAAGTAGACCCTGTAACGGTTGCACCCTCGAACCACCACTCATAGGCTGAAATAGCCTCACCTTTACAATTAGAAGTACCGCTAGAAGTATAAAAAACGGAATCTTCCATGAAGCCAGCATAGTTGCCTCCCATACATACCTGTGTTCCTAACACAGAATTCTGATTAGTGTATCTAACGTCCCAATCTGCAAATAAGAGAGTATCGTCATCACTATCAATCATTGCACTATCATATCCCCAATAAATAGGAAATGCCTCATGTAAATCTAACACCGTTAGATATTGTCCTGTGTTCCAAGGAATATCATCATTCGGAGCTACCTTAACATACGTTCCTGTGGCAGACCGCACACGCACTCTGCCAATGTCCCATGCTCCAAGGGATGTGCCTACGAGCATGGTACTGTTGGGTTGAATCAAGCCATAAGAGCCAGTAATAACTCCGGTGTAGTACACATTCATTCCATCATTTGTACCACTCAGGATTACTGCCTGAAATCTGGTCTTGGGCTTATAAATAGATAACCACAATCTCGTCTGATGAGGACGACTTCTTATTTGGGACAATTCAACAGCATTTATTTGGCTCATGTTCGTATATTCACAATCAGTATCCGAGCATTCTGCCGATACATTTCAAAAAAGTCTCCCGACTCTGGTTCATAAATCACACAACCAGTATAGGTATCGTAAGTATAGACTCCAGATACGGGCTTATAACGAGGGAGGGTAACGGTAGTTGTTCCAGTATAAAGCATCAAAGTATCATACATATTTTGCAACTCATAAAACTCTGCCTCAGTAATCAAATCCCACCTCATCTCAAATTGACGAGCCGCAGGATACACAGGATGACCATTTCCATCTACTCCTACTGTATCCCTAGATTTCCATGAACCGGAGGAAGGCTGTAAAGTTAGAGTAACATTGTTAATTTTGTACGGCATTATCTTGACCTTTCCACAGACGTAATAATATTGCCCATCTCTGTGAGAGTGTTCTGAATAATCCTAGCTTGTAAATCTGGAGAAAGTAAAATTTCTAACGCCAATTTTCCGCTTCCTCCAACATTACCTTGATTTCTTCCCATCTGAGATATTGGAGTAAAAGTTGCCATCTCCGTTCCAGCCTCTCCAAACATTGCTACAGTAGGTTTACTAGCAACTACTGTTCCACCTTTCGCAAAACCAAATGCTCCAAAAATGCTTTGCAAAACATTACTAATCCAATCTCCAACAGAAGCACTACCAGTAGTAGGAACAGAACCACCACCTAGAACGATTGAATTAGTATTATTAGCACCATTCAAGCCTCTAGTATATCCAGTAGCATCGGCTCTCTCCTGCGCCGTTGTACCAGAATTAGGAACTACTCCAACATGAGCCTCAGCCGCATGTATGGCAGTTATGGTGTCTGCGGCTTTCTGTTCCATAGCAATTTCAGCATTGAGTTTAGCTTGTAAATCTCTTAACTCTTGCTCATACTTTGCACGATTGGCTTCAATCTCTCGCCTGTTCCATAACTCAATATCAGCCAACTTCTGCTTATAGGCTCTATTAGCATCTTCACGAGCATACGCCGCCTGACGATTCATGTCATCAAGTTGCTGGGCATATTCTATAAGACGTTCTTTTCTTCGTTGTTCTCTCTGACGCTCAATGTCAGCTAATTCTGCGGCATATTCTTGTGCTCGGTCTCTGGAAGCATTATTAGCCTTCTCGTTTAATTGTTTTTTATCAAATCTATACTGACGTAAAATTAATCTAGCTTGACGAATATCTCCCCTACGCAGAGATTCTTCTAAATCAAAGATAGCCTTCTCACGCAACTCTCGAAGTTGGTCTTGCAATCTCTGAGCCGCCTCTAATTCTTTCTCAGCGTACTTACGTTGAGCCTCCGCTTTACGATTAGCGGCATCTATGTTAATGCTATCTAAATCAAATTCTAGTTTTCTTGCCGCTTTTTCTAAGTCTCTCGCAAGGTCTCTATCTATATCCTCTAGTTTACGAGCAAGGTCAATTGCGGCATCTTCAATCTTATCAACCCTATCTTCTTCTATCTTTACAGAACTTTCTGCATAACTCTTTTCTATAGAAAGTCTTTCCTCTGCACTATCTTTTTCTTCCTGAGTAACTAAGTCTGAATCATCCTCAGCGTATTTTCCTTTTTCACTCTCTGGAACATCCACCATTCCAGGGGTAATCTGATTTCCAAGTGCTCCTAAGGTAAAGAATCTAAGAGCGGCATTCAAAGTATCCATTATCGTCTTTTTTAATTCTTCCCACTTTGCATTTGCCGCCTCAGCCGCTCCCTCAATCGTGCCGGTTGTTAAGAATCCCTCTATGAATTTTTCTGCTACTTCCGCAAGTTGAATTATGGTAGAAAATAATCCAATAATAAATCCAAGACTTGCGGATAATTCTGTAACTATAGTGGTGATTATTTTTAAAATATAATTCCAAATAGGAAGGATAGATTCTCCTAATAAGGTCTTTTGTTTCTCCAATATCTGCTGAGACTCAGTTAGCTCATAAACATCCTTCTCAGTTACATCCTCAATATCTGTTCCGTATTTAGCAATTTCTCTGCTCAACAAAGAGATTACTACCATTGTTCGTTCTTGTGCAGACATCTGAGAATATGTTTTATCGAGAATTCCTAATCTCTCAGCCTCTTTCTGTGCCAACCTTTCAGTAACTACTGTACCCTTCATAACTGAGTTAAGAGTACGAGCGTAACCAGTAACTACGGCTCTGTTAATGACTGTTGCAGTTTCTTCATAAGACTTACCAGAAAGAATTGCAATCTTTCCTGATATATCCATGACGGTACTTAGTTGCTCAACACTCACTCCCATTTCTCGCATGTTGTTTACAAAAACACTCGAACCCTGAATAACATCAACCTCAGAGAAAATTTTGAATTTCTTTTGAACCCTGTCTATTTCTTCATAGAATCCTTCCATACTAATATCCAAACCATTACGTTGCATGGCACGAATACCCAATTCCATTGAGGTCATGCTTTTCTCAAAAACCAATGCCATTTGTGCCGCTTCGGATAAATATGAAATTAACATCTCAAACAGCTTTTGAACTGCCTGAACAGCCGTTACCCCTATAATTCCCCCAAAGACTCCCTCAGCAATTGCCCCAAAATCAGTAAGTCCAGATGTCCACTTTGAAAAGTACCCCTCTAAGCCTGTCTTTTTAGCTACATTTCCAACATTGCCAATGTCATCGGCTAATTTCTTAAACATGGGGCTAAAATCTGCCCCTCCAGTTTGTCCCTTAACATCGTTTGCCATTTTGTTCATAAGGTCAGCGGCTTCTCTACGAGCCTGTTCCATAGAACCCTTATCTAAGGTTGCTTTTATGATTAGATTCAACATGGCATCTGCTTGACTACTAAAATCAGTTGGCATTTTTTAGCTCCTTAATAAGTTGCCTTAGATACAAAATATAATTTTCTTTTAGTTTATTTTTTATCATCGGAATTACTTTATTGATAGGCAACCTAAGAAATTCCTCAGCATCCTTATCCGTACCAACTGCCATCAACCTGAAAACTTGTGTACTTTGACCAGCCTCTTTCATTCTTATTAGAATCTCTAAAATATACTCCTCATCAGACATATTATATTCCACTTCAAATAAATATGGTTCTAATATTGAGTATAAAGTCAAAGCATCTTTAAGGTTTAGTATTCCCATCAATAACACTTTCTGTAAACATTTTACCTACATCCTCCACAACACCAAGCGGAAGCATAGAACGTAAAATTGGTATCTTCTTAATCTCTACTTTAGGCAACATCCAATCTGGTCTTGGATAAGGCTTAAACTCAGACTTCTTTGTAGCATCATTATACTGATAAGCAATCTCAGTCATTTGCCAGCGACTTTCTAATTCAAATTGGTCATTCATCTGAATCTCTTGTATTAGTCCGAAAGCATCCTCTATCTCTAATTCTGCTATGTATTCTAATGACCATCCAAACTTTGAGGCAAAAATTGTTGCCCAAAAATACCACAATCTTTCTGGATACTCCCAAGGCGGTTCTTCTTTATCTGGACTCTGTTGAACCCTCATCATTGGAGTAACCAAGTCTGGAGCATTTAGTACAGAAATTGCTATGAAACATTTTATCGTATCAATCCAACTTTGCTTACTCCAATCAAAAGATTCCTGACTCAATGCTACATCCAAATACTCATAGATGACTTCTGCCATATCTGAATATGTGGAGGTCTTATTGACTTTCAGGAATCTCTCATATATCTTAGTAAGTTGTAACCATTTTTTCAGGTGGGCTTTCTCAACCGTGTGGGTCTCCGTGCCCACCTGAATTTCTATCTTCTTGTTTGACACTAGCCAACCTTACGGTACTAGGCTAGGGTCAGCACGAATAACAGTAGCGAATTCCTGACCTGCTGGCATGTTGTCATCGGCAAATGCCCACAACTTGATACCAGTAACCTGCCAAGGTTCTCCAGCCTTCATGTTAATCGTCCACGCATCCACAAACTTTGCACGATGCAAGGTGATTGCGAGGTAATCTCCTGTGGCTTCGTCATACACCTTCGGCGCATAAACATGCCAATACAGGTTATTGTTAATATTTCCAATCCCCATCTTTTCAATAGAACCTACGATGGTGGGGGTGGATGCTCCCAAAATATACGCCAACACAGAGAGAGGCATCAGAGAAGTAAGACTGAATGTGAATTCAAGATGGTTACGTCTCTGAACAACGTCTTTGTCGCCAGAGGTATCGCACCTCACCGCATTCATCGTTACATCTTCTCCGAGACTCACATCCTGAATACATCCGAGCAAGTATGCTGGATACTGAGTCGTGCCTGTCAAACCCCAATAATATCCCGAACCATCGGGATGATTGAGTTCAGCTTGGTCGTATTTCTGGAAGTAAATATAAGGCGCACCCTCGATAATCATGTCATCTTGGGTTTCAACATTTCCCAAAACTGAGCCAGTTACTAGACCCATAATTTACCTCCTACTAAAGTGAATAGTGGACTTCCTTGCTGACCGCCACAGCATGCTCGTCCTCGTTTTAGACTGAGCAAAAACTCAGCCTCTTTCAAAGAAACCTTTACCTCAGACCCAGCCCCATCGAATGTTAGTGTCCTCCCGCCAGGGATTTCTACAATCAATCGGGCGGCTCTCATGGATGTTACGGTATAAACCTCATCCACGCTAGAGTCGGTTTCTTGACTATTATAGTCCGATTTGTCCGTTTCAACAACAGGCAAGTCATCCTCTATATTGATAATTGCATACGGCTTTCGAGATTCACTTCTGCTACCCATGTTGTGTCATCCTTTCGTTGTGCTGGAATCAGACCCATATTTCTAACCCGTGAAAAATATATTCCATTATAAGAAAAAGAATGATTATGGAATATTTCCAAAACACGCCATGCTATGTTATTGGCTTCTTTGCTGGACTTCTGTTCACTATAGCATAGTACGGCAAAAGATACCAAAGAATAGGCACAGCTATTCTCAGTTCCAGTATCTTGATTTCGTATATCTACACGCACAGCAGGATATTTAAAAGCTACTCCCTGCCAGTTATCTTCTTTAATCTCCCCAGAGCTAGAAAGCATAGCAACTAAAATTGCATCTGCTTTTAGATATTTCACAAGAGCTTCTTGAATAGAATTAGTATTTAACACTTCTTATACCCTCCGCTATTAGAACGTTGATTCTCCTTAAATTCCTTCTCATTGCAGGAGCTAGATATGGTTTAGCCGCAATCCCAGGATGATGCACCTTTGGAAGCACAACCCATTTACCTTTAGTTTTCCAGTAAAAACTTAATGATTTATTACCCTCTTTAGGTTTAATCAGGTATCTTTTTGGAGTTCCTTTAGTTGCATGCTCACCAGACCCAAACTCCCAAGCACGAGCATCTGGAGTATCTACTATAATATTAACTTTATACTTTCCTATTCCTTCAACTTCTACACTTTTTACAGAAACATTTTCTCTGAGATGTTTAGCAGGAGCGTTCTCTCGCACATCCTGTGCTACTAATTCAGCAAAATTTCGTAGTCCAATTTGCATACCTTTAACTATTTTAACTTCTGTAAGTCCTCGCATGGCTCTTTCAATCTCTCTGGTCATGCCTTGGGCATCTATCTCAAACTTAATTCCAGAACCCGTTTTACGAGAGCCAGAAATATCTCCGTATCTAGCCATGATTACACCAGAGCATGAGCATCAAACTTCCTCTGCAACGTAAGGATAAGATACCCTCTACTATCGCTGGGATGGATACTTGTGTCCTGTATATTTCGGACTAACATTCTCTTATTTATCAGATTATGATTCAGGGGAAACACCACCTCAACCTCATCATATTCCTTGATGGCAAGGTTAGGAGGTCGGCATACACAGGTATAAAGATTAGTAGTTTCAATCCCCTGTTGGATTAAAATGTAATCTGGTCTTACGGGCTCTATACGAGCAGAGATGTCATCATAGATAATCGTGCCCGTAGGAAGTGCTCCACCAATCTCATCATCAACTGGCGTAGTCATCCTCCAGAAACGAACATGGATGTTTAATCCTGCTGTCATAGTTTCAATGCCCTCTTATGTTTCAGCGTCTCGGTAAGCATACCAATCTTGTTCGCCACCGGACTGTTTCCAAAGATGTTCCTGCCAAGTCTCTTGCGAATCTCATGATAGTTTACGGCAAGGAATTCTTCCACACCTGCGTCTCCTGCACCAGCCTCCAATGCTCCAGGGTCAGTAATCTCCTTCAAGTTATTACCTGCCGCCATCGTCAACGCAAGCAACATATTAGGCTGGTACGATGTTCCAGATGGCAGTCCTGCGGTAAAGGAAACTTCCACAGAGAACGGAGCAATCATCTCTCCACAACATCCACCACAAGACATAACCTCTTTATCTGAAATAACAATCGCTCCGTAAGTATCAGATAAAATCGTAGCGCATCCTTCAAATTCTTCCACTACACATGGACACTCGTGAGCAAGGATGGTAACTCCATTCACAGACCAGAGATAACCATATTCCAGAATAAGACGAGAACCTATGGATGGGTAGAAATACGAGCCTGTAACCGTTGTGGGCAACAGGAAGGTACTGAGGTGCTCTGTCATCTGCATCTCAGCAAGTAGATATGCCGCCGCCCGTTGGTTCGGAGTGGATGAACCTGTGAACCCACCGTAACTCGTATAGAGAGAGTCGGTGAGGATTATTGGATTGTGGTATGGATAAAAAATCATGGTTTCAGTATCCCTTTCGGCACAGTTGATTGAAGTTCGGCTTGCTGTTCTGCTATTTCTCTCATCTTCATCAAATCAGCTTTTGCTTGCACCTCTAGGTACGATGCCAAACCAAGCAACTGAAACACACTTACCCCCTGCATTCTCAAACCAATTATATCACCAGACGCATCAAACTCCGCTAGTACAAAATGCTTATCTTCCACTTTCGGTTTTACTTCTTTTTCCATGATAACCTCCTAAAATCTAAGCCATTGAGTCCATGATAACATTGAACCACAACGAACCTGAAAAATCTGAGAATTCAATCCAAGTGGGTATGCCTGATTGGTAGCATTCACATGATGAGTTGCCTCTGCCTTCGGCTCGTATATTACCCTGAATCCGAGAGAACCAATAGTCAGGCAGTATTCAATGTCCTCGTATGTTCCAACTCCGTACCCCTCAAAAAATCCTCCAACCTGATTCCACAATGACCTGCGAGTAAGGAAACTCGCTCCGGTACAGGCTGGCACTTCCGCTTGAACATTTACTTTTGGATGGTCTTTATTCCACCCAATAAAAGTATGCACAGGTTCAGCACGAATGTTGAAATCTACCCCAGCGTGTTGCACCGTTCCAGCACGACCATGCGGAGTATTCTCTGGAAAAACCAACTTAGGACACACAATTCCGATGGTAGGGTCAGAGACCAAAGTTTTATACATCTCTGCTACGGCATTAGGCTGATACCAAACATCGGGGGTTAGAATCAGGATGTAGGAAGATTTCCCCATCCTCACTCCGGTGTTGCATCCACCTGGGTAGCCTACATTATTTTTGAGAGTAATCAAACGCTCTACCTTATTCTCAGCGAAGAACGCAGTAGCAACCTCACGATTAGGGCTGGCATTATCCACTACATATACATGGTAGGGAACATCTCCCATAGCCTCAGGAAGTCTAGCCAAGCATTCCTTCAAGAAATTGAATTCCCCATAAACAGGGATGACCACATCAACTGCATTCTGGACAAACTTTATCTGATTTGGTCTATTTGCAACAAACCTACCTCTATTTCGTTTAGACATTTTTATCCTCCTTTGGCACAACTCTCTTGACTACATTGATAAGGTGCTTTACAGAAACACTCCACTTGCGGTCTTTTACATATTGGAGAGCCTTCTCCTGCATGTCTGGAACAGCACCCTTAGTAGCTAAATCCAATAGTATGTTTCCAGTAGTCTTAATTCCAACCATGTACCGATTACCGTTACCAAAGGTATCGGGGTACACGAAGTCGGGTTTGATAAGATACCCCCTACCGTCTTTTAGATGGTCGTGGATTGCACAGGCATCCGTAGCCACGCAGGGCACACCACATGCCATAGCCTCCAAAATTGGCATCCCCAATCCCTCTGAACGGCTGGGAAGTAGGAACGCATCAGAGATTGCATACAGAGACCACAACTCTTGAAAAGACATACCACGCTCATAGATTCTCAGAATGTCATTGATGGCAACTTCGTCCTGAGAGGCAAAGGTTCTCAACTTCCAACCAATCCGCATGTGCTCTCTGGTTACAAGATTATACACAACGGGTTTTCCGTACTTCTTACGAAAATATGAAATCGCCTCCATGCCACGAGCGAGGTTCTTGCGTTCCTGATTATCAGCCACAGTCAGCACGATAAACTCATCTTCTTTGTATCCAAGAGCCTTACGGATTGCTTTGCTCTCAGAAATCTTTGGCACTCTCCATGCCTTTGTGTCTATGCCTACAATTAGATGCTCGGCAGGTACATTCAACTTCTTGCATTCCTCTGTTCCAAATTCAGAGATACACAATTGAGCATCCATCTCCATAAGGATAGAAGCCCAATCCAAACAGAGAGGTTCACTCTCAACAGGAAAGATTCCAATATAAGGAAGCCTCTTTCCATATTGCTGTTGTCTCATCGTTGCTAAAACAGTTTGATGCCAAGGAATATCTCCAGCAACAACTATTGCATCTGGATTCCATAACTCACGAAGGTTATGGATAATTGCTCCAGCCTCTCCAAAATTTCTACATGGAATCATGCTGAATGGAAAGGTATGTTCCTCTCCGTGATAAGCAAGACCAACTACCTTAACCTCATGACCATCCTTAGCCAATCCCTCACATAAGGGAATTGAGATGTTCCGGTATCCAGAACCCTGCAAGTCAAAATCCGAAAAGTAAATCAATTTCATGCTATTTATCCTCCTCAAAAACTAATTTATCCCATTGCTCCATTATAAACGGCAAAGCAAATCTGCTAAAGGCTTTTTCTTGTAACTCTGACCTCTGCTTTTCCTTATCTTTGTCATATAAGAATTTTGCCAAATTTGCGACATACAAATCTCTATGACGTTTGAAACTAAACTCAGCAAAGTTGAATAGGTATCCCATATTGGTTGTAGGCAATGCTCCCAGAGTAGTTGTAAAGGGCATTGCTCCAGCCATCTCTGCCTCGGCTACTGCATAGCAGAACAACTCCTCATAGGTACAGGGATATGTCAGCACATCTGCTCTGAGTTGTTCTTTCACAAAATCTATGCGGTAAAGAGCACCAGCAAAAGTTACATCTCGGAGGTTCATTGACCTCATCCTAAATCTCTCATTCCCAGGTGAGGGGCATCCCCACAATCTATAGTCTGAGGTAATCATCAAGCTGGCTTCTGGAATTGCATCCTTGATGTCATTCCACAGCATAAGCATGTTATCCAGACCTCTATCTGGAACAGATGAGAATAAACACCGGAAAGGAATCCGCTCAATTTCCTGCTCATAGTCCCATTGTCTCACAGGCAGGTCAATTGACACCGTGTTATTCAAGCCATAGCGTTGCTTAAAATACTCCTGATGATATGGGCTAATACACACAATCTTATCCACACGCTTTCCAAAAACAGCATAATCATCAATTGTGTACTGGTCGGTACTCCACCAAATTTGCTTTCCCTTTGCTCCAGCCGCTAAGGAGGTTGGTGCTCTAAAGACGATTAGAAAATCTCTATCCTGTTTTGGGTTGAATGTTGCTAATCGTTGCTGGTTAAACTTCAAAGAATCTACCTGCGAAGGATTGTTATACAGGGTTATCTCATGACCAGCATGTGCCCATCCTTCACACATGGTCAGGAGAGCTAACTCTGCTCCACCTACTCCCATGCGTCCGTCCTCTCCATAGATAGACTGAGAAGTAACTCCTAGAGGACTTCCATGTGTTGCCAATATATCAATTTTCAATTTTCTCCTCCGATTTCTTTTTACATAGATAGATAAATTCTTCTGGAATTTCTACATTCTTCATGACCACAACCCAGCCAGCTACCTCCAGTAAAAATTCAATCTGAGTCTGATTCATAACGCTGTAGTGGTTTCGTCCTGCCCAGCCCCAATGTTCGGGATTAGGTAGAACCAGACCGAGATATTTATTTGAGACTCGATGCCACTCCATAAGAGCCAGCAGAGGCATAGGAGAGTGTTCCAAGGAATGCCTAGAGAATATCATGTCAAAATCTCCATCCTGCCAAGGAAGGAAATGAAAATCATTCTCATATACCCATAGACCCCTGTTTACTGCTACAGAGACATCCTCCCCAAGAGACACTCCTACATAATCAGTTATACCAATTCTCCTGAACCACTTTTCGGCATAGCCAACTCCACAGCCAACATCCAACACATTTCCCACATCTCCTATATGGGGCTTCATCATGCAGATTGCTCGTGCAGTCCAGCGCATGTGCCCGATGTCCATAGGTTGAGGATAGATGTCATCCCTCAGGATTTCTAAATTTTTCTTTAGCCTCATCCAAGGACTTTTCATGTAGTGCCATCCGCATGCTTGCCAGTAGAGGCATGGAAGAAACAGACGAACAACTCTCCGGTATCAGTAGGAGAGGCATCCTGTTTATACTGGTTCGAGCCAATGATTACGGCAGGTGCTCCACAGGTACACATAAAGGATGCCATCTGCGGAATCTTCGTTTCATAAATAAAGTGATTATCATAGGGAGCGCATATCACAAACTTCTTCATCTCTACGATAAAGAGTTTTTCTTCTCGGTGAACCCAGCGTCCATTCGGAAGTTTAGCCTTATCAGGAGTACCAGCATTATGAATGATATTAAAGTTTTCCATAACCACACCTATCCAAGATTTGCGATACTCGAATGTCGTAAGTATGCCCAGCTTTTGCTTTTCGATGAGCAGAACGAGCCATGTGTTCAGCCTCCTCAGGGTTATCTAAAACTTTCTTCACCTGTATAATCGCCTCAGGGATGTCATTGAAACCAAGATAGTGTTCACCTTCTACGAAGAAGTTGCTTAGGTCTGTTACACGGTTCGTTACCAGAGGAATGCCCATTCCCATAGCCTCGAAAGTTCGAGCGTTTAGGTCATCCAAACTCGACCAGTTGAGGGCAACCTTACTCTTGTTATATGCCAGTACAAACTCCTCGTAGACCTTTCCAATATCCTGATTTACAGATATAGAGTCCCTGCGGAGAGCGTCAATCAATTGCTGTCTTTGAGTGTATTGCAACCCAATTAGGCAAGCATCATATTCTGTCTCCACCTTGATATGCTTGTGGAGCATAGGGTCATACGCATAGGGAAGGTATACATCTGAGGGCTGTTTGTATACAAGTTGCATATTGAATAAAATATCGGAAGTAGCACGGAGAGGGTCATAATTCAGCACATGAGGGTCAGTTGCAATTCCCACAGATTTCGTAGCCTCCGGTCTGCGAGAGAAGTGCCATCCAGCGTCTACCTGAATCCACAAATCAGGTTTCCAAGGCAACTTCTTCTCAACATACGTTGGGTCAGTCGGTTGAGGTGGAAAAGGCAAACAGATGTCTGGAGTGCGGACGTACTTCTGGTTGATGTACATGCCACCATTCCAAGGAATGTATGCTCCAGAGAACGAACCAGCCGTTTTTAGCTCAACGTCCTCTCTGCGCTCAAACGCCCTAATAAAATATTCCATCATTGTTACCGGATAGAATATTCCAGAAATTACTACTTTTATTTTCTGCATATTACTCCTTTATCCACCATTTCTGGTAATTTGCCTAACCACTTGATTACAAACTTGGCTTGATTGTTCAGCGTGATTGCCTCACGTTCCACACCATACTTCACCGTTCCTGCACAGTTATGGAACAGATATGCTGAGTCCATTTGAGCGAGGGTAAACCCATGCTCCATAGCAGTCATGGATAAATCCATGTCCTCGAAATCATGTGGATAAAATTTGTCATCGAATCCACCCAACTCCTCCCACGCTTTCTTGCTCATAGCGAGAGCATAGCCTTCACAGTAGGGAATCGTGTAGACATGACCTTGATTGGGGTAGGTGTTCCAACCACTATCCCAATCAATGATGCGCCCACCTAGAAGGAGCTTATCATTTCCCTCCAGCATATCAATGACATCAGTAAATACGTTCTTGCTTTTTACAATGACATCGTTGCTCAGAAGAAAGATATTCTTTCCTTTGGCATACTCAACTCCAAAATTCATCCCACCACAGAATCCGAGATTCTTTGGGGCTTTCACAAATCGGATAGGCTGAATGGATTTGTATTTCTTCCACCATTCAAACATCACTAGGAAGTCCTCATCCGTTGAACCATTATCCACAACGATAATTTCCACTCCCTCAACTGGAGCATGATTAATGACTTCCAGCAAACTCTTGGATAGCCATTCCGAGGAATTGTAGTTGAGCAGAATAACTGAAAGGTCTAATTCCATAGTTGCCTCGCCAAGAGCAATCCTTCATGAATAGGAAAGAGACGTATCTTCAACTTCTTAGCCAGAGATAAATCTAGTCCAGCCTTCTCCGGTCTTGGCGCACCTTCTTTTCGAGGAGCATGATTTGGAACGATTCTTTCCTTATCCAGACCAAAGACATCCGCTATCATGAGAGCAAACTCATAGCGATTGATGTAATCTGTTCCAGCGATATTCACTACTCTTGGAGCTTTCGGCAAACTGAGCAAGTCCATGATACCCATAGCCAGATGCTCTACATTGGTAGGATTACCATAGAGACGGTTGGTTACAGGAATAACTCCTTCGGTTGAGGCGAATTGCTCCAGAAGTTTACTCACAAAATCTGGCTTGCTCTGCGCTCCGTAGAGAAGGGTGGTACGGATAATTACGTCCTCAGGACTGTCCCAAATGTCCAGCACTCCCTCTCCACCAAACTTGCTCATTCCGTATATGCTTATGGGATTGAGTTTGGCATCCTCTTTGTATTTGCCCTTCTTACCATCAAAGACATAATCCGTGCTAATAAGAACCATACGTCCTTCAAAACTGCTCCGCACATTATTCACTCCGGTCATGTTTATATTTAAGGTCTTGGTCTGCTGATTCTCACATGCGTCCACATCTGTGAAAGCGGCACAATGAATCACCACATCAGGCTTCACTCTGTCCAATTCTTCCTTGACAGCTTGCTTGTTTGTTATATCAGCAAACAAAGGGTAGCACCCTGGGTAAAGTCTAACCAAGGTGCTACCAAGTCTACCTTTTGTTCCGTTGACTGCTATTTTTCTCATATTATCTTATTCTCCCTTCATAGTCTTAAAGTCGTGCTACGATACTCTCACCAGATTTATACAGACCAATTGAGGACAGTCCGAGAATCAATCCGAAGATGACTGCCGCAAACCAATCAGCAAAGGTTACGGGGGGCAAAACGCTGAATTTATATCCAACCCCCAAAATCAGACCAATAACCATTGCGATTCCATTGAGAGCCGCTTCTCCAGAAACGCCCATTCGTTTAACCCACTCAGTTAGAGCGATAACGAATAGAACCAGAGGAGCACCCTGAGCCGCTAAAGTAGCAAAATCAATTAACATTGTAAGTCTCCTTTCACCTATCACCAGTTGTCCAGACTCTCACTTGACCTTCTGTGGCATAGCGAAAAGCTGGATGAATATTTCCTCCACAGCATGACTTGGTAATTGCAAGTACCTGTGGCACATCTGCCTCATCTACCCATGCCATAGATACGGCATGTTGAGCAACAAAAACAATGCCTTTATTTCCAATGGTAATCATCTTGGGGCTGGGTTGATAGTAGGCAATTGCGACCTGACCAGAATCATTCTTAATCATCGTTATTCCTGATGAATTTTAAGTTTGATTTCACGGATAGAATCTGCATACTCACGAGCATTGACCGTCAGAGTTTTAGCGTCCCACGCTTTCTCAGTCTCGGTCAGACCAGTACCTATAAACAAAAACCGAATATGCTTCGGGTCTGTTCTATCTACATCTTCAAGCTCCGCTCCCGTTGCCAGAAACGCCGCCGCTAAGTAGAAATTACTGGTTGCTTTCGGTTCTACATTAAACTTATCTGTACTCATATTTCCGTCCTTTCTTTATTATGAGATAGGGGAGAGTTTTTAGGCTCTCCCCCTTCATTCTAAATCTTACCCAATAACGGGGCAAGTGGAAGCGATACGACCAGTAACCTGAGTCGTGTACACGCCATGAGCGCAACAATGCTTGATAACAAGCGCAGTCTTAGCCCAAATTTCAAAGGCGATTTCAGTACAACCAGGGGTCAGGTCTTTCAACGCTAACGGAATCTGGGTAATCTTATACACCAGAGGTTCACCGTTGTGGGACATACGCAGGGCATAAATCGCTCCCTGAATAGCTCCACCACCAGCGTTGAGCAGATTGAAGTTTGAATCTGCAACAATTTCGAGGCGACCAATGGCGGTGTTGACAAAGCTGGCGAAGTTAAAGCCAGGGGTGATTCGATTTCCGTCATTGTAGTTAATCACCTGCGAACCAGCCGCACCCAACTGGAAGTAAGCCGCTAAAAGCTCCTGCATCACCTGAGGATTACCAAAGAGAGCAGTAGGCTTCGCACAGCTTTCAGTCAGGAAGCGGTCAAAGGAAGCGGCAGAGAACGTACCGGATGCGGTGTTGGAGTTGGTATGGGCTGTGCAGGAGCGGTTAGCAAAGTAATTCTCGATACCGTCAAATTCCAACGGACGAGTCGTGGCATCACCTTCCACAAGCAGTCTATCCCAACCATTCATCACAAGGGTCATCCCCAAGCGGACTTCTTTTTCTTTCAGGTCAGCGACACGCTCACGAGCGAAAGTCCCTGCGTTAAACGCACCAGGGACACCTTCTCCAGAAGCATCTCCACCAACCAGTTCATTAATCCCATTCCAATTTGCGGCGGCAACTGCGGCTGACTGCATAATATCGGAAATACCAAGGGATTTCTTAGCACCGATGTTTTTGAGGTTGACGTAAGCATTATCACCATCGTGATAATATTCCTCAGGACACACACCATCGGCAAAGGCGATATAGTTTGAACCGCTAGTAAAAGCAAGCTCATTCAACTCACGCCACAACTCCTGCTTCAATGCAGTTTTCTTTTCCGGCAGACGTTTCCACGCAGTAATTTCCTCGCACATGGCGATAATTTCGGTGGTGTCCAACGGCACAGGGTACTGAGCCGCATAGTCTACAGGCAACGCATAAGTAGGACTAATCACAGGGTCAGTCTGTTTTTGAACAAACGCCCCACCATTCACAATATCCAAAACTGGTTCACCCATCATAACCTCCTAAAATAAGTAGTTTCGCTGACGCTTTAGGCTTAACCAGCTTACAGTCTTTCTGTTCCACCAAGACCGACTGACCGGAGCACAATTTCGTGTAACTTCGGAGTCTCGCTTGTGGACGCTTTAGCAATCAGGGGAGACTGAGCAGGGAGACCCCTACGTTGAGGGACGGTTTCCTGGCGGGGGGCAACTGTCCGACCAGCCTGTGCTGACTGCGCTTGCATAAGTATATTCACTTTTTCAGCAATCGGAGCAATAACATCTTCCACGATTGCCTTCAACTGAGTGGCATCTACACCCATACTCGGTACTGGTTCGTCTGCGGTAACAACGGCTTGCGCCTTAACTGATTCCCTCAGAACATTTCCCAGATTGTCCAACGCTGGCTGTAGAGCCATTAGTTTTTCCTCATCCGGCATCTCACTTGACACCGTGTTATCGAAGGCAGATTTCATCTGAGCAAACGCCTCGTCCAGAGGATGTGTCTCAGACTTAGTTACGAAGGACTCGCCTTCCAACATAGCCTTTTCGATTTTTTCCATAATGGCAAAGGACTTAGTTTCGAGCTTGTCCTTGCACTCAGCCATAAGCTGAGCCAACGCTTTCGGCTTGTCCTCGATGTCCTCTTTGCCCATAATATTTGAGGCTAAAGTCTCAAAGGTGTACCAAGTGTCATACGCCTTGTACAGTTTGTCCTGAGCAGACATCCATGCCTCTACCTCTGCAAATGAAGTAGCTCCACCATACGGCAAGGAATAAGCAACCTCTCCATCAGACTTTGCAACTTCACCCTGCTTAGGTCGGTCTACCTGCTCCGATGTGTCAGGATTTGGCACATCCTCAGTAGATGTTCCGGTATGAGCACCATTTCCATCTACCATCAAATCATTAGCTTCTTGGGGGTCATTTGGCTCATTGGGGCTATCTGCCTTAATCACCAGAGCCTCGCTTTTGCCAACCATTGCAACAGAAAGTTCTTCCAGCTTTTCGGCTTCTTCTGCACCAACAATGGATTCAGCATCCTCTTTCCTAGTTGTCATAGACTTTGTTACCTCCGCTTCAATAGTAGTGCGCTGATTTACAGGCACTCTGGTGAGAGCAAGATGAATCAACTGCCCTCTTAAGAATACCACATTTTCTTTACTTTTACGACATGCAGGACATATATCATAAATGCTTTTGCGCTCAAAAGTTACACCATTATGAGTGTGTTTCCAATCCAAGAACCCAATAGAAATGCGAACCTTATTATCTTCATTAGGATTGTCAAGCGATTCCTTGATGGCATTGAACGCCGCTCTACCTAGAGGAGTATCATAACAAATCCCCTTTGCTTTTAGACGGTTTCCATCAATATAAATATTGACCGTCTCTCCAGCAGAACCCATACCATTAAAATCATCGTAGTGGCTTACAGAGAGGTAGGGCATTCCACCCTTCCAGTATTCTGACCGAAACTCTACTGGTGCATCAACATCCTGCTGTGCTCTTGTGATGAAATCGCTGAACAGTTCCAAGGACATGCGTTGCTTATAACTATCTTCATCCGTGTCTGAGGCAACTGCCATCCAGCGCATCTGACCGGAGGATTTATCTATACTTGCTTTCGTGATAACAAAAGAAAACTCATTCAGAATGTCTGCCTTGGCATGCCATGTGCCATCTTCGCCTTTAGCATACTTATTCTTCACAGCAGACCACGCAATCTTGCTGGCACACGCATCACGCTCATCCTGACTTTCAGACTCTTTGCATGTACCTTCGTATGCGCCATTCCACGCTCCTACAAATAAATCTTTTGCAGAATCGGGCAACGTGCTGGGAGCTTTTTCTTTTGTAATCGGCATAGACTACCCTCCAATAACCAAGTTTTGAAATTTCTCGTTCCAGCCAGCCTCAACCAGCCAAACTACGAAAGTTGTTATTGCTCCTATTATAATTTCTCTTAATACGGGTATTTGGATAAAGTTTATCACATTTCCGTCAATAAAAAAAGCCAAGATAAAATACATCCAGAAACCAGAACACAGCGTACACGATAGTAAATCCTCGAAGAACGGATGTATCTTCATGACCCACTTGCTGTAGGGGGCTTTCATAAACAAGAATAATAAAAGCCTCCCTACAACAGCGAATACTACCCAATCAATAAAACTTAGCGAACCAACTGCCATGAGTAGATGTATCCTTCTGGGGCTTGCCCGATGTAGTTGGTAGCAAACAGTTTCCAACCATCATTAAGGAACATCCCGATGTAGGACTCAACCTGCTCCACGCTGAATGCCCCAATTTCGGGCTGTGGATTCTGTGCGATAGTACGAATCACGATTTTAAGTTCTTTTCCTTCCATCTCTGTTCTCCCTTCTTCTGTAGATTTTGACTTACCAGTTATTCCAATCATGTTATCCTCCTATTCACCATACCAGATTTCAAAATTACCTTCCTCTGCAAGAGCCGCAAGCTCAGAATCATTGAATCGGATTCCACACTCGCAATGTGGATGAGCTATTGGTCTAAGCACTCCTCCCATCGGACTTTGATAGACAAAGCTAAGAGGAACGTAACCAGCCGCTCTGTTTGCTAGGCAATCCTCACAAGGATTCTTTCCATAGCATTCCCACGACTTTGTAGAGAGACCAACCTTACTATACTCATCCACGATAGCCTCGTTTGTTATTCTATCCAACTCAAACTCTGAGATGGTTTCCAAACGAGACTGCATCGTGAGTCCGATTTCATCCAGTATATCAGAGACCAATGCCTTTGTAAACATTACATCTGACAATATATCTTCAACGGTAGCTCCATCAACAATTCTTGAAAGCACTTCCTCAGAGGTAAAGGCTTCCTTAACCTTAGAAAGTACAATGCGATTGACATAATATTTTGTTCCATTGTTTATTTGAGACAAGGAAGTTTCAGCCATCTTAGTGAGCTTTTCCATAATACTCTGATTATTCTCAATGGAGAAAGGCTTTGTCAGGTTAGGGTAATCCAATAATCCACGAATATATAACTGACGAGCCATATCTGAGGCAGAGTATCTCATACCAGAGAGATATGCCAGAGAGAACAACGCCACTAACGTACCAACCGGAAGGTCAAGCTCCCACCAATCATCCTCCTCCAACTCAGCATCCATCTCATCCATGTAATCATTGAGGGCTTTCTTTACTACCTCTGGAGCTTCAAGTTTACTCATCCCAAATAGGGTTTCATCAAACCACAGATTCCATTCATGCACTTCTTCTCGTGTCAGAGACTTAGCGACTACGCTTGCCTGTGGATAAAAGAGTTTTGCGGCTTTCCACACAAGACGAGTAAGGCGTGTTTCTAAATCCTTTGACATCATCTTATCGAAACTAGCCTTGAATGCCATATCGAGATTACCCAAAAGCTGAGGGTCATCTATCCTAGCCTGATTCTGTTTTACGTCTCCCCACCCACCCTTATCAGGAGCAACGGGGTCTCCAACCACATCAGAGGTGTCAGGATTACGTTTCGTCTTTGCATCAGCCAGAGCAGTTTTCTGGTCAATCTTAGCCTGAGCCTCCGGTGGGATATTCTCCGAAATCGGAATGGATACCAGACCATCAGCAATCCATTGCGCTCTGACTTCTTCCTCTGTCATAACACCAGCCGCTATCATGGAGGCAAACGCATTGGCTGAGGACAATCTAGCACGACCAAGATTCACATTTACTTCATCGTCAATATCCACAAACTTGAACTGCAAATCCTCTGGAAGAATGCGATTGAAGTACGTTCTTACCATTGATTTCAGGACAGCAAGTCCGGTACGCTTTGTCTTGCGCTCACTTCTGATTGTGCCAGCGAGAGTGTCTCCACCCCCACCACCTGCACTCGACATGCCGATGTCTCCAAGGGTCATGCCATATCCAGCGCATACGATAGCCGCATAGCGCATGGTAATCTCATCATACATAATCTTTGAAGGGGGCTGACCAAAGGGAATAAACTCAATCTTGTTCTCGTGTTCATAAAGCACAGGAATTTTCAGGGGGTCAACACCAGCCAACATAGCCTTGAAACTGCCAACCCAATCCTCTGCGCTTGCCTTAGACATATCTCCCAAATCTAAAATCCCTGCCTCTGGTGTATCCAGAAGGAGGTTTGCATAATACTTATCTCCACGACTGAGCATATCAACTGCCAGATAAATCTTCTCAGGCGGTGGCATCCCCCATCCTTTACGCCTAATATCAGACCGAGGAGACATATACACACGGTCAATTGCATACTCAGGGAAATACACTACATCCTGAGGAGAATCTGGAATACGCTGACCAATAGGAAAGTCTGCATTAAGAGTAGGGAATAGCGTACCAGCATCGAGGTTTTCTACCCATGCTACTTTTCCATCGGGAGTATCTCCCATGCGTCCTATCTCAGACGCTCCACCGAAGGGTAAGTCCAGAATGTCTGTACATAACCAAGAGAGGTGTCCGGCATAATCAAGACCACTAAAATCATTGAATAACTTGGTGTAATAATTAATATCCGCTTTTAGCTCATCTCTCATCGTGCTTTCTCTAGGCTCAATCAACCAATCAAGAGCCAAAAGGTTTGCAATAAGCGTCTCACGACAGACGATAGCAATGGGCTGGTAGCGAACAAAACGTCTCCATGCGGATGCCTCAGCCCAAGAGGGAATACTCCATTGGGGCACAAGCCTATATAAATACGCTGGTTCTTGTAAACTTATCTGCCCAGGTTGCTTTGTCTGTTCCAAGTTACGTGGTCTTTTTGCCATGAATTACCTCCACAAAAGAATTAGCCATCTTTTCTATCCCAATTATATTCTACGGGAAAACCAGAACGAGGGTCAGACCTGACTAATTCTTCCATCGTGTGAGGATGAGTAGCACAATTCGCTACAATAGAAGTGAATTGACTAACGCCCTTAAAGCCGTTCCAGACCATCGGAGGAATCTTTACAAGGCAGTAATTCAGGTCTCCAATAAATAATTCCATCTGCTCTTTATATGTAGAAGATTCCTCTCGATTGTCATACAACACCAACTTAATCATTCCAGAGATACAGGCATAGTTTAGCTCCATAACTCTATGAAGATGCCACGCCTTTATCGCCCCTGGGTAGATTGCAGAAAAGTAAATCTCTCCAAACCCATTGAAATTCGGGCTGTCTGCACGGAGCATGTGGCTTACATATCCACGCTCATCGGGCACTTTTTCCAGTTGTATGACTTTAACTCCATCAATCATTTGCTACCTCCAACGTATTTATTATACCAGCCAATCGTTCTTTGCATACCCTCATCATACCCGATAATGGGTTGCCAGCCGAGTTTTTTCTGAATTTTTGTACTATCCAACCATTGTTCAGGGATTTCAGCAGAGAAGCGGCTAGGGTCTGTCTGAGTCTTAATCTCAATATCGGAGCAGTCCATGAGGTCAGTAATACCAACTACAACCTGTTCCACAGTCTGAGGCTTGTTGTAACTTACATTGAAATCCTCATTATCCGAGTTGCGAATATCATGAACAGACTCCGCTACTTTGAGGAAGGCATCCACAACGTCCTCTACATACACATAATCCCTGAGCAGAGTGCCATCACTCCGCAAGACAATGGTTTCATTCCTCAGGCATTGACGAATGGTGTAGGGAATCAGACGAGAGAAGTTATAGTCTCCACCACCGAAGATGTTTCCACAGCGTATTACCGAAATGGGCATCACAAACGTCTTGCGATACCCCTGAGAGATTAGGTCAGCACAACTCTTGGACACTTCATAGGGTGCTTTGCCATTCATGGAGGCTAACTCTGTGTAAGGAAGTTTTGGTTGCTCCCCGTAAGCCTTATCGCTGGTAGACACCACGATTGCTCCCACTCCACCAATCTGACGACAGGCTTCTAGGACATTCGTTGTTCCCATAACATTCGTCTGGATGGTATAAAGAGGTGCTCTCATTCCGACACCATGTAGTGCCTGTGCTCCTAAATGGAAAACGATGTCAGGCTTTACCTCAGCGATAATTCTATGAATGTCATCGAAATCTCTGAGGTCTGCGTGTACCCAACCCATCATCTCCATCTTGCGAGGATAGGTGGGGTCATGCCATAGTCCTACAGGTTCAGCACCTATCTTGTTGAGATATAAGCTCAACCATGTTCCAAGAAACCCACTTGCTCCAGTTATTAGGACTTTTTTGCCTTGCCAATTCATGTTATTTCTCCTTCTTCCTTATAGGACAATTCATGAAACAACTTATTCATGTACTCAACATCACGAGGAGTATCTATACATTGCCAGAAACCCTCATGAACATACGACATTACTTTTCCATCATGCACCAATTCCTGAATAGGTTGTCTCTCCAGATAATCTCCGTCATCATGAAGATGCTTAAAGATTTCTCTGGTGAACATCATAAATCCACCATTTATCCAACCCACCTGCGTAGGCTTTTCATCGAAACAAGCAATCTTTCCAAAATGACCCTGCTGGTCGCATAACTCCACATGCCCAAAACGTGCAGGGGGATGAACCACAGTAACTATAGCCTCACAGTCAGTATGAAGGGCAAAGGTAGCCTCCAACTTACTTATATCTACGTTACTGATACCATCTCCATAGGTTAGGTGGAAGAAATCATCCTGAACCACACTTTCAAGTCTACGGAGACGACCTCCGGTCATGGTATTTTCTCCAGTATCAGCCACATAGACGCTAAGTCCATCATGGTAAAAATCTTCCTCATCTACCCATTTTTGAATCATATTTGCTTTGTATCCTGCCGCAATAATGATTTCATTTATGCCATAAGAGGCATAGTGTGAGATGATGTGCCACAGGATAGGCTTGTCTCCAATTCTTACTAACGGCTTAGGCATGGGAGCACGGCTACCAAATAGTCGTGTCCCACGCCCTCCAGCCAAGATTACCAATGGAGGCATCCTCTTATTGCTCACCAATCCAACTACAGCCTCGCTCGGCTTTATCTGCATAGCATGGTCATAGATGGACATGGATAGGTTCATGAACGAAGTACCTCATTAGCACACTTATTTACATCACAACAATCTCCACATTCCTCACGGAAATACGCTCGAAGATAGGCTAACTCTTTCCTACGCTCATATTCTGCCTCGTCATGCAGAGCAGTCAAAGCAGGTTCAAGTTGCTCTATAACATACTTAATTGTGGACTTCTGAGAAACTCCCTCTGGAGTCAATTTCTTGACAGCCGAAATAGCTGATAATCTAACGCCTACCTCTGCATTCCAGCTATCCATTGGTCGGCAGTAGGATACTCCCCAAGACATCAATTTGTAATTCGCTCCAATCCTGCTAACCTCACAGGTTACAAGAGGACGATTGATTACAAACGAGAATACTACATCAGATTCAGGCATCTCCACAGAAAACTCTTTATGCTTTGTACTCATTTTTTCTCCTTTCATATCTTCATGAATGGTATCTCTTTCCATTGTTTCTTGCTGTTCAGATTGGCGAATGCTCCAGAAATACTATCTATCCGGTCATCGTGTCTGCCAGCAGGAAACGAGGAAAGTTGATTCAAGAAGTCAATGTTCCAATCTCCGACTACCATGTAGACCAATCCCATTGCGGCACGAGAGAACCATGCTTGTGCTCTCATTACCTTATCCCCCTGCTCTCTCGGAAGATGTCCTATCACGGTATAACCAGCCAATTCAGAAAGGCTGGCTATTTCTGCCACCTGATTCTTACCACCAGAGCCAGGTTCTTGCTCAACATAAATGATTGTTTCTCTGCCATCCTCTACAGCAGTCTGAACAATCAACTGCTTGATATCATGCCAGAGAATTTGCCGTGTTACCTGATGTTCGATTAGGAAGGGGTAATCCTTAGAGATGGACATTCTCGTTCCAACCGTGCTATCAGGGTCATTGGTTTTCTTTCCAGTAATCTTCTTCTCACTTGCCGCCAAGTCCCAATAACGAACACGCTTGAATACCTCAGTAGGTAACTCGGTGATGGTCTTTCCAATAAACCATGACCTATCTCCGAGCACACCGCCCTCATCTGCAAACTTGCCTTCCAACTCACGAGCCTTCAAGTATCCAGACCCGTACATAGCAAGCATCTGAGCATAAAATGTGGGGCTGAGATTATTCTTATTCTCGTCAATAGACACAAACTGGTAATCCAGCAGGGGAGTATCTTTGTCCTTCAAAAGCTCCCTGAATAGGCGCAAGGCTTCTTCGGGAATGTCCTGCTCTACGAAAAATTTGTAACACCAATGGTCTGTGCCCTTTGGAGTAGTTGTAGTCCACGCTTGGGGGTCATCCCCAATACGAACACCAGCGATTGCAATTTGCCATCCTAAACCAGTTTCATCTCTGCCTCCTTCGTCATACCATAACCAATTTAAGTTACCACCACGAGCACTATCAGGGCTTTTCAAACCCTTGCAGTACATCTTCGCTCCGTTCAAGAACACGATTGAGAAGGGACGACTTGCCTCCCACTCAGGACGACCACGATAACGCTGTGAAGGAACAACCAGATTCCAGGGAATCCACTCACGCAACTCCACCCAAGTTGAGTATTTGAAGTTTTCAAAGTCGGGATTCAGGACTGAGCCAGACTTGCCCTGCATAATCTTACGGAGAGCCTTCTGCGCTCCTGCGGTAGTCTTTCCAGAACCACGACCTCCAAAGATAGCCGAGAAAGGGGCTTCACTATACACGAATTGATGAATCTTCTCTCTATCCTCAAACAACTTTCCGCTATTCTTGGGGAAGTAGCCCTTATCATCCAAATTCCAATCTAACTGCTTTCGATTGTCCAAATCGAAAGGCATTGGAACACCCCTAGCTCTAGCCTCTGCTATTGCCAGCGTGAGAGTCCTGCGTTCCTCTGCACTCAGAGAATCAAGACTGTTCAGGGGTTTCCGTGTTTTCAACGGCATCGTCTGTCTCCTTAAACTCAGCATCCAAGAACTGAGAAGATTCGTCAGGGTTGGCTTTCTTCAATAGGTTTGTAATAACATCTGATAGCTGTGTATCATCCATCTGTGAAATCTTTACCAGCGCAGTAGGAAGTCCTCTGCTGGAGCGTTCCAACTCTGCTCCCTGAATGACTGCCCTCAACGCATCACTCGACTTCTCAAAACCGTGCTCCTCCAGATACTTCATGCCCTGTTCCTGCAAGGTAGCACCTGTATCTGCTTGCTTGATGAGCATTTTTACCTTTTCCTCAACTGCCTGAATCTCCACACGTTCAGAGACCTTGGCATTGAGTACATCTGCTCGTTCATGCCATCCATAAGTAGTTACCCATTCTTGCACCTGAGATATATGTGGCTTTCTTCCGTGCTCATCCGAAGGAAGGACTCCCATCATTTCCTTACCCCCCACACATCCATTTTGATACCACGCAAGAAAACACGCCTCTCGATATGAGTCCGAGTAAGCGGTTGTTGCTAAGACAGATTTAGAGTTAATTCCCATTTGACACCGTGTCAACGTCCTTTCTAAGTTTGAGTAATTCGTCCATGCTCTGTCTGTATCCTCTTTGATGCGCCCATAGGTGGCATTCATGACATAGCGGAATTCTGTTTCCTTCGTCAAGTGCATTTGGATTCAGGGACTTTGGAATTATCTCATGAAGTGTAACGGGTGTGTGTCCACACCTAGCACACCTGTTTCCAAATAATGCCAGTATCTTCTCCTCGTCTGGAGAGAATTCACTACTCACGAATCTTCCCGTAAGCAATCAAATCTTGATGATTACGAGCTTTTTCGGGGGCTAACATATCATTAATTATGCTTCTTGCTTTAGCAAATTCTTCATCTGTGGGCTTATCAGAAAGCAACTCACCAGACTTTCTCTTTTCAACGTAGGTCTTGTAATGCTCAGAATGAGCGGCGGCTGACCACACACCCATCCTGCATGCTGGATTGCCTGTAAGTGGATTGCGGATACCTTCATCAGCAAAGCGTCTGGTGGCTCTGGTAATGCTACCTGTAGTAAGCCAAAGAGCGTATGCCAAATCTGGATTGATGAATGCCTCTTTTAGTTTTCCTGTTCCTATTGTCATGATTATCTCCTTTCAAATAAGACTTAATCTATCCTAATTATACTCATCTTGAATAAAATGTCAAGTCGTATGGCATACTTGACAAACTTAAGACGACCATTTATAATACGGCTAACAATATCAGAAATATCAGCGATAGGATATTATGATTACATAACACCGTGTCATAAGGAGTGTTGGTACTCCGAACCAAAGACCAGACCCACTATTGCACAATCCTCGATTCCTAACAGATGAGTTCACCCCCTACATGCTGGTAGTGGATTAGGGGCTGTCAGCAGAGGAGCAAATCTCAAATTTGTGCTGACCACCACCAGGGCTAATGAATAAAAGCCTCCCCTTGTACCAAAGATTATTTTTTTAACACTTTGGAGGCAAGGGGGCATTTTAAAAACTTTTATTCAGTTTTAAGTAAAATTTGAGTATAGGTTAAGCCTTAAGGTTTAAGGTTAATCCGAATTTTTAAATAATCTTGTTTACAGGATTATTTAGAATGGAAAGGGAGGATTATTTAATTTTTACGAACCCTGAACCAAGTTAACTTACCCTGTACATAAATGTACAAGATAGGTAAACCTAATTTACATTTTAGGCACATTTTTGTAAATTACTACTTTACACTTTCGCCTGAATTTTGTAAATTATGTTTTGTGTGCAATAAGTTATCAGAATAGTAATATTCTTGCCACGAAACATAACGCTGTGGTATAGTAACGCTGGAGGCTAATATGCCTTTTGGGAGTTGTAGAGGACGCTCTCGCTCCCTACCAGCCGGATTTGTCAGGCTGGGAAAGTTTCAGGGGAGGGTCTACTTAGATAAGATGGCGGTTTTGTAGTTGCCACACCCTCCCTAATTCTTTTTTAAGGAGGAAGTATGAGTAAGGAAGGCATGTGTATTGTAGTAATGGTTACGGTGTTGGTTGGAGATGAGGTTGTAACTAAGCCCTCACGAGTATATCATCCAGAGAATGCAGAGAATAAGAAAGAAGCTGGAATCTATGTAGAATCTTTACTAATCGCTCGTGATAATGGCACTCGTAAAGACCTTCTTGCTGCCTACCTCTGCGAGAACGTGAGAATTTACAACTAAAATAGGTTGTAATTGCCAATTACAAGTAAAAGAGGCTGTTATCAGCCTCTTTTATATTCCATAATAGACAACTTTTGTCTATCACCTAATATAAAAAGTGAGACACAAATCATTCTGTGTCTCACTTATGCTAGGGCAACTGCATGTTTATTCCGGTGGGTTCACCCTATCCTAGTCATAGGTAACGCCTCTATCACGCATGCAGTTTCTTAGTCTGACCTACCTCGGTTCGCTTGCTCAACGCATAGGCGTGGTAGGTACTGTTGTTACTATTTTACCATCATCTGTTCCACCATTCAGGTACTTCTGGATAACCAATAGCAAGATGCCCTTCTTGAACATTGGCAGACCCATCCACCTCTATATGATGCTTACTTTTTATTTCTTGAATCTCCTCTGGAGACAACGAATCAAACCATTTGGGAGTAAGAGTGCAATGAGTTGGAGCATGATAGAACCTTTTGTGGAAAGCTACGACTGCCTCTCCAACCTTCTTCTCAATTGGTTTCTTAGGCTTATATTCATAAGGGTCAGACCAAAGCATTCCAAATCTAACCATATAATCTACCTTTTGTTCCTCTCTCTATCCCTGCTATCGTAACTGGAGTTGACTGATGCACATACTTTCCGTGTTCTGAATGTTCATTTGGGTTATATGACCAGCCATTATGAATAATATTAGCAATATGTTCTTCATCTTTCTGACCACACCAACAACAAAGTCGTTTATAGACGGTTTCAAAGTCTGCATGAAAAACACTCTCTAAATGCCAACAATGTATTCCATGAATGGGACATACCTTTGACACGGTGTCAGTCATTTATTCTCCTTTGGATGGTCTGTATTGTAGAATCCCTTACCCCTGAATAAGATGGGAAGTGTATGCCACAACCTGCGGATATTGTTGCTTTTACACTTGGGGCAGTATACGATTATGATGTCAGAGAAAGCACGAGAAACCTCAAATCTTTCTCCACAGTCTTTGCATTGCATATCATAGGTTGGCATGGTCTTTTTTATAATTCCTGTAGGCAACTATCCAATAGGGAAACCATGCAAGTGTGTGGAAAATTCCCACTAACACTAGGGCAAGTTTTTCGACATTCTCCTGAGGTCTGAGGTCATGACTTACTGCCCTCATAATCCTCAGGGAACGACCAATTCCAAGAGCAAGGTAAATCATCAAAGCAATCGTTATTAGCAAACCAATGTAATTCATTATTCTCCTTTCATTTCTTTTCTAGGTATTGCATCGAGAGCCATCCTCGGTACATTTCTGAGTATCCCCAACCATTTTCAATCTTGGAGATAGCTACGATAGTCCCATATTTCACCGAACCAATTACGGGACTGGTAATCTCTGGATACGTCCGTACACGAAGTCCTAACCATGCTGTTACCTGATACAAAACAGGTGCAGGGGTAGGTGGAGCAGGAATAATCTCTGCGGCAGATACATTCATATCTACGTCTCCGGTAAGACCCACTACTCTACCATGTCCTGTCCATTGCCACATTTCCACCTGAGACCAAGGGTAGATAGCCTTGGGAAAATACTCTCCAGATACCGCTCTCTGATTATAAAGAGAGAAATTGGTGATAAAGTCTTTCTGTTTCTCCCAAGGATATTCTGCTAGCCAGAGAGGATAATCTTTCATCCACTCGATGTACTTCCTGTACCAGAAAAACTTATCCATGAACCACTTGGCGGTATAAATCATCGGAATAGTGCCTGTGTCATTGACGATGGTATCACAGTAGGATTTCGCCTCATTCGCCAGAGTAACAAGGTCTTTACCATCAGTTGACTCGAAGTCCAACACATAGGGTAATTCCTGTTTGTTGTCTCCAACACGAGCTATGGCTAATTTCGCTTGTTTATATCCCTTTACCCACCCACGAAAGAAATGGTAAGAACCGTCATCTTTTTGATTATCTTTACATCCCTGCACATACGTTTTATACATCTTGTCATAGAAATCTGCCTCAGATGTTTTGAGGAAGAAACCATGAATAGCAGGGTCTACCTTTGAGAAATCCACATTTCCCTGCCAGAAGGACATATCAACGAATTGGGTTCTTACCATGTCAGCCATCGGTTACTCCTTTTGAATTTCGGTTTTCCAGAATTCAATTATACCTTCATCCGACAGGACTTGCATTTCTGCACTTTCCAGCAAGATTGCATGCTTTCCCAATCCCTGCGCCTCGAAGGTAATGAGCACCTGCTTGGTACGAGGATTGCCTGTTATGGTCATGTCCGAGATTACAATATCATTCTTTATGTCCATCATTTGCCTCAATGATTGCCTTGGTTACACCTTCCATGTCCTCGGAAGATAAGTCAAGCATAGCTCCAAGTTTCACCTTTGCTGATTTGAGAGACTCTAACTGTTTAGCCTCATGTTCCTTCATTCCAAATTCCTGAGCCTGTTTCTCTCCAAAGTAGATAGCAATATCTACGGTGGCTAACATGCAAAGCATTTCATTCTTGTCAAAGTCTGCAATATGTACGGTCATTTCTTTTCCTCCTCTGGTGTAGAATCCATCTCCAAATTGGTAGCAACTTCCACCAACTCTGATAAAGGAAAGATAGCTGTTACAGTCGTAATTGGGTCTGTGATAACAACTTTAACTCCACCTTTCCCTGTATGAGTAAACTCAATTTTGCCACCATCTGTTCCAAGCGGAATTACGTACACAGTCTTAACCATGTTTCCCCGTTTCCTTTATCCATTCTTCGATGCTCTTATCGTATTCATCAATGATGACTCTTACTGCCCTTCTGACTGCTGGATTATCGGTAATACATGCAAAAGCAAACCACGATGCCATGATGCACGATTCGGATGCTTTTGCTCCATCGTCCACACTTACACCTGGGATGATTAGCTCAACATCCTGAGTTTCCTGCCGAAAGATGATAGCCGCATCATCCTTACCGAGCTTAAACTCATTACTATCAATTGCTCCACCTTTTTTAGCTTTCTCTGCCATTCTATTTTCTCCTTTTCATATATAAGTCTTTGAGAGAGTGGAGGAGGGATTTCAACCCTCATCTCCTCTAGCAGTCTGGAATAGAGGACGCTAATCTCCGAGTTCTGCCGACTTCCGCATCGGTTACTCCCCTACCGTTATTCATTCCGGTTACGCCACTCCACTCTCCCTGCTGTCCAACAGGTTTCGCTAACAAGGCTACTTCCCTGCGACAAGATAATAATAACACGGTGTCAATGGTTTGTCAAGTATACAACCAAAACTCAATCCGTGTATCCAACCGACTGTCTCTCTGGAATCTCCATATCATCATGATACCTACGGAGCAATTGTTTTACCCTATGACGGAATCTCCTTCTCGCAACCTTAGTCATAGTATCTCCAAAACTTCCATGATGTAATCCCCATGTACACATATTACATCCACAAAACCTCAAATCGCTGGAATGTTTCCGATAAGGTCTTACCTGATTAGAGCGCATCTTTCCCTTAGGAGTATCTATCCAGGGAGCTTTATATCTACCATAGGTTCTACTCAACTTATCCTCCTGTAAGTTAATCGTGAGCATTATCCTCACCTTTAACTAAGTATATCAGAGCTATTCTCATTTGTCCACCATACACCTAGTATTCTCGCAAAATGGAGACCCAAGAAAATTCAGCATGGTGCTGTATCCAAAAGCCAAATCGGACAATTCCGCTCCGTTTTGTCTGTTTCACCAGGCGATACACGGTTTCATCAGGTGAAACAAACAATTATTTCTTCCATTTATTACATTTGTCATAGTCAAGTGATAAATGTCATATTAATGTAATAACTATTTATATTACATATAACACTTGATTAATGATAAATGTAATTATTGGAAGAAGAAATTAATTCACGATATTCCCTGGATGTCAATAGTTTAACCTTACAATTATGTAAGGTTAAGAAATTCTTAATAATGAGGGATACTTCATTTAAGAGGGATAAAATCTCACTATCACTAATTAGGAGGAGCTAACTAGAGGCAAGCTCCTCCATAACCCTAACAACAGAATAGATATAAGCTAGCTAGCATAACTCTAGTCAAGTGGTATAGGGAGCGATAATCTAGCATGCTCCTGCTATAAGGGAATAGCAAGGCTCTTAGCATAACTCTAGCTAAGTAAAGCGGAGATAGTCTACAGGCTCTAACCTTGTAAGGCTTATAGCAGGAGGAGAATACTAACCCTATAAAAACTGATAGAGCTAGCAAGCGGATAAACACAATTCTAAAGAATAGGAGATTTTAAAATGAGTATAAATATTACGGATAAAATCATAGCAAGGGAGCAAGAGAATAGAGGTTATAGCTCTATGGAGAGCGTGTATATCTCTAACTTGCTTAATGAGCGTGTAGCTCTAGTATGCTCTAGGCATGCTAAACTTTTAGCCATAACGCTAAAACGGCTCGGAGTATTCTTTAACATAACGGATGATAGCGGAGAGCTTGTAACTATAATGCTCTCCTCCCAGATTAATCAAAACGATAAACTATAAAATAGAGGAGCTAATATCATGCCTAAGAATAGACTAACGATTTTAGATATTAAAGAGATTAACGGAGATTTAGTTAACCTCCATAACACGATTAATAAATTTTACCTTAGCCGTTATGAGGTAGATAACCTAGAGGAGCTTAAAGGTTATCTAGCTATTTATGAGGATAAATACACGGCTTTATATGAGGCTCTTATCTTTAGCAAGGAGGCAAGCTACTCATATATGAGCGATAAAATCCTAACGGCTATTCTAGCTAGGATAGCTAACTATAAACAAGCGATAGAGCATTATTTAGCTAACGGCTATAGTGGGCATTTATTAGGGGAGCTATTGCGTTATGGCTCTATTAGCAAGTTTAATTTTACTAAGCTCTATCTCCCTCTAACGATAGAGCTAACGGCTAACGATATTAACATAACGATTAAGGAGAATTAAGGCATGGCTACATTTATTAAGGATGAAAGCATAATCTCATGCAATGAGAGCAATAAAACGGCTTTAGAAATTATCAGAGAGATTAAGCCGGAGATAGAGATTAATAACGATTATGACATTGACAAGCTCTATAGCCTAGAGCTTGCCTCTAACTTTAGTGAGAATACGCTCTATTCCATTAGGGAGCAATTGCTAGAGCTTGCTAATAAACACGGCTTAATTACGGATAATCTCCCTTATGAGGTATTAAGGTTAATGAGATATCAGAGCCGTTTCATGGAGGCAATGGAGGCTATTAACGGAGATAGTTGGATTATCTCTAAGGGAGAATATTGTGGTACATGGCTAAAGAGATTTAATAGCTATCTCTATAAGAATTTTAGCCTTAAGCTATCCGCTAGCATGCTATCAGAGCTAGGAGGCTATATAGGCAAGGTTAGAGGGGAGCAGGGGAGCAAGCTCTATAATTTCGATTTTACCGATAAAATTAATTGGGATAGTGGAGATTATGGAGATAGAGGCTCTTGCTTTTGGGGAGGTAGAGCTAACGCTAAAGAGAGCATAAGGCTTAATGGAGGCATAGCGATTAGGTTTTATTCTGATAGCTCTAACATTAATAGTGGAATAGCTAGAGCATGGCTCTTGCCTTATAGAGATAGCTTGCTCCTCTTTAATAGTTACGGTTTAGAGGCTATAGTTACGGCTAGAGCTTTAGCTACATTCTTAGGCTTTAGTTATGCTAGAGTAGGCTTTAACAATAGCGATAGTGATTATATGCTCTATATAAATAGCTCTAGCGGATACCTCATAGCTAAACAGGAGAATATTCCTAGCAATAAAAGCCTAGATTGCGATTATGCGATTTTAGCGGATGAAGATGTAGAGCCTTGTAGAGATTGTGGAGAATACTTTAGCTCGGATGATTTATACCATGTTAGAGGTTATGGAGATATATGCTCCGATTGTATAGGGGAGTATAGCTACTGTAACTATTGCGGAGAATATTATGAGAACGATAGCGGAGAATATATAGAGAGTAGAGATAGCTTTATATGCTCCTCTTGCCTAGAGGATAATTTTACCGCTTGCGATAATTGCGGAGAATATTATGATAACGATAGAGGAGATTTAGAGGAGGTAGATAATCAAACGTTATGCTCCGATTGTAGGGATGATTTAGCAGAATATTGTAACTATTGCGGAGAATATCATTTAGAGGAGAATTTTAGCGATATAAACGGCTTTTGGGTTTGTGAGGCATGCTCTAGCCTAGAGCTTGTAACTTGCTCCGCTTGTGGCTCTATTGTAGAGATAGATAGCTCTATAAGCCTAGAGGTAGAGCAAGAGGAGGTTATATATTGCTCTACTTGCTTTAGTGCAATGGCTAGAGCTAATAGGAGGGAGGAGGCTAGAGCTATTAGCTTTAGTGAGTTTATAAAATGATTAACCTATCTATAAGAGATTTAAAAAAGCATTGTATCCGTTCCCTAGAAAGTTACTTTTTAGAATATTCTAAAGAGGTTATAGAGGTTAAAGGGGAGCGTTATATCTATATAGATAGAGGCTCTAAATGGCTTTCTATTGCTCATTTAGATACTGTATTCCCTAAGAGCAAGGATTTTATAAAATATAAGGCTCTAGGGGAGGAGTTTATATTCTCCCCTAACCTAGATGACAGGCTAGGAGTTTATACATGCCTAGAGGCTCTACCATTGCTAGGGATAGATAGCGATATATTGTTAACAGATAATGAGGAGCAAGGCTATAGCTCCGCTTTTCATTTTAAGCCTAGCCATAACTACAACTTAATCCTAGAATACGATAGGAGGGAGTTAAAGCCTGTATTATACGATTATGAGAGTAAAGAGATTTTAGAGGCTCTTAAATCTATAGGCTTAGTTCCGGCTATAGGCTCTTATAGCGATATAAGAGAATTAACAGAGCTAGGAGTAACTTGCGTTAATTGGGGCATAGGCTATGAGCAAGAGCACACTAAATTATGCAGGGTTAGTGTTAATAATTATCTAAAAGCTCTAACGCTCTTAAACCGCTTTTATCTCCGCTATAAGGATACTAAATTTATCTATGAGGGAGGAGCAAGCTACTCTAAACGCTCTACCTCATGGAGAGATAGCGGAGCATGGAGAGATAGCGGAGCATGGCTAGAGGAGGAGCTTTTAGATAGCGATAGATTTATAGGAGCAAGCTCTAGCAAGCGGAGCAAGAGGAGCAAGCTAGAGGAGGAGCTAGCGGAGCAAGAGCGATACCTTAAAATGGAGGTATGCAATTATTGCGGAGAGCCTGCTAACGATACTCTTTATTATGATGATTTAGAGGCATGGCTATGTGATAATTGTGCTAGCTTTTGGCATGCTAGCGGAGAGCCTAGCAATAGAGGCATGATAAACGGCTAGAGATTAGGAGGCTCTAGCTAAATGATAGCTCCCTAGCCTAATAAGCTAGGGAGCTTTTTTTACCAGGATGGAATATGACAAAAACGGTCTAATTCCTAATAATACCATAATCCTCCTATATAGCCGGAGCTAGAGCCTGTATATACTATATTATATGAAGTAGCTATCATTTTACGGCTAGGGAGGCTAGAGCCATTAGCAGGAGCATGCTCCCCTTGCTCCGGCTCTCCTCCTGCTAAAGCCTAGAGCCTGTATAGTATATATTATATGAAGTAGCTATCATTTTACGGCTAAATTGCTCCCCTTGCCTAATCAGAGCATATAGAGTATACTTGCGTTATGTTAAGCTATACGCTTTACCCTAGATTTTAGCTCCCCTTGCCGTTTTAGCTCCCCTATTGCGGATAGATATACTTTTAAAGGCTCTCAGAGCATGAGAGCCTATAATTATTTAACATTGCGTATAGCAGAGCAAGAGGAGGAGCAAGTTTTATCAGGTAAAACCCTATTCCGCCAGGTGAAACTGCACCTGGTTGCAAGATTTGTGCCAGCCCAGCCCTGCCCCCTCATGCCCTACCCCCAACCCAGTCGCAACTATTGTCGCAACTATGCCTCGCAATTAAGTCGCAACTATTGGTCGCAACTTTTTGCCTTGCAATTAAGTCGCAACTATCTTATAGAGTCTCATATAATTAGAGTCTCATAAATTGACCCTTGACAAGATGGTGTACATGATATAGAATATAGCTATGAAAACTCCAACCCCCAACCAACTCCCCCCAGAAGTAAACTTTGATGTCAATACAGATAGTGGATTCCTGTCCACTCTCTTTCGAGCCAACCAACTCACCACCGCTATGCGAATCTGTGCAGATTGGCTGGATACCCAACCCAATGCCTTCATTGCCTCACTCACAACCTATTGGGATGGAGATGCCCATAGATGGGCAATCCGTGTAATCTATTCAGGTGGTAATGCACCTGATGATGGAGATAACTAACACACCCTTCATTGCAGAAGGAAAAACAGAAAACTTGAAACTTTTAATGGATGGCAAAAATCCGTTAGCATCCGCAGGGGGTATCCTGTTCGATACCATACCTGCTACTTCAAACGAGAAGTATGCTCCAAAGGTTTTATATGCCACACCAGCAAGCGCAGTAACTACCATGAAACCTAACACCTACAATCCTTACAGCAACTACTATAATCACTCTGGATATGGAACATATCAAGGGGTGTATGGTGGTACATATACTTGGAGAAAAGAAAAACTCTCGGATGCTGGTCTTGCTCGGAGTGAGGCAAAGGAGAAGTTAAGAATGGATGGGCATAAAGTTAAATTCTTCTCCTCGAAAAAACATGGCAATCATCTCATGCTCGGAGTTTGTAAACATTGCCATCGGTCTGCCTACCTCATGTTCATTCCCTTTGCTGGTGAGTATGTGATGGAAGGGGATGCGTTTGAGAATCATTGTATCTCTGTCAAGAAAAATATTGACACCGTGTCAAGTACCCCCACAAAGGGAAACTTCGATATTGACCTGACCAACTACCCCTTCGGAATTGTGCGTGAGGGTGGTCAGGATGACATTTGGCAATAAAGGAAAATCAAATGACTAAACTCTACACAAAAGCGCAACTGCTGAAAAAGTATGCTGGTAAATATATTGATGTGTATGCCCAGCATTACTCGCAACGTGATAAATCTGGAAGGTGGATGACGGTTTATGAAGTCAGGAAAGTTTCCAAAACAATCTGTGAAAATTGTAACCTTCCAGAAGATTGTAACTTACAATAAAGGAAAAGAAATGAAAATAAACTTGACTAACAAAAAACTAACGGATGAAAGAATCAAGACTGCTACGGATAAAGCGCAAGATGCTTTTTGGACATCAGTAGCAAAGAGTTTTCCAGAAATCAAAAGTGGAGATTTTCCACCACTACAAACTGCTCTCTTAGACAGAATCCTGTATGATGCGGTGGAGTATTGGCTATATATCAACGAGGAGAAATCAAATGATTAACAAAGACCGAGAAATAAAAGCATTAGTAGGCATGCACCGCAGGGAGTATGAAAAATTTGCAAAGATGTTTGGCAAGAAGTTAGCCAATACCCTGTTCAAACAGGTGGTATGGGAATTGGTGGATGATGCTTGCAGAATCTTTGCAGAAGATAATGTTCTGTTCGATAAGGAAAAGTTTATCGAGAAGGTCAAACTACATATCATCTTGGAGAGCAAATGACCAAACTAAAAGTAGGTTCTCTGTTCACAGGCATTGGTGGATTTGATTTAGGATTTGAGCAAGCTGGCATGGAAGTTGCATGGCAATGTGATAATGACCCCCATTGCCAGCAAATCCTGTTCAATAATTTCAATATAAACTCTGAGAAAGGAATATACAATGACGTTAGAAACGTATCAAAACTCACCGCAGGAGAAATTGACGTTCTCTGCGGAGGATTCCCTTGTCAAGATATATCTCAGGCTGGACACGGGCAAGGACTTTTTGGTAGTCGTTCAGGACTCTGGCATGAGTTTTCCAGAATCATTGGAGAGATTCGACCAAGCTGGGTTGTCATTGAGAACGTGCCAAGACTACTCTCTATTCACAATGGGCATGATTTCAAACTGGTCATCCAACCACTTCAAGAATTCGGGTATTGCGTATCATGGAGATTGCTTGACTCTCAATTCTTCGGTGTCCCCCAGAGACGTAAAAGAATCTTTATTGTCGGAAGTCTTGGAAACGCACGTTCCTGCGAAGTATTATTTGAGCAAGAAATGTGCGGAGGGAATCCTGCGGAGAGCAAAGACAAAGGACAAGCCCCTACCCCCGATACTGGAGCTATCACTTATGAAAATAATTCAATGATTCGATATTGGGATGGTGGTCAAATATCAGATACTCTGGATGTAGCCATGCTCACCAAAGGTCAGATGATGCCAGAAAAGCGCAGGATGCCTGTGGTGGTGGCTGGTGGGGTTCGTAGACTAACCCCTGTGGAGTGTGAGAGATTGCAGGGCTTTCCCGATGGATGGACTGCTGGAGTCTCGGACACGCAACGCTACAAGCAACTCGGTAACGCAGTTACCGTAAATGTCGCAAAATGGATTGGAGAAAGGATAGTGAAAGCTAATGGCTGATACAACTTGTCTCGGAGTTTTGGAAACACGCAGTTTCTCCTTCGTTGGAGTGGCAAAGAATCCTTCTGCCTTGCGTATCCTGTTCAGCAAGGCATGGAAGAAACATTGCGAGGATTGCGGAATGCCCTACAATTGGGGTGAGTTTAAAGATGACCTCGTAATCTACAAGTTACCTATGAACACAGTTTGCAGGGATGGAGAGGAAATCTACCATGCCTAAATATCAATTTCACGAGATGCTTAACCAATTAGCTATACACAATCGAGCCAAACTGATAGCGATTATAGGGATGGCTAAACATCAAGCTGGGCATACGGTTATGTGGGATGATGTAGCAGTTTTTCCTGATGATACGGGATGGAAGATAATTCTAATTAGAATGATAAAAGATTTATGCTGGTTCTATGATAGGATGTGTGGGCATGATACGGAGCAACTGGAAAATAAACTAAAAGACATTATCATGGAAATAAAAGGAGACCTGTAATGCAAATAACATATAAGTGGACTTCGATGCAGGAAATACCGAGCGTATTTAAATTTGAACCTAGCATCGTGGGAGTAAAAGTAACGGATGGAGATGACTATGTATTCATTACTCATGAAATTGAGGCAGGAATTTCTATAACCGTAGGAAAACATATTGGGAAACCAGAAGAACGAGCAACTATCTCATGGTCAAATTATGCAACACTTCAAGGTGGAGATGTGGAGTTTACGGATAAGTTTCATCATTGCCTAGAAACGGCAATTATGATAGCCTCTCTAATCAATGCACATTTTAAGGTGAGAAATCATGTGTAAACAACGCACAAAAAATAATTGGAAGAATCGTTGTAACGAATGTCATGGTAAGGGCTGGGTAACGGTCTATCCTCATAATGAGGAAACCGCAGAACGTAGGACTTGCCCAAAGTGTCGGGGCAAAGGCACAAAGTTGCCCCTTGACAAGTAGCTAGTATAGTGTATAATTAGGTTTGTAAGAGGACTTGACCCTCTTACACCTTTCTACGGGCTGGCTGGTTTCCTACACCTCCTTGTACAGCCAGCGCAGGATTCGGGTGGGCTATGTAAAAGCCTTCGGTGAATCTAACCGAGTAGCCCACCCAGCACTTTACAACTGAATAGGTTGCGCTTGTAGCTCAACAGGATAGAGCAAAGGACTTCTAATCCTTAGGTTGCTGGTTCGAGTCCAGCTAGGCGCACTAGACATGAAAATGTCGAAATGGGAAAATGGCGTAATGGTAGCGCAGGAATAATCCCCCGTTTGAAATAGCGGTGTAGGTTCGAGTCCTACTTTTCCCAAATACGCACTATCCCTTGGGGTGCAGGGTAATTTGTAAGGGATAAATTTATTGCGTAATGGAGAATTCCTAAGACTTCCAGTAGAGTTAATGAATGCCCCTACGGAAAGAGGAAACTCCGTACATTTACCACCCCTGCACCCCACATATCACGCCTTGAATGGCATTTTACGAAAGGAGAAAAATAAGATGGATGGTTCAATTTGGTTGGATGCTCACGATAACACAGGCAAGAACACGAAAGAGATGATTTCAACTCTGGCGTGTGAGCTTACTGTTTGTGAGAAGTTACTCACGATGGGGTACAAATTCAGCAATCGAGTCAATCTGGAACAGCGCAAGGCTCACCTAGAGGATAGGATTGCCAGCCTAGAGCATCAGTTAAAGATGGAACAGGCTCACGGCAAGATGTTTTCTTCTGTTCTGCGTGGAATGGTAGGCAACTATCGTGGATACTAAGTTTCGTAAGATTTTAGTCAATCGTAGGTTATTCACAAATGGATGCAAGTTTCTCATTCCTGATACCCAAACCAGCGTTGAAATCAAGCCCCATAGCTACTTTCAGGGTGTTCCTGTTCCCTATGGAGCAGACCCTAAATTTGGTTTTGGTCTGGTCAAGACGGATATTCCTGACCCCGATACGGGCGCAGATGACCTTCACCTGTGGGCGTATCTTGCTCCACGAGAGATTAAGTTTGGTGGTGAATACTACCTAGAAAAAATCAAACCTCTGGAAATCCTCGTTGTGGATGACAGTCTGGATGATGACCTGTTGATTGGTGGGTCTGACGATGATTGGACAGACGACCCCTTCAAAACTCATAGATAGAAAGGAGAAAATGATGACTAATGAAAAGACTGTAAAGATTAGGATGAAGTGGACTCAATGCAATACTGACCCGATTCAGTATAAGCCCCTCAGTCCAACCCTCGTGCCAAAAGATATTTGGGTGGTTGTGGAAATCCCCGATGACCCAAAATATGTTGCTGGCATGGACACACTAGATGGCATGATTGAATATACTCTCACGCCTGATGGTATGGCACTCACAATGCAGAATCTCGCAAAAGCGATTCGTGCCACCTACTCAGAATCTAAATAGAAAGGAGAACAATGAAAGTCTCGAAACTAATAGCAACCATTTTGCTTTTTGTTGTCCTGTATGCGCTCTTTGCGCTGGTAATCATGCTGGCATGGAATCTCACATTCCAGAACCTCATGAGTGCCGAACCGATGCCCTATCCAGTTGCACTAGCAATCGCTGGATTCTTCTGGGCGAAAAAAATCTTTCTCGTATAATGAAAGGAGAATTGAATCATGGCTGAAAAATGGGCTACCAAAGAAAGCCCCAAACAAAAAGGACTGCGTGGAATTGGAACAGTCCGTGTAACTAAAACCTCTATCAAGATTGCCTTTGAGGATAATCCTGATGTGGTGTTCGACCTGACACCTGAACAATGCCCTGCGAATGTTCGTGCAGGAAAGTGGTTCGTGTCTCTAAACGCTAAGGCTGACAAGATGTATAGCTTTAGCCCTGTGTCCGGTGCATTCAAATGCAAATTTATTGGTTTTGCCTCACCGAAAGACCAACTCCCTGCCCCCCAGCATTACACGATGCAATTCGTGGATAAGCAGACAGGTCAGGCTGGAGTTACCGAGTACGATGCGTTTACCGCTTTGCTCGAAATCATCGAAGGCAAAGACGCTGGTTTGGTCATCCCATACTTCCTGCGCTATAACTTTGGGGAGTTGGAGGGTCAGGTTGCCTTTGTCAAACCAAAGAGCAAGTACACCCAGCAGACTGCAAACTTCCTCGATGCTACAGGTGCGTTCAAGAAGGGAACAATGACCTACATTGACAACATCCTTCCTGCGCTCGAAACTCGACTCAAAGATGCTGGCTACAAACTCATGGTCATCATGAAAGATGGGCATGTGGATGCCATCACCGCTTTGGAAGAAGTAGACTAAGTAAATTTGGGTGGCGGTGTGGTGGGAACACACTAACGCTCTGGATGACTACCCTCTGAATGTTTTATACGAAATAGTCAATCAGGTTCAAATCCTGACCACCCAATTAAGGAGAAAATAAATTGACAACAAATAAAATCTATTACAAAAGTGAAGGCATATTAGTCAAGGGAGATAAAGTAAGCAAGCATTTTGCTTGTCAGGAAGATAAAACCTCCGGCTGGATGATTACTCATATAGAGTCTGAAACATTGCTCACTAATGCAGGTTTTGATTCGCTTGATACCTGTAAAGATTTCATCAGGCTGTTAGAGATGATTAATGGTATGGCGTTGGATGAAATCACAAAAGACTCTAATCCTTTAATGAGACCAGAAAATGAGGCGCAAAGAAAAATAGCTTTCTTTATTTTCAAATCATCTGACCTACCCATTATTACTAATAAGATGGTAGCGTTCTTGACCCATCTTATTTATGCCCTTCCAGACTTCAAAACAAGGCTCAAATCCTATGGATAGTTTACTAGACCAAATTGCAGACCTGATTCCCTGCAAACGGTACTCAGGATACCTCACCTGTAACTGCCTGTTCCATGATGAAACAAACCCTTCCATGTTCATTTATCCAGATAGTTACAGGTGTCTATCCTGCGGAGCGCATGGCAAGACAACCAAACTGCTCCAAAGGCTCGAAGGTAAGTCCATCAAGCCTTCTCAGAGGTCTCTCAGACCTCACCTGTGGGGTAGAATGGATGACGAAATGGACATTGAGGATATTGCGCTGGAAGGACACCGTAGGCTGGCAATGAATCCAGACCTCGGATACTACCTGAAACAACGGGGCATCTGGACACTCATGGATAAGCTGATGTACGGCTACTTGGATGGCTGGTTCACCTTTCCTGTGCTTGGAGAACACCGAGAGATTACAGGGATTGTGGCTCGTGCTGGACAGGTGGCTGAACAGAATTTTGGTATCCGTTATATGACTCCCCCAGGGCAGAAACCTCAAATTTATGTTCCCGATTGGAAATTGCTCAAAGATGGTGAGTATGTATTCCTGACCTTTGGAGTTGTGGATGCCATCACATTGAGCGTGGCTGGTCTGCCCTCGATGTCAGGAACGGCTGGACACTGTCTACCCTCGGAGATGTTCGCAACGATTCGCAAGAAAATCTACATCATCCCTGATGGGGATGGAAAGGATTATCACGATGCGGTAAAACTCGCAACTTCACTCGGATGGCGTGGCAAGTTGCTCACGCTGGATTATCCAGAAGGCACGAAGGATTGCAACGATGTCTACATTAAAATTGGATTAGAGAAACTTAAGACTCTCGTTGCAGACACGGTTTCGTGCGATAATAAATACACATTCAATATTAGAAAGGATAAATAAATGGACTTACCTCACTTTGAAATGAAACACCGCACGATTAGACCTGTGTTCAAGCCCTTCATCAATAAGTATAATTTCAGCGACTTCATCGTCAAGCACACCAACAAGGAATGTGTTGAGTTGTGTGAAGATATGCACGAGATAACCTTTGATGTCAATGGCATTCGTCAATTTGAATCCAACTTTGTTACGGATATATATGGTCATCCGTTCAGTTGGATGTTCCATAATGACATGCTCAATATCTGGGATGCAGTTGGGTCTGACCTAGTAGCAAAAGCCAACTTTGTAGATGGAGACGAAAAGGGGAGACAGTCTGCTATCAATAAGGTCATTGAGCGCATGGAAGATTACACCAAAGGATATATCCATTGCTCTGATTGTGATACTAAAATCAAACGTCATGGTGAAGTTGGTGGTCGCTACTTTGCTGGGGTCTATTGTCAGAAGTGCTGGGATGGAAAGTGGAAAGCGATTGAGGCAAAGGAGAATTACAACTAATGTTTAACATGAAACCAACCGATGAGCAACTTCACGAAATAATTGAATTGGGGATAAATTGGCACACAAGACGAAACCACAAGGAGAGCGAAGTTGTATTGCTAAATAGTATGGCGCACGAATTACTTGAATTGCGGAAACTCGCCCCCATCTGGCTCGATGCGGTGAAAGAGCCACCGAAAGAGGAGGGATGGTATCTGGTTGAGGATAAATATGGCGAGATAATGGGGTGGTATTTTTTACCAGACCACAATGATTTAGAAAAGTGCAATATAGTCAGATATTTTGGAATGTGTATCCCCCTTCCTCCCGAAAGGAGCGGAGAATGACAACCAAACTCGAAAACTGCCCATTCTGCGGTAGTGATAAATTGGAAACTATCTATTCCAACCATGCCTTTATACGATGTTTAGAATGTGGAGCAGAAGGAAGTAAGTTTCCTAAAAGATATGGAGAAATTGCAGAACATATAGACCTAGAATCAGCAATCAAGGCATGGAATCTCAGATGCCCCCACGATGCGAAAGAGCCAATGATAACCCATTGGATTTTTTCACTCCCTCCCGAAAGCGAGGGAGAATGAAACTCATAAAGATAACTAGGAATGATGCTGAAGGAAGTTATATTGAGCGATTTGAGAAACTTCCAGATGTAATAGATGGAGAGATTATTTCTGGCGACCAAGAGGTGGGAACATCGGTTACGCTAACAATTGTTGAAATGTCAGAAGAAGAATATTTGGCGTTACCCGAGTTTATGGGATGGTAGCCGAAAGGAGCGGAGAATGAGCGAAAAACAGGTACAGTCTATTGAATTGACAAAAGAGCTTGCCAAAGAAATTGCTGAACGTTCATACACGGAAAGAGATTATGGCTCATTTGACTTCAACCGTGGAGTAAAACACGCATACAACGTAATGATAGATTTAATTGATAGAAAAACCTTACCTCCAGAAGAAGCCTGTAAATTACATGGTCATGTATTTGGTCACGAAAACGAAACAAAAGAATGGATATGTATTTACTGTGGAGCTAAAGAGAATTGGTATGGCAAAACAACAAGGTGCTGAAATCACTTACGAAAGGAGCGGAGAATGAAAGTTAAAATAATTGAAGAACATGGATTGGCTGAGGCTCTGCTTGGAACATCTCTGAGCAGAAATCAAAATGCTGAGGATATGATTGAGGTTTGCAATAGGCTGGCACAGATGGATGGTGGACACAACAAATTTCTCGAATTCATCACCGTCTGGATGGACATTGACGCACCCCGTTACTGGTGGCAACAGATGGCAACCTACCGCATTGGTAGCTCGTGGCTCTCTGAATCCACCATGTATACGCTGACCAAAAAACCTCTGACCAAAGAGGATTTTGAAAGTCCTATCTTACCCTCTACCCTTTTCTCTCTCAATGTCATGATTGAACAGGGAAACTTGGAGCAGGTTAAGAATGAGTTACCAGAAGGATTCCTACAACGAAGAATCATGGTAACGAATTACAAGGCTCTCAGGAATATCTACCAGCAACGCAAGAATCACAAGTTGCCCCAATGGAGATTCTTCTGTGAGACCCTAACATCAGAGTTAGAGCATCCATACTTTTTATTCACGAAAGGAGATTTAGAATGAGAGATATAAACAGAATTGATAGGATTTTAGCCCTCATTCGTGCATTGTGGATTCGCTATCCAGACTTGAGGCTGGGACAACTGCTCCAAAATTTTGCTGGATTTGATTCTGGTGATAACTATTACAAAGAAGATAGCGATACTGAAGTAGTCTTACTGGCAAGTAACAACAATTCACTTATAAAGGAGATACAACATGATTGAAAAATATGAACATCACGGAGTTGAAGTTTCAGTAGAATCTAAGAACAAAGGACAACATCGGCAAAATTGCTTATGCTTTTATCCCTGTGCTAAATTCAAGCCTGACACAGCAGAGAATTGTCCAATTGCAAAAGATGTGTTCGCAATTTGTGTGCGTCATCACATTACTACCCCTGTATTTGAGTGTCCAGAGTTTGAGGATGGAACAGCATGACTCTACAAATACTTAATCAGAATTCTCTGGATTACGTTACACAAAAGGGAAGTAAAACGGTGGATTGTATAATCACAGACCCACCGTATGATTTCGACCTTGTAACTAAAAAGCTATATCAGAATGAATTTGAACGCATTTGTAAAGGCAATATCATTATTTTCTGCCCACCAGAGAATCAATGGTTTCCAGAAAGAGCGAAACAAATTCTGTTTTGGGTCAAACCTATCTCTACCAAAAACACTAGCAAGTCCTACTCTCGCTTTGTCGAGATGATTATGGTGTTTGGTGATGGAACGTGGAATGCAGACAGGCATTGGTCGCAATATACCAACGTCTTTACTGACCTCGTGGAAAGCAAGGAACATCCATATAAGAAACCTCTCTCATTGATGACCAGACTTGTCCTGAATCACACCAATCCATTTGACACGGTGTTAGACCCCTTCATGGGTTCAGGAACAGTTGGAGAGGTCTGTTCGTTGAATCATCGGAGTTACATAGGCATCGAGAGAGACCCTGAATATTTCACGATGGCTAGATTAGCAATTCAGGAGAGAGCAGGAAAAATCATTGACTGATTGGGCATCCCTATCTGAAATGACGTTTGGCTTATTACTTCGAGGACGGGTCTCCGTTGAGGCGATTCGTCCAGAGATGTTTATTGAGCCGTATGATTCAGGTGTGAAGTATTACAAGCAGGGCAATAACTCCATAGAGTATATGGTAGCCAGACTTGGCATCACGCCTGTGCAAGCCGCAATGGACGCATCGAAGGAAATCAATGGAACGAAGATTGACTTCATCCAGATGCTAGAACGCTCTGCTTTGCAAGCGCAGACTGCGGATACTTTGGAAGTGTTCATCAGAAAGCTGAGGAAAGGTGAAGAAGTAAACTTTGCTCCGGTGGTTGAGAAATTCAACATGCTGGAAGGCAAGCAGGTCAATGGAGTACCCATGAGCCAGATTATTCCAGAGGATGACCCGTTCATGCTCACAGGATGGAACGCCATTGACGTACATCTCGGTGGAGTACCAAAGGTGGGCTTGATTACCGTTGGTGGCTCACCTGGGGTTGGAAAAACGTCATTTGGCATCCGGTTCATCAAGAAATTCTTGGTCGAGCATAAGGATAAGATGGCGTTGATGTTCACGCTGGAAATGCCTGGGGCAGAATTCAAAAATCGTGCGCTGGAAATCAACAACTTCTCCAAAGAGGAACAGGACAGGCTTATCATCTTTGATGAAATCATGTCCGTTGAGGATATTGCCAATAAAGCCTACAAGTATAAAGATGAGGCTGGATTGATACTCACGGACTTTGCTGACCTGATGATTCAGAACGAAACCAGCGAAAGCGAGATGGCGAACATCTATCTGGTGCAGTCTCGCATGGCAAAGCGCATGATGTGTCCAACCATGCTCTTTTCGCAACTGAATCGTAACTACACAGGTGGTCTACCTCGTCCGAACCATCTACGTTACACGAGTTTGGCTGAGGCGTTGAGTTGGGACATCTGGATGCTCTACAATCCGAACACAGACTTCCATCCTTTATCGGATGAAGGCACACTCCCACCAGTAGATGAAAAGGGCTATCTGCTCTCGTGGAAACAACGTGGTGGATGGCGCAAGCATGGATGCCCTGGCGCAATTCAAATGGATTGGGATGGCAAGCATGCTTGGGGTGATGATGGAATATGGTTCAACCTGAAAGGATAAAAATGGCAGACGAATTTGAGCAAAGAATAGCAAAACTTACAAGAACCTACCTGAACGATTCAACCAAGCGTCTTTCAGATGTAGGCATGGGAGACCTTATGGCTATGAGGGTTGTTCTAGCTGAAAATATTATAAAAGATTCAAGGACAGCCCTAGATGCCTATTCCTGCGGAGAGCCTATTGGAGAAATGGCTCAAATGGGCTTTGAGGCAGACCTAAATAGACTAGAAGAACACATTGGAGAGATGATTGGTTTGAAAGAGCAGATTGACTCTGAATTGTCGTCAAGAGTGAAACACGGAGTATGGAAATGTGTTCCCACTAGGGCTGAAAGATTAGCCAAATATGCAAACTGTGATGCCACAGAAGCAGACATATACTAAGAAAGGAACATTAGAATATGTTAAGAGTTACCGTTGAATTAGTGCCTTTTGGTATAGAATCTAATAGCAAAGAAATCTTTACTTTGCTTATAGGAAACGATGGCACAGGCACTCAGGAAGAAGGAAATTATACCTACTATGCCTCAGAGGTTGAGGATGATATGAGGTGGGCAAAGTTTCGTAGGCATTTTGATACCATAGAATTGAAGAAAGGAGAATATAAAGGAAGATATGTAGGATTTAGTAGGAAGCGTACCGCTAAGGAATTGGTGATGCTGATTTTGATGGACATATTCAAAAAAGAAAAGGAGAAATAAGATGAAAAAGTTTATATGGAGTTTGATGATTATGTTGTTTCTAGGAGGCTTGCTGGTACAACCAGCGCAAGCTGAGGACGCTGATGTGGTGGGCATTTGCACAGACCCAGCATCGGTGAATTATGTTGGAGTAGAAGTGATTACTTCCATCAAAGATGCAGGGCTGACGGTAGTGAATGAGGGATGCTACTATCTCCAATGTGATGAAGTGTTGTTTGAGGATGGAACAGGAACAGGTGCTTATTCATGTGAAGAAATAACCGAAAGCACAGGCAACTACTGGAGTTGGGTGAACAACACACTACTTCCTCAGCCAGCGTTGAGTCAGGTCGAAGGATGTCTTGACCCTAGTGCAGAAAACTATATGAATCCTATCTTCTGGACAGGTTATGAGATTACTGAGGCTAACTGGACTTGCACATACCCAGAACCAGAATTAATCCCCGTATCAGAAATTAGAAAGGACATATAAAATGAAGATTTATTTAGCACACCCCATTTCGGGAATGACACCGGAGGCAGTAATTGACTACTATGAGAATCTGGTAAAAGGTCTATCTGATGTAGGCTATGACTGCCTATATCCGATGATTGCCAAAGGCTATCTCAGGACAGACCCTAAGTATCGTGGTGAACCTCTGGTTACAAATGGAATCACCAATCCGGTGTCCACCAACCATGCCATTGTAGAACGTGATAAGTGGATGGTTACTCAGTCAGACATCGTGCTGGTGGACTTCTCTGGAGCAAAAATCGTCTCCATCGGAAGTTGCATGGAATTAGCATGGGCAAGTCTGCTTGGAAAGCACACCATTGTGGTGATGGATGCAGAAGGTCTCCACAAGCATGCCTTCATTCTTGACTGTGCGGACATCGTGTTTGAGAAGGCTGGAGAGGCATTCGAGTACCTGAGCAAGTTGCAGAGAAAGCAGACCTAATGAACCCACCAAGCAAAGACTTTCAAAAGGGATTTCTAGCAGGATTTGTGGTCTGCTGGCTATACTTCCTATTATGGGCGTTGTACCTCATATTAAGTGGGCGGTTAGGATGAACGTAATTCAAGACCTGCCTCCGGTATTGGAGAAGGGAGCACTCTGCGCCATAGACACAGAAATCTACGGGGCAAGAAAGTGGAAACTGCATCGTCCCAAAGAGGGCAACTTTGCCAGCATCCAATTCTGCCCCGATGGTGAAACCGTCTATGTGGTTACAGAGGAACGGAAGGTAGCTGAGGCACTCAAACGGGTGAGTAAAGCCACCCCCATCTTTCACAATGCCAAGTTTGATATTGCACACATTCGTGGCTGGTGCAACTATCCAGACCGCTACGATGTGATTGACACCATGATGCAGGAACGCATCCTGTGGAGCGGATTCTACGATAGCTTTGGTCTCAAAGACCTTGCTAGGCGTTATTTGGGTATTCTGGTCAGTAAGAAGGAACGTGAGGAATTCTCCACCGCTACCGAGATGACCAGAGAAATGCTGGAGTATGCCGCATTGGACGCATCCCTTACATGGAAAATTGCTATGGCACAACAGGAAGAAATGTCTAACAAGAATTACGCTGTTTATGAGAATATTGACCTTCCTGCCATGTATGCCGTTCTTGACCTCAAAGGATTCAAGATGGATGTGGATAAGTGGCTCAAAATCGCTGAGACCAAGCGGACTGAGGCTGAGAAGATTCGTGAGAATTTCACCTTCAACCCCAATAGCCCCAAGCAGGTCTTAGCAGTCCTGCAAAGCACAGGACTTCGCAAACTGACCTCCACAGGCGCAGATGAATTAGCTCCATATAAAGAGCATCCGTTGGTAGGACAAATCCTGCGCTATCGTGAGTTGGCAAAAGCATCCTCTACCTACGGTGAGGAATTCATCGAGAAGTATGTGGAAGATGGCTATGTCTACGCTGATTACAATGTTTCTGAGGCACAGACAGGCAGAATGTCATCCACCGACCCCAACTTGCAGAATATCCCCTCTGCGAAAGAGTATCGCTCGTGCTTTATAGCATCCGATGGGAACGAGTTGGGAATCATGGACTACACAGCGCAAGAACCGTGTATCACGGCAGATGAATCACAGGATATGGCTTTATTGGAGATTATCCGTTCAGGGAAAGATGTTCACCTTCTGGTGGGGCAGAGATTGTTCCAAGACCCTACTATGGTAAAATCTGACCCCCGTAGGAAACTCGCAAAAGCCATGAACCTCGGCATGAGCTACGGTCTGACCGCACAAGGTCTCCAGCGCAAGGTAAACAACGAGAAGTCTCCAGATGAAGAACCGATGTCGGACGAGGAGGCTGAGGAAATCGTGAGTGGCTACTTCCGTCAGTTTTGGGGAGTAAAACAATGGATTGATGACAAACGTGCCTCCGCTCAAAAATGCGGATATGTGGAAACTAAGTCAGGACGCAGAATGTATGTCAATCGCTACTCCTACTCATGGTTGAACAATGCCATCAATGCCCCGATTCAAGGGGGAGCGGCTGATTGTACCAAAACTGCTCTCGCAACCTTTCGCAAGGCGTGTTATGACAAACATCTACCCTTCCCTGTGGTGAATGTGGTGCATGACGAAATCGTGGTGGACATTCCAAAAGGTTCAGAAGAAATCCTAACTTTGCTGGATACGGTGATGTGTGAATCTGCTCATGGAATCTACGATAGTGTTCCATTTCGTGTTGAGAAATCCATTGGCAAAGATTGGGGAGCAAAATCATGATAATATTCTTCCTCATAGTAATTGTGGTAATCATAGGAATGCCCATATTTTTTTGGTGGATACAGAGACCTGTATACTGTAGTCTTTGTGGAAAGAAATTCATTCACCAGAAAGTAGAAAATGGATACAGCACTCTAACTGGTAGAAAACAATATAAGACCACAATCTACTGCACAGAGCATCAAACTAAAGGAATGCCTCCACGATGGATGTAGTCTTGACACGGTGTCAAACTGGTGTATAATGTACGGATAATCTGGAAAAAAGTGAGATTTTTTAATTTTTCAGAAAATAGCTTTTGAGAGAAAGGAGATTCAAGATGGACTATGAAACTAAAGTAGAAGATAGTTTGGAACGTGCATGGAATGAATTAGGAGACAGTACCCGAATTCATTGGTGGGTATCAGCGATTGTCTTTGCTCTGTTAGAAATTGCAAAGGCTATCAGGACGAAATAATGGCACAATGCCCAATTTGTAAGAAAGGAATAGTGCAACCGAGAGGTAATAAGAAATCACAGATTCTTGTGATTGCTCCCTCTCCGACTCTTGACGATTTAAAGTCAGGATACCCCTTCGCTGGTGTGTACGGAAACATCATGCGAATGGAGTTAGGGAAGTGGGGTGTAGACCTTTTTCAACTGAGGTACACATGCCTGTGGTTGCACGACATTGTAAAAAAGGATGAGGCTGAACGTGAATGGCACATGCAACAGGCAATCCAAGAGGCTATTGGCAAAGAGGCAGTCTTGATGCTAGGCTCTGAGGTTGTAGGCGCATTTTTTCCAGGGCTAACAGCCACAGCCGTGAGTGGGATTCCAATGAAGGCAGACCTTCTGAGTGCTCCTCTTGTGATGGGAACACTTAATCCACTCAGTCTAATCCAAGGTAGTCATGGCGAGTTTTCTATGGCTATTTACAAATTTTGCAACATAATCAAAGAGAGGAGTTTATATGGCTAAAACAGAAGTAAAAGATAATGTCGTGATTACGCTCAACAAACAGGATGCAGTCCTGCTCATGGACACAGATGCAATGAAATTCGAGTTGATGATTCCAGCAGACAAACCAGAGTACGCTGAGGTGTTCAAGATGTGGATATGGTTGCTCTCTGGAACAAAGACTGCTGACGATGTCATGGGGCTTGTCTCTCTGGCATACTACGCAGAGCAATCTGGGGCGTTGGATGAAAAACCCAACATGGTAGAAAAGAAACGAGAATTGGTGCAGGTTTCTGGTTCTCTAGATGCCCTTGTAAAAGAATTCTTCAAGAATATAGGCAAGAAATGATAGTCTATATGTCTGTTCCTACGAAGGAATATAGCAATCGTCAGTATGTAGGAGACATTCAAGAAGAAATTGAGTTGTGCAGTAATAGCACCCTCCTACCCTCTGCTGGAAATAAGGCAAGGAAGGAATTGATTGCTGTAAGTGATGTGATGATAATGCTCCCTGATTGGACTACAGATGCAGACTGCTGTGCCGAAAGAAAATATGCAGAATCTCTCGAAATCCCTGTGTATGAGTACCCTTCTGTTCCCGAATCCAAACATCTTACCGAGATACGGAGTCCCAATCAGGCACAAGCATTCCGTGAGCTACTCGGAAAGATGTACCGTGTCCATCTCCAGAAGAATGCAGACTACTCCCCAGCGAACATTGCTGGCACAGGAGAGGTAGGTTTAGCTACACGCATGTGGGACAAGATGGCTCGTCTGATGAACCTGTCTGGATTCAATCTGGAAGTAAAGTTGCTGAATTTCAGCCAGCCCAAAGAGCCTAAGAATGAATCCATTGAGGACACGCTCATGGACATGGCGGTGTATGCTCTAATCAATCTGCTCTATCGAGCAGGGAAATGGGGTAATTGATGTACTTCATAATTATCCTATACAAAAATGGAGAAAAGAAGGATTACCTAGCAAAGAGATATGAAATGTTTGATAGTGGCACAGTCTTTTTCATGGTTCTAGCTGAAACCTTCATCTGGATTAACATGTCAGAAGTAAAAGAAATTGTTTTAGAGGAGAATAAAACCAAATGACCATAGAACAACTTGTACCTATCAGTCCATCAAAGCTCGAATTTTTCAATGACTATTACGCTACCCTGAATCACAAAGAACAGCAAAAGTTGGACGATGCGATTCATGACATCAAGATGGAGATGTGGGCACGGTGGCGTGATAGGAATGGGGATGGCACATGTCCCATCTCGGACGATGATGTTCGAGAAATAATTGTCGCTACATTCTTTTGGATTGCAAAGGAGAACGCAGATGTCTAAATCACAAGATGAGGAATTGGTTTCCGCACTCGACCAGCCCATTCGGTTTGACCCCAAACCTGTGCTGGAAGAAATTGACACCTTCTATAATGACGCTAAGTCAAGTGGAGATGTCATGGTCATCCTTGACAGAGCAAAGTTGTATATCACCAACTTTCGCATGAGTGGACTTGCTCTAGCCAAACTGCTCTACATGCTGAAACGAGATTGGCATGAGTATGATGTGTCAGACACCTATGAGGATGTCCTCTATGATGTCCTCGGCATATCAAAGTTAACTATAAATCGTTACGTGGGAGTGTGGGGTATGTTCGCAGAGAACCTCACCCCTGCGGAGCTATCCAATAAACTCCAGAACAAGCCCATGAAATCCCTTATCCCTATGGCAAAGACGCTTGAACAAGGCTTTGAGGTAGAGGACGAGGAATGGCAGGAGTTAGCAAATGCTCCAGACGATGCAACCATTCGGGGCATCCTGAGAGACATCAAGGGTCAATCCCCTCGCAAGGGTGGCATTACGATTCAGTTGAAACGAAATGGAGACCTAATTGCATACAGCAATGGTCAGACCTATTCGCTGGGGTATCTCGAAGTGGATACCGATTTGGAAGTAACCAAAAAAGCTATCGAGCGCATCTGCTCTAGCGCAGGAATTTCGAGGGAATAATGCCTATAACACTTGTCGGAAAATTACCAAGCATTGAACGTGTGCAAACAGGGTTCTGGTCTCTTGACCGAGCCTTGCAGAATGGCAGAGGAGAGCGTGGCTTTCCTCTCAGAACCATCATTGAGTTATATGGGTACGAAGGTGTGGGTAAGTCTACCTTCTGCTGGGACATCTCGTCTCGGCTATTTCCGAATGGAACAATTTGTGTAGGTGCTCTGGAAACCCTTGACCCTGAGTACATGCAGGACATCATGCGGAATGCAGGATTCGATGGCACAGTTGAGATTGCCAAGGGAGATACAGACGAGGAATTCGTTACTCACCTTGCTACCGTGATTGCCAGAGAAGATGTGCATGTGGGCATCCTAGACTCGGTTGGAGCAATCTCACCAATCTCTGAAACATCTGGAGAAATGGGTGAGGCAAACATGGGTCGTAGAGCACACATCACAGCGCAGTTTTCTAGGCGCATCCAAAACGTCCTCAGGAACAAGGAAACGCCAACGGTGGTGTTTGTCATCTCCCATCTCTCCCAAATCATCGGGGGTCGGGGAAGTGAGACCACAGGCGGTACAGCCAAGAAGTTTTTGGCAAGCCTTCGCATCCGTCTCCGCAGGGTGGAAGGATTCGATGATGGTTCATACCTCATTGAAGGCAAGCTGGAGAAGAATCGTTGGGGAGTTGAAGATAAGACTTTCCAAATGTGCTATCTCTCCGGTAAGGGATTCCATACAGGTCTATCCGCAGTCTTTGATTGTGTAAACCTCGGAATCGCCAAACGGGAGCGTGTCATCAAAATGGGAGACGATAGTTATGGGTTCATATCCAAGCTGTTTGCTCAGGCTCAGGATGGTCAAGATGCCGTGTTCGTTCCTTTCAAAGATGCTCTTGCCAACTTTGATAAGGAGACCAAATGATAAAGGTCTCCTTACCTCTCACCTTCCCTAACTACACCGTAACGGTGCATGAACAGGACACGCCTGAGTTGCTGGAGAGGTTCAAGATGAAATGGTCAAATGCCTACCCATTGGTGGTAGGCATAGACCCTGGTAGCAGACACATGGGACTTACCATTATTGAGAAAGACATCACTCGAAGTTTTGAGTTTCTACTCAATCAGTCAGAGAACCCCATTACCAGAATGGAGTATGTAGGTCAGGCAGTCAAAGAGTGTATCCATCGTTCTACAGGATTTGCTCTTGTGGAAGGTAGCAGTCATGGAGAGGTTTACGGTCAAACCCAACTGGCTGAGGCTCGTGCCTCTGCTATGCTGGCTATGTCCGAGAAAGGATTTGAGGTAATCTGTATGCCCCCATCCTCAATCCGCAAGAAGGTCTTTGGAAATGGAAAGACGAGGGGCGAGGACTTCTGGAAAAAACAGATAGCCCCAAATGCCGCCTCGTCTCTGGTTTGTGCCTTGTGTGGCTGGAAAGTATTACCTAGTCGTTGGGCTGAGTTGTACGGAAGTAATCAACCATTCGAGTAGCCAGACCATCCACATCCGTCTTATGATGCCATCCGAGTACATGATGTGCTTTGGTGGCATCTCCTTTTAAGGGAGCAGTCTCCACAGGACGCTTGAATTCGTCCGAGATGGTTACATACTGCAACCAATTCAACCCCATAGCCTCGTAGCATAACTCCACAAAATCATTCACCGAGCAAGTCTTTCCTGTTGCCAGAACAAAGTCGTCAGGCACAGGATGTTCCAGCATCATCGTCATGCCCTCGGTGTACTCAGGAGCATAGCCCCAATCTCGAATTGCTGTTAGATTGCCAAGCACTACAGGTTCTCTACGAGCCGCCGCTTTCGCAACCTTCGATGTCAGGAATTTATCCCCCCTACGCTCGGACTCATGGTTGAACAGGATGCCACAGGATACCCACAGACCACGCTTGCGCCAGATATGTGCCATCTGGTGAGCCGCCATTTTAGCAACTGCGTATGGAGAGATGGGGTCAAACTTGGTCATCTCGTTCTGTCCAAACGTACCACCAGAGGTAAGTCCAAACATCTCGCTGGACGATGCCTGATATACATGCGCCTCAGGGCAGATGTCCCACACAGCCTGAAAGAGATTCATTGCTCCCATACCCGTTACTTGCATCGTGTAGTCAGGAAGGTCATAGGACGTTCCCACATGCGACTGAGCCGCAAGATTATAAACGTAATTTGGTTGTATCAGTTTGAGAGTTTCTCGAAGTCCACTAAGGTCAGTCAGGTCTCCCTCAAAAAGCTCCAGCCTATCCTTGATGTGCTCAATGTTTCCCAAGTTGTTTGTGGAATTTCTGCGGACGAGACCATGCACATTATCTCCCCTGAGAAGATGCTGTTCAGCCAGATACGAACCATCCTGTCCGGTGATGCCAGTTATAAAAACATTTCTTTTCATGCTATTCTCCTTTGAAAAAGTCTTGGACACTCTCAATCATATAAGTAATCATTTCATCCGTCAGAGATGGATGACACCCAATCCACAAAGTATTGTTCATGATGTAGTCAGCATCATCCAACGGGAAATCATCAAATACAAATCCAGCATCAATGTAAGCTGGCTGACGAGTGAGGTTTCCAGCGAACACAGGACGAGTGCCAATGTTACGCTTGGTCAGGAAGGTTACTAGGTCATTCCGTTTCTTAGTTTCTCCAGCCAAGAAGGTGATGGGGAATCCGAAGGGGCTGGGATTGGTCTCAGCAGGATACTCAGGGAAGAATATCCGATGGTTCAGGTCTCTGAGACCCTCTCTCAACTTCATGGTGTTCATGCGTCTAACTTGCGTAAAGTCTTTCAACCTGTGTATCTGAGATTCCCCAAGAGAGGCTTGAAGGTCAGTCATTTTCAGGTTGTAACCAATTCTGGAATAGACGTACTTATGGTCATATCCAAAAGGCAACTCTCCGAACTGCTGAGTGAATCTCAAACCGCAGGTGTTATCCACTCCCGTTCCGCACCAGCAATCTCTACCCCAATCACGGTAGGACTTGATAAGCCTGTCCAGTTTGGGGTCATGTGTTACAACTGCTCCACCTTCTGCGGTGGAGATGTGGTGAGCAGGATAAAAGCTATAGGTGTGGATGTCTGCGTAGTAGCCCACCGGATGTCCGTTAATTTCAGAGCCAAGAGCATCACAGCAATCCACCACAAAAAACTTTCCATGTTTCCTGCACTCCTCAGCAATCAAATCCTCACGGAAAGGAAAGCCGAGAGTGTGTGCCAGCATAACTCCAGCAACCTCAGGGCTTTTTATCATTTCCAACACTTGCCACTCACTAGAATTTAGCGTCAGAGAATTAGCATCCACAAATCTAGGAAAGAAGCCAGCCTGAATGATTGCATTGACGGTGGTGGGGAATCCGGTAGCGCAAGTGATGACATCACGAGACCCAATTGCTCTATTAGCCTCAGCCATAGCCAGCATTGCCAGAAGATTTGCACTAGAGCCTGAATTAGCCAGAGTTACAAAGCGTTTCTCTGCTACCTGCGAGAGTTGTTTTGCAAAGCGGTCTGCGTACTCCCCCTCCGTGAGCCAGCCTTTGAGGACTGCCTCAATCATGTTCATCTTATCCCCCATCGTAATCTGCTGTTTCGTTACGGGAATATGGGACTGTCCAGCCACAAATTTCTTACCATTCTTAGGGGCATACTTTCTGATAAAAGTTTGAAACTCGTATTCCTTACCCATGTCTTTATAACTTGATTCTATCATTACCAATTCTCCCAAGTAGTTGACTTCTTAAGTTCTGGCATGTAGTCATGCGCCTTGAAGAAAATCCCATCGAATAACACCGTGTCATTCTCAATCTGCAATGGCACAATCGAGTAAGCCTCGTCTGTATAGTAGACCACAGCGAGACCCTGTTGCCATTGAACCTCTCTGTTCGAGCCAGGAACACTTCCATCAGTTTTACATAAACACCCTGGGCAGAAAGCCGTAACCGTCTTAGTGCCTCCATTTACAAGCGTCTTGCTTGCCATCTCGGTACGGTGAATGTGTCCAAAAATGGTAGAGATAGCCTGATTGTCGAGCATGGCTCTTGCCGTTGCCAGCGTACCACCACGAGCGATATTGCCATGTGTGCATTGTAGATTTTTATTGAGATGATAATTTGCGTTCTGCCAATCCCCGATATACTTTACCCCCATCCGATTCAACCCCAGCAAGTTGTCCACCGATAAAACTGCCTCTGCATCAATGTTGTCTGCTGGTCGTAGGTTATACGCATCCAGCAAATGTGTGGTCATGGCAATCTGTGGTCTCTGGTCGTGATTTCCCTCAATCACCACAGACTCACTAGAGAGCGCATGAATCTGATTTATGACCCATGCCGCTTCAATGAGGGCTGGCTGGACGGTAAAGTAATACTCAGGATTCCTGACGAATTTATCCGTCCACATGGTAAAGTCATTCACATCTCCGAGCCACACCGATACATCTGGTTGTAGGTAATCTGCCAATTCCATAGCGATAGAAAGAGCCTCACGGCTATGGAAAGGTGAGAGCTTGTTTGTGCGTAAGTCTCTACTGAAACCAAATTGGGGGTCAGGAAGGATGAGTGCTTTCTTGACTGCACTATCCACCCTTTTTACTTCTCTGCGTTCTGGACAGACGGTTATTTCGATGGGGTGAATCACGGGCTTGATTGCCACAGGTTTGATTCTGACCAGCCATGCCTTTATCTGGAACAGAGGCTCTACATTGACCGTGCCAGTATCCTCGGTAAATCCATTCACTATCCCATTATCGTAAACCAGACGCTTGACCGTAGCTTTGCGTCCTACTTCCCACTTGTTGACAATGTAGTGGTCAACCTTCCATTCCTGCAAGTCCACCTTGGCGATTTCAAGCAGGTCATCCAGCGTAACAATGCGCTGGAAACTAGCCTCCACCGTTTCGTGATTGTCGTCTATGCGTTCTTCAACAATCTTCCCAGGCTCTTTAACTTCCTGCGGACTATTGCGTTTGATGCTCCTATATCTCCCCCTAGCTTGTTCGGCAGTAATGTTAAACTCTCTACCGATTTTCTCCCATCTCCACCCCTCTACATCTCGTAAGTAAACTATCTTAGCGGTTGTGTCGTCATCATCCAAATATTTAGGCAAAGTAATCTCCTTCCTCAATTTTATTTGAGTAAATTATACTACATATACATAGAATGTCAAACTACTCTGGACACCGTTCAAGGCATTTTTCCAGCCTAGCAATTGCATCTTTCAATTCAGCCTGAAGTTTCTCATTTTCCTCCTGATATGGTTTGAGCAGGGAAGTAGCGGCTCTGGCAATCGTTTCTGAGGCATCTGCCTCGGACTTGTGGGCACTAGCTTTGTAGTTTTTATATTGGAGTGCACTTGCAACTAGAGACCCAACCAGCGCAATTATGCTTACCCCTAGTGGAATGTAGAGAGCGATAGATGTAGTCTCCATTATTCCACCAATGTCGCATAACCAAGGACACATGCCTCCCCATTATAGACTATCCTACCTCTACAGTTTAGCTCCATCTGTTTTCCTGTATCTGTAGTAATCTTAAGGGGGGTGGTAATAATGCTCATATCATTACCTGCAAGACGCTCTCTTACACTATCTTGAATGGCTACAATCTGCTTATCTGGCATGCCATAGAAGATACTCTTTCCGATAAAGAAACTCGGAGTTTGTTTGAAGTATGAGGCAAACTGTGGGTTCACATAGACAAATTTAAAAGTTGTGCAACTGTACTGGTAGATACCAACAGGACAGGACTCCACAATAAAATGATTCTTGTCTGCCATCTTTACCAAAGCTCGTTTCATGTGTTCTAACTCAATTGCACTCTTGAATTTCCTAGTCATAATTAGCGTGATTGCTCCGATTACTTCTGGAAGAAGCAGGATAATTATGCTCAGGTCTTTCAGCAGGATTCTTGTGTTAGGGGGCAACTCGGTAACTAGAAAACAAACATACATGGTAGTTACAAAAAGCCTAGAGAATCCCATCAGCCATGATAGGGGATTTTTCTGTTTTACGCCATCGTAAAAATAGATTCCTACAAGAACCGCAGACAACAGCGCAATGATATACCTCATTATCTCTATGTAATCCAAGCTGATTATAACTAACCCATCCATTTGACACCTCCGATGAAAGTATAGTGTGTTTTATTCATTATACCTCTAATATCTTAAGAAGTAGTTGAAATAACTTACAGCATTACCTACAATAGTATACAAACCAAATCGTGTAGGTGTTACTCCTAATGTTCCAGTATTTGCACTATAAATAAATTGCCAAGTTAGACCATTTGTTGACTCATAGAAATAGTAAGTAGACCCAACCTTTATTATTTTTAACCATTGATGGTCTTGGGCAGTAGTAGCACTCAATACTTCCAAATAGTTAGAACTATATACTCCGTTAACATATTTAGTAATATTAAACCTACCTAAACCAGCACTATTTCTACCTCCGGTCATCCATCCAACTTGGTTACTTGCTTCTGCTCTTATTCCGTCTGTAAGTATAAGTCCAGCAGTACCCCATCCAACTGCTCCAATAGATGCCCAGATTAATTCAGTTTCAATGGAAAAATCTACCCCCGTAGGAAATGGTTGAGTAATTCCTGCTAAACCAACTGAGCCTGTTACTGTATATCCAAATCCCATCCACCCAGGTAATCCTGTGTAATCTTCCCCGTATAAAACTCCAAGTCTTGACCATTTAGCATTCAAAGACCCAGCATCAAAGTGGTCATCCTCTGGATTGACTGCACTACGTCTCATTAATAATTGCATTGCTCCAGGGTCTTGAAACCATCCTGTCCTTGGAGCAGGAACTACTGACGAGCTACCAGTAATGTTTACTGTTGTAGTATCACTACCATTATCTGTTAGAAAGACCCCTGCTCCAGCGAAGTTTAGTTTCGTGCGAGGCGTTACAGACACACCCTCATCCTGTATCACGGCTGGAACAGTCCCACCAAGTACCTGTTCTATGCCATCATCTCCCTTCTTATAGATGAGACCACCCTTGGCATACAAGATGACCTTGTTAGCAGGTGGAGTAGATGCACTTGAAACATTGTTGAGTTTTAACATAGTATTCTCCTATACCTTGAACACCAAAGCTATGCCAGCAGAACCAGCATTTCCTGTTATACCAGCCGCACCATCAGCCCCAGGTGCTCTACCCAAACCTCCAGAGCCTCCCGTTCCACCCAATCCTCCACTAGCCGTTACAGATGGCACGGTGTCAGCTATGGAATATACGAACACACAATATCCTCCACCTCCACCCGTTCCACCAGCACCTCCCTGACCTCCCCCATTTGTGCCAGTTGCTCCAGCCGCACCTCCAGCACCACCGTTGCCCCCTCTACCTCCGTTGGCACTCACCACCAAATTCTGTCCATTGAAGATGCGCTTTACGGTTAGAACCAAGAAACCTCCACCTGAGCCGTTGCCTCCAGAGCCTCCTCCAGCACCGGATGTTCCCGTTGAACCAGCCGCACCTGAACCTCCAGAGCCAGCCGAGCCAGCAGGGGTTGTCATGTTGAATAAGGCTTCTCCCAGCGTCTTAGCTTTGATTCCAGATACCACATTTCTGACAGAACCAACTGCCGCAGTAAGCATAGTAGCCGCACCAGCCGCCGCACCTGCTCCTCCATTTCCTCCTGTGTAGATACCAATGCTTCCAGCACGATTGATAGAATTGTTTGCTCCATCTGCTCCAACCATAGACGCAATACTTCCTGTAGCAACTCCAGCAGAACCAGCCGTTCCTGCCGTTCCGTTTCCTGCCGAAGTCCTGCCAGCCGCACCAGCTTTACCTACCAGCGCAGACATTCCAGGTGGAAGTGAACCACCAGCTACGATTGCCGCCGCCGCACCAGCAGAGCCACCCGTTGTGAGTGCACCATTTCCACCGTTGCCTCCATTAGACCCATCGTTCTCAATCCACGCTGTTCCCGTAATTGGAGCAACAATTGTGTTTGCGAACAGACGATAGCTATTGGTGGATATTACAGCACCACTCAGCAGAATGATAGTGTCATAGGAAGAATCCTTAGCAAGAGTCAGTCCAGTAGCCACCACAATATTTCCATCCGAGCCATCTCCAGCCAATGAGCCTAGCATGGACTGTGGTTCATACCTATTTGTGCCTGTGCTGTAAATCAGAACATCTCCATCATCAGGAACAACAAACTGAATATCCTTACCCCGCAATTTGGAAGCATCCACTCCATCAATAGAAATATCTAATCCTGTAGAATCTAGGATATGAAGTTTATGGTCAGTTGAATTAACGTATACCGAGACCTTTCCCGAAGATGGGGTAGAAGGTGGAGCACTCTCGGAAAATTTTAGATTACTCATACTATCCTCCTAAAAATTAGACTGCACTTTATATTGACTCACTTCTCTATAAGCTATACCGTATGACATTGCCAGCAAAGCTCCTATAGTTGGAGTGGGTTTTTTAAGATAAGCGTTAACTAAATCTACATTATTTACTCCAGTTGGAGTAGGAAGCTGAGTAAAAAATCTAAAAGTTGCTACTTCTCCTACCGAACTTCCATAGGGAGATATGCCCGTATAAAGGTCAATTTGACCAGACTCATAAATAATTTCTTGTGTTGGACTTGTTCCAGAACAACAGGCTATTCCAAGTATAAGACTTTCTGGATTAGTTAATATAGTTAGAATTGAACGATATGTTCCTGTGCCTATCCCTTGATACTGACTTCCATTTCTATATCCGTATATCTGGTCGCCATAATCTCGTTCCACCGAAGTTACCCATAAAACCTTAGCAGTACAATGATTCCATGTATCCGAAACTCCAATCTGTCCACAGAGCATTCCAGAGCTATTAGGTGCACAAGAATAATTAATTCCAGTAATGTAATGAGATATGTAGGAAATTCCAGCCTGCCAAACTCTATCAGACCGTATAACTGCCGTAATAGAATTTCCCATAGCACTATATCTACCAGTAACCCAAGATAAATCAAGCATGGGCATAGTTCCTGCAAAATTATACCCTTCCCACAAAAGAACTAGGTCTGCATCCTCCTCATTTGGAGTCATTACCCAATGCTTGAATGACTCTCCAGAAAAAACCTCGAAAGAAGTAGTACCAGTAATTATTCTAGGCATTACAACTTCCTTCCAGAGAGAGAAACAATTAACATCGTTGTGCTACTTGAACCCGTTACATAAAAACCTAGAAACTCTCCTTCATTAATTCCAGTTGACCATCCGACTAACGCAGTATCTTCATAATATGCCATTCCTGTGTAGGGAATTAGAATCCCACCCACAATAGACCCAGCGGCAGTAGGGGGATAGGTGCTTGATTTCCATATATCAACTCTTGTATTTGAACCCGTAATATCTCCAGCCAAGGATACCTTATCAATATAACAATCATAAGGCACTTGAACAAAACCTTTATATCCAACTCCTATAGCCTGTAAATAATTTCCAATCATAAATTGGAGACCCCAGCCATCTTGATTCAAATTGAATTCTTTGCCATCTTCATCAAGAGCATATAATCGTTTACCTTTGGCATAGAGTAAAACTTTCCCAGCATCGGGGGTTTCGGGGCGAGTTGCCATTCCGACCATAAGCAGTTTAGACATTAGATTATCTCCATTACTGCACCAGAGGCTATTTCCAAAACCACCCCTGCCGCAACTTCATATCCACTTGACACAATCCAGCTATAGCCAGATTCCACCACCACGTTGATGTCCGTGCTCATCTTAGAATACTGACCACCAGCTTTCACATATTTATGCACATCCACCGTGCCAGTTACAAACTTGAATTCATCATCTCCGTTGAGGGTGGTGGGGTCTTTCCAGAATGCCACCTGTGGAGACGCACCAACTCCTCCAAGAGTACCACCAGCAGACGAGCCAGATATAATGACATCCGTTGCGTTATCTCCTGCATTATCCTGTGCCCAGACATTCGCTCCCTTGAAATTGAGCTTGGGTCTGGTAGTTAGAGGTGTGCCTTCGTCTTGAATTGTGTGCCCTGGAACAGTACCAGTTACCGTAATTGTTACCAGCGTTTGATTACTCCCAGCATCATCGGTTACTGCAACACTTCCAGCAAAGGCGAGGTTGCCTCTCTGAGTCATTGGAACATTGGATTCATTTATAATTCTATGACCGTCCAGACCACCTCCGGTTGTCCCTATAGAAACTACCGAAGTAATAATTTTCTGCGGTGCTCTTTCTAGTCTAGCTTTTCCTGTAGAACCATAAGAGTTTCTAGCCTGATAAGTAAACTGATATAAAACTATTACTTCTGGAATCGGAAATCCAGAAAAGTCAAAGGTCTTAATATCTTCCGCATAAGCCAAAGCAGATGTGTTAAAATTTCCCCGACCAGGCATCAATATGAATCTAGCCTGACCATTAATATTTGTTGCTATTAGATAGTAGTTATAATATTGAGTGCTTGAACCCTCAGTCAATACTCCAGCATTATCCCAATCAATGTATCCACCAGTATGATAAGAATAAGGCATATTGGAAGTTTTCCAATCATATACACCAAGACCATTACGATACATAATTGTATATGTTCCAGATACTCCATTGGGGTCAATCAACTCCGCTAATGACCATTTCAAATCTTCATCATCAATGACACAGGGGGAAACTCCAAAACAAACTGCGGCATCTGTATCTGTAGTTATTACCATTCCTGTAGGAATTCCACCAGAAACATAATGTGTTCCTTCACTTTCGTGAATAAATTGGTGCATCCTGCGGTCAATTGCTACGGTATGACGCTCATCCTCTAATTGATATTTAGGAGTTAGAGAATTATCCCATTGGATAATTGCCACACAAACTTTTGTATCATTCAACGTCCAAGGAGTTGTCATCTGAGACAACGTGCCAATATCATCATCTATATATATGAAGTATGTGCCCTTCGCTGGAGGAGAACCAGTAAGTACACAGGTCTTATTGGAAGTGATAATGTTCTTTCTTCCTCTACGAAAATAAGACCAATTCGCTCCGATTTTAGCCAGCGTGAGTGTGTAGGTAGCAGGGTCAAAAGAGAGTGTAGATTCAGGGGTTATTGCAAACCCCATGCGGTTGATGTCCTCCCAACGAGTATCATCTACACGCACTACCGTCTGAGTATTCGTAGGGTCATCCGAAGCGGTTACATACTGTCCCGTAAAATTCATCTTCGGTTCTGTAGGAAGAAGAACTCCCTCATCATAGATGATATGTCCACCACCAGACCCCGTAGGTGGAATAGGAATATTAAACATTCTGAGGTCAATAATGTCTGTATCCTGCCTAGACTCAAACAAACCAGTTTGACCACCATAGAGTCGCACCGCCGCAACTGGATAAGTATTAGGTATGGGCTTAGGAATATCTGTAATTTCCAGCGTTTTGATGTTTCTGAGTGTTCCGGTGAGCATATCCAAAGTGCCATCGGTATCCACATAGATTAGTCCGAAGTATGCGCCTGTCCAAGGAATAGCCTCAGTTAAATCTATATCCTGACCTGAGACTCCCATCCATTGATTGTTTAGATAATTTATATTCCTATAAATATTTACTTCCATTCCTCCCATCGGAGTAGGACGCAAAGGCAAAAATTGTCTAAGCTGAGTAAAAACAATATCATCACCACCTCCTACCGCCATCCACTCATGCGACTTATGGTGAGAAGGAACAGCGAACACAGTATTATCAGAAGTTCCACCAAATTTTCCTGAAGAAGTCCTAACACTAATTACTTGAAATCTGCTAGGCTCTGCTGGGTCATATCCAACCATAACAGGAAGGTCTAATTCTGGAGCAATTTTATTGTTGAATACCTGAGTAACTGGTTGACCAGGAATCCTTATCCATATATAGTTAGGTCTGTTTTTAACAAATACATTTCCAGCCCCATCTCCTATTGTTGCAGGAAATACTTTTGGTTGCTGTTGAAAAGTTCGTAACTTGCTTTTTAGAAAATTAGTTTTTACCATTATGTGTGTCCTCCCCAACAGACGTTCCATAATAAGAAGCTGTCAATAACCAGCATGTGAGATGCCATCACCACAATAGAGATAAGAGTTTTCTGCCTACTTACGGCATCAAATCCTCCAGACATTCTATAGCTACTTTTTGCTGTTAGACTACGAGTATTGGGAACGGCTGTGGGTCTCCAAACCATACTATATGTTCCTAATTTATAATATGGACTCCAAGAAGTACCAATATGTTTTATGCGGTCAGCAACAGGCATATCTACCGGAACGGTTACTCCATCACTAATTTTCCATGCTGTAAGATACTGATAGTCCGATGGGTTAGAGGAGCTATTCCACATGGAAGTATACAAATCGAAAATAACATCGAACCAACGAGTATCTGGATACCCACCTCCTGCTCTGGGTGTCCAGATACTTCCATTTTCATATCCAGAAGCAAAAGGAAAATTTTGGTCTCGTCTTACATAATCAATAATTTCTGCTCCATTAACAGTAAGTTTATAAGTAAATTGGTTATCTGTATATAGGGTATATGGAGACCAATCCACAGAGGTTATAGGATTGAGGTCTGAATTTAATGCTATCTCCATAGATTTTACAAACATCCCCTGAGCTAAACTAAACACTCCAGTTCTTTGTTGACCGTTCCCAATAACGGGGTCTTTTATTGCCTGACCAAGACGATTTCCTGCACTATCACAAAGGTATATCTGATACCAAGTATCATCAGTATCTTCTACCCAAGCTCCAATTGGATTAGAGTTTACATCTCTCTTGTACCACTTCGCATTTAGTGTATAGCTAGTCCGGTTATCATAACTAGACCCTCTATACCAAAATCCGTATGGTACTCTGAATGTTACTGGAGAATTAGAATATAAAGTTATTCCACGAACTGTACTCCATGCTCCATTTGCCGCTCCATGAATATCTCCTTCACATATAGGCAACTCTGGGTCTGTAATTACAATATACGGTTGTTCTGACAAACCCTCACCAGCACAAAAATTTGGAAAACCAAAATCAGGAAAATCTGGTAAATATCCTGGGTTTTCGTCTCCGGTTTGAGGAATGGGCAAAGTCTGACCATCAGCTAAACTATGAGTAATCTCATGCAAAGTAATCTCAGGAAGAAGGCTTCCTTCCTCAGCAGAGAATGACCAATTCATGCCCTCGACATAGAAAGGAGCTTTACTAAGAACAATCTGACGGTGAGTATCCTCTTTATTCAATGTAACTAAAATCTGCTCGTATGGAGCAATATCCAAATTACGATAATTCCCAGCCAACCTAAAAGTTACTTCTGGATATTTGGCATTCAAAAATGCAAAAGCATCTCCGCACTTTTGATTCAACTCAGTCTGTGAAGCTACCATCAAGTCGTATGACCCCATCTCAGCCTTTCCAGAATATTTTGCTATATTTCCTGGGGCATTAGACATATAGGGAGTAGCCAATCCAGAACCAACATACTTTGAGCCTCCAATTTCTGTGTAGGATACTTCTGCAAACTGACTGAGCCTAAAAGTAGGTTCATCTATCCAATCCATTTTCTGCATATCCAAAGCAACAGGATATACACCAGTAGCATTATGTGTAATGTTGATTCCAGGTTCAATAAAGATTGTACCCTGCCTATCTGATACCATCTGTCCACTTATTCTATTTTGTAAGTAAGGATTCAAGGAATCATATAAATTAGTTGCCGCTCCTTCAAAGAAATCCAATAACACATCTGTTCCAATATAACGAACATCTGCCACTTCTCCTATGGTAGATAAAATCTTTGTATATTCCCAAATAGCCCTTTTCATGGACATGCCTTGAATATGTTGCCACTTAGTAGCAGAGGTTACATCATCAAAGGAAAATGACATCCCCTCTTTCTCTTTCATGATTCCAGTTATACTCTCTGCTTCAAAAGAGGTTACGGAATTCTGATAATCATAGGAAATAGAATCTCCAGAAATGTACCCAGAGAACACAATCTTTTGACGATTCCGTTGGTTGCCTCCAATGCTTACTTTATCTCCTCCATAATATTCCTCATCAGCGAAGATGACTACAATAGAATTTTCAAGAAGGTTAGGCAAGATTTCTCGAACCCAGATAGAGGAGCTATATCCTCCTTCATCCCTAGTCCCAGAGAGACTCTCCATTCCCCAATTTCTGATTGGTTGTTTGTCAGACCTGTTGTAGATAGACACATGACGATAACCATAGTCTACCCCACCAGATGCGCTAGTTACCTTAAGCCTAGTAATATAATGACCAGGGCTAGAATAACTGATATAGCCAGGGTCGGCAGAAGTAGACCCTGTAACGGTTGCACCCTCGAACCACCACTCATAGGCTGAAATAGCCTCACCTTTACAATTAGAAGTACCGCTAGAAGTATAAAAAACGGAATCTTCCATGAAGCCAGCATAGTTGCCTCCCATACATACCTGTGTTCCTAACACA